>WNGK01004975.1_pt1 | contig 14148 bp, 14 predicted proteins | sample 5400601 | NCBI WGS metagenome assembly WNGK01 (sample SAMN13153376, study PRJNA577476) | soil metagenome | isolation source: 60 cm soil or saprolite under Garry oak tree replicate 1 | place: USA:California | collected 2016-06-15 | reverse complement strand
CGTGTATTCCAAGTCGCAGGGTACGGGCCTGGATGGCACCAAATACACAGATTGGTAGGACGGGCATGCACATAAATCGCAGAAAGAACGCGGGTTTTACGCTGGTGGAGCTGATGATCGTGATGGCGATCATCATGGTCCTGGCGGTGGTGGCGGTGCCCAGTTATATCGCGGCCATGCGCGCCGCGCGGGAGGCAGTTCTCAAGGAAGATCTGCACGTGCTGCGCAATGCCATCGACTCCTTTACAGCAGACAAGCAGAAGGCGCCGCAATCGCTCGAAGATCTGGTGCAGGAAGGTTATCTCAAGAGCATCCCCGACGATCCCATGACCCGCAGCAAGGAGTCATGGGTCACGGAAACCAGCGATTCCCTTCACTCGGTGGACCAGACCGACCCCGGCATCGACGATGTGCACTCCGGATCGCAGGAGCAGGGGTCGAACGGGCAGCCGTATTCGGCGTGGTGAGAACTACAGCCTCTACTGCTAGCTTCTGGCGGCGGCCTTGTAGCCGGTAGCTCCTGGCTATAAGCTGCAGCGACAGGCTGTTTTCCGTCCAATGCGATGAAGTGCGGAGAATCTCCGTTTGGCCCCTATTCCTTGACGCGCTTGAGGGCCCGCGGGAACGAATTGCTCCGGCACGCCGGCGCGCCACACGACTAACCGCCGCGGGGAATGTCTGCACTGGAGGGTACGGCTTCCGCGTCCAAGAAGTTCAAAAGGAAGCCGATCCGGACCTGTGCAAGCCTGCCTGCCAGCGCCTACAATGCTCTCTGTCATGGCGAATGCAACGGTACAGACATTTTTTGAGGTGGCTTGCCCCGATTGCGGGGCAATGCTGAAGATCGACGGTGCCACGGGACTGGTGGTAAGCCATACCCCGGCACCGCGCAAACGCATGTTCGAAGACCTGGAGACGGCCGCCAAAGCCATGCGTGAGCAGGACGAGCGCAAGGAGTCCATCTTCCGCCAGAGCGTGGACGCGGAACGCAACAAGGCCGATCTGCTTGAGAAGAAATTTGCCGAAGCGCTGCGCAAGGCCAAGGATGCTCCCGAGGGCAAGCCTTTGCGGGAATTCGACCTGGACTGAGGTCGCGCTGCGGCGCCCTGTAAGCCGGACCACCGGCGAGCGTATCGAAGCATCTGTCTAAGTCGGCGTCGAAGTGTGCAACTCAGGCGGCGGAGCAGGGCTTTCTGGCGGCATTCCCTCGGCACCGGCACGTTCCGCTCAGCCGCGGTTATGGCGGGGGACATCAGACAAAAGGAGAGAAAATGAGCGCTGGTACGGTACCGCTGGCTCAATCGGTGGATTATCCTCAGGGACACATGGAAATGCGCAAGGAATTGAATCTCGATCACGACTGGATGCGAATCGGCGTGGGAACCACGTTGCTGACCGGCTCGCTGCTGCTGCTCACCGGAAAGCGCAAGGCCGGCCTGGTGGTGACGGCTGCCGGAACCGCACTGGCCATGCTGGAGAACAAAGAAGTGGTCCGCGAATGGTGGGATTGCCTGCCCGGCTACCTGGAAAACGCCCAGCGGTTCCTTGACTTTGCTACGTCGACCATCGACGATTTGACCGACAAACGCGACAAGATCATTTCTCTTTTGGGGAAATAGAGACCAGTCCCGCCTGAATGCCCAATTGACGCCGTCCCGCCTCGCTAATGCGGTGCGGCGTCCACTTCGGCTCCCACACCAGGTTCACATCGACCTTGGAAATATCAGGAATACCGGCGAGGCGGTTGCTCACCTGCTCCAGGACAAGCCCGTTTGCCGGGCTCTCCTGCGTGGTCATGGTCATGGTGACTTTGACCCACTGACGCGGCCAGGCCGGCGTGGCGTCGGGGTCAGGACCGGTCTCCACTCCGTAGATCACGCCCAGGTCGACAAGATTCAGCTTCACTTCCGGGTCGAAGCAGTCGCGCAGGGCGGTCAGGATTTGCGATTCGGTGAGCATCGTTCTCAGCTTGTAGCCTGTAGCTCGTAGCCTTTGAAGCATCGGGCTACCGGCTTCAGGCTACAAGCTCTCAGCGGTTCAATTCTTCCGCTCCACCAGGTACCGCGCCACGGACTTCAAGCCGTTCGCGCGGCTGCCGTAGGGCGCTAGTGCGGCAAAAGCCTCTTCGATCAGGTCGGCGGCGTCGCGCTGGCTCTGTTCAATGCCGAATACGGCGGGCCACGTGGCCTTTTCGGTGGCCTGATCCTTCCCCGCGGTCTTTCCCAGGTGGGCGGAGTCGACCGTCATGTCGAGCACGTCGTCGATAATCTGGAACGCCAGGCCGGCCTTGCGGCCGAAAGTGTCGAGACTCGTCACGTCCGCCGCGGTCGCTCCAGCATAAACGCCGCCGGCCACCACGCTCACGCGGATGAGCGCGCCGGTCTTGGCGCGGTGGATGGCCTCGACGAGCTGCGGCGTGGGCTTCTGGTGTTCGCTTTCGATGTCCAGCACCTGGCCGCCGATCATGCCCTCGACCGTGCCCACGGCGTTGGCGATGAGACCAATAATCTGCACAGCAGCCGCGGGTGGGCAGGCCAGGCAGGCCAGTACTTCGAATGCCCGGGTTTGCAGCGCATCGCCGGCGAGGATCGCGATGGCTTCGCCAAAGGCCACATGACAGGTTGGCTTGCCTCTTCTTAGGTCGTCGTTGTCGAGGGCCGGCAGGTCATCGTGGATGAGCGAGTAGGTGTGTAGCATCTCGATGGCCGCGCCAAGATTCTCGATGCCTGCGGGAAGCGCTCCTGCGATGGTGACGGCGGCCTGCATGGCCAGCACCGGGCGAAGCCGCTTGCCGCCGGCAAACGTGGAGTGGCGCATCGCTCCATGAACGGAGCTGGGCACGGTGTCAGCAGACGGCAGCAGCGCCTCGAGCGCACGGTCCGTGAGCTCCGCGCCTTCCTGGATCAGGGATTTCACGTCGGCGGGCATCCTCCTCATTCTAGCTTAGGTTGCGCCCGCCGCCTGACCAGCAAACCGAGGGTTGTGACGAGCAGCGCGGCCAGGAGACTGATCCATCGGCCCACGCGCACGTCAGGTGTGGTGGTCCAGTCCACGGACACCGTATCCGGTCCGGCCGGGACCGGAATTGCCATGAGGCCGTCCGGTCGCACGGTCCGGTTGGAGGCTGCAGCTCCGTTGACGTGAACGGACCACGCCGGATATTCACGCAGACGGAGGATCAAGAATCCGGGCTGCGATGCATTCGCGTGAACGCGTTTTTGCTGCACGTCGCTGCGGCCAGAAGCCGAGTCGAACGGAAAGGTCGCCAGGCAGCTTCCCTGCTCCGGCGCCCACTGCGGGGTCAGGTCCGGGTCACCGGCGCCCAGAGTAGTCGATGGATTGGAGACCAGGCAGGCAGCGGGAAGATCCGTGGCCAGCAGCGAGTCGTCGGCTCCGGGCGGCGCGTATTCGTCGGTGCCTTCGTAACCTCGACCCGCGCGCACGGCGCCCGCCACGCCCAGGACCGAGTCCTCCGGCGCGCAATTCTGGTAAAACGCCAGGGCAGCGAAGCCAGCCGACCCAACAAACACAAAACAGCTCGCCGCAAGAACCAGGATTCGCCCCCAGGGAGCTCTAACCCACAGTGCCTTCGCAACAAAGACGCCCATCGGCGCTTCCAGTGCCACCAGCCAGCGCCACGGAAACTGCAGGAATCGGAGCTTGGGAAGGGTGTTCCAAACGAAGAGGGAAACCGGCAACTGCAAGAGCAGAACCGCCACCGGGACCATGGCCAGCGGAATCCACCAGTTTCGGCCGCCCGGCAAGCGGCGCCTCCGCCAACAGATGAAGAGTGCGATGAGCGCCACCGCGATCATGGCGACGGCGACGGACGAAACCTTCCACAATTCGACATCGTGCTGCTCGAGCGCTGGATTGTCGTGGCGGCCAAACAGGAAGCTGTTTTCGATCAGCAGGCCAGGATCGTCGGTGGCCTGACGGATGGCAACCCAACGCTGCTCCCACGCGGCGGGAACCAAATAGACAGCGGCCAGGCCGAGTCCAAGCGCTTCGCCCACGCATGCACGCGCCACCGGAATCCACGACCGCGACAGCACGCCGACAGCAAGCGCAACCGCGGCGAGCAGGTAGCTGGCCATCACGCCGACCGGCGCGTTCGACAACCAGGCACCGGCGACGACCACGGCTAGTGGCAGCGCCGACCCCGCGAAAAAACTTCGGAAGATGGAACTGCTTGCCGACTGGTCCCGCTGACCTTCCTTCAAGATGAGGAGCAGAAGAAGGGGAATCCAGAAGGCGCCTGCCAGCTCCGCGTAGGCCGATCGCTCGTAGACCGTGAATAGCGTGTAGCCGGAGAAGAGCGCAAAACAGCCTGCAAGCGTGGCGGGGCCATCGCTCATGACCTGCCGAGCTAATGCGCGCGTGGCAAATCCCGTGGCGGCCAACAGGATGAAGGTGAGGACCAGCGGGACGTGTCTCCAGCTGAAGACGATCCCCAACAAGGCGCCCAGCATCCAGGTGAGCGGTGGATAGAAGAGGAAGCGAGGCTCGCCGGCGCCGTAATTGGGGCTGGCGGCCCAGTGTGGATCGAGCACGCCCTGCTTCCAGCTATGCAGCGCATCCAGCCACGAGACGAGGTGGAAGTCGAAGTCGTGGCCGCAGGAGAAGTTGTATAGACGCAGGGGTGCTGTGGCTATCGCCGCCGCGACCAAGATGACCGCCGGACCAACGAATCCTTTGAAACTTCGAAGCCCTGATCCCTGTTCCCTGATCCCTGTTCCCTTCGTCATCATGGCAGCAGGCGCAGCGTATGCCGCGTGTTCGCTGCGACGGCGGCCGGACTGAAGGGCAGGGCGAAGGTGGCGCCGTTGTAATAGTCGTTCCACTGATCGCGGTAGTAGGGGCTATAGGGATTGCCGCTCTCGCCGAGAACGATGTTCTCCGTCGATCCGTCGATATTGCTCCAGTCCATAGTGAACCGCTGCGAGGGTCCGAGGGTGATGCTCACCTGCTTGACGGTTGTGGTGTCGCCGCTGAGGGGTTGGCGGCCGGTTCCGGCGATCCGGCTGACCACCGGCACAAACGCAGCGAGCGGGTGCTCGATGTCGACCACATGCCAGCTTCCGTAGGTCCACTTCGTCACGTCGCTGGGTGCATCGCCGCGCTGCATGCCGCGGCGCACGGCTTCGGCCAGCACGGCATCCCAGTTCTTGTAGCCGGGCGGAAGCCAGTCGGTGTCGCCGTGCATCACAATCTCTTCCTGGGCAAAATCCTTCTCGGCCCAGTGGTAGTCTTCAAATATCTTTCCGAGCTTGGGTTCGAGAATCAGCGGCCACAGGGCGTAGCGCGTCTGGTCCACAATCGATGCGGCCACGGAGTCGGTGGTAAGGCGTCCATCCCAGCTGCGCATCAGGTCGGCGGCCTTCCGCAAGCGATCGTCGACGTTGTCTGCATGGTCGATCGCATAGGCGAACCGGTGCGCCAGCTCCTGGTCGACTTCACTGTAGATGTCTGTCTGGACAGCGAGCATGTCCTTTGGCGTCAGGTGATCGTGACCCTGGAGCAGCTTGTAGATGCGCTCGATGCGGTAGGGATCGATCCACTCCAGTGTGAGGGGGTAGGGCGATTTTTCTGTCGTGACGCGCGAGTTGGCCGTAGCCAGGAATCCCGATGGTGGGTCAAAGGCGTTGGGCATATCGCCGAACGGAATGTACCCTTGCCACTCGTGTTGCGCATCCTGCACGGGCTTGCCTGCCAGGCCGCCGAGGCGCATCGGCACTTTTCCCACCGCGTGATAGGCGATGTGGCCCTGATCGTCGGCGTAGACGACGTTCTGCGTCGGATAGTTCCAGTTCCCGAGCGCCGCGGAGAACTCAGTCCAGTTCTGCGCGGTGTTCATGGCGTAGAGCGGCACGGCGTTCAGCGCTGGGTCGAAGAGCGTCCACCGGAGGGTGTCGTACCGCGGCTCCTTCCTGAAGATGGGAGCAAGCAGGGGCCCGTGATTCGTTGACTGCACATCCACGGTCACATCGCTTCCGCCGCGTACGTGAATGGTCTCCCGATCCACGCTGAGCGGTTTCCACGAGCCGTCGGCGGCCTGGTAGCTTCCTTTCCCGTCGAGTTTGTCGTGATAAAGGTCCTGCACGTCGGCGTAAAGGGCTGTGAAACCCCATGAAATGTGTTCGTTATGCCCCGCGATGACCATCGGAACTCCGGGCAGCGTGACCCCGGCGGCGTGAAAACCTGGGGCCTGCAGGTCCGCCATCAGCCAAATGTTGGGCTCCGTCAGCGAGAGATGCATGTCATTGGACATCAGTGGCTTGCCGGTCGCGGTGTGCTTGCCGGAGATGACCCAATTATTGGATCCGAGGGCACACGAATCGCAGTTGGGACGGCCGAGGGCGGCGCGGAGTTCGGCGACGTTGAAGGGCGCGGCGGGCAGTGGTTGCGGATTGACGCGCGTCTGGGTGCGGTCGTCATCCTCGTCGTCATCCGAGGTGGGCGGCGCGGGCTGGGGCTGAGTCAGGTCGATGACCTCGCCGGTGGGCGGCCGGTCGCGCCACGACCCGACGGGATACAGCTGGCCCTCGAGCTTCGCGTTATTCAGCTTGGTGGAGATCTCCTCGCGCGCCAGCTTCACGTCAAAGTGGCTGTCGAGCATGTCCACCATCATCATGGCGATGCTCATGGAATCGGAGCCCGACCACGGATTTGGCTTATAGGCGAAGATGCGGAACTCTTCGGGCAGCGAATCCTGATGCTGCTCGATAAACAGATTCACGCCGCGCGCGTAATCGTCGAGACGTCGGCGGTCATCAGCGCCCAGGTTCGTGTAGAGTCGCTGGGCGATCTTGCGAAAGCCCATCACGCGCTTAACCGTATCGTACGGAATGAGCCTCGCCCCCAGCACCTCCGCGAGCTCGCCGTTGGCGCTGCGGCGATAGGTGTCCATCTGCCACAGGCGGTCCTGCGCAGCCACGTAGCCCTGCGCGAGGAAGAGGTCGTCCTGCGTGGCGGCCTGAATGTGGGGCACGCCGTGGGCATCGCGGCGGACGATCACGGGCGCGGAGAGGCCGGTGATGCGCAGCTCGCCGTCGAGCTGCGGCAGCGCAGCCAGGGTTACAGAGCGCATCCAGAAGATGCCGATACCGGCAAGGATGAGCACGAGAAGCACGAAGCCGGCGAGCGTTCCGAGCAGGATGCGCGGCCAGCGGCGGGTGCGGCGTCGCGGCCTGCGGGAGGATTTCTTTCGAGAGGCTGCAGCGAAGGTTCCTGGATCTGCCATTGGGTCAACAACAGGATACCGCTATACCTCACATGGCGATCTCCTGTTTTGTCGCGGATGCGAATCATGTTCGCAGTCGCAGCCAGCGATCGCCTGATCAGCGATGGATGGAACGGAACGGGCGCAGCCGGTGCGAGACGCCGCGCGGGCGGAACACAATTCTCGCACCGATGTCCGGATTCATCTGTGGATGCGGCAGTAAGGCAAACGGCGAGGCGATGGCGCCGGTCACAACGGCTCCGATAAGCCCGGCTTCCGCGGCATGCCCGGCGTCAGTCTGTGCCGTCGCGCAAATAGGCCGCCTCCGATCATCGCGGACAAGAGGCCCGGATGCCAGTTGCGCGGCTGCCGCACCACCCTGAATTCCGTAGCGGCGCGCCAAATCGCGCGTGGAAGGGAGGCGCTGGCCGGGCGCAAGATCGCGCGACACGATACCCAGCACAACCTGGGTGGTGAGCTGCTCGCGCAGGCTTACCTCCCCGGTTCGGTTGAGCCATATTCGCATGGCCCTAGCCCGCCACTGATTCTGCAAGTTCGGCCGTCGCCCGCGGCTGTCGATTTCGGCCGTACATCGCCAGCAGCGCCAATAGAAGCAGCAGAATGATCGGCAACACCAGAATGCTGCCTTCCGGGCCGTCCGTGCCGCCGCTCCACAAAGCGGAGCCCGCAGGCGTGGTGTTGAGCAGGTGGCCCGGCGCCGCAAATCCGCTGTCGGCGGTGCCGTAGAAGTAGGTTTCGGCCCAGTCCCACGCCGCGTGGCAGCCGATTGCCCACCACGCCGAACCCGTGAGGCGCACACTCACGCAGAACACGAATCCAATGGCCGAGGCGGCGAAGATGCCAATCCACGTTTCGCCGTTGTTGCCGGTATGAATAAAGCCGAAGACCGTAGAGCTAACCCACGCCGCCTGCCAGAAGCCACTCCGTGGCGTTTTGCGCATGTGAAGGTAGAGGCAGGGGAACACTCCCAGCGCTGCCATGGCATAAACACCCCCCGTGCCGTGGCTCGTAGAGTGCGCCAGATCCCACAGGCACATGGAGCCCACCGCTGCGAGCGCGCCCCAGAAGTTGATGCCCCTTGCCAGCGTGAACTGCAGATAGCAGCGGAAGGTTCCTTCCTCAGTGAGCGCCACCAGCAGAAATGCGACGGCCCACAGGGCAGCGTACCGGAGGAGTTGGGCGTGGTACTGAGGCGCGGAGCCGAAGTGGATCCACCCACCCCACGCCATCACCGCAACCAGCACAGAGAGCGCGGCGAAGCCCGAAACCAGCCCACTCACGAAACGCGCCCCAACGGCGGGCCCGGCCAGGTAGTAGTCAACAAAGCGGCGGCGCTCGATCCTGGCCAGGATAGCCATGGTGGCGGCCAGCGCCATCACCCATGCGCCCTCGCTTGCGATGGATGACGAGGCAGTTTCACCGGCGAGCTTGATATGGAACACGCCGGCCACGATCGACGAAATCACGGTTCCGAAGATGTAGGCGAAGAGGGTCAGCAGCACCGCGAAGAGCAGGATCGACCAGCCGGCGCGCAGTCCGTGCGGTCCCAGGATGATCCAGAGCGGATCGCCCTGCTGAGGAAGCAAGGAAGCGGGTTCTGGAATCGATTCAATCTCAGGGTGCGGATTGGACGGAGGGTCGGCGGCTTCAGGAACGGCGGCACGCTCGGGATCGATAGGCTCCCTGTTCATCGGTAACGTCATGGGTTAAGCAGTGTGTTCCTGCATCTACTTTACGCCGCTGCCGTTGTCCCGGTTCCGTCAGATCATGGAAAGCGCGCGTCCATTACGCAAGCGCATCCCGGGCTGCGTATTCCCTGAGGCCTTCTATATTCCAAAGGGGGCCGCGATAGCCGATGTAGCCGTCCGGGCGCAGAACCAGCACCTTGGGCTCCTTCCCAAGAAGCCTGCGTCCCTCCTCGTCGAATCGCGAGAACGGCAGCGAGACGGCTTCGGCTGCCGGCAGAATCGCTCGCACAAGATCGACTGCAGCGCCGGTCTCATCCACCACGAGAATCAGGTGCCGGGGAGCAGTCCAGTGCTCAAGGAGCGTCGTGTCGGCTCCTTGCAGCGTGAGATCCGGCAGGCGGTCGCCGGCGCGCAGTTCCCCGTCGCCGCCGAGTTCGTGGACGATCGACGAAGGTCGATAGTCGATGGCGGTTTCGGAGATGAACCCGGCCGCCGCCCGCTGCACCGGATCCAAACGGGTGATCAACGGTGCAAACGTGTCGCGCAGGCTTTCGAGAATTGGGTTCGACAGGGTGGCCATCTTCAGGCCGCGCTCGGTAAAACGCAGCAGTGCCTTGCCCACCTCGCCGCGTTCCTCTTCGTAGCTGTTGAGGAGCCCATCGCCGGCTCCGCGCGCCACAGCGGCCATCTTCCACACCAGGTTGGCCGCATCCTGAATGCCGGTGTTCATCCCCTGCCCACCGACCGGTGAGTGAATATGCGACGCATCTCCCGCGAGGAACACGCTGCCCATGCGGTAATGCTTCGCCTGCATGTCGCGCACGTGGAAAGGCGTCATCCACTGGGAGCCGAGGACCACGACGCGCACGCCCACGTGTTCCACCGCGCGCTGAAAGTCTTGCAGGGTCAGCTCGCGGGGCTGGTCCGCATTCTGGTTATCGTGATCCTGCTTATCCTGATCCTGCCTGTCGTGCAGCACGACGATCAGGCGCACCCACCGATCCGAGAGCCGGCCCATGAATACCAGGTCACCATGGCGTACGTGAATCGTGAGCTCGTTCTTCGGCACATCGGGCCCTTCGACTTCCAGATCGCCAAGGAAGAAGGAGAGGCCAACACCGCCGCCCTCGAAGGGGATGCCGGATAGTTCGCGGACGGCGCTGTGGGCTCCATCGCAACCAATGACCCAGCGCGGCCTGATCTCCTCAAGCGACCCGTCGGCGTGGCGCAGCGCGGCAGACACTGCGTCTGTCTCTTGAACGAGGGCGGTAAGTTCCACCTCGCGCTCCGTCTTCGCTCCAAGGCTCTCCATCTTTGCATTCAGCAGGGTTTCAGTCTTCGATTGCGGAATGAACAGGGCGAACGGATAGCGGCTCGCGACCTTGTCGAGAGTGAAATGCAGAATCTCTTTGCCGTCGCTGTAGAACTTTGCCCCATCGAGTCTTCTGCCCTGCGCTACCGTCTCGGCGGCCATACCGTAGCGCTGAAACTGCTCCAGGGTACGTGCCTGGATGACCAGCGCCTGCGAGTGCTCGGCAAGGTGATCGGATTTGTCGATGATGCGCACATCAAATCCCGCGCGCCTCAGCTCGATAGCCGCGGTCATGCCGGTAGGTCCGGCGCCGACGACAAGTACCGGATTCGCCATGATTTTTTTCTCCCTCGCTAGCGATGTTGCTGAGTGGGATGCCGCGGGGTTTCCGCGGTTGTCTGGGTGGGTCCCAAATTGAGCCTTTCGGCCTGCAATCGAGCCGGGTATTTGCGCCTTCGCCTTGACACAATCAGCCAAGCCCTTGATGCTAAACAGTTCTGGTATTGCGGCTTTTCGGAACGGAGGAAGTGCAGGCTTGCAGGTAAGGGTGTTCTACCACGACAAATGCTTTGACGGCGCCTGCTCGGCATCCCTCTTCGCGCGGTTTCATCGAGAATGCGTGTCCTCCGGAGCCTCCTACGAATACCACGGCCTGGTACACCGGGCGGGAGCCTTGTTCAACGAAGCCGAGTTTACAGGCGATGAAAACGCCATCGTCGATTTCAAATACTCGTCATCGCCGAAGATCACGTGGTGGTTCGACCATCACCAGTCCGCATTTCTGACGCCGCAGGATCACGAGCACTTTCTTGCCTGCCAGCGGAACCCGGTCTGCGCCGAACACAAGTTCTTCGATCCCAACTACACCTCGTGCACCAGCTTTCTGGCCTTCATCGGGTCGACGCGGTTCGGGTTCAACACCAAGCCGGTAGCGGAGCTCATTCACTGGGCCAACATCGTCGACGGCGCACTCTACGCGAGTCCCGAAGCCGCGGTGGAGATGGCGGCGCCGGCCATGAAGCTCACGTTGGTGATCGAGTCGACACAGGACCCCGAGTTCGTTCCGAAATTGATTCCATTGCTCACGGAGATGCCGCTCGATGAAGTGCTGGCACAGCCGTTCGTGGCGGAACTGCTGCCACCGCTGCTGGAGCGGCACAAGCAGGCGCTGGAGCTGATCCGCAGCCGCAGCGAAGAACGCGACGGCACCATCTTCTTCGACATCACCGACCATCCGCTCGAGGGATTCAACAAATTCATTCCCTACTACCTGCACCCGAACGCCACATATTCGATTGGGCTTTCGAAGTCGAGCTTCCGCACCAAGGTCGCCGTCGGGTCGAATCCGTGGACCAAGGCTGACCCGGCGAAGATGGTGAATCTCGCGCAGGTTTGCGAGCGCTACGGTGGCGGCGGGCACGCGCGCGTGGGTGCGATCAGCTTTTCTCCCGACCAGGAAGAGACGGCCCGCGCCGCGGCGGCGGAGATCGTTGCGGAACTGCGCGCGAAGAATCCGCTGCCTTGACTCGGCGGGCGGCCAAGCGGGATCAATTCATTGATTTAGACCACATTCGACGTGTTTGCGCCGAGTCGAGCTCACTTCCGCAGCTCGTTGAAGCCATACCCGTTCAGGATCATCGGCACGCACTTTTCCGCCCGCGATGCCCTGGTCTTTGCCTGCTTCGCGCTCGATATGTAGAAGAAGTATGACTTCCTCCGGCCGGGCGTCAGCGCCTGGAAAGCTGCCGCGAGAATCGCGTTGCCCTCGAGCCTAACCTGCAACTCCTCGGGAATTACGTATTCTGAAGCTTTCTTGAGCTCTACCTTTTTCCCGGACTCCTCCAGTGCGATGGCTTCGTAGATGTATTTCCTCAGGGTGGACTGCAGGGCCGTGATCGCCCGGAGCGAGGTGAATTTGATCCATCGCCCGGCCTGCGTGTGCTCTCCGATCCTTTCGAGGATGTGTTTCGGGTCCTTGAGCAGCGCGCCTTTAAAAAACGAGAACGCGCACGACTCCTTGAGCGGGATGACAATGGCCACATTCTTCTTGAGGAAGGTAAAGCAGGGTTTGCCCCACTTGAGTTCTTCCGTCAGGTCGCAGTCGAGCGCGATTTTTCTTAGCCTGTCCGATTCCTTCTGCCACTTTTTTGCAAAGGGAACTTTCATGGTTTCCGCCTTCTCGGCCTGTACCGGCACACACTCAATTCTCGCAAGGATGCAAGATCCGTGGGCTCGCGAACCGAGCTTTCTGGAACGGTTCGGCGAATCTCCACTGACATTGGCTCATGAACGAGGACGACCGAAAAACAAAGAGTGGCGCTTTCCTCCCTGCGCAACAAACCTGCACAATCAAACCATGACCAGCTTCCTGTTCACCTACGGTAGCCTCCAGCCGGGCCAGGCTCCGCCCGAGATTGAGCCGCTCGTCGCGAGGCTCGAGATTGCCGGCCGCGGCTATGTGCACGGCACACTCTATGATTTCGGGCACTATCCCGGCGCGGTCCTCGATGAGGCGAGCAGCAAGCGTATTCCCGGCACCATTTACCGGCTGCCGCCCGATCCCGATCTGATCCGAAAACTCGACGAGTACGAGGAGTACTCACCGGAATCGCCGGAAACGAGCCAGTTCCTGCGAGAACTGCACCTTGTGCATTGGGAAGACGGTCGAACACTTTTCTGCTGGGTCTACATCTTCAACGAGAATCGCGACACACTCGAATCGTAAGAGCAAAACAGACGCCGACGTGGTGGGCCGGTCAGACAGCGCGAGGATGGGTCTGCATTTCCTCGCTTCGAAAGCTTCGGATCAGCAGCCAGGCCAACTCCAGCAGGATCGGCCAGAAGATCACCATCGATACCAGCCAGCCGGACCGCGAACGAAGGCTCCCGCTCGCCTGGCTGTAAACGACAAGGCACAGCGCGGCGTTGGCGAGATACGCGGTCTCGATGCCGATCACGCAGGCATGGGTCGGCGAGAGACGGCGGCGGCCACGAAAGAGAGTGAGCGCGCTGGCCGCGATGATGCCGAGGCCCAGTCCGAGCACGGCCAGGCGTTGCCAATCGCTCGTCCCGGCGAGGTGCAACAGAGAGGGCATCTCGACCGCGATCGTGCCAAGGATCGAGACGGCAATCGCGGCCCACAGAATGCGGCGTCCTATGCTCGTTGATCGATGCGGCGCGAAGAGGACCCGCAGTCGTAGCCAGATCATCGGGAATGCCAGGAAGAACGGAACACCCACAAGCAGGTGCCACCAGTTTCCCTGGTTTTCCGGCACGTGAAATCTCACCGCGTCCCAAGGCGACGTGTCGAAGGCGAAAGGAAGAAAGGCGACGACTCCCGCGGCCGACCATACCAGCAGCGCGAACGCATCGACCGAGGCTGGTCCGCGCTCACTTAATGACAGAGCCGCTTGTCTGTCTTCTCTAGACATGCATGCGAGTACGTCGACCGCGCTGCGGAGGTTCCGTACCGCGACACGCTGAATCAGAATCTCCGGCGTGCCTCCCGAATCCGTTTGAGCCCGCCAATCTGGGAAGCGAGTGGGTCTAATCGTGCCGCAAATCGGCCACTTGGAGGTGATGTGAATCACTCGCAAACGCTACTCAAAGGCCGAGTTCCGCAGAGCGCCTCTTCATAGCTTCGATGCAGAAGGCAATGTGCGCGTCGAGATCCACACCCAGCTCGGCCGCGCCCTGAATCACGTCCTGGCGATTGACGCCGCGCGCGAATGCCTTGTCCTTCATCTTCTTCTTCACGCCCGCCACTTCCACATCGGCGATGGCCTTCGTAGGTTTCACCAACGAGCACGCCGTCAGAAAGCCGGCCAGTTCGTCGCAGGCAAACAGCACCTTATCGAGGTGGGTGACACGCGGCGTTCCCGAGTACTCCGCATGCCCGAGGATCG
>WNGK01004974.1_pt1 | contig 14149 bp, 11 predicted proteins | sample 5400601 | NCBI WGS metagenome assembly WNGK01 (sample SAMN13153376, study PRJNA577476) | soil metagenome | isolation source: 60 cm soil or saprolite under Garry oak tree replicate 1 | place: USA:California | collected 2016-06-15 | reverse complement strand
TAATCGCCGCGATCGAGTAACACCAACAGCTTGCCGTGCTGAAAAAAGCCAAACGACTGTTCCGGATCGTGTTGTTTCTTGGAAATTCGCATCCAAAGCACGTCGATCGGCACGCCAAACTCGCGCCGCTTAAACCCGGCGCGCGCTTGAACGATCGAATGCCGTCCATCCGCGCCAACGACGAGGTCTGCGTGGACGTCCAGTTCGCCATGCGGCGTTTTTGCGCGCACACCAATCACGCGTTCATTTTCGATCAGCAAATCGACGACCTCGGTTTCCATGTGCAATTGGAACGTTGGAAAACGTTTGGCATGACCCGAGAGAAAATTGAGAAAATCCCATTGCGGCATGAACGCGATAAACTTGCAACGCGTGGGAAGTCTCGTGAAATCAGCAATCGGCACGACCTGTCCGTTAACGACGCCTCGCAGCTCCCGAACTTCCTGATGTGGCTGTTTCAGGAATTCATCGAGCAAGCCGAGTTCATGCATCAACTCCAGCGTAGAAGGATGAATGGTGTCGCCGCGGAAATCGCGATTGAAATCAGCATGCTTTTCCAGCACAACGACGGGCACGCCTGCCCGGGCGAACAGATAGCCAGCCATCATCCCGGCCGGTCCGCCGCCCACGATCACGCAACGAGTTTGCAATTTCTCAGACGCGCTCACCGCACATGGTTTCTAACTTCTAGCTTCTAGATTCTGACTTTTGACCTCTGACTTCTGATCTCTGACCTCAGATCTACATCCATGGCAACGCGTCGAGATCGACGTTGCCGCCGGTGATAATAATGCCAACGCGTTTTCCTCCGATGTCGATCTTGCTTTCCATGATCGCCGCATACGGAACGGCTGCTGATGGCTCGATGATAATTTTCATCGTCTCCCAAATTGTGCGCATGGCCATGATAATCGCTTCTTCGCTCACCGTCACGATATCGTCCACGTAGCGCTGGATGATTGGAAAATTTGGTGTGCCGACATTTGTCCGAAGTCCGTCGGCGATCGTGAATTTTTTCTCCGTGCGAATCAACCGTCCCGCGCGAAACGATTGCGCTGCATCGTCTGCATTCGCCGGTTCGACAGCGATCACTTTAGTCTTCGGCCGCATCGATTTCGCCGCGACGACCGTGCCGCAAAGCAAACCGCCACCACCAATCGGACACATTACGAGATCGAGATCGGAAATATCTTCGAGCAGTTCCACCGCCGCTGTCCCCTGCCCCGCCATCACATCTTCGTTTTCAAACGAGTGAATCAACGTCGCGCCCGTTTTCGCGATCACGTCCGCGCAGGCCGCCTCGCGCGCTTCTTGCGTCGGTTCACAAAAGATAATGCGCGCGCCGTACCTTTCGACCGCGCGCACCTTCACCTTCGCCGAATTCGACGGCATAACGATGTGCGCCGCAATGCCGCGCAACTTCGCCGCGCGCGCGAGCGCTGTTCCATGATTGCCCGACGAATGCGTGGCCACGCCGCGGCGCTCCGTGACATCATCGAGCGAAAACACTGCATTGGTCGCCCCGCGCGCCTTGAACGCGCCGATCTTTTGAAAATTTTCGCACTTAAAAAATAACGAAGCGCCGCTCGCCTCATCGAGCCGCGTACTCGTTAGCACCGGGGTGCGATGGATATGCGCACAAATCCGCTCGTGCGCCGCGCGGATGCTATCAAGATCGAGAGACATTATTTTATTCTATCGTCAACAGGACATGCTCGACTAAGCGGAAGACAAAATCATCTTTCCAATTAGGAAAACAGGAACTCAGGAAATTCCCTCTCACACCCACTCTTTTTTCGTCATTTCCTGATTCACCCGCCTCTTGGAGTGTTCCCGATTTCGTGGGTCCCAGGTTGCGGTTTCCTTTCAGGTTAAAGCTGCGTTAATCCGCAGCCTGCCCGCCGTGGTGATGATCCCCGATTAAGGAACTCATAAGACTTCGTGACCTTTGTGGACTTCGGTGTGAAATAGTGAAGCGAATGCGCGAGCCGTTATATCTCGACGAAGAACAGGTGCGGCAGCATTTGCGAATGGAGAACCTGATTCCGGCGATGGCGAAGGCGCTGATCGATTTCTCGGCCGGCAAAGTGACGCAGCCGGTGCGCTCGGTCATCCCCGTCGATCCTCCGGGCGGATTTTTTGGAATGATGCCGGCACTTACCGCTGATGGACTTGGGATAAAGATCGTCACGTTCTACGCGACGAATGTAGAGCGGGGCATTCCCACACACATGGCGACAATTTTTCTTGTCGATCCAAAAACAGGGATGCCGCTAGCGGTGATGGACGGAACGTTAATCACAGAAATGCGCACCGCGGCTGTATCTGCCGCGGCGACGAAACTTCTGGCTGCGCCGGACGCGAAGGTTCTCGCGATTCTCGGAAGCGGCGTGCAAGCGCGCAGTCACGTGGAAGCGTTGCGACTGGTCAGGAATTTTGAGGAAGTTCGTGTGTGGAGTCGCACGGCGACGCATGCGGAGCGGTTCGCGAACGAAATTGGCGCGAAAGCGATGGCGGCTGAATTCGCTGCACGCGATGCCGATGTTGTCGTGACGGCGACAAACTCGAAAACTCCCATGTTAAAGGGATCGTGGCTAAAGCCCGGTTGTCACGTCAACGCCGTCGGTGCATGTCGCCCCGACTGGCGCGAGCTGGACGATGCCGCGATGTCAAATGTCGTGTTCGTTGATTCGCGTGAAGCCGCGGTGAAAGAATCGGGCGATGTGATTCTTTCCGGCGCGAAGATTTACGCCGAGCTCGGCGAAGCGCTCACCGGGAAAGTTCCGTCGCGCGCAAACGAAACCACCGTCTTCAAGTCTCTCGGCATGGCTGTGGAAGATATTGCTGCCGCGCTGCTCGCCTACGAATCCGCACGGGTGTAGAGGCGCGTGTCTTCACGCGCAGGTTGCTCGGGGACTGTGGCTGAGGACAGCCGCCACTACAACTTCAATCAGGATCGCAGGAAGCCAGGAAAAGATTCCTGAAAAGGGATGAACAAAACGGATACGCTTGCAAAGAACTCTCGTGCCGGAACAGTTGCCAGCGATGCCGAGCGAATTTGAAAAACTGAATTCGAAAATCGAACGCGCTGTTGCTGATGGCCAATTAATGGAATCGGCAGCGAAGAACATTCGCGCGCTGCTGACGGGAGCGCCGTCTGATCTCTATCTGCAAGTCGTCGACGAACTCGTCACTGCCGATGCGTGGCCCGAACTGAACGATCGCTTTTACCAGACACTTGCCTTTGGCACTGGCGGCCTTCGCGGCCGTACTATTGGGAAAATCCTCACGGCTGCGGAGCGCGGGAGCTCGCGCGAAGACGAACGACCGCAGTTTCCATGCGTCGGGACAAACGCGATGAATTTCTTTAACATCAGCCGTGCGACGCAGGGACTCGTCGCTTATCTGCACGATTGGAACCGACGCGAGAAAATTCCGGCGACGCCGAAGATCGTGATCGCGCATGACCCGCGTTTTTTCTCGGATGAATTTTCTGAACTAGCCGCGAAAGTTGCGTCGGCGAACGGTTGCGACGCATTCGTATTCGACGGACCGCGTTCAGTGCCGGAACTGTCATTCGCTGTTCGCTATCTCAAAGCGAGCGCGGGCGTGGTCATCACAGCGAGCCATAATCCGCCGCACGACAACGGCTATAAAGTTTATTTTGGCGATGGAGCGCAGGTGATCGAGCCGCACGCGAGCGGAATCATTGCAAAAGTGAACGCAATCACGAACGAAACTTTCACGCCGCTACCGAAAGATCGACAAGGAAAAGTGACGACGGTCGGCAAAGAAATCGATGAAGCGTACATGCAACGGCTCGAGACCCTGATTCTCAATCCGCAGATTATCCACGAGGCAAAATCGCTCCGTATCGTTTACTCGCCGCTGCATGGAACCGGGCGAGTGATTATTGAGCCGATGCTTAAACGGCTGGGGTTCAATTTCGAAGTCGTACCGGAGCAGGACCATTTCGATGGCCGATTCCCGACAGTGAAGTCGCCAAACCCGGAGAACGCCGAGGCCCTGGCGATGGCAGTCGATCTCGCGGAAAAGGAAGATGCCGATCTCGTTGTAGCGACCGATCCGGATTGCGACCGGATGGGCGCAGCGGTCCGCGCGAAAAGCGGCAAAATGAAATTACTAACCGGCAATCAAATCGGCTCGCTAATCGCCTACTATCGTACCAAGACGCTGTTTGATCAGGGCGTCCTCGACAAGGAAAACGCAGCGCGCGCGGTCATCATCAAGACATTTGTCACCACCGATCTGCAAAAGGCGATCGCAGAATACTATGGTCTGCGCTGCGTCGAAACGCTGACCGGCTTCAAATACATCGGAGCCAAGCTGGGCAAATACGAGCAGGCGCTTCCCGAAAACGTGCGCAAAAATTATGTCGAGCTTAGCGAAGAGGAAACCCAGCGACTTCGCCTCGCTCATTCTTCGTTTTACGTTTTCGGCGGCGAAGAGAGTTACGGCTACAGCGGAGCTGATTTCGTCCGAGACAAGGACGGCAACGGCGCGGTGATCATGTTTTGCGAAGTGGCTGCATATGCGAAATCGCGAGGCCAGACCGTTGACCAGTTGCTTGACGAAATCTTCTCAATCTTCGGCTACTTCGCGGAAAAAAACGGCTCGCTTGTTTTCGAAGGGGCGGAAGGCGCGGGCAAAATCAGGCGATTGGTCGAATCCTATGCGAAGCATCCGTTTTCGGAAATGCTTGGATCGAAAGTAACGAGCGTCAGAAATTTCGAGACCGAAACAATTCGCGACATCGAGGACGACGAAATTCCCAAAGAGAAGATGTCGATCTTTGAACTCGAAGATGAGACACGGATTGCGGTGCGGGGGTCGGGCACCGAGCCGAAAATCAAATATTATCTTTTCGCGCAGCGCCGGCCGAAAGGAAAAAAATTCGATTCCTTGGAGCTCGAGCGAATCAAGTCGGACGTGAGAGAAAAACTCGATCGACTCTGGGATTGGCTGCAAGAGGATGCCCAGGCGCGTCTGAGCGGATCGCAGCGGTGAACACATTACAAAAATCGCTGCGGTTCTGGCCATGGCTGGCAGCGATTATAAGCGGAATACTTTGCACTGCTTGCTTTCCGCCGTTTAACCAAACCTGGCTGTGCTGGATCGCGCTCACGCCATTGATCGCCGCGGTTTGGTTTTCGGGGAAAAATTCGAAACGACGATGGTTGCATGATTTGTGCCTCGGCTATGTAGCGGGAATTATTTTTTTTACCGCAAGTTTCAGTTGGTTGGGCGCGCTTGGCACGTTATTCGAAAACTTTTGGCTGCACGGTCTTTCGCTGCTGCTCTCGATTTATCTGGGGCTTAATTTCGCATTTTGGAGCTGGTTCTGTGGATTACTGCGGCCGGGCATGGTCGCGACGGTGCCAGCTGCAGATGCCACCGCTCATCCAGTCGAAAACAAATGGAGTGCCATGTTGGAACGCGCAGGCCGGCCGGCTCCGGTGCCGAAAACACCGTGGCTAAGATCGACAAGCAATTTGCGACTCGCCTTTTTGCTCGGGTGCGCCTGGGTAGCGCATGAGTGGATACGTGGCTGGCTCTTCACCGGCTTCGGCTGGAACGGACTGGGCGTAGCGCTGCATGCGAACTGGCCGCTCATCCAAGTCGCGGAGTTCACCGGCGTCGCCGGATTATCCTTCATGGTGGTGTTTGCCAATGTCATTGCGCTGACCACGGTAAACCGCCTTATTCTCGAAGCGGGCGCACAAGCGATGCGCCCACATTACGATCTTACGCTAACGATGGCCGCGATTGTTGGGGTCCTCGGGTTCGGCGTGCACGCCGCCCAAAATCCGCCCCCCTCGAAACCGCTCCGCATCGCGGCGGTGCAGGCGAATATTCCGCAGCAACAAAAATTCGACTCCCAATTTACCGGAAGAATTTTCGAGCAATTCACGCGGTTGAGCGAAATTGCGCTGCTTCGAGGCGGTTGTTCAACATGCAGCGCCGACGATTCAAATCCTCCATCCGATCTCGGGCCGCCACTCGATCTGCTAATCTGGCCGGAAAGCTCCATGCCGAGTCCGGTGCTTCAGGAGGAGCAAAGCCATCAATTCGTGGTAAATTTGTCCGCATCGACAACAACGGACCTCCTGCTGGGTACGCTCGATGTGGAAGAGGGGCGCGATTACAACGCCGCGCTGCTGGTTTCGGACGCTGGCCAGAATGTGCAAATTTATCGCAAGATCCATCTCGTTCCGTTCGGTGAATACATTCCACTTCGACATTCATTTCCCCTTTTCGCCATCGCGGCGAGCAAGTGGGTGCCCGGCGATTTCGATGCTGGCAAAGATTACACTGTATTTCGCCTAACGAATCATGACGTCCAGGTCGCGCCGTTGATTTGTTTTGAAGATACGATCGGCGAACTGACGCGGCAATTTGTGCTCAAAGGTGCGAACCTGCTCGTCGACATTACGAACGACGGCTGGTTTTTGCATTCAGCGGGTTCGCAGCAACATCTGTTGAACGCGATTTTTCGGTGCGTCGAGACGCGTCGTCCGATGGTTCGCGCGGCTAACACGGGCGTGACTTGTTTTGTGAATGGGTTCGGTCGCGTCGTGCAACCGTTGCAGGATGGAAGCGGCAGCACGTTCACCGAAGGCGTGCTCACTGGCGAGATTAGCGTTCCGACTGAGCATGAGTTGACCTTTTATACACGGCACGGGGAGCTGTTCGCAAAGGTGTGCACCTGCATCACTTTGATTGCAATTGTCGTGATGATTTTTCTCCGGCGGCGACGAGCAAATAGGGCGAATTGACCTCAATTGCGCGGGCTGTTCGGTGAACCGCCTATACCTACTCAATCCACCTCGCAGGAATTTCGGTGTTGTGTTAAACGAGAGCGGTGCATGTTAAACTGCCAATCGATCATCTTCGCGAGCTTTGGCCGAAAAAATTTCACGGTGTGCGCGTCGGCGCGCTCCTTCATCCGGCATCGGTTTCTGCGAAGCTCGAGCATGAGTCTCACATTCTTGAGCAGCAGAACGGCGAACTGTTTCGCCTCACTGCATTCTTCGGTCCGCAGCATGGTTTTCGTGGCGAGACACAAGACAACATGGCGGAATGGAAAAGCTACGAACACCCGCGGCTTGGCATTCCGATCTACAGTCTTTACGGAGAACATCGCGAGCCAACTGCGCAAATGTTGGAAGGTGTCGATCTTCTCCTTGTCGATCTTCAGGATGTCGGCGCGCGCTATTACACATTCATTTGGACGATGTATCTCTGTATGCGCGCCTGCGAGAAAGCCGGCGTTCATGTTCTTGTCCTTGACCGGCCAAACCCGATTAACGGCGTCGCAACAGAAGGGCCGGACCTCGCTCCGGAATACCGATCGTTTGTCGGCCTGCATTCGATTCCGGTTCGACACGGAAGGACGATCGGCGAACTCGCCCAGCAATTCCGAGATGAAGCATTCCCCGATTGTGCGTTGTCGATCTTGCCGATGAAAAATTGGGAGCGCGCGATGTGGCTTGATCAAACCGGCCTTCGATGGGTCATGCCGTCACCGAACATGCCAACACTCGATACGGCCACTGTTTATCCCGGCATGTGTCTTCTCGAAGGAACGAATATCTCCGAAGGTCGCGGCACAACGCGGCCATTTGAAATCTTCGGAGCGCCATTCATCGACGCCGAAGTCCTTTGCCGCGAGCTCACCGATTTAAAACTGCCAGGCGTTCATTTTCGCGAAAATTACTTTCAGCCGATGTTCCATAAATTCGCTGGTCAGCTTTGCGGTGGCGCTCAATTGCACGTGACGGATAGGGAAAGCTTCCGTCCGTTTATGACAGGAGTGGAAATCATCAAGCGCATTCGCAAGGTTTATGGCGAGCAGTTTCAATGGAACCAGCCACCCTACGAATACGAATGGAAACGTCTTCCAATCGAAATCCTGATCGGCGGTCCAATCGACTCGGTCTTCGGCGATTAATCATCTGCGCCGTCATTGTCGGTGGGTCGTTGGCGATCTCATCACAACTCCGTGCAGACATTCCGTGGCCTGAAGTCGTGCAACGTCTTGCCTACGAAAACGAGAAACTGGCGCGGCGTCCACAGGGTCACAATGGCGAGTACTTCGTCGTCTGCACTCTCTATTACACGCCAATGGAATCCGGTTTCACTTTCGAGCGCGGCTTTGACGCGACGCCAGTCACAAAACCGGGACTGTATGGTCGAACTTACCCGCGTGATTTCCTTCGCTCAGTCAAAAAGGAAGGGTTTGGCCGAATAGTTACACCGGTCAACGGCCACGATTACATTCGCTACAACGGCGGAAATTCGTTTGCGTTTGGATCAAACCCAACTGGCGGTGGCGGTGTTTTGGTCGCGCGTTTTTCTGCTGCCATAAAGTCCAGCCAAAGCGGGTTGCGTCGTGGTGTAATCATCGAAACGCCGGCAGCCACTGTGCGGCAGGTTTTTGGCAGCACGCGCTGGAAAATCATGGATACCGGCGGCGGACTGCGCCGCTGGCAAATCGATTGTTATTATGGCGAAGATGAACCGCTTGGACCCGGCCGCTTCATGGCCCGACCGCGCGGGGCTACATTTGAGTACGCCTACTCAGATGCCAAAATCGTCAAGTAACGTGAGCCCGTTCACAATTCGGCTCAAGTTTCACGGTGACCTGCCTTTTTTTCTTGGGGCCAGGACGCGACGTGAAACCATTGAACGCGCGTTACTGGAAAAAACCTCAGTAAAGGATGTGATCGAATCGTGCGGAGTGCCGCACCCGGAAGTTGACTTGATTCTGGTCGATGGGTGGCCCGTCGATTTTCGTCACACGCTCAGAGCGGATGCTGATGTCGATATTTATCCGGTGGGATTGGTGCCAACGTGTTTCACGAGAAATCGCCTGCAAGTATCTAATTCAACCGAATTTATAGCTGACGGACACCTTGGAACACTCACGCGCAATTTGCGCTTGCTCGGTTTCGATATCGCTTACGATCCCCGAGCCCAGGACCGACAATTGCTCAGCGTAATGGAAATCGAAAGCCGGGCTTTGCTGACGCGCGATCGGCGCCTGCTCATGCATGCGGTTGTACAAACGGGATATTGTCCGCGTTCCCAAAATGCTCACGAACAAACAATCGAGGTGGTCCGCCGCTTTGACCTTTTCTCAGCGATCACTCCGTTTACGCGTTGCCTTCGCTGCAATGCGCCGCTCCAAAAAGTTGCCAAAGCTGACATAATTGAAAGGCTCGAACCGCTTACAAAAATCTATTACGAGCAATTCCGGCGGTGCACTGGCTGCGGCCAAATTTACTGGGCTGGATCCCACTTTTCGAGACTCCGGACACGTCTCGAAGGGATACGCAGACAATTTTCGACGACCGATGTATAGGTTATTTTAACGAAGAGTTGCGTCGGAATATTTCTAGGTATCTCGTGATTCGGTCGTATGATCGCCGATCCGAAAATGAGATGCGCGTATTGCCACGTCCTGCTCGCGGCAATTCTTATCATCGGATTTTCGACGCCGCTCCGAGCGTATGGTCCACTCGGCCATGAAATCGTCGGGGCGATTGCGGACGAACGATTGGCGAACACGCCCACCGCGGCAAAGATCCGTGAGCTGATCGGCGGGCTTTCGCTGGAGAAGGCAGCCGTGATTGCAGATGAAATCAAAGGTTGGGACAAAAATGGCGTGGATGATTCGAAGGCCTTCCATTACTCCACGCACCCAAAAATTGACAGCCAGTTGCGCGATTTTTGGCGTGCTAATCAACCGACGTATAATCCCGGTTCAACGATGCCTTCGCATCACTGGTTTCATTACACAGACGTGCCGATCGTGCGGGTGGAGAAATATGCCGAGGGCCAGGCCGGTCGCAGCAAATGGGACGTGGTGCACATGATTCCATATTGTGTCGAAGTCCTGCGAGGACGAGTCCCGAAACAAAATGAACGGAAAATCACCAAGCCTGTTGCTCTCATTTTGCTGGCCCATTACGTGGGCGACATTCACCAGCCGCTGCATGTCGGCGCGGAGTATTTCGACGCGCAGGGTCGAATCGCCGATCCGGACAAGGACAAGTCCTCTGTGGAGGATGAAGGCGGGAATACATTCACACTGGAACTAAGTGACGAGCCGCCGCGCGGCCGCGGTATTCATAAGAAGAAACTCCACGGTTTTTGGGACAATGATGCGGTAAACGCCCTTTTCCCGGAGATAGGAAACAATCTGCCGAAAAATGAACGCCAAGCACAGATTGATCCTGAAAAAAAGCAACTCGCTCATGAGATGGCGATGCACGAACCGAAAAGCTGGCGAATGCCTCCGAACATCGACATCAGCGGTTACGCTGAGGTCTGGGCGGACGAGATTTTGCCAATTGCGCGCGAGGCGCATGAACGGTTGCAATTTACCGATGTGCGTATCCAACAGGAAGAAGATCGGGTCGTTGCTGCGGGCGAAGCCCGGGAAAAAGCGTCGCCCGACCACATCTCTTATCGCGGCTGGGCCGCGAATGTTGTGCGCGAAGAGCTGCACAAAGCCGGTTGGCGTCTCGCCGATCTTCTGGAGAAGGACCTTAGGTGATGAGCACGAACGTTGACGTCGAAATGTTTAACGTACTCAATTCGAGAATAAAAATCGCGCCGGAATTTCTCCCGGCGCGATTACGAATTGAGATTTGCTAAATCAGATATCTAAAGGACGATCAAGTCTCGGTTTTCTTTGCGTTTGCCGACTTCTTGCACTCTGCTTTGAGTTGGGCGAACTGCTCGGCTGAAAGAATTCCTTTCGCCTGTTTGAGGAATGTTTTCCGGCTTTCCTTTGTGCAGCCAGCTTTCATGCATTCGGCCTGCCACGCTTCGATTTTGCTCTGTTGATCCGGAGTAAGATTCAAGGTTGTCAAATCAACGCATGCCGCTTTCTCAGTGTTCGACACGCCTTTGACACAACACGCTTTGTCTCCTGCGAACGCGCTGGACGAAATGAGCATCGCGGCCGCAACTAATGCTGAAATGGTAATTTTGATCATGGTGAATGCTGAGACAGGCATACGCCCCAGTGCGTTCAATCATTCCGCTTCTTCAAATATGGCTGGCGTGAATTCGTTCAGGCGCTAGAACAAGATCGAAATGTCTGCTGCGCTCGCACCTGTCAGGCCGGTCGAACTCTCGGAAATCCGAGAAGCGCGCAAACGAATCGCAGCAACGATTGTTCGTACACCACTGATTCGCCTCGAGCTCGGACGGGACTATCCAGACATCCGCCTGAAACTGGAGAATCTGCAACCGATCAACGCTTACAAGTTGCGGGGCGCGGCTAACGCTGTCGCAATGTTGCACGAGTCTGAGCGCAAGCATGGCGTGTGGACAATCAGCGCGGGAAATGCCGGACAGGGCGTGGCCTACGCGGCGAGACAAGCGGGCGTGCCATGTACAGTGGTTGTGATTGAGACTGCGCCCGAATCGAAGATCGACAGAATGCGCGCGCTCGGCGCGAAACTCATTCGGGTCCCGTACGATGTCGCATGGAAAGCGCTCGAAGAGCGTTCGTTTCCCGGAGCGGAAGGAACCTTTGTGCATCCATTCGACGACCACAACTTCATCGCCGGTCATGCGACAATGGGTCTTGAGATTCTTGAAGACGCGCCTGAGACAAAAGCCGTCATCGCCAGCATTGGTGGAGGTGGACTCATCACCGGTGTTGGTAGCGCGATCAAAGCGCTTAGGCCCGACATCAAGGTCTGGGGCGTTGAGCCGGAAACGGCCGCGCCCGCCGCGCTCTCGTTCACCAGGGGATCTCCGCAAGTGTTCAAGAATTTCAAGCAATCGTTCGTAGATGGCGCTGGCGGACAAAGCATGTTCCCGCGCATGTGGGAACGGATGAAACCGGTGGTGAACGGCTACATCGTTGTCACTTTGGAGGAAACAAAAAAAGCAATGCGATTGATGGCGGAAAAGACGCGAATCATTTCCGAAGGCGCCGGCGCTCTGCCGACCGCCGCCGCGTTGACCGGAAAAGCCGGCAAAGGTCCAATCGTTGCCATTGTTTCCGGCGGTAACATTGATCTTAAGAAGTTCTGTGACCTTATTGGAGCGTCGGGAAGTTGAAATGATAAAAGCTAGTGCAGATCAATTAGCCTTCACCCGCTCGGCGGAGTATTCGATCGGGTCCTGACGAAAATAGCGCCGTAGTTCGACGTACAGTTTGGGATGCTGAGTGCGGAGCGCGCAGGGCCGCTCAAAGAATGCCTCGATCGACACGGCGAAGAACTCAGCTGGATTAATCGCTCCGTATGTATCGAGCAGCGTCGGTATCCCGGTTTCATCGGCAGCGCGCAGTGAAGCAAACTCCGTTCTCATCACTTCGCTCCAGGACAATTGCTGCTCTCGCGAGGCGAAGACAGGCGCCCCATCCACCGCACCGTTCTCGTAGTCGAGCTGATGAGCAAACTCATGCAGAACGAGGTTCTTGCCATCGAACGAATCCAACGCGCCGGCTTTGGCAGCATCCCATGCGAGAACCATCGATCCCATTCTGCGGCCCGTTTCGCCTTGCCGATGCATCGTTCCTTCCTCCCACACCGGGCCTTCAACGTGGCGTTTCTCTTCCACGAGATATGTCGAAGGATAGACAAGAATCGTGAGAAGGCCCGGGAAATAGTCGGTCTTGCGATGCAGCAGAAGAAGGCAAGCCTGCGCTGCGATCGTGACAACTATTTCATCGGTGAGTTTGAGGCCGACACAACCTTCGAAGCGCTTTTCATCGAGGAAGACCTGGATGTGGCCCAGAAGCTCGACTTGATCATTGACAGAAAGCCTTTGGAAAAGCGGAACATTGCGCTCGATTATCTGCCGCCAACCTTTCGGAAAAGGCTGAGCCCGCAGCCGACGCCGTCGCCGCTGCTTCATTAACGCAAAGACCACGAGAAAATGTAAATGCGCGTTTGACCTGAACAAATGCGAGCGGACGAAATGTCAGGTAAGCAGTATCGCTAGTTTCCACTGCAACAGAGTCCGTGATTTCCTCTCGTGTTCTGTTGGGGTTCGACTATGATTTTCAAACCAGAGGAGGTCTCCAAAATCCAATGAACACAATCTCAATTTCCCGACGCAAATTTGCTCACTTATTAGCTGCTGGCGCAGCAGTTGCTGTCGTTAGGCCGTCAATTTCATTCGGAAGACAATCTGAGCACGCGACTGAAACCGCCGGTATCGTGCGGTTGAGCGCGAACGAAAATCCGTACGGCCCGTCAGCAAAGGCGCACGAAGCGATTAAAAACGCGCACAGCATGTGTAACCGCTACCCAGACGAAGCGAATGACGTGTTGATCGATAAGATCGCGAAGATCAACAACGTGAATCGCGAGCAAGTCGTGCTCGGTGACGGCTCGAGCGAGATTCTGAAGCTGTGCGCGGAAACTTTCACGGGACCGACTCAAGGCAAACTCATTGCCGCCGATCCAACTTTCGAAGCAATTCTTGAATATGCGAAGGCCAATGGCGCCGAGGTCGTCAAAGTTCCGCTAACAAGTAGATTTGCTCACGATCTGCCAAAAATGTCCGGCGCAGCGAGAGGCGGCCTCATTTACATCTGCAACCCGAACAATCCGACGGCAAGCATTACTCCGAAGAATGATCTGCGTGAGTTTATCGCAAACACTCCGCGCGAAACGATGATCCTCGTGGACGAAGCTTACTTTCACTACGCCGACAGCCCGGATTACGAGAGCACGATACCGTTGGTAAAGGATCATCCGAACCTCATTGTCGCGCGGACGTTCTCAAAAATTTACGGCATGGCTGGATTGCGCTGCGGTTATTGTGTCGCGCAACCTGAAACGATTAAGCGGATGCATCCGTTTCAAATGTGGGATAGCGTAAATATCATGGCCCTGGCCGCAGCGAGCGTGAGCCTGGGCGATCCAGATCAGGTTCCAAACGGTCAGCGCCTAAACGGCGAAGCGAAAAGCTTCACCACGTCCGAGCTCGACAAAATGGGCTACAAAACAATTCCTTCTCAGGCCAATTTCATCATGGTCGATGTGAAACGCCCGGTTGTGCCGCTGATCCAAGCGTTGAAGCAACGCAACGTGCAAGTTGGCCGATTATTCCCCGCCCTGCCCGATTACATGCGCGTCACCATCGGCAAGAA
>WNGK01004973.1_pt1 | contig 14152 bp, 13 predicted proteins | sample 5400601 | NCBI WGS metagenome assembly WNGK01 (sample SAMN13153376, study PRJNA577476) | soil metagenome | isolation source: 60 cm soil or saprolite under Garry oak tree replicate 1 | place: USA:California | collected 2016-06-15 | reverse complement strand
GCGAGCTTCCGCCGACGAGAGGTGATTAAGGTGAATGAGGTTGAGCTTTAATCCTCACTCCCGTTAAGTTTCCATTTCCGGAATCTTTCTGCCGGAGGCCCTTGGGTAATTTCTTACAGCCATACTTACACCGTCAGCCTCCGCTTCACAACAAGTTTTCAGCAAAAAAATTAAAAAAAATTGCAAGCTGAGGCATCCCTGCAAATACTACTTGCATCAGGTAATTACTACTCAACTGAATCGGTAAAAACTGCTCGATTAGCCTTAAGAAAAAGCCCTTAGATCGCGCCCAAAAAATGCATGCCACCTGCCGGGCCGCTCCCGCCAATCCCCCAAGTCTCGGCACCCGCTCTGGGGCCTGTTCACACTACTGAGGCGGTGGCGCCGGGAGCCAATTTTTCTGAGTTCAAGGAGTGAGGAGTGACGCATACCGGGTGTCTGCTAGCGACGATCGACGAAGAAATCGGGAAAATTGGCCCCGGCCCGAAGGGTTGCGGCGAAAAATCGGGCCATACTTCATTCTCGCCCTTGACGGTGGACCCGCCACAGCCTGCGGGCTCGGCTTCGTCCGGCCCGATTTTCGCTCGCAACGCCATCCACCTCAGTAGTGTGAACAGGCCCTAGAATAACCCGAGGTCTCCGTCGGGCTGCGGAGCAAACTTGAGCAATCCCAGTTCACCCGCCAGCCGCTCCAGCTTGGCGCGCGTAGCGGCGGTGGGCGGCACCAGGGGCAGCCGTACGGTGTCGCCGATCTTCCCCATAAGGCTGAGCACGGTTTTCACCGGCGTAGGGTTCGATTCCCAGAAATTCGCCTCAAAGAGCCGTCCGTATCGGCGTTCGAGCGCGCGCGCCTGGGTCCAGTCGTTCGCCAGCGCTGCATGGATCATCCGGGCCACCTCGGCTGGAGCTTCGTTCGACGCCACGCTGATGAGCCCCTGGGCCCCAATTCCGATTGCAGCCAGGGCGAGGTTGTCGTCGCCTGAAAAGACCTTGAACCCGCGTGGCAGGTCGTGCACCAGCTGCGCAATCTGGGGCAGCTTGCCGCTGGCTTCCTTGATGGCCAGAATGTTCGCGGCGGCATCGGCCAGCCTAACCACCGTCTCCGGCTCCAGGTTCACTGCGGTGCGTCCCGGCACGTTGTAAAGGACGACCGGCAGCGGGTGAACGGCTTTCGCGAGAGCCAGAAAGTGCTGGAACTGTCCCTCCTGCGTAGGCTTGTTGTAGTAGGGATTGGCCGACAGTACGGCACTTACGCCTCTGATATGGCGCAGTTGAGCGGCCAGCCGCAGCAGAGCGCGGGTGGAATTGTGCGTGCAGCCGGCCCACACCGGCACCCGCCCCTCAGCCGCCTCCACCACGATGCGAATGGCCTGCAGCCACTCTTCTTCATCGAGAGTAGCCGCCTCGCCCGTTGACCCGCAGGCCACCAGAAAGTCAATTCCTGACTCAATCTGCCAGTTCACCAACGCCCAAAGCGCCTGTTGATCGATCGATCCGTCCGCACGGAAAGGCGTGACAATCGCAGTGCCGCAACCTGTTGTTTCCATAACAGGAGAGTGTATAACGAAGAACCATGTGAAAGAGTATGATTGCCAGCGAACCCTTCCGCGCGCCACGCTGTTGTCCTGAGGGCGATTTTTTCCCAGTTACCTTTCTAGACACTTTCGTGCCGTAGGTCTTTTGGCATGTCTTGTACTACATTTGAAATTGGACACTTTTAATTTGGGCTCGGGGCCCTGCTAACTTATGGATGAATCCTTAAAATCCGGCTTGACCCTGATTCCTGGACATGCGGCGCCGTCGCCCAGCCAGGAAGTTCGCTGTGCGGTTCGCTTCCCGCTGACCCTGCCTGTCACCATCTCGGCCGGCGACCGCGAGCATGACGCGCTGACTCGCAACGTGTCGGCCAGCGGAGTCCTTTTTGAGATGACCGGCCCCCTGAAAGTGGGCGAGGGCATCCATTTTTCGCTGCGCATGCCGGGTGCTGTCTTAGGTACTCCTCACGATGTCCTAGTCGATTGCCATGGACGTGTGGTACGCTGCTCCATGAGCCAATCCCAGTCCCAGATTGCAGCCACGATTGATGATTATCAATTCGTGGAACAGTAATATCTGGCCTGGTCTTGCCGTACCCAGCTATGGATTTCTTAGAAGATTCAACCGAAACCGAAGCCCACGATGCGCCGGTAAAGCCTGGAACGATCCGCATTATCCTCGCGGATTCCCAGGCAATTTATCGTGTCGGCATCCGGAAGATATTCGCCTTGGAAGACGACCTGCGTGTTGTTGCCCAGGCGGATTCCCTCGAAAACCTCCGCGCCGCTGTCGAACGCTATCCCACTGATGTTGTGCTGCTTGAGGGAGCCCTGTTATCGGGCACGGCCAACGTCATTCCGGAATTGCTGCGAGTCGCCCCCGACGTGAAACTGATCGTCCAGGCAGTTGCTGCCGACGAAAGCCACACCGTGGAACTCTATCGCCGTGGCGTCAGAGGCATCATCTCCCGGTCTATCTCGCCCGATCTGCTGGTTCGCTGCGTACGGCGCATCGCTGCCGGCGAAACCTGGATCGATAACCAATCGGTCAACTGGGTCATCGAGGCTTACCGCGCCCAGGCGGCCGCCTTGGTGAGTCCTCGGTCTCAGCCGCGGCTCTCTCCAAAAGAGATGGCGATCATCACCTGCATTACGCAGGGTAAGCGCAACAAAGAGATCGCTTTCCAGCTGGGAACCACCGAGCAGGTGATCAAGAACTATCTGCGCAAAATCTACGACAAGCTTGGCGTTTCAGATCGTCTTGAACTCGCTCTTTATTGCCTGCACAACAAGATCATCCAGGGCGACACCGATGAGGAAACCCTGGCGCAAAAGGTCATGAGCCGGTAGCAGCGAGTTTCTCCCGGCCGTTCGTCACAGGCGTCCGTCCTCCCCCGGCGCTCGCCTCGGCGCTCTTTTCGCAGGATTGTCCGTCCGCACCGCGCTCCCCGTTACAACTTGCCGGCGCTTGAGAATCCTGGCAGTTCTTCCGTGTCAACTCCAGCAGCCGAATCAGGCGCACCAGTTCCTTATCGCCCAGGTGGCCCAGCATCTCAATTGGAAACTGCTGCACCACGGGATCCATCTCCGCCAACAGGGCCAGTCCGGCAGCCGAAATATGAGTCCAGACGACACGACGGTCGTGCGTATCCCGTTGCTGCTTAATGAGCTTCAGCGCCTTCAGACGCGCCAGCAAGCGGGTGATATCAGGCTCTGCCGTTATCATCCGCGTCCCGATGGCCGAGCAGGTCAAGCCCTGTGGCTGTGCGCCGCGCAAAATCCGCAATACGTTGTATTGAGTCGAGGTCACGCCCCAGGCGCGGGTTTTGCGCTGAATGGCCCGATGCAGGCAGTCGGCTGACCGCATCAGGTTGAGCATTGCCTCCTCCGCAGCGCTGGAGAAAGGCCGTCCCTGCGCGATTTCAACTTTCAATTCTGCCACCGGCCTTCTCTCCCCTCCCATGGCTGCTCCTTGCGGAAGAATGCAGTTTCTTCCGCAAGGAATCAGCTATTGCTTCACAACTTCCAGTTCAATGGTGAGCTTGATCTCATCGCCCACCACGGCCGATCCATAATTTGGCCCAACGCCAAAATCTTTGCGGTTGAGGCTCGTTGTAGCCGAATATCCGGAATGCGGCTTATGATCCATTCCCGGGACAGGCGCGCTGGGACCCTCAACATCCAATTCCACCGGGCGGGTAACGCCGTGAAGCGTGAGATTGCCGTTGACCTTCAGGTGGTTGCCGGACTTCACCACGCTCGTGCTGGCGAACGTTGCGGTGGCAAACTTGGCCACATCGAAGAAGCCGGATCCCTTGACGTCGTTGTCGCGAGCCGCCAAGCCCGTATCCAGCGTATTCACGTCGATCGTCACCGAAACCGTGGACTTGGTCGCGTCTGTCTCGTTGAAAACAATGTTTCCCTGGACGCCGCCAATTCTCCCGTGAATGTTCGATACGCTCATGTGGCGAACGCTGAAGTCGACTTCGCTGTGGGCGGGGTCAATAGCCCAGGTGGAGGTTTGCGCCATGGCCAGTGTGGCGGAGAAGGCGAGAATGCCGGTCACAAGTGCTAAACGCTTCATCAGTCAATTTCCTTTCAAATGCCGGACTCGAGAGTCGGGTGTTAGAAGCCAGGTTGGGTCTCAGGGTTCAAGCCGCATTCGGGGAGCAGCAAGGGGTACGCGGCACGGTTCAACCTCTCCATAAGGATGCCCCATGAAGGTATTCGTTGCAACAAATAAATTTCCGCGCAGCAGACCGGGCTCTGATGGAAAAATTGCGTAACCAACAGGTGAAGCGCAAGTAATCAAATCAGGTAATTTCCAGTAACTAACTCATACCTTTGGCCTTATGCTTAGCACCAACGTGTCATTGCTGCGGCTTAATTACTTGAAATATGATCGGGACAACTTAACCCGCACTTATACGCCGCACTATTTGTGCGGATGAGATGCGTCTTTCCCTCGGTGAAGGGAAGCGCGACGCGGGGATTCCATTGCCTTGCATGAACCTCGCAGAAGCTTGGGCCTTGCAGGCACGATTTGCGCGAGATGTACCGGACTTCTCCCACGGCAATTATCGCCGTCGCGCATTGAACGGAAGTGTAGAGAGAGGCGTCAATTTGAAGTCACTGCGCGTTGAAGATGGCTTAAATCCAGTTTGTGCACTTGACGAATTCGTATCCACAGGCGAACGCGCGATCCTGAACGAGAAAACATTCAGGCGGATGATTGCCATTGAGCGAAAGAGGACGGAGAGGTCAAAGGAACCGTTCCTGATGATGCTCATGGAAATTGGTCAGCACCGAAATCAAGAGGACACCGGCAGAGTGCTCAGCAGCGTACTCTCCGTGCTGAACTCGTGCAGCCGGGAGACCGACGTCATCGGGTGGTACAAAGACCAGATCACGCTTGGCGTGATGTTCACCGGGCTTCTCGTTACAGACAGGAATCTGATTCTTACCACCATCCTGAGCCGCGTCAGCAGAATGCTCCGCGACGAGCTGAACTTCGAGCAATTCGATCAGGTGGTACTATCTTTCCATTTCTTTCCTGACAACTGGGATGGAACCGACCCAGAGGGCCCAAGTAATACCGTGCTCTATCCCGATCTGATGAATCCCGGCAGGCGCAGAAACTCGCTTCTCGTTTTGAAGCGAAGTATTGACCTGATTGGGAGCGCACTTGGACTCATCTTCTTTTCTCCTCTCTTTGTGCTGATCGCCCTCGCTATCAAAATAACCTCCAAAGGTCCCATTCTTTTCAAGCAGCAGCGTGTCGGTCAGTTCGGCCGCCAGTTTACCCTGTTCAAGTTTCGCTCCATGCAGATCGACAGCGATCACAACATTCACAAAGAGTATGTGCTTAAACTCATCGCGGATCAGGCAGAGCGCCAGCCGGGCGGCAGCGGCGGCGAGCGGGTGTACAAGCTTACCAACGACAAGAGAGTTACGTCGCTCGGGAAACTGCTGCGAAGAACCAGCCTCGATGAACTGCCGCAGATCATCAACGTTTTGATCGGAGATATGTCGCTCGTCGGTCCGCGTCCCGCGATCCCCTACGAACTATCTTCGTATCAGACCTGGCATCGCCGTCGCATTCTCGAGGCCAAGCCCGGTATTACCGGTCTTTGGCAGGTTACCGGACGAAGCATGGTGAAATTTGACGACATGGTGCGATTGGATCTGCGCTATGCCACGTCCTGGTCCATTTGGTTGGATTTCAAGATTCTATTGCGCACTCCGCTTGCAGTGATCAAGGGCGCAGGCGCCTATTGACCCGTTCTGTTGGTATGCGGGGCGACTTGGTTGGAATAACAACGCATATGAACGTTGAGTTATGCCGGATTCTCTCCTTTGTTTCTCTGAGGCATATCGCCGCTCATTGGCAATTTCGTAAGAACGGTGGACGATTGTGAACTTCGGAGTAATCGGCTTCGGCTACTGGGGACCTAACATCGTAAGAAACCTTACGACCCTGGAAGACTCAACGGTGCTTGCCATCGCGGATCTGAACGCAGATGCCCGGGCGCGCGCCCAGAAAGCTTACCCTTCAATACTTGTAACTGCCAATCCATGCGACATCGTCTCGTCGACAAAGATCGATGCTGTTGCTATCGTCTCGCCCGTGTGGACGCACTATCAACTCGCGAAAGCCGCTTTGAGCAACGGTAAACACATCTTTGTCGAGAAGCCGTTTACTACCAGTGCCGCGCAAGCGGAGGAACTGATCGAACTGGCCAGCAAACGGAATCTCCGCATCATGGTCGATCACACCTTCTTATTTACCGGCGCTGTAAGGAAGATCAGCCAACTAGTCGATGAGGGTGCGCTGGGCAATCTCTATTACTACGACTCCACCCGCGTTAATCTCGGCCTGCTTCAGCACGATGTCAACGTGCTCTGGGACCTCGCTCCTCACGATCTCTCCATCATGGATTACTTGATCAAATCAACTCCTGAGGCGGTTGTCGCCACCGGAGAAAAGCACGTTAACGACTATGAAGACGTGGCATTTATGACCCTTTACTTTCCCGGAAAAGTGATAGCGCACATCAATGTCAACTGGCTATCTCCCGTGAAGGTTAGAACGACGCTCATCGGCGGCGAAAAACAGATGCTCGTTTGGAACGATCTCGAAGCCGATGAGAAGGTCAGGGTCTATAACCGGGGCGTAAAGACAACCACCCAGGAAGGCCTTTACAAGCTGATGGTCAACTATCGGTCCGGAGATATGTGGGCGCCGCGATTAGAGCAGGTAGAGGCGCTTCGGTTGGAGATGCTCTATTTTGTCGACTGCATCACCGGCGGTTACGAACCCTTCAACGATGGGCAGGCAGGACTGCGCGTAGTCAAGATTCTGGAATCCGCAACTAAGTCCCTCAACAAGAGAGGAGAACTTGTCTATCTATGACCACGAATAACTGCATCTCCGAAGATGTTCTGCTAGGGAATAATGTTCGCCTTTCTAAGTTCGCCAATCTCTATGGTTGCTCAGTCGGTGACGGAACAAAGATTGGCTCATTCGTCGAGATTCAGAAGAATGCGAGTGTTGGAAGAAACTGCAAGATCTCGAGTCACAGTTTCATCTGCGAAGGCGTCACCATTGAGGACAATGTCTTCATCGGCCACGGGGTCATGTTCATCAACGATCGCTATCCCCGGGCTACGGCGAGCGATGGAAGCCTCCAAACCGAGGCAGACTGGAACGTTGAGCGGACCGTGATCAGGAAGGGCGCATCGATTGGTTCAGGCGCCACAATTCTCTGCAATATTACAGTGGGCGAAAATGCCATTGTGGGCGCGGGGAGTGTAGTCACGCGAGACGTGCCTGCCGACTCCGTTGTCGCCGGAAACCCCGCAAAAGTCATGCGCTCGCTCGCACCCAACGACGCGGGAACCAATGCACCCGGCCCTGTTCCATTCCTGGATCTTGTAGCTCCCCATGCTCAACTCGAAGAGGAACTTGTAGGCACATTCAGGAAGTCTCTGCGCACTGCATCGTTCGTGGGCGGATCGATGGTAGAGGAGTTTGAGAAGGCATTCGCGAAGTTCTGCCACACTGAGCACGCCCTCGGCGTCAGCAGTGGTACTGATGCGTTGCGCTTCGCTCTAATGGCGTGCAGCGTCGAAAAGGGTGACGTTGTTCTCACCGTTCCAAATACCTTCATTGCCACGACTGAAGCCATCTCCCAAACCGGGGCAACGCCTGAATTTATTGACATAGACGAAAGCACTTATAACCTATCCGCGGAAAAGCTGCGCAGTTATCTGGCTCTTCAATGCACGCGTAACGAAGCTGGAAAGCTTGTCAGCCGGCGCAGCGGACTGCCAGTGACTGCCGTGATCCCCGTGCATCTGTACGGCCAGATGGCCGACATGGACGCGATTCTCGAAGTGGCAGATGAGTACGGGCTCACGGTCATTGAAGATGCTTGCCAGGCGCACGGTGCCGACTATTTTTCGAAGAAACGAAATTGCTGGATGAGAGCGGGCTCGATGGGACGCGCAGCCGCCTTCAGCTTCTACCCCGGCAAAAACCTTGGCGCCTGCGGTGAAGGCGGAGCAGTAACCACCAATGATCCGATCGTCGCGCAGGCAATCAGACTATTGCGTGATCACGGCCAGGCGAAGAAATACCACCACGATGTTGAAGGATACAACGGCCGGCTGGATGCGATGCAAGCTGGGTTTCTGCATGCCAAGCTGCCTCATCTCGAAGGATGGAACGCAGATCGCCGCGACAGGGCGGCCGGCTATTGCCGTACTCTTGCGAGCACCGAAAGCGTCATTCTTCCCTACGAACCGTCATGGTCGCGCGCGGCCTACCACCTCTTCGTGATCCGCACTGCCGACCGCGAAGGAATGATCGATCAGTTGAAGAAGGCGGACATAGGAACCGGAATTCACTATCCAATTCCGCTTCATTTGCAGCAGGCCTACGCATCGCTCGGTTATACATTGGGAGATTTTCCGGTTGCGGAGCGTGTAGCGTCCGAGATCCTCTCTTTGCCGATGTTTCCGTACCTCTCATCGCAGCAGCAGGCAAGAGTGACCGACGCCATTCAGGCATTTACTCCTCAGGCTTCGCACAATCAGTCCGATGCTGAAGAACTGGTCCTGGATGGGGCAGTCTGGAGCATTTAGAGACTGCCGAAAAGCCAGGACGCAAGGAGAGAAGATGTCTCATTCCGTAAATGAAAATCCGCCGGCCCTTCCCGCATACGTGCTTGTGACCCCGGCGCGGAATGAAGCGGAGCTGATCGCGTTCACGATCGAGTCTGTTGTCGCACAGACCGCGCGCCCGCTGAAATGGGTAATCGTCAGCGACGGATCGACGGATGGCACAGATGACATCGTGAGGCAATATGCGGCGAAGCACGATTGGATAGAACTGTTATGCATGCCCGAACGGCCTGAACGCCACTTCGCCGGCAAGGTCATGGCGCTCAATGCAGGTCGAGTGCGCGTGGAAGCGCTCCCCTATCAGGTAATCGCGTGTCTCGATGCAGACATTACTTTTCAGAGCGACTACTTCTCGTTCCTTCTTTCCAGGCTGGCCGCCGATCCGCAACTGGGGCTGGTCGGTACGCCTTACATAGACGCCACAAGCGAAATCTACGACTATCGCTTTGTGAGCACTGACAATGTTTCGGGTGCCTGCCAGGTTTTTCGGCGTGAGTGTTTCGACGAAATCGGAGGGTATGTCCTCGTAAAGGGCGGTGCGATCGACACGATTGCGGCTCTCACCGCCAGAATGAAAGGCTGGAAGACTCGCACATTCATCGACAAAATCTGCCTGCATCATCGCTCCATCGGCGCGGCGCAGAGCGGCCCGATCGAGGCAAGATTCATATTAGGCAAGAGGGATTACGCTATCGGAAATCACCCTCTTTGGGAGTTGTTCCGCGCCACTTACCAGATGATCAAGCGGCCCTTCGTCATGCGAGGACTCGCTCTGGCAGCGGGTTACATCTGGGCGTCTGTTCGATACTCTCAACGGCCGGTTTCCCGTGAATTGGTTGCGTTCCGCCGCAGAGAGCAGATGAGCCGGCTCAGTAGTTTGCTTACCCGAGGACGGGTGTCGGACCATCTTTCCGTTCCATCGCAGTGAGTTGAATTAGAACTCGCCCCACGTTCGCTCTCGGAGCCTAGAAGGCATCATGAAGTTAGAAGCGCACAACCCGTCGCATATGCAGGAAGCTTTCGACGGAACTGCGCGCCTTGAGTCCGCATCTTCCGGCGAACGAATCCGTGCAACTGTGATTGTGAATGCCGATGACTGGGGAAGAACCGCGGAGACCACCGACCGTATTCTCGACTGTATTCAGCGTGGCGTCGTTTCTTCAACCAGCGCAATGGTCTTCATGGAAGATTCCGAACGAGCCGCCTCTATTGCGCTTGAGCACGGGGTCGATACTGCCCTCCACCTGAACCTCACCACTCCCTTCTCCGCGCCGCATTCCAATGCAAGGCTCATTGAGCATCAGCGAAAACTGTGTCGGTTTCTGAAATCGAATCGACTCGCGCCGGCCGTGTACAACCCGTGGCTTGCCGCGTCGTTTGAATATGTAGTCAAGTCCCAATTAGACGAATTTGGCAGGCTCTATGGCACTCTCCCAGCACGCGTCGATGGGCATCACCATGTGCATTTGTCTGCGAATGTAATGTTTCAGCGCCTGCTCCCAAGAGGGGCCATCCTGCGAAGAAATCTCTCCTTTTCCCCGCGTGAAAAGGGCTTACTCAATTTTATGTTTCGAAGTGCGCAGAACCGCATCCTGTCGCGGCAGCATCCGATGGCAGATCTCTTCTTCGATATCGCTCCACTCGAGCCCGCGCGGCTGCGAAAGATTATCGGGTTGGCCCATCATTTCACTGTGGAGCTGGAGACTCATCCTGCTAGGCCTGAGGAATACAACTTCCTGGTCGAGGGAGGTATCCAGAGCTGCGTTGCAGATGTCGACATCGCGCGCGGATATCTTCTGCGCTCACTCTGTTCCCGCGCAAGTCGCAGTGCAGTGCCGACAACCCAAACTAACTGCTCTCGATCAGGCGCCGCGCGGGATCTTTCCAGCGAAGAAAGGACATCGGCGACCAGCACAGCTATTCCGCACATCAGCGTGTGTCTATGCACCTACAAGCGGCCTCTCCCTCTCAAGCGCCTGCTCACTAAACTGAATGAGCAAAGCACCTCTGGCTTATTCAGCTATTCGATCGTAGTTGCCGATAACGACCAAGCCATATCCGCAGAGGATGCAGTAGCAGACTTTCTGCGGGTCGCAGCTATTCCAGTGAAGTATTGCGTCGAGCCCACGCAGGGCATCGCGAGGGCTCGGAATAAAGTAATTGCGAATTCCACGGGTGAGTATGTCGCCCTCATCGATGACGATGAACTGCCCGCCTCGGATTGGCTGCTCGCTCTCTTCAGAGCCCGCGAGCGTTATCAGGTAGACGGTGTACTCGGTCCGGTGAAGCGCCGTTTCGAGCAAGATCCTCCGTCGTGGCTAAAGGGCAGTTCCATCTGTGACCGTCCCGTCAATCCTACTGGGATGCCGGTCGAATGGCAGGAGGCGCGAACCGGAAACGTCCTTCTCAAGAGAGAGCTATTCTCCGGCGATGCGGCACCCTTTCGCACGCAGTTTAAGAGTGGCGAAGACAGAGACTTCTTCAGACGAAAGATCGATGATGGCCGCGTCTTCGTCTGGTCGGCTGAGGCTGAAGTATTTGAAGTCATCCCGCCTGCCCGCTGGAATCGCATGTACCACGTGAAGAAGGCGCTCCTCCAGGGAGCGAGCGCCTCCCTTCATCCAAATTGCAATGCAGTAAGCATTGTCACATCGGTAATTGCGGTGCCTGCCTACGCCATTATTTTGCCTCTATCTGTCCTGACCGGTCAGCATCGCTTCATGATGACTCTGATTAGGCTGTGTCACCACCTAGGAAGACTGCTCGGACGCGCAGGCATCGATCCTATCCGGGAGCCCTATGTTACCGACTAATGCGCAGTGCGGTCTAGAGTGCGTGGCGGGCCCAAATGAGGCTGTGCCGGAAGAGGCTCATTCCGACACGCACGCGACCAGCATTGACAAGTTCAGCTCATTCAATATTGAAGGTACTCAAATCATCGTAACTGGAAGATGGCTCAAGGTGGCCTCCGTACATGATCAGGAATGGCGCGAAACAAACATCAGTGCAGACTGCGCGATTCTTGTCGACAAAGTAAGTCAAAGCAGGCAAGTCAAAGCTGACCTCTTCACATTTATCCAGGAACCGCTGGATACAGAGCCCCGCTACGACTATCCGTATGAATGGGAAAGTGTAGCCGTGATTCCGGTGATGTCGTTTTCTGACTGGTGGATAAATCGAGTTTCTTCCGATCTGAGGAAGGATGTTCGCCGAGCCGCCAAGCGTGGCGTCGTGATTCGAACTGTCCCTTTCAATGACGAACTGGTGCACGCCATTATGGCGATCTATAACGAGACGCCCATTCGGCAAGGAAGAGTCTTCAGACATTTCGGTGAGAGCTTTGCGGAGGTCAAGCGCGAGAACTCAACTTATCTCGAGAGTAGCCAGTTTGTCGGTGCGTACTTCGAAAATGAGCTTATCGGTTTTCTCAAGATTGTCTACGTTGGAAAGATTGCGCGCCTCATGCAGATCATTGCAAAGGACGCACACCGCGGACGCCGGCCCATGAATGCCCTGATCGCGAAGGCTGTGGAACTGGTAGCTGCTGAAGGCTCAGTCATGCTTACTTACGGTAAGTACAGGTACTCACAAGGCGCCGATACGGTAACAGCATTCAAGGCCAGAAATGGTTTCGAAGAGGTTCTGATCCCCAGGTATTATGTTCCGCTTTCACTAAAGGGTCGCATCTTTGTGCGTTTGCAGCTTCATCGCAGGTTTGTACGATTAATGCCGGTTTCCGTGCGCAAATTTCTCAAGCGCTTACGTTTGGCCCTTCATCAAAAAGACACTGCGAAACAGAACACAATGTGATCAGACATGCGGTCGCGCGGCGGCCCAAAGCTGTGAATGTTTGACCCTCTCCGCTTCGTTGATATGAGTTGAGTTTCTCACTATGCCAGGAATTGTAGGTCTCATTACCAGGTCGCCTCGTGTACAAGCTGAAGCGCAGCTGCGCCATATGCTGCGGTGCATGCTCCATGAGCCGCTTTATAAATCGGTCACCTGGGCTGACGGGGCGAATTACTTGCGCGAAATGCTGCTGGATTCGCGCAGTCTCTCCCGATCCTATCTTCAACCATGCGCTTTGGAGCAGATAGTTGAATCTCATATCAATGGCAGCGCCAACTACACGGTCGCTCTTAGCAAGGTGCTGACTCTCGAACTCGTTCATCGGCTCTTCTTGGACGGGCAATGAACAGACCAATCGCCACTCTTGTCTTTGTCGCAATTATCGCGGGACTCTTCTTTCTGGACCGTGATAAGCACGTGCGGACATCGAAGGCACTCTGGATCCCGTTGATCTGGTGTCTGATCGTCGGATCGCGACCCGTGTCGATGTGGCTCAACGTCGAGCGCACCCAATCGCTCGCAGAGCGGTTCACTGAGAGCAGTCCGATCGATGCTACCGTGTTCGGACTCCTGATAGGTGCAGGCGCACTCACCCTCAACCTGAGAGCTCCACAGGTGAAAAAATTCCTGTTGGCAAATCTGCCGATTCTACTGTTCTTCTCCTATTGCGCACTGAGCGTGTTATGGGCTGATCATCCGGCAATTGCGTTCAAACGATGGATAAAAGCAGCCGGCGATTTCATCATGATCCTTGTGGTGCTCACCGATGCAAACCCACTGGTTGCCACCAGGCGGCTTTTCACGCGTGCGGGATTCGTGCTCCTGCCGCTCTCTGTGCTGTTTATCAAGTACTTCCCGAATCTTGGAAGTTCCTACGATCAAACCGATCGATCGATGATGTATTTCGGTGTGTCAACCTTCAAGAATGAACTTGGACTCACCTGCCTTGTATGCGGCTTGGCATCGTTGTGGTCGTTTCTCGCCACTTACCCAGACCGCTCCATAGAACACCGAACCAATCGTCTCGCCGCTCATGGTGCAATTGTTCTCACCGCGTTTTGGCTCATCATCAAGGCCGATTCCATGACTTCGTTTTCCTGTCTTGTCATTGGTGCGGGAGTGATGATCCTGACCGCGACACGCTGGATCTCGCTTCGTCCCGGATCCGTCTTTGGGCTGGTTGCAGGTGCGACTAGCCTCGCGCTTTTTGCGGTTTTTATCGATACGGCAGGAACACTGGTCGGCTCGTTGGGAAGAAACTCCACCTTGACCGGGCGCACGCTGATCTGGGCGGCGGTGCTCGCTCAACATGTCAATCCTCTACTTGGCGCCGGATTTGAGAGCTTCTGGATGGGGAGCCGAATGCAGTCGGTGTGGGATATGAGTCAATTTGGCATTGAAGAAGCCCACAATGGATATCTCGAGGTTTATCTAAACCTTGGGTGGATAGGCTTGATTGCGTTCGGAGTACTCATTGTGAGCGGCTATCGTCACGCCTACTCTGCCTTTCGCGCCGACCCACATGCGGGCAGGCTGCGAATCGTGTTTTTCACGACGAGCCTCATTTACAGCCTGACTGAGGC
>WNGK01004969.1_pt1 | contig 14156 bp, 9 predicted proteins | sample 5400601 | NCBI WGS metagenome assembly WNGK01 (sample SAMN13153376, study PRJNA577476) | soil metagenome | isolation source: 60 cm soil or saprolite under Garry oak tree replicate 1 | place: USA:California | collected 2016-06-15 | reverse complement strand
CGGACCGCCAGCCGCCGCAGCGCTGCGGCATCTCGGTCGACGATAGCGGCGATCCCGGCGCCCGCTCGAACCGCGTAGCGTGCGTGCCAGCTTCCCATCAGGCCCGCGCCGACGATCGCGACGCGCAGTGGGCGCCCGGACTTCGCCGCCGTCACCGCCGCCGCCGTCGCAGCGCAAGACGATTGTAGAGGTAGACGAAGGCGCGACAGGCGACGTACGCGAGCGCGAAAAGCTCGAGCGCTCCGATGAGGCTGCCGACGGTGGTGACGGTGTATCCGGGAAGAACCTCGGAGAGCAGACGGGCGTGAACACTCTGCGCGGCGGTCCCGCGCAGGACCAATACGTTGGTCGTGGTCAGAAGGCCCGCAGCCCCGGCAGCCCCGATCGCGAGCCCGAGTGCATGGCCGTCGAGGCGCAGAATCGCCCGCGGGAAATCCTCGCCGTCGCGTTGCACGAGCGTGAGCTCATTCACTTTCTCGAGCGCGAGCCGGCCATTGAGACGGTAGATGCCGCCGCCGAGAAGGCCGCCGATCGCCGCGCCCCAGGCGAACCCGATCAGAGCGCCCGGCCAGCCCGGCCCGTAACCGGGGAGGAACACGCCGATCAGGGCCGCAACCAACCCGCCGTGTCGATCCGCGCCCGAGCCAAGCAAGGCGAGCGCCATCAGTGCGAAACCCGCAAACATGCCCAGGATCACACCGAAGATGATCGTGTTGACGCGCAGCGTGGCCTGCAGCAGCTCCCGGTCGGTCATGCCGTCGGGGCCGACGAGATCATTGACGGGCGAAGCGCGCTCCATGGCGGCCGGTCGTGCTCAACGAGTCAATCGATGGAATACGAGGCCAGGCTCGCGCGCACTCGAATGACCGCGAGCAGCAACCCATGGGCCAGGTTCCACGCGCCCGCCAGCGCAAACCCGATCACTCCGCCGACCACGCCTGCATACGCGGCGCCGATCCAAGCGCCCACTGCACTGACTGAATAACCGGGAAAGAACTCGGCGAGCTGCGCGAGATGTGGCCCAACAGGTATGCCGGGTGCGGCCCCCTTCAGGACCAGGAAGATGGTCAGCGCGAACAACGCCAGAGCAGCCATGACCGCGCTGGCCGCGACGAACGCAATAACGTCGAGTTTCGCGAACGCCCACATTATAATCGTGTCGTGCCGATCGACAGGCGATCGCTCCATGGCCGTAAGCCTCGTATGCTGGTGGTTCCAGTCTAATCAGGCGTCGACTATCTTGCAACCAAACGCACATCGATCGCGGCGCGCGGATCTCGCATGAAACGGCGCACCCCAGAGGCGCGAGTTTCGCTTCACATCGAGGTCGAGACGCACCCAGCCTCGCCGATCCATCGCCGGTTCGGTCGACCTCGAGACGATCTGTCGGTCTCGCGTTAAACCGCAGCCTTACGCCACACGGCTGCCATGGCAACGCAAACGACTGCCGTCATCATCGGCGCCGGGCCCGCGGGACTGACCGCCGCGCTGGAGCTGCTGCGGCGGACCGACGTGCGGCCCATCGTCATCGAGGCGTCGGACGCGGTCGGTGGACTCTCGCGCACCGTCAACTTCAACGGCTACCGGATGGATCTCGGCGGGCATCGCTTCTTCTCCAAGTCCGACTGGGTGATGAACTGGTGGCAGGAGATCCTGCCCCTCGAACCCGCCGCGGCGGCCGCGAGTGCGACGATCAGCTACCGCAATGCGCATCGAACACTCGACGTTCAGGCGGCGCCAGCGGCGTCCGCCGATACCGACAATGTCATGCTGTTGCGACGCCGACTCTCGCGCATCTACTTCCTGCGCAAGTTCTTCGACTATCCGTTGAAGCTCAACGTCGCGACCGTCGCCAACCTCGGGCCGCTGCGGTTCGCGCGGGTTTGCTTGAGCTACGCGTGGGCGTCGCTTTTTCCGCGGCTTCCCGAGAAGAGCCTCGAGGATTTTCTCGTGAACCGGTTCGGGCGCGAGCTCTACCGGACGTTTTTCAAGTCGTACACCGAAAAGGTGTGGGGCGTTCCGTGCGAGGAGATCAGCGCCGAGTTCGGCGCGCAGCGCATCAAGGCTTTGTCACTGCGCAAGGCGGTGCTGCACATGTTGAAGCAGGCCGCCCCCGCCGCCTCGCGCCGCGAAAGACCGGCGACCGAGACGAGCCTGATCGAGCGCTTCCTGTATCCCAAGTTCGGCCCGGGACAGCTGTGGGAAGAAGTCGCGGCACGCGTTCACGCAGGCGGTGGGGAAGTGCGGATGCTGAACGCCGCCGAGATCGTGCGAACTGCCGGCGGGCGCGCCACCGAGGTCGTCGTCCGCGATTTGGCAGCAGATCGGAGTTACGCGCTGGCTGCCGACTACGTGATCTCGACTATGCCGGTGTGTGATCTGGTCGCGGGTCTGGATCCGCCGGCGCCCGAGGACGTGCGGCGCATCGCAGCCGACCTGCCATACCGGGCATTCATCACCGTCGGCTTGCTGGTCCACCGGATGAAACCACGGCGCGCGGGATCGACGAGCGCGGGATCCCACTTTCCGCCCGACAATTGGATCTACATCCAAGAGTCGGACGTGCGCCTCGGCCGGCTGCAGATCTTCAACAACTGGAGCCCGGCGTTGGTGCCGGACCCCAACAACGTGTGGCTCGGTCTGGAATACTTCTGCAGCCAGGGCGACGATCTGTGGACCCTGTCGGACGCCGACATGCGCGCGCTCGCGACTCGGGAACTGGAAAAGATCGACCTCATCGACGCGGCGGACGTCATCGACGCCACGGTCATTCGGGTGCCAAAGGCCTATCCCGCGTATTTCGGCAGTTATTCAGAGTTTGGCCGCGTTCGCGCTCACGTCGACTCGATCGCCAACATCTTTCTCGTCGGGCGCAATGGCATGCACCGCTACAACAACCAGGATCACTCAATGCTGACCGCCAAGGCCGCTGTGGAAGCGATCGCCTCTGGCCGGCGCGACAAGGACGCGATCTGGAGCATCAACGTCGACGACGAGTACCACGAAGCGAAATAAATATGGTGCATTCCGATCACATAGGTAACGATTTGTTCCGGGACCGGAGTGAAGCCCTGCGACCGAAAAGCACCTTCCTTATCGTCCATCTCCAGCGCCATCTCGGAGGGTTGCGCCGGATCGCAATTGACCCTCGGCGTCTACGGGGATAGCTGTGCCCAAGCGCGCTTCGCACGACGCGGCGCCACGCCCGCGAAAGAGCCGGGGCGGCTCCCGCCGTATTCGCACGCAACCGAGGCTGGCCAAACTGACCGGCCCCCGACTGCATCGCTGCTATCCCCGCGAGCGCCTGTTCGGACAGATCGATGCAAGCCGACAAAGCCCGCTGGTCTGGATTTTCGGACCGCCGGGAGCCGGCAAGACGACGTTGGTCGCGAGCTACGTTGAAGCCAGGAAGATACCGATGCTCTGGTATCAGGTCGATCGCGGCGACGGCGATCTGAGCAGCTTCCTCTTCAACTTACGACAAGGATTGGATCAGCCGCACTTTCGCGTCCGGGACTTGCCGCCACTGCCGGGCGGGCGCGAGCCTGACATCGAGATATTCGCGCGGAATTATTTTCGCAAGCTCTTCGCCGCATTTCCCAGCGGATCGCTGCTGGTGCTGGACAACTGGCAGGAAGCGACCGACTCCGCCAGTTTCGTCTCCGCGACGAGCTGCGCGCTCGAAGAGCTGCCATCGGGGGTCAACATGGTCGTGCTGAGCCGGCAGCTGCCGCCCGCGCCTCTTCTGCGCCATGTGGCGAATCGGCAGATCGCCCAGCTGGACTGGGAAGATCTCAAACTGCGCGAGGAGGAAGTCGCCGCGCTCAAACTGATGCTGTCACACGCGCCGGACTGGCCGGCGCGCGAGATCGCCGCATTCGTCGATGGTTGGGTCGCTGGGCTGGTGCTGTTGGGCGAAACCGGAGTCGCGCTGTCCAGATCGGCACCGTCAACGGGGCCGCGCCCGGCGACGTTCGACTATTTCGCACACGAATTCTTCGATCATTTCGATGCGCAGCGTCGGCGCGTCCTGATGGCGTGCTCGCTGCTGCCTTCGTTCACTGCGGAAATGGCAGCCGCGGTGACGAAGGATGCCCAAGCGGGCAAGATCGTCAGAGAATTGAGAGCGCAGCAGCTCTTCGTGACCGACCACGGCGCTCGTCCCGACTTCCGCTTCCATCCGCTGTTCTCGGCTTTTCTGCGCAACGAATTGAGCCGCAGCACGTCCGCCGACGAACGCCTGGCGCTCCACCGGCTCGCCGCGGAGATATTGCTTGCAGATCGCCAAGTCGTACCGGCGCTGGACCTGCTTTTCGAGAGCGCGCAGCACTCGGACGCGGCGCGCGTGCTGCTGCGCGAAGTGCGAGAGATGCTCAGGCGCGGGCTTTTCCGCACCGTGGACCAAATCGCGTCGCGCCTCCCGGCACAATTCGCCGACGGCGAACCGTGGTTGGTCTATTGGCATGGGCGGGCTGTTCTGTCCTTCGACACGCAGGCGGCCTTGCGCTTGTTCGAGCAGGCGTTTTCCCGCTTTAGCCAGACGGGAGACAAGCAGGGCTGCTATCTCAGCGCCGCCGGTGCCATCGAGGCCATTCATATCGAGTACGACCGTCAGAGCCGGCTCGACCCGTGGTGCGACTTCTTTGCTTCGGCGCTGCCGGAACTGCCCCGCTTCGAAGCGCCCGAAGATCGGCTCTTCGTGTGGACGCAGGCATTTACGGCGGTGCGCGCACGGCGCGCGAGCGATCCGCTCCTGGGCGAGATCGAGCGCGAGATTCGCGCGCTCATCGCCCAGCCTCTGGCGGCCGAGGAACGGATACGGGCTGGAACCGTGCTCCTCGAGCATTACATCCACGCTTATCTGATCGACGACGGCCGGGCGGTCGCCGACACGATCGAGCGCGTGTTGGCCGAGCATGAAGTGCCACCTGCATATAGGGTGCATTGGCGATTGAAATACGGCTACTTCCTGCGCTTCTCGGACGTCGAAAAAGCCGATCGCCTGCTCGCGGAAATGCGCGAGTATGCGATGGTCCATGGCGATCGCAAGGGCATGAACGACACGATCCAGATCGAAGTGATGAATGCCCTCATTGCGCGCGATCTTCCTCGATCACGGGCGCTGATCGAGGAGGAGGCACGGGTGCTGAATCCGAACTCCTATCTGGATCGAGGGTTCTACACCTTCGACGTGGCTTGTCTTGCATTGCTCGAAAATAGGCTGAGCACGGCCGAGGCTAAATTTCGCGAAAGCCTCGAGCTGGTACGGCTGGCGGAAATCGATCCCATGGAACAGGCGGGAATGAAGCCGCAGCTGGCCAGCACTCTGCTCAAGCAGGGGCGAATCGACCAAGCGGTGGCCGTGTTCGAGGAGGCCCGCGCGGCCACGCCGGGCAACCGGCAGTATTCGTACGATGCCTCGATCGCGGCCGCACGCGCCCACGGCGCGTTCCTCGCCGGCGATGCGGCCTCCGGTGAGCGCTACCTGGAAGCGGCGCTGCGGATCGGGCGCGAGCACGAGGTGAAACGCATTCTGGGCCTCATACCGGACATCGTCGCCGAGCTGCTGCGGCGGGCACTCGATCTCGGCATCGAAACCGATTATGCACGCACGCTGATTCGCAATCTCCAGCTCAGCGCGCCTCGCGGCGCGGGGGCAAGTTGGCCGTGGCCACTCAAGATCTACACGCTCGGACGGTTCGAAGTGCACAAGGATTCCGAGGCGCTGGTCTTCTCCCGCAAGGCGCCGCATCGCTTGTTGGAAGCTCTGAAAGCCCTCATCGCATTGGGCCCTCAGGACGTCGGCGAAAGCAAATTGGCCGACGCCCTGTGGCCGGATGAGACCGGCGAAACCGGGCGGGACCTATTGGCGACGACGTTGCACCGCCTGCGCAAGCTGCTGGGCGATCCGGAGGCGATCATCGTCAGCGAAGGTCGAGTGAGCCTGCACCCGGAACGGGTTTGGATCGACGCGCAAGCCTTCGAGCAGGCGGTCGAAACGGACCGTTCGGATTCCCGCGACCGGCATGCCCTCGACCTCTATCGCGGCGAGTTCCTGCCGGCCGACTCCGACGCAGCCTGGTCCATGCTCCTCCGCGAGCGCCTGCGGAGCAAGTTCATTCGGCATCTCCGTCGAGTCGGCACCGCCCTGGTCGCACGGGGGGAACTCAAGGAAGCGATCGAGCTGTATCAACGCGGGGTGGAAGCCGACAGCCTCGCCGAGGATATCTATCAGCTCCAGATGCGCGCCTACTTCGACCTCGGGCGTTACGCCGAAGGACTGGCCGTGTACCGCCGGCTGCGTCAGAATCTTTCTGTGGTCTTGGGCATCAGCCCTTCCGCCGAATCGGAGCGGCTGCACCGGTCGCTGCAGCGCGGCGCCGCGATGGAGTAGGCCATTCGATCTGGGCGCTCACCGCCTCGACATCACAACGCGCTCGAGGCCTTTGCGAATTTGAAAGTCATTTGCAAGGGCCGCTCCGCTAGCCTGTTCACGTCCGCGCGCTACGGGTAACTGCGCGCTCCGCTCGACCACGCGCCGGCGTGCCCGTTGGCGGTGTCCGAGCGCTTTGCCTGTTCCTTGGAGAACCTGTCATGCCCGACGCGAGCGACGCTGATCCTGCAGCAGCGAATGATCTCGCGTTTCCTGCATTGGATGGTACGCAGTCGCGCCTGATTGCGGATGCGGTGGCCAGAGCCGCCCGGCAAGGCAGGCAGGCGATCCCCAAGACGGCGAAGAACACGTTTTCTCTCGCCGACTATCAAACACCTTTTCGCAACCAGGGCGAACGGAGCACGAGTTGGGCTTTCGCCGGCGCAGCCGCGCTCGAGGCGGCGTACAAGAGGCGCTACGGGATCTCTCTGAGCCTGTCGGCCGAATACATCTTTCACATCGGCCGGGCATTCGAGCTCTTTTCGCATCCGGCGGATGCGCCCCGGAGCGATGCCTTTCTCTCCCATTTTCCGGGTTGCGGCGCAGTCGCCCAGCTTCTCGCCCAATGCGCCGTGCCGGACGAGGCGCATGCCCCCTACTTCGCCACCGTGGGTGCCCTCGAACGAAGGATCGAAAGGCCGGGATGCTGCCGTCCAGGCGAGCCTGTGGCGCAGGACGCTGTCGATGAATTCGATTTCGGCGAGGAGCACATTCCATTGCGCGCGCGCCTCAACGCTCGCTATCGAGCGGCCGATTGGGCCTCGCTTGGCACGGATCCCAGCGTAACCGCCATCGAGAACACGCTGTTGGCCGAATACGAAGTCATCGCCGACGTCTTCCATAAATGCGACCCGGTCGGCGCCCATGTCCTGCTGGTCATCGGCTTCGATCGCAACCGGCAGGTCTTCCTGGCCAAGAATTCGTGGGGCGAAAACGCGTTCATCGAGATCGAATATCGCAACGATCCCGACTGGGATATTCGCTCCGGCTTCTACCTCGTGGACGTCAGGGACCCCGCGCTGGTTCAGCATGAGGCGGCCTGGCTCGGTTACTGGCGCATGAGCATCAAAGGCCTCACAGGGCGCCTGCTCCTCCGCCGCCATTGCGACTTGCGCGACTCAAGTGACCAGCCGACGCTCGGCACATTCCAGGCAGACGGCGGGGAACTGGAGGTCCGCGGAAGCTTCAGGGACGGCGGCCGGACACTGAACATGGTTCTCGCGGAGAACGGGCAGGAACGCGCACTCGGTGCGCTCGCCGGTGGGGAGATCCTCGCCCGGCTCGCTATGCCCGGCGGACGTGCTGCCGACGGTGTAATGCGCGACGGTTCGCCAGTGATGCTGAGCCGTCATGCCGTCCCCGCTGCCGGAGCAGTCAGACGGGCGGGACCATGTGACCGCACGGCCCTATTTTCGAATTTGAAACCCATTTGCTAGTTCTGCCTCGTTAGCCTGCACGCATCCGGCGCGGCTAACACGGTTCGCACCTTCGCGCGGGAACGCCGTGCGCTTCAAGCTCGAACGTCTCGGAAAGGACACGCGGGTGCCGTTCATCGGAAAGTTAGGCTGAAGAGGGGAGCCATGTCGGGGTTCGCGTCCCATTCTACGTATTGCGTGGTAAGGCGCGAAGTCGCGAAGGTCGTAACCTGCCTCCGGGGACGGCTTCCATATTTTCAGCCTGGGGAACCATGTCGATTAAATTGATTATCGGCGTATGGGCGATCGCGTTCGGCCAATTCGCCGCTGCTACAGACGCCGCGGGCCAGTCGCCTGCTGATATGCAGAGCATCAAGCAGGAGCTCGAATCCTTACGCGCCACGCAAACCGGCATGCGAGAGGAGCTGCGGGAGATCAAGGCGCTGCTGCAGAAGGTGACTGCTGCCACGCCGGCCGCTGTTGCGCCGTTGGTAGGAACGGAGCTTTCGCTTGAAGGCGCGCAGATCAGGGGTGCGCCCCAGGCCAGGGTGGTCTTCATGGAGTACTCGGACTTCCAGTGTCCGTTCTGCGCGAGCTACGCAGCGACCACCTATCCGCAGATTCGCCGGGATTACGTGGACACCGGCAGAGTGCGTTACGCGTTCGTGAATTTTCCCATCGAGACGCTTCATCCGTTGGCGTACAAGGAGCACGTGGCTGCCGCCTGCGCCGCCGACGAAGGCCGCTTCTGGGAAATGCACGATCGCCTGTTCGCCAACCCGAAGGCCGTCGACTCCAAAGCGCTTGCGGGCCACGCGGAAGCTATCGGACTCAACGCCGCGCGCTTCCGCGCGTGCCTCGAGAGTGACGGACACGCTGCCGAGATCAGGCAGGCGATGAAGACCGGTGGTGCCCTCGGGGTCAGCGGCACGCCTACTTTCCTGATCGGAGTCATCGGCCCCGATGAGAAGCTCAAGACGGTGAAGGTCATCAGTGGTGCGAAGCCGTATTCGGTTTTCAAGGATGCGATCGATGGCGTGTTGGCGACGACGGTCGCGTGGAATGAAGATTCGCGCCCTGCAAGGCTCGCGGTTATGCCTTCAGGATGGGGCGCTGTCACGAAGTAAGCAGTGGTTTGGTTTTCGGTTCGTTGTTCGCTGGATGTGTATTCGACACAGGGAGATCTGCCATGTCGCGACGCTCAATTTTCGCTTTGCTCCTTTTCCTAGGCTGCGCCTGCTTCCTCAATCTGGCCGCGGCGCAGATTTCAGCAGCCCCGGCGGGGCCGCTGACCTGTCATAAGCAGGTATGTGCGCAACCTACATCCTCCTGCCAGGTCCTCGAGTCGGAGAAGTGCCTCCACGGCGGAGGACCGCCAAGGTGTCCGGCCGTCATCACCGTCGCCGATGGAACCTCGTGCAGCGACGGAAAGGTGTGCACCAACAACGACGTCTGCAACGCCGGGGCTTGCGGCGGCAGTCCTGTTGTCTGCGGCACCCCGGGCGATATCTGTACCGAGGCATCCGGCTGCGTGACGCCGTGCGGTCCCGGCGGCTGCGTTATTAGCGCTGTGGGGGGCATCAGCAACCCGACCTTGACCGTGCCGGCGGGGGCGCTGAGCTCGCCGGTCGTCATCACCATGTTCGATCAGACCGGTGACCCGAACGATGCTTCGGTCTTTCACGTCTACAGTTTCGCGCCGGCGGGCACGCAATTCGCCATACCCGCCACGGTTGACCTGCCGGGCCCGCCGCTAACCGCGGGCCAGGTCGCCATCATCGAAGTCAGCGATGACGGCACGACGTGGACACCGATCGCGACGACCGTGAACGGCACCCGGGTGACCGGGCCCATCGCGCACTTCTCGAAATGCCGCACCCGCGCTACGGTTCAGGGTCCTGGCGGCGGAAGCCTCAACATCGTCGACATCGTGGGTTATCAGGAGGCCATCGTTTCGCTCATTCCACCCCTCATCTCGCCCACTCCATCTCCGGGCGTATTCGAACCGGGGGCGTGCAAACCAGGCGACTTTTTCGGCCTCTGCTTCAAGATGAAGAACCCCGACACGAACCTTGCAGATCCTAACTTCACCAGCGTCTGCCCCGACCCACTGCCAGCCGTTGCACCCCCTGGATGCCATCTGTTGCACGTCATTCCGTGGCAGTGCTCCCTTGCCAACAGAACCTTGCCCCCCTTCGACCCGGCCAATCCCACGGCTTACGAGGGGCAGCACTGCGACCGCGCTGGGGGCTTTTTGATCCCGTGCCCGGAGACGATATACACCATGGATCAATTCCTGCCGGTCGGCGGACTGCCGCCCACTCAGGAAATGTGGGTGGATTTGAACTTCTCACTGCGCCCGCCCGCAAACGGGGTTAATCCGGACTCCTGCATTATCCCTTCCGGCTTTTTCATAGGCTTCGATGTGCTCTTCCGCGAACCGAGCGGCGATTGCTCGACCCCTGCGAAGTGTGATTGGCAAGGCGGCATACGCTCCGCCAAGCTCGGTCCGTTCGTCGACGTTCCGCTCGGCACCAAGTTCTTCCTGCCACCAGGTGTATTCGGCTGCGTTCCAGCCTCTGGGGCGACAACCTGCCCAGTAACCTGCAACAGCGCCACGTGCGGAATAGAATGGGAGTGGCTGGTTAATCGCAGCCCCGCGAACTACCCGACGCTCAGGTGCGAGCGTTTGGGGGACCCGCTTGCGATCCCGCCGATCCCGAACAGATTGATCGACTGCAGCCAATACCTACCGGGGGATATCGCGGACAAGAATTGGTTCCTCGATTCAGCCCAGTAACCGAACCTCGCTGGAACGTCGCGCACGGGCGAAGTCCGCCCGTGCGCGCGGTTTTTCCGGCCAGCAACTGGAAGGCGAAGGGTCGTGTATCCGATCTGTACGCGCGTATCAAGATCGGGCCTGTTGCCATACCGTCAGTGCGCCGTCGCCGATTGTGGCAGGAAATTCGCGGGCCACGACCCAGTCCCTGCGAATGCGCGCGTCGAGGTCCGGAAGACTGAGCCGCAACGCACGTGGGAACGTCGTGACGAGCCACGCCCGGCGACCTGGGTTCCGCGCCAGCACATCGTCGAGCGCCGCGACCGACCGCACGAAGAAGTAGTCCTGGCCTTCTAGAAGATGGTAGCGCACGCCGTAGTAGCGATATCCCGACTCCGCGACGTGGATCACGATGACGACATCGTCACGCTGGCGCGCCGCTTCGACGTATTCGATCGAGCTGCGGTAAGCCTGCTTGGGGATCGCGTAGTAACGCGGGAGCGCCGACATCGAGCCGACGGCCACGCCCATGGTCAGGACGAAGGCCGTGCGCACGGCGAACCTCGAATCGCGGCGAAGTAGCCTGGCGGCAAATTCGGCGACAACGACGACCCCCTCCACGGCCACGAGTATGGCCAGCGGCAGCGCGAGAATGAAAAAGCGCGGCGAGAACGCCAGGCCCCGGATGGCAAGCAGCGCCGCCTGGATGATGCCCGGGAACGTCAGCGCGAGGATCAGGGCCCAGTTCCGGCGCAGCAGCACGGCGTACCCGATGCCGCCGATCGCCAGGAAGGGGAGCGCGCCGAGCAGCAACCCGGGCCCGAAGCCGGCGGATAGCCCGCGCGCGATCTCGGCGACAAACTCGCGCGAGAACGGGGAGAACCCCGTGGACGGATCGGCGTAAACGACGCGGGTGTATACGTAAACCTGAGGCAGGACTGCCGCATAGAGCAGGAAGCCGAGCGAACCGGTGATCACGAACACGCCGACGAGCCGCCGCAGCAGCGGCATCGGCGAGCCGCCGCGACGTGCGACTTCCCCTAGCGCGGCAGCGGCGACAAGCAAGTGCGAGAGGAACACGAATCCGCTGATCAATACCGAAGCAAAATTCATCGCCATCGAAACGACGTAGAGCGCCCAGGTTCGACTCCGATCCCGCTCGAGCCCGTCGACCAGCAGCCCGGTCGAAAGCAGCGAAAAAAGCACGTACGCCGTGTACCCGCGCGCATTCTGCGAGAACAGGATGTGATGGTAGGAAACGGCCAGCAGCAGCGCCGCGCCGAGGCTCGCATAGCGCGCCATGAGCTTGCGCGCGACCCAGTAGAGGACGGGAATCGCGGCAGTGCCGAAGACCACCGCAGGCAAGCGCAATGCCCATTCCCGCTCGCCGGACACCGACGCGACCAGTTTCTCCAAAACGGTATACAACAAATGATTGTTCGAGCTGATGTAGCTGATGAAGACCTGCCAGAGCGACGCGTGCCGATAGTCGAGAATCGGGGACAATTCGTCGAGCCATAGGTCGCTATCGATTGCGATGAGGCGCAATGCGAGGCCCAGCAGCGTGATTCCGCCCAGCACCCGCCAGACGACGCGCGGAGCCCGATCTTCGGCTTCCGGCGCCGGGCGAAGCTGCACGCTGTCCCTCGCCTGCGTCGGCACGAAGCGCCAGCGCCGGAGTCCGAACCACAGCAGCAGCGCGCCCTGGAGCGCGATTGCGATCCGCAGCAACACCATCCCGGAGAAAGGAGGCGGCGGCAGCACCTCGCGCTGCGGCAGCGGGTCCCACCAGGCCTGCGGCAACGCGATGGCAAGCAGGATAACGCCGACGCCTCCCCACGTCAGCCATTTGTGCACGCCGCTCACGGCCGCCGCGCCACGCTAGATCTGCCGACGCGGGAGGTCGGCGCGAATGATGTTGACGATGACGCACCATACGAACGCCGGCCATTCCCGCCAGATCTTGATGTGGCTGGTACCGTATCGGCGCGCTCGTTCGTGGGTCGGCACGTTGATCACCTTGTATCCGTGACGCAACGCCTTCATGACCATTTCCTGCTCTATCGTGTGCGCGTTCTCCACCAACCCGAGCTGCAGCGCCGCGTGGCGGCGAACGGCGCGAAACCCATTGAGCGTATCGGTGAGGGATACATGCCAGCGCTTGTTGATGGCGATGTTCATGGAAATGTTGCCGATCGTTCGGACGAGCTGGCCGAGATCGACCGATAATTCCTCGCTGCCGCCGGTGAAGCGGCTGCCGACGCAGAGGTCCGCCTCGCCCCGGATCAGCGGCAGCGCCAGCTTCGGGATGTCGGCGGCATCGTGCGATCCGTCTGCATCCATGAACACGACGACGTCGGCTTGCGCGAGTTCCAGTCCTAGGCGCATCGCCGCGCCTTTGCCCTTGCCGTCGTCGGTGTGCACGCTGACACCGTAACGCGCGGCGATCACAGGCGTGTCGTCGCTAGAATGTCCATCCATGACGTGGACCTCGTGCGCGAACGCTGCAGCGGCTTGGACTACGTCGGCAATCGTGTTCGCCTCGTTGCGGGCGAGGACCACGACCGCGACCCTGGCATTGCCATAGACACTGCGATCGAACGCCGTCATCGCTCACCCGCGATCGTAAAGGCGGCGATTCTACCCCGCGCATGCGCTCTTCCGCATCCGGCACTGGAGATCCGTCAAGCGTGAGCTACGTGTTGCGACGGCGATGGTCCAGGCGCGATCCGGCAAACTGCTTGGCCGGCCGTATGCGGCGCTCGACCATCGTCACGCAGTTCATCATCGTGCTAGGACTGGGCGGACTCGGCGCGTTGACGCGTTTCAGCCGATGGCGCGCTGCGCGTGCGCGGGTTGATTCCGTTAACGATCCATCGAGACCATCACGGACCGTGGATTACGGCTTCGAAGCAGAGACGCTGATATCGCCGTAGTACGCCTGCGCGTCGGCGCCGGTGTTGTCGGTATCACTCATGATCTGGATCGAGTTCACCTTGCCGGGTTCCTCGCCGAAGGCACGCTTGAAATCGTCGACCAGATTGCGGGAGTAGCTCTGCCAGCGTCCGATCCCCTGCTCATCGGCGGCGACGGCGAGCATCTTGATGCGCGAGCTGCGGCTGCTTGGGGTGATCGAATCGACCCCGACCTTTCCGCCCCAGACGTACATCAGCGTCGCGTAGGGCAGCGCCTGGCCCGAGATCGACTTGGCGGCGCTCGCGGCCAAGCGATCCTTGACCGGCAGCTTCGAGACATCGCCGTCGAATCCGACCATGATGCGCACCGGTGCATCCTCCTTGCTCTGCTCGGCCGTGTTGGCCGTCGGAATGCCTTGGGTAACTTTCCAGCGCCACGACAACATCGGGAAGTCATGCGGATCGAAATCGGCGGGAGTGGCGAGGAACGACGCGGAATTGTGCGCCGCCGCCCGGAGCACGACCACGCCGTCTTCGACGACCAGCGAATAGTCGGTGTTGTTCTTGAACGACGCGAGCTGCAGGTGTTTCCATTCCGCCGGCGGCGGGCCGCC
>WNGK01004967.1_pt1 | contig 14159 bp, 10 predicted proteins | sample 5400601 | NCBI WGS metagenome assembly WNGK01 (sample SAMN13153376, study PRJNA577476) | soil metagenome | isolation source: 60 cm soil or saprolite under Garry oak tree replicate 1 | place: USA:California | collected 2016-06-15 | reverse complement strand
TGGACCGTAAGGGGCGCAAACGCCCTCATCGCCCTCCGCTGCAGCAAGCTTAGCGGACGCTTCGAGGATTTCTGGGAACGCCGCTCAGATCAAAGTAAGGTGGCCGCGTGATTTCATCGCCCAAATCCGGCGTGCGCCCGGTCGTGGGCATGCGCGCTCGGACGCTGCCTACAGCGGTTCTCTTTCTCAGTGAGTGATCATTCGCCTTCCAATTCAGAGAACGCCGTAGGGTACAGTGGGTGCCAGTTCCTCGGATTGCGGTCGAGTGACGAGCAACCCTTCCATAATCCGGCAAGGTAAGGTCTGCCGACGATTCGCCAGTCTGAGAGGATCCATCTCTCGGCGATGGCAGATTTAGCCTGACCCGCCTGTCGGCATAAAATAGTACGGCAAGTTCTGGGATGACCGGTTGTATCCAGGTCGGTCTAAACAAGAATTAGTCTGCAGAAGGGGACAGATGTGGGCTTCGTTGGCGGTTGCTCCGCGGCACCATTACGCGGCGCTTCACGGACACGCAATGTGGGGGCAGACTGCTTGGCCTGTGGCGTCTTGAGAAACTCCTGGAAGTCGCGGTCCTTTGAGACATAATTGAGCGCCTTATCCACAACATCGTCGGCGGATGCGTGGATGAAGGCGGCGTACTGATCGACCTGCGCGGCGGTCGTCTCATCCAGCCCAATAGAAGCACAGATGTGACGGCTCTGGTTGATCTCAAGTAGCGGCATAAGGAATGGAAGGATCAATTCGAAGCTCATAGCGGGCACCCCACAGCCGTGGAAGCCCAGCGAGTAGCCGGGCTTCCGAGAGTGACGAGGAAGGACTTATGCAGCCGTTTCCTCTTGGGACGTTTCATCGTGTTCCTGATCTTCCGGGGTAGCCTTCTCGGCGCGGTCCAGCTTCAGGAGCGAAGCGACCCGAATTTCCCAGACGCGCTGCTTCGTGTCCGTCTTCTTGCTCTGGTACTCCCGGCTGCGCAGTTCGCCTTCCACCTGGATATGTGCGCCCTTGGTGAGCGTCTTGGCGAACTCCGAGAGCTTGCCGAAGACGACGCAACGGTGCCATTCGGTGTGCGAGATGTACTTGTGGTCCTTCTTGTAGGAGGACTTGGTTGCCAGCGAGAGTGTCGCGAAACTGCCATTGTTGGCGGTGCGGACTTCTGGGTTGCTGCCGAGAAATCCGACGAGAGTTACTTTGTTCTGGTACATAAGAGTGTCTCCGTTTCTTGAATTCGCCCGTTGTTGCTCGGGTCACACTGGGCGGAGCTTAGCGAGTGGGCCCGGCTCCCAGGTGCCGAAGGTCTGCTTTCTGGGAGGGACTCGAAAGAAGTTTGAGAGGCGTTCTTTGCCGTGGTTCTCAAACTTGTTTTGGGAGGAACCGAGACCCCGAAGGGGCGCGCAATGCGAAGCAGAAGACCGAGTGCCGCCGGGCGCCGGAAAGGCCCCGAAGCTGTGACCGAGCAAAAGACGGGATACATAACGGCAGACACATGCCAGAGCAAAGACTTCATCGGCACACTGGCTGCGGAAGTTCACGGCAATTGCAATGCGATTCGAGCTGGCATATCCGCAGTGGGAAGGGCGCAATTTGCCACCGTAGTTGCACGTCGAAAAACTCTTGCTCGCCTGCTCTACCAGGCATCGAGACAGGTGGCGAAAGTCAGCCGGATTAGCGGCATGAAAGGACATGAATAAGCCTCTGCGCAAGTCGATGAATGCCTCGTTGAATGCCTGGTCGGCCCGGAATCGCACGATGGTCAGACCGAATCGCTCCCGCTTGAGTTCGGAATGATCCGCCGGGTTGCTGTATACCTTCTCGAACTCGATGCGCGCCGAATACGGCGACTGTCGCAGGTCGTCAAGGATCACGTTCTTGATCTCCACATCGATATACGGCAATGCGCTGTCTTTGACGTAGTTCTGAATGCTATTGTCCTTGCGCTCCTGGTCGATTACTGCACGTTGCACGTCGCTATTGAAGAAACCAAGCGACTGCGTTTGATCCCGTTCGATCGTGAAGGGATTGCGGCTGAAATAAAGTTCGGCCTCTTGGTGAGGTAATACCTTTTTCCGCCTCCTGCGGGCGGTACTGGAAGTTTCGACAGTCGATCACTTCCGCATGGCCCACGTCGTTAATACGCACGATTATTGGGTGCATGTGCGATCGCGGCCGCAGGCAAGGCAAGAAGTAGGCATTGACAACCGTGGTTGTAGAAACTCATTTCGACCGAAGAAGCGACTGGATTGGGCGAGTGAAACGGAATGGTAATAAACGTGACATGTGCATCTCCCGCGCGGCACCTTGATGCGGCTGCCTTTTGCCCGCAAGACTAAACCCACCTAATCAACAAGTCCAACGGCCTTTCCGGGTCAATTGTTCAGGAGAAGACCGTGAACGAAAATTAGAGCCACTCTAGGAAAAAAGTTGTTATTGAGGTCGGCCCCAGAGCAGTCTGTAAACAATTCGCAATTAAGGACAAAGGCATTTTGAGATCGCTCGGTTCCATGGTTTTCGCGGTCCAAAGCAAAACGCAGGAATTTTGAACTGAGAACAATTCGGGTGGTGACTCTGTGCTCCTTGCGATCCGACAACCCATTGCTGAGACGGGCCGCCGTCGGCGAGCCATGCGCTACGGCACGGTGGTTTCGTTGTTTCAGCATGAAACTCCACCGAAGACTAACCGCTCTAAAAGCGACCGAGAATTCTTTTGGCCGAGCGCACTTTGGGTGGTGACACTCCGGCCGCTTCGATCGCCGATTATGGCGCACGCTAAGATCATGGCATCCTAGCGGTTATTTTCCTGGCCCGCCTCGCTATCTCTGGAATGAGCGTCCGCTACAAACTGCGTTTGACTGGAAGTTGTTTCCGTTTTAAATAGGACTCGCGGACCAGCCCCGCTGTCGACTCTTAGCCTTGAACCGGCGTACTGCGCTTCACCCGAAAGCGACGCTGAAGGTCGAACTTGAGGTCCGAAAAGGAAGACTTTGCGATGGCCACTCTACCAAGACCAGCCGAACCGGCCCGATCTCCATCCCTCGAACTCCTGGCCCCGCATGCTTTTCCGGCCAAACCCAAGCGTTTGCTCGATGTCAGTGATGTAGCGGAATGGCTGGGAGTCAGCAAAGGATGGGTACGGGACCACGCTTTAGGTCGTCGACAACCGCGGCTGTTCGCGATAAAACTTGGCCCGGCAAAGGGAAAGGGCCTATGGAAGTTTCGTGAAGAGGACGTCCATCAGTTTATTCAGGATCAACGGCGCGGATAAAGATCGTCAGGGCTGGACCCAAGAAAGCAGTCAGAGAGATCAGATGGAGCAGCACTTCCCTGCTTTATGGGATCGGGTCTCCGATTATCACCGGGGAGACTTAGTGCCATGTGGCTTCGACATCAGCTTTAGCTCAAATATTGGCGGAGAGAGAGGGATTCGAACCCCCGATACCCGTAAAGGTATACACGCTTTCGAGGCGCGCGCCTTCAGCCACTCGGCCATCTCTCCGCGCCCACTAGTTTTATTTTCATTTTATCAGGGAAGCTGTTGCCTTCGAATTTTGCACGCCCATCTCACTGAACCGAGCCGGGTTCAATCTCCTCACCCAAGCCCAGGATGCGGTTTGTGACTTGGTTCACCATCCTTGCCACTTCCGGGTCTGTAATCTGGGTATAGATGTCCAGAGTGGTACGAATGTCGCTGTCTCCGAGTTGGGCCTGCATCTCGGTCGGGTGGGCTTCCTTCTTGCCATGCGTGGAGAAGCTCCTCCGGAGCACCTGAAATGTAGGATGAAATGCCATTCCGAGTGCCTTCGCGACCGGGGACAAGCGCAGGCGCAGCCAATTGTCCGGGTGAATCGGCGTCACCAGTGGCTTTCGCGCACGCGCTTGCATCCCAGGGAACATGAGGGCGCTTGCGTCCGGGTTCGGGCACCTCGCCCGCCACAGGTCAATCGCCTTGCGCACGGCTTGGGGGATCGCGACAAGGCGGTAATTTGTTCCTCCGTAGCGGTTCTTGCGCTTGATTTTCTTGCGCTGCAGCCGGCCACGCCACGCGGTATTCACGATAGTGAAAACATTGCTGGTGTAGCATCCCCAAGTCAGGCCGAAGAGCTCGCTCGGCCGCAGGGCGCAGAAACAGGCAATCAGGAAGATGGCGCGGTCACGGATGCCGTCAAGACCGGCCAGCAGCTTGGAATACATCTCGACGGGAAGAACCGGCTTGTCGGACTCCTCGATCTCGGGAATGACCGTCTTGCGCGCGACATTTCGCTCCAGTACCTCCTGGTCCACGGCCTCCGCCAGGGCTGCTTTGATCAAATCGCGCACATGATAAACAACCGTGTACGAGTATTCTTCCGCAGCCAGCCGGTTGAGCAGCATCTGCACCTGAAATTTGCTGACGTCTTTGAGCGCGACGTGTTCGAGGGTCGGATAGACGTGGCTGTTGAGGTAGTCGAGGTTGGTGCGTCGCGTTGCGTCCCGCCAGTTGGCGTCGCGCATGGGGATGTAGAAATTCCTCATCCAATTGCCAAATGTGATGGTCCCGTCTGCCGCTCGGGTGACTGGACCGCCGTTGATGGCAGCCAGCTCCGCGGCCAGGATCTTCTCGGCGTCGGTCCGATGCATCTTCGGCTTGTAGCCCACCACGCGGCTGCGGTGATGTCGTTTCGGTTTGCCGGTTGTGGGATCGGTCAAGTAGACGTTGTAGTGGATCTGCCAGCCGCCGCCCTCGGTCGCGACCACCCGGCCTCTTTGATAACGCGCACGTCCGCGTGCCATGAAACCTGCTCTCTGCGCTGGAATTGTGGTTCAGCTTTCGATTTCGCGCAAACGCGCGATGAAGAGCTGTCACCCAGCCGAAAGAAGTGCCATGCGCGCGAAATTCGGCAGTTGCTTTCGAGGAACTCGCTTGAAGAAAATGGCCGTGAGTTTTTTATTTGCACCCTTACTGCACCCCTCAAAACTCTAAACCATTGACCTAGAATGTTTTATCGGCGAATTACGGGCCGCCTCGAAAGCGGACATACCTTAACGGGTATCGTGGGTTCAAATCCCACCCTCTCCGCCATCTAATTTTACTGCTGCTGTTGTTCCTGCTCCGAGCGCGCCGTCGCCCGCACCAGCACCGGTCTTGATCGAAGCACAAAGCTCGGCATGATCGGTTCCGGGGCGACGTTATCCGCGGGCTCACCGTCACCGCTATGCTCAGCTCGCTCTGCGCCTCGCCTTTGCAGACCCCACGCGTCGGCGGCCGAAATGGCGAGGGTGCCACTCGGCCGTCCGGCTTGTTTGACGCTTCCCGGTTATTGCAGTGCCTTCTGCCCCGACGTAAAGACGGTCCATGGGCCAGCCTTCATATCGCGCAGTAACGGTTTTTGCCAGGCGAATTCGGGATGGTGCTCAAGAAAATCCGCAGCCAGAAAGTCCGCGCCGCAGGGATGCCCTGCTCTCGCCACGAAGCTCATCTTGGCGGTCATCGCGCTGTCCGTTGCTTTCCCCTGAACGGCGCCGCCGGGATTGTACGCATCCCATGCCCACTCTTTGACGCCGCGCGGAGATGCGTCCACGTGCCCACACAATGCGCGCTCGTTCGGCTGTTGCTTCTTCTCGAAGCTATCGAAGTGATCGGAGAGGAACTGCTCCGCCATGGTGACGTCGATTTTCCCCTTCGCCTGCTTCATCACTTCCTCCCAGCGCGCGTGCCGCGCATTGGGGGAGGACGAGGCATCGTCGGGATTGAAGCCGCTGGTCTCTTCTTTAATCAGTTTAGGATCGCGCGCGAAATTCGAGCTGACGAAATATCCATCTTTGGTGCGCCAGAGCGGCGTATTCTTCAGACCCAATTCCAGATAAGCGATCTCGCCGGTCTTGCGGTCTCCAATGAGCCAGTCGTTGGCGTATCCGCCGTTGTTGCCTTCCTTGATTATGCGCACATAGTCATCGATGTTGTTGGCGTACTGCAGCGCCTTACGCGAACGCATGAATTCCGGCTTACCGTCCGGATCCCAGCCCTCAAACTGAGTGATGGTCGTTTCCGTGATCATCATGCCGGCGGAGTTCACCCCAAAATCGTCGTCGCTGGTAATCACTCCCGGGAAGCCGTCCATGAGAATGCGATTGCCATGCTCCGGTTGGATGTCGAAGATCACCACCCAGCGCTCACCGGCGAGGTAGCTCGTCCAATTATTGTGAGCGATCACGATCTGGTGATCTTTAGTCATGCTGCCTGTGGCGATAAACGCGCTGCAGTTTCCGGGAGCGGCGAGCTTCGGCGCCTTGGCTGACTTCTGCTGTTTATTAAGCCAGGGTAGATAGTAGTCGGGCACTTCCTCGAATGCGTTGAGAGCCACGATGTCGTACACGTCGAGATCGACTCCGTGCGCCTTCACGCCATCGGCAATGCCTTGCAATTCCTGCTGATACTCGGCGTCGATGTGGGGCCAGAGCATCTGTCGAGCAGTGGTGCGGAAGAATTCCCAATCACGCTGCGACTGGTGCACGTCATACAGCTTGATTGCCTCAAACGCATCCGCGATCTCTGGCGCGAGCAGATACCCATGCTGAAAGCCAACATCCGAGGGAGACCCTTCGAGGTGAACGTAGGTCCAGCCGCCCTGCTGGAAGCGATAAGACGTCTGCAACCTCGCGTCAGACGAGCCGGAAGCTGCCACTGCTGCAGACGTCAAAGACAAAATGAAGCCGAGCACGCATCCATAGGAGATGAGCTTTTTCGACATGAATTCCTCGCGAATCAGTCAATCGAATCGACGCAACATTCTAGCCTGTTCTCGTCTTACTAGATATCCGTTCGCTGGTCCGGATGCCGGCGCAGATACCAGCATGGCAGCCATCCCACATGCGGAAAGAGGGCGTTCACGCAAGTCTGAGCCTGCGGGGGGGCAAAGATAAATTGCGTCTTTCCGTTCTTCAGGAGCACGGCGTAATAGTGGTTCACAGTCACTGAGCCGTAAGCATCATGGCTGGTTGCCTCCCGGATGCGGAAAATAGCGTAGTCCAAGCAGTACGCCAGAGCCGCGATCCCGGCGACGATAGCGATCGTACCCACAAAAATGCGCCGCAGTCGTACTCTCAAGCTTGGCGCAGGGGTCTGAGTCACGAGCCGAGATTATAAGCCCTCGGCTGAGAACGTAAGGCTGGCGCGTGACTCGCTCGTATGACCAACGGACATGTATGACATGCCGTTTTACTCGTTGACACTGTACACATTATCAATTACCGTGAACCCGGCCTTCCTAGCCTATTTTGGGGCACTTCCTGGATCAACCTGCCTTTCGACCTGGACGTTCCGCGAGTTCGAGGCGGCCTAACTAAAATCATGCCCGAGACCGCAGTCGGGCGTCCCTGGGGGAAATTCGATCATGAAGAAATTGCTTGTAGTAGTGTGCTGTGCTCTTTTTTGTGTCGCCGCTTCGGCATGGGGTCAAGTGAAGTATCAGCAGCTGACGAGCCCGATCCAGTCCTGGGAGAGTTTCGCAATCTCGAAAGACGGCAAAGTGATGGCAGCCAATATCGGTGGCGAGATTTTCCGTTGGACGGCGGCGGGCGGGTTTGTCGATCTGGGGCTGGGCGACACTTTCAATTCCTCGATCGGAATCTCCGCGGACGGCAACACGATCGTCGCCGGCCGCACGGGCGCTGACGGCAACTCGAATCCGGCGATGTGGCAACAGGCTGCGGGCTGGGTGGATCTCGGGCATCCCGCCGAAGATTGCGTCCTCGACGGCAGTTGGGGCGACGCCTGGGGCGTGAGTAGCGACGGCTCCGTTGTGGTTGGGTTGGCGTGGTACTGTCCGGGAGCGGAAGGCTTCCAGTGGACCAAACAAGGCGGCATTGTCGGCCTCGGACATCCCGTGGGCGCCAGCAGCCGCGCGACCACAATTTCCGCCGACGGATCTACGATCGTGGGCTTCTATGAAGATCCCATTCAAGGCTTTCGCCGCCCGGTGCGGTGGATTTCGGGCAGTACCGACCTATTCTTAGGGGACGGCATGGCGGGAGAAGCCATTGCTGTCAGCTCCGACGGATCGAAGATTGTCGGTCAGGCCGCGGACAGCACCGGAAATGGCCGTGCGTTTTATTACTCAGGTACCGGAGGCTTAGTAAACTTGGGAGTGCTGAGCGGCAATACCTCCGACCAGAGCGTGGCAACTGGTGTCTCCGACAACGGCATCGTGATTGGCGCCAGCATCAATCCTTTCAATTGGTCGAGCCAACCTTTTGTCTGGAGTTCGAAGATGGGATTGCATCGTCTGCAGGCTACTCTCGTGCGCAATGGCGCGGTCATCCCCAGCGGTGTCACTCTGACCAACGTGCTGGCGATCTCCGCCGATGGCTCGACCATGGTTGGACTATGGCTGGATGCGAATTTCAACCAAGGCCCATGGATCGTACGTATACACGGAAAGGCTTCTCTGAAGTAGCGCTGACGTGAACACGAGGTTGGAGTGTGGGGCAGGCGAACCGCCTGCTCCATTTTTATGTCCCGCTGACTCGGCGGTGGGGAGCGCGGTAACCCAGTTGCATCGAGACATGCCGCGCCGCGTCCTTCAGCGCCTCTACAATGCGCGGCATGGTTTGCGCGTTCACTTGGCCAATGGTTCCGCTCAGGCCTACGCTGGCTTCGATCGCGCCCTGCTGATTGAAGACTGGGGCGCCCACGCATCTGGCCCCTAAATTGTTTTCTTCGTCGTCGACGGCATAGCCCTGCGTGCGCACTTTCTCTAGTTCCTTCAGAAGCCGCGGCAGCGTGGTGATGGTTTTCGGAGTGCGCTTCTCCATGGCGCGCCCAGCAACCATCTTTTCCAACTGGTCCTGCGGTATATAAGCTACCAACGCTTTTCCGACGCTCGTAGCATGAACGCGCATGCGGCGGCCGACCCAGGTGTCCATGCGAATGAATCCCGGCGGCTCGACCTTCTCAATGTAGACCGCTTCGGGCCCATCGAGAATCGCGAGATGGCAGGTAAGACTCGTCTTCTCGACAAGGTGACGCATGATGGGTAGCGCGACTTCGCGCACGTCGATCCCGCTCAGGGCGCCACGGCTGAGGCTAAGGATCTTCAGCCCGACGCGGTACTTGCCACTGGCCTCATCTCGATTCAGGTAACCCTGCTTTTCGAGTGTGCGCAGGATGTAGCTGGCGGAACTCTTTGGAATCTGGAGTTTGCGGCTGATCTCGGCATTGCTCAGGCCTTCTCGCTCCTGGGCTACTACCTCCAGCATGGCAAGGGCGCGCTCGACTGCAACCGATGGAGATTCGGCTTTGGATCGCATCGCCAAATCGTTATGGTAGCAAAACCTTAGACGGACAACAAAATGAATGTATGTTCGATATGTTGAACAAGCGGCTTGACCGCGCGTCCCGCAGCAAAGTACGATCCGCCAGTATTATGAATTTATGTTCACTATAGTGAACATACAGAGGTTTAGCGAATATGACCCCAACCGCAGTAGCCACGACGGAGACGGGAGTTCTACTCAATCCCATGAACAGTGCGCCGTCCGGATTCGATCCCGCTCGCGATCTTCCCGCCGGCTTTATGGACTTCTTCCTGCCGCTGCACCGGATGTTTACCCCGCGTCAGCAGGAACTGGCCCTGAAGCGGGTTGAAGTCCTGCAGCGATCGCTGGAGGGCGACAAGCCCACGCACCACTTCCCTTCCGACACGGTGCGCAACGGTTGGCGGATCACGTTGCCGGAGTGGTGCCGCGATCAGCGCAACCAGATGACGGGTCCCGCCGACGATGCCGAGCTTTGCGTAAAAATGCTGAACTCGGGTGCCCCGGGCGTGATGCTCGATCTGGAGGACTCCTGCGTCAACGAGTGGTCGCATCACCAAACAGGCGTGGCCAATATTCTGTCTTGCCTCCGCGGAGAACTTAGCTACTACGATAAGAAACGCGACCGGACCGTGGGCATCCAGCAGACTGGCACTGTGATCTTCACGCGCCCGCGCGGGCTGCACCTGAACCAGGCCGGCGTGATTCCCGGCGAACTGGTTTCCGCCTCGCTGATGGATGTGGCCCGAATCTTCTATGGCATCGACCCGGGGGAATTGAAGCATCCGCTGTGCATCTACATCCCGAAATCAGAATCCGCGGAGGAAGCCCTATGGTGGCGTGATCTGTTTCAAGCGCTCGCCAAGTGGAGAGGGCTGCCGCACCACTACATCAAGTGCATGGCGCTGGTGGAGTCGCATCCGCTGGCATTCCAGATGGAAGAGTTCGTCTACAACCTGCGCGATCACATCATCGGCCTGAACTTGGGCCGCTGGGATTACATGGCCAGCCTGATTCACTTCAATCTCGACGATCCTGACTGGGTTCTGCCTGACCGCAACACGATTCCGCACAACGTTGCCTTCTTCCAGAACTTGCGGGAAGTGATGCCCGAGATCTGCCACCATCGCGGCATTCTGGCTATTGGTGGAATGACGGCGCTGTATCCCAGCCGCGAAGACGCCGAGTTGAATGCACGTGCGCTCGCCATTCTCGAAAAAGACAAGAAGAACGAAGCCAACTGTCTGATGGATGGCGCGTGGACCGGGCATCCCGATCAGAACGCGATCGCAGTGGCGCAGTTCCCCTACCCGAATCAGATGAATGCCCGGCCAAAGAATGCGAGCCGATATCCCGACCTGCGGCCTCAGCCGCTGGGAGTGGGCGCACGCACGGTGAACGGCACGCGGGCTGCCGTGCGCACGGTGATCCGCTACCGGCACGGGGTGCTGAGCGGCAGAGGCGCCAGCCTGCTCGACGGATACATGGAAGACCTGGCCACCGACCGAATCTACCGGCTGATGATTGCGCAACGCGTGCTGCATCGTGATCTGGTTGCTGTGCAAGACGAGCAAGGCCAGCCGTTGAAGCATACACGGGAGTTCGTCTCACAACTGTTCGACGAAGAACTCGAGCGCTTGCTGGCTGGCGTTCCGGCGAACGCTGCCCCAGAGGATACAGATCGCTTCCGCCGCGCCCGAGAAATCAGTGAAGCCATGATCGTAAACGGAGAATTTAACCCGTCTTAACCATGCACAGTTCGGACGATTGTTTTCAGGAGAACATACATGTCAGCCAAACCAAACGGACACAACGCGAAACGACCAACCTCCCAGCGCCAGATCGAGCATTCCTTAAGCGATCAGGAACGCGTCGCGCAATATGCTCTAGCGCAGGCGGCGATGACCGAGGATTGGGCGAGCAATCCGCGGTGGAAGGGCGTCGAGCGTCCGTACACGGCCGAGGATGTGCTGCGCTTGCGAGGCTCGATCCATATCGAGCACACGCTAGCGCGCATGGGGGCAGAACGCTTGTGGGAACTTCTGCAAACTGAGCCCTACGTCAACGCGCTGGGCGCGATGACTGGCAACCAGGCGGTGCAGCAGGTGCAGGCCGGACTGAAAGCGATCTACGTCAGCGGATGGCAGGTCGCCGCCGACGCCAACAATGCGGGCACTATGTATCCCGACCAGAGCCTGTATCCCGCCGACAGCGTTCCGAACCTTTGCCGGCGTATCAACAACGCATTGCAGCGCGCCGACCAGGTCCATCACGCGGAGGGCAAAGTGGTTCGGGGGCAGACTTGGTTCGCGCCGCTGGTCGCCGATGCCGAAGCGGGGTTCGGCGGCACGCTCAACGCCTTCGAACTGATGAAGGGGATGATCGAGGCTGGCGCGGCCTGTGTTCACTTCGAAGATCAGCTCTCGTCGGCGAAGAAGTGTGGGCACCTTGGCGGCAAAGTTCTGGTTTCAACCACCGAAGCGATTCAAAAGCTGGTGGCTGCGCGGCTGGCCGCAGACGTGATGGGCGTGCCCACATTGATCATGGCGCGTACCGACGCGGACAGCGCTCAACTGCTGACCAACGACATCGACGCGCGTGATCGCGCGTTCTGTATCGGCGAGCGCACCACGGAAGGCTTCTTCCGCATTCGAGGCGGGATCGAATCGGCCATCGCTCGCGGGCTGGCTTATGCTCCGTATGCCGATCTGATCTGGTGCGAAACTTCGCATCCCGATCTGGAAGAGGCGCGGCGCTTCGCCGAGGCGATTCACGCGCAATTTCCGGACAAGGCGCTCGCCTACAATTGCTCGCCCAGCTTCAACTGGCGCAAGAATTTGGACGAAGCGGCCATCGCGCGCTTCCAGCCGGAACTGGCGCGCATGGGATACAGATTCCAGTTCGTGACCCTCGCGGGCTTCCACGCCCTAAACCTCAGCATGTTCGAACTCGCGCGCGGATACAAACTCGCAGGCATGACCGCGTATTCCCGCCTGCAGGAAAAGGAATTCAGCCGCGAGACGCAGTACGGATACGAGGCGGTGAAGCACCAGCGCTTTGTAGGGACGGGATACTTTGACCAAGTGCAGCAGGTGATCAGCGGAGGCCTGGCGTCGACGACAGCGCTGGGCGAGTCGACCGAAGCGGAACAGTTCCTGGAAACGAAGTCGCAGACGCGCCCGGAACACGGACCGGATGCGGGGTGCCAGCCGATTCTCGGCGACTGTCCACACGCGCCTCTTACAAGTGATCGAGGTGCGGATGAAATGCTATTGCCGTCCGGCGACTAAACCGTCGCCGTCAGCGCAGCGTCTTTGCGGCAAAACGCCGATCTGAAACGGAATCGGCCTGCGTGCCTGCTTTGCTATAATGAAACGCTGCCTGGCAGTCACGTTTCATACATGTGCGGAAGTGGTGGAACTGCAGACACACCATCTAAAACCGCTAATTTAGACGTTCTCGGTAACCTACTGAAAACGAATAAAATACCTTTCAGTTCTCACTTGCGCATTAGCCCGACTCGCCGCGGTTAATCGAGAACAGTCCTGGTGTGCAGCGAGTGCGTACCCGGCGAATTCGGCTTACAGGTCGGGCTGCTTCAATGATATGAAAACAAAGTAGTTGTTTACCTATCCTTTTTCCTGAGCATCCATTTAATAGCATCCATTCTGCAACGGAGGACGCTCTGGGCCTCGGGGTACGACGATAGCACTCCCCCAGTCTGGAACAGAAATCTTCCCTCGCCCGCTTTTGTACTTGACAAACTCGAAGTAACTAGTGCTTAATTCTCTCGTTTTTACAATAACGGTTTTGTACTAGTGATGTGTGAGTCGGTGTTTGTTTAGAGCAGGGTGAAGCGACCTAAATTCTGGCGGGGGGCTACGTATATGCGTAGATCTTTGGGGCTGGTATTTGCGCTGTCTTTAGCCGTATCTGTGAACCTGTTTGCGCAGAAGTATACGAGCACGCTAACCGGTACGGTTACCGACCAAACGGGTGCGGTGGTGGCAGGAGCCACCGTGAAAGCAACCAGTCAGGCCACCGGCAACTCTCGAGTCGTGACCACCAATACCGAGGGCAGCTTCACCTTTCCCGAACTGACCGCTGACAGCTACAACGTTACCGTCAGCAAGAAGGGATTCAAAGAAGCCGTCCAGAAGGATGTCGTGCTCCATGTCGCCGACACCCTCGCACTCAACGTTCATCTGGAAGTGGGTGCTGCGGGCGAGACCGTGGAAGTGCAGGCCGCTTCTTCTGAGGTTGCCTTGCAGACCCAATCGGGCGAAGTTTCCAACATCATCAATGGCCAGCAGGTTCGCGAACTGCCGCTGAATGGGCGGAATTTCGTGCAGTTGACGACGATGGTTCCGGGTGCCGCAGTGGGCGAGAGCTTCGATAATAAGAACAAAGGCCTGTTCGCTGGGGTGGACATTTCGTTCAGCGGTTCGCCTTCAGTCGACAACCAGTGGACGGTAGACGGCGCCGGAAATAATGACATCGGGTCGCAGCGGACCATTCTGATTTATCCCTCCATTGATGGTATTGACGAGTTCAAGATTCAGCGCAACAGCTACGGCCCCGAGTACGGCGGCGCCAGTGGCGCCCAGATCAACGTCGTAACCAAGAGTGGAGCGAACCAGTTCCACGGCGACGTGTATTACTTCGGACGCAACGACTTTCTCAACGCTGAGAGCTTCTTCTTGGGCTCGTGCACGACCGGCGGGTCATCTTGTAAGAAGCAGATATTGCGCCGCAACGATTACGGCTACACCATCGGTGGGCCGGTCAAGAAAGACAAGATCTTCTTTTTCTGGTCGGAAGAGTGGAACGTCCAGCGCGCGGGCAGAGTTCACACCCACTGGGTGCCCACG
>WNGK01004963.1_pt1 | contig 14161 bp, 9 predicted proteins | sample 5400601 | NCBI WGS metagenome assembly WNGK01 (sample SAMN13153376, study PRJNA577476) | soil metagenome | isolation source: 60 cm soil or saprolite under Garry oak tree replicate 1 | place: USA:California | collected 2016-06-15 | reverse complement strand
AGACTCACCGAAGGGCTGTTGGTGGGTACTGCGGTTTTGCCTACGCGAGCTTTGGCTTCCTCTTCAGCATCAGCTTTCCATTTCTTCAGGACTTCAACGGTGAACCGAGCCGGGTCATTGTCTATTAACTTGGCGCAGGTCTGGCATAACCAGATTCCGTTTTCGGGTCCGCCCCGTTTTTCGGTCAAAAGTGACGGATCGTAGCGGGGGCCTCCGGGTGATGCCGCCGTGATGTGTGCTGCTACGCCAACATTGACTGACTTCGCCGGATCACCCTGTGGACCGCTAGTGGGCGCTCGACAGCCTGGTCTGGAACAGACGTGTCCAACACGGTCAGCCAAAGCGTTCTTGACAGGAAGGGAGAAGTAGTCGGTCATGACAGCTTTTCTTGATCCGCAAGCACCTTCTCCAGAGTGCTCTTCTGGCTCCTGGTGTTTCTCATAAAAATGGAAGTCAAGAGATATGGGGCCTCACCGTCTTCATGTTTTGTTCTAAGGCACTCTTCAATGGCCAGTTTTAGATCATAGAAGCTTTCCAATAGGAAAGTGCGCGTGTAGTCGAGCTTCTTTGGTAGCTTCGGAAGCTGCGCCTTAAAGAATCCGGTTAGGGATTCTTTCGATTCTCCCTGACGACTTTTCCAAAGGTCGAGGATTACCTCCAAGACCAGATAATGAAGTCTTGGTCGTTGGGGCGGTATTCGAGAGCACCGCAGGTGAGATTGTCGCCAGCCCATCACAGGTAATCCCGCCAGTGCGTTGGCCACACTCTGCGGATTAACCGCGTACCTCCCACGACTACGCAAAAAATCGAGCAACTCAGAGGCATACACGTAAGCCTCTTGATCTAAAGTCTCCGCATTTAAGTTCTTTTCTTCTGTTGTCAGGCCATTGAATTCACTTTGAAGCTGAATCAAAGTTTGCTTTCGTTGTGCGATCTCATCTTGGACATTGTTTGCCTGTTCGGGAGCCGCAGTCTTTAAGGCCGAATCTATCTCCGAGACTGATCTCTCAATCTCAGCGAGCTTCCTTTGAACGCGAAGGAGTTCTCCTTGAAGTTCCCCAACCAGCACTCGGTTTCTGTGAACCTCGGCTGGCGTAGCTGTTTTAACTGTTTCGCGGAAGAACGCTTGAGCCAGGCCGGAATTGTGAGGCTTTTCTTTCACGGGCTGAAAAGCCTTCCGAACATCCTCTATCGTGCTTGCGGGGTTCTTTCGTATCTCTAAGAGTTGCCATCCGATCTCAGGCCAAGACTCTTCCAGAAGCGAAGCCCATTGACTCCGTGCTCCTTCAAGGTAGTTGTCACGTATCGTGGGCCGACCGCGTTTCGGTTTCTCGGACTCAAATGAAAAGGTTGAGATGGGAGGCTCGCCGGGCTTCCTGCGCTTTGTGCTTTGCGTTTTCATTCCCGTTTGAAAACTATGTCAAGAAAAATCTTCGGGTGTAACCAGCCAAATTTTCGCCAGGTAATTCTCCCTCAATTCCTGGATTTCGCCAGGAAATGTTTGGGGTTCTGCCTACGGTTTCGCCAGGAAATGTCTTCTTGTTGAATTTTCAATCGAAGTCTTTCAATTAGTGCGACTTATGAGATCCGGGCTTACTCTAGGCTGGTAAATGCAGGAGAGACCAGGATGCTCGAACCCGAGTTTTTCAGCAAACTCCATCTAAACGTTTTGGAAGCCGAAGGATTGCTGTTTAACGTGTTGCTGTTTTTGCGCTTCTGCACCAGCGAAGTGAAATCTCTAATCAGGCTGTTTCGTCGTCGGGCTAAACATCCAGTAGGGCTTGCCTGATTGAATCCCGCTGTGACACCGCGTCCAAAAGTCGAGTCGGTTCGTCAGCCAACTCTATTCCAGATGGAGAAATTGGACCGGGCAGCCGAACTCCCAGGCGAGCCAAAGATCGAACGCCCGTACTCTTTGCCGGGAATCCTTCTCGGAACTTCCGCGTTCACCGCAAACGGCTGGCAAGGCTCATTCTATCCAGCAGGTATGAAACCCACCGACTATCTCAAGTTCTATTCATCGAAATTCCAAACGGTTGAAGTGGACAGCACGTTTTATGGCACACCCTCTGCCGCGACGGTTGAGAAGTGGTCCGAGAAGACCCCGCCAGATTTTGTCTTCACCGCGAAGGTCCGAAGTTGATTACACATGAAAAAGTGTTGGTGGATTGCGATTCTGAATTCGAAGAGTTCGTAAAAACGATGGACATCCTCGGTCCAAAGTTAGGTCCAATGGTGTTTCAGTTTCCGATGTTCGACCACTGGAAATTCCCGAAGCAAGACAGTTTTCTCACTGTGCTCATTCCTTTCCTGAAGAAGCTCCCTACCGACCATAAATTTGTAATCGAGATTCGAAACAAGACCTGGCTCGATGGAAGATTCGCGGACGTGCTCCGGGAGCACAATGTCGCTTTGGCATTGACAGACACATCGTTCATGCCGAGACCTTGGGAGTTAAACCAAAAGTTTGATCTGATTACGGCGGACTTTGCCTATGTTCGTTGGCTTGGAGACCGCAAGGGAATTGAGAAGCAGACCACGACATGGGACAGGACCGTCATCGACCGTACAAGCGATTTGAAGAATTGGGTTGATCTTCTCAGAGAGATCGTGAACAGTAAGAAGATTCGGAAACTATTTGCGTTCGCAAACAACCATTACGCATTTATGCCGACGTCGGCATAAGCCGTAATGCCGACTTCCGAATTATGCCGACTCCACCCATATCGGCAACTCAGTCTACCCTCCATTCCTGTGTTTCCGGCACGCTCATGCTTTATTAAGTCGGCATAGTCCCGCTCACTTTTTTTGACGGTCCTGCAGACCGAAGGCGAAAATTCGCCTACAGAATTATTTGGATGGGGGTCTCACGCTTGTGGAACGATTGGCATCGGCACTGCTCCTCGTCAAATCGGAGACCGTAGTCCTCGTGGCCGGCATGTCGATTCACGCCCCTCTTCGAATCGACCGTAGTTTTCGATTGACAACTAAAAGCTTGGGTATATTCTCGCGGTACTCAGCCGAACCACATAACTGCCCGCATACCTTCCGAGCAAGTCCGACTGAGTCGGCTATCGGCTCTGTACCCCCGACTTCAATTTTGGCATATTTTCGACGACGAACGAGGAGGCACGCGGCAATGTACAAGCCTGATGCTCCAATCAGTAGGCTGAAATATTGGTTGAGTATTGCGTTGCTTGTGATGTGGTTTTCGGCTGGCGTTGAACTCCGAGCGGATCAGACTATCGTAATCCGAAGCGGCAACGGATCAATAGGCTCACAAGATAGCCTGGTTCATGCTTTACCCTACGGCACGACCGGCGACATTACACCGACAGCCGCACAGTTTGCAAGCGCCCAGGCAGCGTCATTTGCGTATGTCGTCTCGCCATTCCAGACCTACATACCTATGCTGCCAAGCGATCCGAGCGCGAAATGGATTGCCACAACCCCGAATCTCTCCCAAGGATCGGCCCTCTTCGCGATGCCATTCCAAGTAAACGACCCGTCAATCACCTCGGCCGGTCTTGACTTTCATTTCTCCGTGGACAACGCCGTAAACGGCGTCTTCATAAACGGCACGCGGATTAGTGGAAATTCCTTCGACGGCGATTACCACGCGGAATATCGGTTTGTGCGAAACGACATCGCGTCGCTTCTTATTCCAAACTCAACAAACTGGCTCTATGTGAACATGTCCGACTACGGCGGCCTTGCAGCGCTAATCTTCAACGCCACCATTACCACAAATAGTGGCGGAATTGGCACACAGGGAGTTACGCCGAACCATGGAGGGAATACGGGTGGCGTGACCGTTCGCGTTAACGGAACCGGTTTCCAACCCGGGGCGCAGCTGAAACTGACCGGAATTGGGCCGGACATTTTGGGTACCGGCACGGCGGTGCTGAATACCAACACCCTGATATCCACAATTGATTTGACAAACGCACAGGCGGGATTGCGCAATTTAGTCGTCTCAAATCCGGATGCTACCTCGACTACGCAGCCTGGAGCATTTACCGTAGAGCAGGGCGGCGCGCCACAGATTTGGATAGACGTAGTTGGCCCACCAAGAATGCGCTTTGGGCGAGAGGGCACCTTCTACATTACGCTTGGGAACACCGGAAATATCGATGCAGTGGGCGTTCCAATTTGGATTGAAGTTCCGAACGGCGTAAGCCTTGACTTGGGATTTTCACTTGTTCCCGTGCCAGGTGCGGCGGCGACTTCTTCACTAACTTTGCAAACTTTGCAGGCTGCATCGGCCACCAACTCGATACCGTTCCAAGTTTCTGTCAGCAACGGAACAGTAGCTGGACTGCTGCTTCCAGTTGTTCCGTCCGGGTCGAGTTTCACCATCCCTGTGGTTCTTGGCGCTAGTTCAGCTTTGGCAGCATTTCCAATCCAGACATGGGCGAGACCTCCTTTTCTTGGAACGATGGCAGCGCAGGCAGCAATCAACGATCCCTATCACAGCCTTTTGTGCCTCGCCGATATAGGAACCTTGGCCTTTGGCCCTCTTGGAGAGCCAATAACACAAGCTATTGCCGGTGCGTCGAACGGACTTTTACATCAGATGGTCCAATCGCAGCTTGGCTTCCCATCACCACCTGCTCAACCGCAAGTTTACTCTTTCTTTCAGTTTGCTGATTTGGCAAACCAACTTGCAGCAACGAATACAGGCATAGCTATTCCTCCACCGGCAGCACCGTTCTTCGCTAACGCCGCTCGGTCAGTCAACCTTGCTAATACATTTGCTGATTGCAGCTCTGTAGGTGCCATCATGCTTCACAGCCTTATGGTACAGATTGTGACCTCAGTAGACCCGAATGATAAGTTTGGTGCGCAGGGATTTGGTGCCGCCCATTTCCTCTCAGGCACACAGATGCTCCCGTACTCGATTTATTTTGATAATCAGCCTACTGCCAGCGCACCCGCGCAGTCCGTGACAGTCACCGACACGCTGGATGGCACTCTTGATCTGAATACCGCAACTTTAGGCCCAATTAGTTTTCCTGGCCAGCTCGTTGTTCCTCCATCCCTTCCGCTTGGACTAAATCCATTCACTGCCGTCGTCGACTTGCGCCCGGCTAGGAATCTTCTCGTCAAAATCACTGCGTCTCTCAACATCTCGACTCGCATTGTAACGTGGACTCTACAGTCCCTCGACCCGGCTTCCAATCAACCGCCTACGGATCCCTTAGCCGGGTTTCTGCCACCAGGCGCTGAGGGCAGCGTCTTCTTAAGTATCATGCCTGATTCTACGGTGGCCACCGGCGCAATGATCTCGAACTCAGCATCCGTTATATTTGACGTTAACTCTCCGATCAGTACTCCTGCTTGGTTCAATACCGTTGATAAGGCGAGGCCGACCAGCTTGGTTGCCACGCTTCCATCGACTCAGTCCTCATACAGTTTCCCTGTCCTGTGGTCCGGAGCGGACGTTGGCTCGGGCATCCAAGACTTCACTGTCTACGCCTCAGACGATGGTGGTCCCTTTACTGCATGTTCGATAAATACAGCATCCACCCAGGCTACCTACATGGGGGTTGGCGGACACACCTACAGCTTTTACAGCATTGCTCGGGATCTCGTTGGCAATCTTGAGAATCTGAAAACAAATGCAGAGGCTACGACGCAAGTCATCGTCGATACGACACCGCCTCAAATCACTCCGCAAATCTCTGGCACTCTCGGCAACAACGGATGGTATCGAAGCGGTGTGGCGGTCAACTGGACCGTGACGGATCCAGAGTCTGGGATTGCCTCTTCTTCTGGTTGTGCGCCCACGACGCTGACCTCAGACACGGCAGGTGCCACGTTAACTTGCTCGGCCACAAATGGTGCTGGTTTATCAGCTTCCGTCCCGGTCACAATCAAGATCGACACAACACCGCCAGTGACCACAGCTTCGGCCAACCCATCGACGCTTTGGCCTCCGAACGGAAAAGTGGTTAACGTTACAGTGTCTGTGACGATCACGGACGCTACATCTGGCGTGAACCCGAACAGTGCGAAGTTTGCGGTCGTTGACCAGTACGGCAGCGTTCAGCCAAGCGGCAATGTGACACTAGCCGCGAACGGGACGTACTTCTTCACGATTTCGCTTCAGGCTTCGCGCTTGGGAACTGACCAAAATGGGCGTGCGTATACGATAACAATCACCGCCCAAGACAACGCGGGCAACCAGACTTCGGCTGTAACCACAGTCGTGGTTCCACACGATCAAGGGCATTAGCAGGATTATGCCGACATAATCAAGCATCGCTGGGCTTGGACAGCCAGCTATCGAGGAGAAACACTATGGCCACGCAACTCAATTCGGCATAATCGGGCAGGCGGCATTATACGCCGGACATGGGCCAGGGACGGTCAAACTGTTCATGGACTTGTGGGACAAGAAACAATGAATATGAGTCGGCGGTAAAGCCGGATCATCCGGGACTGACAATGGTATTCGGCGTTGTCGTCGTTGAGCTATACTCCTTTTCTCTGCATCATATAACTTCTACCATACTTGCTCAGAGTTAACGTCCGCCTTCGAGCTTAGATGAGTGTCCCTCTCACTGAACAGAAGATTCTCCAACTGCGATCCGGGAATCGTTGCGCCTTCCCCGGCTGCAACGCCCCGCTGGTCAAGAAAACTGCTTTCGGCACTCGATTAACGATCACGGGTGAGATCGCTCATATCATCAGTGAAAAACCAGACGGGCCCCGAGGCGGACACGTTTTGTCGCCGGGCGAGCACGATAAGTATGCCAATCTCATTTTCTTGTGCTCACCTCACCACACGGAAGTAGATGCCCATCCTGAGGTCTACACGGTCGAGCGTCTTCGGCAAATGAAGCGGGATCATGAAGAGGGCATCGAGAAAACCGTCACCCAAGCCAAACAGAAAGAACAGTCAGAAGTTCCAGTCCTTCCGCTCATTAGCGAGGTCGTCCACAGCACGCTCCTGCCAGTCACGAGGATGCCCAAATACATTTTCAGCGCACCTTGCAAATATGGAGACTCTCAGGAAAGAGCAGCGATTAAAGATGTGCTGCTCGGAGAAACACCGTATCTCTGTCCTTTCATCATCCGAAGCGGCGGAGTGCTCTATGCATTCAACGACCTTCGCATTGCAGACGGCCCTTTCAGAAACATTGTTGACCATCGGGAAGTTCGTATCATGACCTCGGCTAGCTGGTGGAATCATCCGGACAGGTCTAGGTGGTTTGCCACGATGTTGAACCGCACGTTGAACAAACTTACTGGCAGGAAGGGCCTGCAACTCGACAAAGAGCACTTTCGTTATTTCTTCAACGCGGATGAGACGGGGAAAGAGAAGAGTGTTGCGTACCGCCCCCTGAATCAATCAGTGACATCCCGGAAAGTGGTTTGGCGTCCAGTCCGCAAGAAAACGAATGAGCCGAGACCGTTCTGGAATCATCTCGCGGTAAATCTGCGGTTCCTGAACATTGGAAAGGAGCAGTGGTGCTTTTGCATTCGCCCAGAACTACGGATCACGAAGGATGGGGTTGAATCAATCGAATCCAAAAGGGTGGGCAGTCATGTCACCCGGCATACGGCACACCTTTTCAACTACGACCTTCTCGAAGACGTGAACTTCTGGCGAGATTATCTGAGCGGCGGTCAGCCGAGAATCATTCTAAGGTTCGGAAAGACATCGGGCATCGTAATATCCACGACCCTGATGCCGTCAAACGTTCAGTGGCCCGGCATACCAGAAGAATTTGCCAAGCCGTTTACGAACATCGAATACGAAGAAGACCTATTTACGTCCGCCGAGCTTCAACAATTTCAAACGGAAGACACGGAATTCGCACAGGAATCCGAAACCGACTTCGAGGAGAATGAGGACGATCTAAATGAGTAATCAACCTCTTGCTCCACAACCACCGGAAGTCTCGTGTAGATACTTCCCGGAGCCAAAGCTGCGCTTCGCGGGTGGGGGGCAGCATGTTGACCCGAAAACAGGATTGGCATGTTTCGGCCCGCTGTCGCTCGACCCCTTGAAGAGGCACCCGAACCGAGTCCGAATCGGCTTTGTTGGTACTGGTGAGACAGTCGAAAAGGCCGAGCAGTGGATTTCGATCAACGCGAAAGGTGTTCCGGGCGACGAAAAGCACCCTGATTTTCCCGGCTGTGCTTCGGATCGCGGATTTCATTCTGCCTTAGACTTCAGTACCGATTGGATTGAGGTGGTGACCCAGACTGAATTGGAAGACTTGCTGCACGTTCACTCGCGTAGGCAACGATTTGAAAATGCTCTATCACTGGTCGAGGGAAAATTTCAGTTGTTAGACCGGAAGGACCTCAAGCCGGATTATGTCGTCGTGACGCTCCCAGAAGGGCTCGCGGATAAAGTTTTTTCAATCAACTATGAGGAAAAGGGGTTCGGTGTGGTTCACCGAGACTTCCGACGCGCAATCAAGGCCCGCGTGATGAAATATAAATTCCCGACGCAACTAATAGATCAGAAGACCATCGAATTCCGCGATCCTGACCATCCAGCCAAGATCGCTTGGAATTTCTTCACAGGGTTGTACTTCAAGGCTGGAGGAATCCCTTGGGGACCGACCGGGCTTACTGCTGGCACTTGTTACATGGGCGTTAGATTCTATCGAGGGCTAGGCACGGCAAATCCGGTGATGTTCACGAGTCTGGTGCAAGCGTTCGATGAACATGGCGAGGGGCTGGTATTCCGAGGACCTGATTTCGAATGGAACTCAGAGGCTCACGAGACCAAGACCCCGTACCTCAAAGCCGAAGATGCCTTCAAACTCGTGCAGTTCGCGCTGGACAAGTACAGTTCGGAAATGCATCAGCTTCCCTCCCGTGTCGTCATTCATAAATCGTCTCGATGGACCGATGAGGAGAGGGCCGGCGTTCGCGAAGGGTTGCGAAACAAGGTGAGTAGGCATGATCTTGTAGCTATGCAACGGCAAGACTCCGTTCGGCTAATTACAGCTAGCAAGTACCCACCTCTTCGCGGTACGCGATTCACTGTTGGCGAATTGGATTTTCTTTACACCACTGGATTTGTGGCTGAGTTAGGACAATTTCACGGAATGCATGTGCCGTCGCCGTTGTTGGTCGCTGACCACCTTGGCTCCGACACTCCCCGCGAGACGCTTACAGAAGAGATTCTTACGCTGACGAAGATGAATTGGAACGCCGCACGTCTGGGTGGATTGCTGCCGATCACATTGGAATTCGCTCGCAGAGTATCAGACATTATGAAGGAGATACCGCCTGACGAAGACCCACTACCACAGGCGAAGTTTTACAATTAGGTATATTGCTCAACAGCAATATTGACTGAGAGCCAATTTCCTGCCTACTATCGCCGCCAGAGAACAACAATGCATCTACAGCAGACGACGAGTATTAGTGGGCGAGATTGGATTGTTAGACGCCATCGCGACTGCTACGCATCTACGCCCACTGCCTAGTTGAGCGGACTAGATGATAGAATCACGCCAGTAATTCTTCTTACATTGAGGGAGTCGAACGGATGGCGTCAAAGACGAAAGCGCCGAAGACGAAGCCTGCCAAGAACTATAATCATCCTGAATCTGAAAGCCCGATGCGGCCCGAGGTCGGGACACAGGCACAATTCAAGAAGAAACTCCCGCCGAAGACCTACCGCTACGATTCCTCGATCTCGCCTGCGCTTGATTGGGACGGAAAGAACCCTGCGAGAGAACAAGGCGAGGCACTGATTCAGCAGACCCTTGAAGCGAAGACGCTCGAACAGGCGAAGGCCGCTGCGTCGAAGCTAAAGGCGATGAGCATGCCGTTCCTCAACTGGGCAGGCAAGGCTGAGCGGCTATCGTTCGATGTGCCGACTCTGCCGCTCTTCATCCACGAGCGACTCTCGACCAAAGCCATTCTCGAAACGCTCAAGGGGCACCGCTTCGACCGCAATCAGACAACGATGTTTGACCTGTGGGGCGATCCGCAGCATTCGGTTACCGACCAAGTGCTCCGTGCTTACGAATATCAAGACAAGTGGGTCAACCGGATGATTCTCGGCGACTCACTCGTGGTGATGAACTCGCTTCTTCGCTATGAGGGTCTCGGCGGTCAGGTGCAAATGATTTTTCTCGACCCACCTTACGGTGTGAAATTTGGCTCAAACTTCCAACCTTTTGTGCGGAAGCGCGATGTTTCCCACGGTGACGATGAAGACATGACCCGTGAGCCTGAAATGGTGCAGGCTTACCGGGATACTTGGGAACTGGGCATACATTCCTACTTAACGTACCTTCGTGACCGCCTTCTGGTCGCACGAGACCTGCTACACCCAACGGGCAGCATTTTTGTACAGATAGGTGAAGAAAACCTGCATCTCGTCCGCGCGTTGCTCGACGAGGTCTTTGGTGTTGACCACTCGATTGCCACGATTTGTTACAAGAAGCCCGGTCAGAGGGCCTCAGAATTCCTGCCCGTTCTGACTGACTTCATCCTCTGGTACGGCAAAGACATAGCTCGAACCAAGTATCGCCAGCTTTATGTTTCCAAATCACTCGCGGGTGACGGTGGGGACCATTACACTCAGGTCGAACTTGCCGACAAACAGGTCCGTCCCCTAACTCTCGAAGAGAGAATTAACCCCAATGCGCTACCTGATGGGGCAAAGGTGTTTGAGACTACTTCTCTGACTTCGGCCGGCGCTCAGTCGGGAGACGGAAAGTTTGCATTTAATGGGAAGTCTTTTTTCCCGCCGTCGCATAAGCACTGGAGCGCCAGTTGGCCAGACGGCATGAATGTGTTGGCTAAGGCCAGTCGGATCATCGAAAGCGGTCGGACTCTCCGTTTCAAGCGATATTTCGATGATTTCCCTTTGGTGTCGGTGGACAATCGTTGGAACGATGTCGGCGTGTACGGCGAAAACCTTTACGTCGTTCAAACCTCAATATCCGTTCTTTCACGCTGTATCCTGATGACTACTGACCCCGGCGATCTTGTTCTCGACCCGACGTGTGGAAGCGGCACGACTGCCTACTGTTCAGAACAGTGGGGCCGACGATGGATAACGATTGATACAAGTCGAGTTCCATTGGCCTTGGCTCGTCAGCGTCTCTTGACAGCCACCTTCCCATGGTACGAACTGCAAGACGAATCACGCGGGCCGGTAGCCGGGTTCCTCTACAGAAGGAAACAAAATAGAAGGGGTGACGAAGTGGGGGGAATTGTTCCTCATATTACGCTCGAATCTTTGTCTAAGAATGAGACTCCCAAGGAAAGGGTGTTGGTTGATAGACCGGAAGAATCCGCCTCCATTACACGAGTTACCGGGCCGTTCTGTTTCGAGGCCACGATTCCAACGCCACTGGACTTCGACGAGCAGAAGCCCGAGGCTGCGGCGTTCCAGAGAGAGTCTGAAGTTTCTTTCGTTGACCGGATGCTGGAGATACTCCGCAAGTCTCCCGTGCTGCGCCTCGAAGGAAACAAGACCGCCACGTTGAAAAATGTCCGAGCACCTGCAAAGACTCTTTCTCTTTCAGCCGAGGCTATGGTGCCTAACGGAGCGGAAAAAACCGTGGCTCTTGTTTTCGGACCAGAAAACGGTGCTGTAAGTGAAAGGCTGGTCTACGAAGCCGCTCGCGAGGCGCACGCCAAGAGCTATTCGCACCTTTACGTCATCGGCTTCGCCATCCAACCAAACGCCCGGATGCTGATTGAGAAATCTGGCGAGGTCGTCGGCATTCCTGCAACCTACGTGCAGGCAACTCCCGACTTAATGATGGGCGACCTGCTCAAGAATATGCGCTCTAGCCAGATTTTCAGCGTCTGCGGACTGCCGGAAATTGAAGTGCGAAAGATGAAATCGAAAAACGGTGCGCCGAAACAATATGAGGTCGAATTGCTCGGACTTGACGTGTTCGACCCCGTCGAGATGGTGAACCGCAAAAGCAGGGGTGACGACGTGCCTGCGTGGTTTCTGGACACGGACTACAACGACCTGTGCTTCCACGTCAGCCAAGCCTTCTTTCCGCGGACGGGCGCATGGGAAAGTCTAAAAAACGCACTGCGCGGAGAGTACGAAGAAAGTGTTTGGGACCATCTTGCCGGCGCGGTCAGCGCACCGTTCGAGGCGGGCGACCAAGGTCAAATCGCGGTCAAGGTGATCGACGACCGTGGCAATGAATTGCTGCTAGTGAAGAATTTACGCGAAGCCAGATAAGGAACGGGAGACCAACGGATGAATGGAGAATCAGCGACTGCCGCGCAATCGTCCAAAGGGCCAAAGATTCTGCTGCTGATGTTGACGGGGCTGGTCCTTCTGGTGGGATGTGGGGTCGGCGGAGTATGGATGTACAACGAAACGACGCTCCAAAAACCATTGCAGCGTGTGTTCCTCTCCGACCCGCGCAATCACGTAGTGAAGGCGAAGGCGCACTTCGACGGCTGGGTAAATACACATAAGGTCGTGTTCGACCTGACAGATGTCGCGGACGAGGCCAACCAAATGGATGTGTTTCGAGTGCTTCTGCAATACGCCACGGAGCTGAAAAGCCATCAGTACCAGCAGGTGGTTTTGGCAGCCTACGGTCAGAAAAAATTCGCTATGCCCGGCGACTACTTCCAGCAGTTGGGAAGAGAGTTTGGCGCTCAGAATCCTGTTTACACGATGCGCACTTTCTCTCACCACGTTTCTACGATGGATGGGGCGAAGCCGTTTCCCGAAACGGACGGCGGGATTTTATGGGTACTTAACAAAGAAATGGAGCAGTTCTCTGACTTCAATAAACGTTGGTATTTAGACGACTTCGCCAAGAGGCACAAATAGATGGACGAAAAACTTCTTAGGCGTGTGGAAGTGGTTGGCGCGATGTTGGTTGCCATTGCTTATTTCTTACCATGGGCCAGCATCATGTCGCCGCTCGGTTCGATTGAATTGCGAGGGCTTTATGTGGACTACGCTTGGATGCTGCTTATATTTGCCATACTGCACCTGCTGCTACAATTTGCAACACTGAATAAGGATTCGCTGGGAGTGTCCGCTTCGTCACTGAGATATATAGAAGCGATCTGGCAACTGATACCCTTCGTCTTCGTTGCGTTCTTCGCTTGGTACGGCGCGAGTTTCGGTTTCAATGCTCGCAACGCCTCATCCGAAGGACACGCAACTGTTTTCGGAACTTCCGTGGATTCAATCGTGAAGGCAAGCTTAGATTACGGCTACTGGATTGGCGCGTGTGGAGCCGTACTGCTGGTCGCGAGCGTTGGCCTGTTAGGTAAGCAAGCGCGGAAGTTCGCCAGCTATGCGGCGGTGGTCGCCATCGCGACAGTTGGTCTGGCTTTCGGACTTTCTCGACAGGGGAAACAAGTACGACAGACGGCGATAAGCGCGTCTTCAGATGGGGCACCGAACTTGAGGGGAATTACTGCGGATTCGCCTGCACCGACTAGCTCGGCAGAGCCGGATTTTGACTCTTCACCCTATATACAGTTGACTTCAATTTCGGCAAAACGACTCGCGAAGGACTACGAAGCCAGCCGCTACAGCAATTCCGTAGTCATATCCCCCCTCTTTAGAAATGTCGGGAGCAACACTATCGTCGGCCTGCGAGGGCGCTTGGCTGTGATAGACGGATTTGGAAAGGAAGTATACGGATTCAACTTCCGGGCTGACGACAAAATTCTTCCGGGGCACGATTCGGGTCGCGGCGGTTACAGTTTTGACGAAAACCAATTTGAGGATGACGACCCGTACCACAAGATGGTTCCGCTCGTTGAAGCCGGGACTGCAAAATACACGGCGCGAATTACTCACATAGCCTTTGAAGATGGAACAGTTCTTCCGAAGAAGTAGGGCGACTCGATGAGCAACTACCCGGAAGTTGGAGAACCAATTCAGAATTCGCCGTTCGAGGAGCCGACTCGCTATTGGTACATCCGCGAAGGCGAGCAGCCGCAGCTTATCGAGGGGCATCGCCGACCTTCGATTGTCTTCGCCCCCCGCGAACAAAAGAAACCGTGGTTAGTGGACGAGAAGCTCCTCAGAGCTTCGAAACAGTATCCGACTGGATTTGAACTCGCACTCGTAAACCTCATTAGAGAACGTGTGGCTGATTGGCAAAAGCAAGGCTATCCGGGCACCACCCGAACAACCCTCGAACTGATCCAGTGGTGGACACGAGAGGGG
>WNGK01004962.1_pt1 | contig 14161 bp, 10 predicted proteins | sample 5400601 | NCBI WGS metagenome assembly WNGK01 (sample SAMN13153376, study PRJNA577476) | soil metagenome | isolation source: 60 cm soil or saprolite under Garry oak tree replicate 1 | place: USA:California | collected 2016-06-15 | reverse complement strand
GTGGCCGGTTGTCGCGTCGGCCGCTGCCGTGCTGGTGTTCGCGTGGTGGGGTCGCGTCATTGGAATCGCCGTCGCGGCCGCGCTAGCGCTGGCGTGGGCCTTCGGCGCGGGGTTTGCCGCCGGCCCCGGCGGGCCCGCATTCGGCATCGGCGCGGCGCTCGCTCTCACTGCGCTCACGGTCTGCCTGGCTCGCGCGCTCGCGCGGCTTGGTTTGTTCAAGGGCGACGCCGCGGTCGCCACGATAGTCATCGTGATCGGCGCGCTGCTCATCGTCTTCATCTTCTATCCGGTCATCCGCTCGCTCGTCGCCGCCGTGCTCGACCCGCAGGGGCACTTTGCCCCGAGGCTCATCGGCGCGCGGTTGCTGACCTTCGACATCTGGGGCCTCGGCTGTTTCGGCGGCGGCACGCGCTGCGGTGTCGCGATCAACTCGACCTTACTCGCCGCGATCGTGGGCGTCTTATCGACATTGCTCGGCCTTGTCCTCGCGCTGGTCGTGCAGCGCGGCGGCCAGCGCTACGCCGGACTGCTCAAGCTGATGTCCATCCTGCCAATCATCACGCCGCCGTTCGTGATCGCGCTGGCGCTGGTCGTGTTGTTCGGACGGACGGGACTCATCACTGGTTGGCTCGACGCCGCGTTCGGTATTCCGCGCTCGCGCTGGCTCTACGGGCTTCCGGGCGTGGCGCTTGCGCAGCTGCTCACCTTCTCGCCGATCGCGTTCATGCTCCTGCACGGCGCGCTCACCGCTGTGAGCCCCGCGCTCGAGGAAGCCGCGCAGACGCTGCGCGCGACGCGGGGGCGCGTCTTTCGCACGGTAACCTGGCCGCTGCTGCGCCCGGCGCTCGCCAACGCGTTTTTGCTCGGCTTTGTCGAGAGCCTCGCCGACTTCGCCAACCCGATCGTCCTGTCGGGCAATTTCGAAGTGCTCTCGATCAAGATCTTCTTCGCCATCGCGGGCGCGCAGCACGATCCGGGCCGCGCCGCCGTGCTCGCCGTGGTGCTGCTCGGCTTGACGCTACTCGCATTCTGGCTGCAGCAGCGCTGGGTCGGCCGCGCCTCGTATGTGACGGTGAGCGGCAAGGGAGACGGCGGCGCGCCGGCGAAGCTGCCGCACCGGCTGTGGCGTGCGTGCTTCGCGATGGCCGCGGCCTGGATCGCGTTTACGCTCGTCTGCTACGCGGTCATCCTCGTCGGCGGTTTCGTCAGGGACATCGGCCGCGGCGACATGACGCTCTCGCTCGGCCACTTCGCGGCCGGATTCGGCGCCGAGTGGGGCCCGCAGGGGGTCTTCTTCAGCGGCTCGGCATGGGACAGCTTGTTCACGACGCTCGAGGTTGCGGCGATCTCGGCGCCGTTGACGGCGGTGATCGGACTGCTCGCTGCGTACGTCATCACGCGACACCGCTTTGCGGGTCGCCGTGCTTTCGAATTCCTGACGCTGGTGAGCTTCGCGATTCCGGGCACCGTGATCGGCGTGTCGTATATCGTCGCCTTCAACGTGCCCCCGCTGGAATTGACCGGAGGCATGGCCATCCTCGTGCTGTGTTTCGTCTTCCGCAACATGCCGGTCGGCGTGCGCGCAGGCGTCGCTGCACTCGCGCAGATCGACAAGACGCTCGACGAGGCGTCGGCGACGTTGCGTGCGTCCACGTTGCGGACGCTCAGACAAGTCGTGCTGCCGCTGCTGCGCCCGGCGATCCTCGCCACGTTGGTGTTCAGCTTCACGCACGCGATGACGGCGGTGAGCGCGGTCATCTTTCTCGCCACCGCGAAGTACAATCTCGCCACCGTGTACATCATCGGCCGTGTCGAGGCGGGAGAGTATCCACTCGCGATCGCGTATTCTTCGGTGCTGATCTTCCTCATGCTCGCCGTGCTCTTGCTCGTGCAGAAAGCCGTTGGCGAGGCGCGGCTCGGGCGCCGCGCAACCCCTGTGCTCGTGACCGGAAACTAGAGATGGCCAATCCCTCCGGCGGCGTCGTCTTCGACCGGGTGTCGAAACGTTACGGCGAAGTGACGGCGGTTGACGACGTGTCGTTTGGTGTCGAGACCGGCGAACTCGTCACCCTGCTCGGGCCCTCCGGCTGTGGTAAGACGACGACGCTGCGCATGGTCGCCGGGCTCGAGCCGGTGTCGAGTGGCAGGATCGTCATCGGCGGCCAGGACGTGACGCTGCGCGCGGCCAACGAGCGCAATGTCAGTATGGTATTTCAGTCGTACGCCTTGTTTCCCCACATGAGCGTGCTTGACAACGTCTGTTACGGTCCGCTGTCGATGCACATCGACAAGGCGAGGGCACGCGAGCTTGCGCACGCGAAGCTCTCGATGCTGGGTCTCTCCGGGCTTGAGCGACGGCTGCCGTCGGAGCTCTCGGGCGGGCAGCAGCAGCGCGTCGCGGTCGCGCGCTCGCTGGTGCTCGAGCCGGCGGTGCTCTTGTTCGACGAGCCGCTGTCGAATCTCGACGCGAAGCTGCGCCGTCGCGTCCGGCAGGAGATCCGCGAGCTGCAGCAGTCGCTCGCGCTGACCGTGATCTACGTCACGCACGACCAGGAGGAGGCGCTCGCCGTCTCCGACCACATCATCGTCATGGAGAGCGGGCGCATCGCGCAGCAAGGCACGCCGCGCGAGCTCTACGAGGCGCCTGCGAGCCGCTTCCTTGCCGACTTCATCGGCGACGCGAATCTCGTCGACGGCGAGCTCGGCGGCGGCGCCAGCGGCGCGACATTCACCGCGGGCGGTGTCAGCGCGCCGGTGCGCGCCGACGGCGTCGCGCCCGGTCCGGCCACGCTCGCGGTGCGGCCGCATCGCCTGCGCCTTGTCGAGCCGGGACAAGGCGTGTTGGCGGGCGTCTGCAAACGAGCCGCCTACCTCGGAAGCCGGATCGAGTACATGGTGGCCACCCCCTGGGGCGAGATGCTCGTATTCGATGCGGAAGCGCGCACGCTGCGTGCGCGCGACCAGGCGGTCGGGGTAAGCTTCGATAGTGACGCCGCGATCGTGCTGCGGCGCTAGAAGCGAATCCGCGGGTCGGCGATGATCAGGTTCGGCATCGATCTCGGTGGCACCAAGATCGAAATCGTCGCCCTCGCGCCCGACGGCCGCGAGTTGTTGCGTCGGCGCATCGCCACGCCGCACGAAGACTACCGCGGCATCATCGATACCGTTGTCATGCTCGTCCGCTCCGCGGAAGAGGAGCTCGGCGAGCCGGGGACCGTCGGAATCGGCACACCGGGATCGATCTCCCGTGCAACCGGGTTGTTGCGCGGGTCCAACTCGGTTTGCCTCAATGGAAAACCGATCCGCGCCGAGCTCGAGTCGCGTCTGGGGCGCGAGGTCAGGGTCACCAACGACGCAAATTGCTTCGCGTTGTCCGAAGCTACCGATGGCGGGGGGCAGGATGCCGAAATCGTTTTCGGCGTCATATTGGGGACCGGCGTTGGCGGCGGCGTGGTCGTTCGCGGCGAAGTTCTCGTCGGCCCCAATGCCATTGCCGGCGAATGGGGCCACAACCCGCTGCCGTGGCCAACCGACGACGAGCGCCCGGGCTATGCATGCTTTTGTGGCCATCGCGGCTGCATCGAGACATTTCTCTCGGGGCCGGGCATCGAGCGCGATCATCGCGGTGCGACCGGCGATGCACTGGCGCCCGACATCATCGCAGCTCGCGCCGCGACGGGTGACGCGGCATGCATCGCAACGTTCGAGCGCTACGAAGAGCGACTCGCGCGCGCCCTGGCGCACGTGATCAACATCCTCGACCCCGACGTGATCGTGCTCGGCGGAGGCATGTCCAACGTTGATCGACTGTACACGCAGGTTCCGGCGCGCTGGGGCGCGTGGGTCTTCTCCGACCGCGTCGATACGCGTCTAGTCAGGCACGTACACGGCGACTCCAGCGGCGTGCGCGGCGCGGCGTGGCTGTGGACGCCGCAGCGCCGTGCGGCGTAAGCGAGGCTTCTCTTGGGGGAAAGAACTCCGACGCCGAGAACGATGGTGATCGTCTACTTCAGCGGTTTCGCCCTGGTGTGGTCATCCATCGCCGTGATGCTCGTGTCGACGCGAGACGCGCAGGCATTGAACGATGCGGGCGCGAGCACGCCGGTCCTGCTGCTCAGCGCGCTCGCACTGCACGCCGCGGCGGTCGCGATCGCGGCGTGGAAGGCGCACCGCGCGTTGTTCGAGCGCGGAATGATCGCAGTTGCAATCTGCGCACTGCCGCTGCTCGAGTTCATGCATCGGCTCTGGTTCCTTCGCGCGCTGCTCTACGCGATCGCCACCACCCACGCCTGGATGGCGTCGCGCCGCGAATCGGTGGGAAAGCTGCAAGCGTCACCGCCGCGCTACAGCGTTCCAGACTGAGCTTGTCGAAGGCCGGTCTCTAGAACCGTTCATGGTTTCCTTCGTCAAGCTCAGGACAGGCTAGCTCACCACGAACAGTTGAAATTAATGCGAATTTATTAACGAAACGCCGCGCTAACGGCCTACATGTTGACGTAGTTCGGCCCGCCGCCGCCTTCCGGCGTGACCCAGTGGATGTTCTGCAGCGGATCCTTGATGTCGCAGGTCTTGCAGTGCACGCAATTCGGCGCGTTGATCTGGAGGCGCTTCACGCGTTTCGCGGCGTCGCTGTCGTCCACGACATCGATGAACTCGTATACGCCCGCGGGGCAATAGCGCTGTTCGGGCCCGTCGTACAGGGCAAGGTTGACCTTGACTGTAATCGAAGGATCGCGCAGCTGAAGGTGCGAAGGCTGATCTTCTGCGTGGTTGGTGTTGGATAGAAACACCGACGAGAGCTTGTCGAAAGTCAGCACGCCGTCGTATTTGGGATAGTCGATGCGCGGCATCTCGGCGGCGGGCTTGAGCGTCTCGTGATCGGGAATGCCGTGGCGCAGCGTCCATGGAACGAGCGCACCAAGGCCGAGGTCGTTGAGCCACATGTGAAAGCCGCCGTGGATCGTTCCCGGCCACAAGCCCCATTTCAGGCCCGGCTTGACGTTGCGCACCTTGTACAGATCCTCATACACCCACGATTCCCGGAACGCCGCGGTGTACGAAGCGATCTCGTCGCGTTCGCGTTTTTCGCCGAGCGCGGCAAACGCGGCTTCGGCCCCGAGCATCCCGGTCTTCATGGCGTTGTGCACGCCCTTGATCCGAGGGACGTTGAGAAAGCCCGCCGCGCAGCCGATCAACGCGCCTCCGGGGAATGTGAGCTTGGGTACTGACTGCAGGCCGCCCTCGTTGATCGCGCGTGAGCCGTAGCCGAGACGCTTGCCGCCCTCGAAGGTGCCTCGTATCGCAGGGTGCGTCTTGAAGCGTTGAAACTCGTCGTACGGAGACAAATGCGGATTCTCGTAGCTCAGATGCACGACGAATCCCACCGACACGAGCTCGTCGTCGAAGTGATACATGAACGAGCCGCCCCCGGTGCGGTTGTCGAGCGGCCAGCCCTGCGTATGAACGACGAGGCCCTTGCGATGCTTTTCGCTCGCAACCTGCCAGAGTTCCTTGATGCCGATGCCGTATTTCTGCGGATCCACACCGTCGCGGAGATTGAATTTCGCCATCAGCTCCTGCGAGAGCGACCCGCGGCAGCCCTCCGCGAACAGGGTGTACTTGGCGTGAAGCTCCATTCCGGGCTGGTAGTCGGGCTTGTGCGTGCCATCCTTGGCGACGCCCTGCTCGCCGGTCGCGACTCCTTGCACCGCGCCTTGACCGTCGTAGAGGACTTCCGCAGCGGGAAAACCAGGGTAGATCTCCACGCCGAGCGCTTCCGCGTGGCTGCCAAGCCAGCGGCAGACGTTGCCCAGGCTGACGATGTAACTTCCTTGATTGCTCATCAGCGGCGGCATCGTCCAGTGCGGCATGCGGTACGCCCGTTCGGCGCTCAGCACCATGAATCGGTCCTCGGTGACGAGGGTGGCGAGCGGCGCGCCTTTGGCCTGCCAGTCGGGGATGAGCTCGTTGAGCGCTTTGGGGTCGATGACCGCGCCGGAAAGAATATGCGCGCCGATCTCGGAGCCTTTTTCAATCACGCAGACGCTGACCTCGCGGCCCGCTGTGGCGGCAAGCTGCTTCAAGCGGATCGCCGCGGAAAGGCCGGACGGCCCACCCCCGACGATCACGACGTCGTATTCCATCGCTTCGCGTTGCACGTCGCATTCTCCTGTCGGGAACTGTCGACTGCGCAAGTCGCCTGAGCGCTCGTCGCGACTTGTTCGGGCTTTCCTGACGCGTCGATTATAATTCCACCCGTGCCTGCCGCGCCCAATCCGGTCTACACGACGACCGTTCCGATCCGCTGGGGGGACATGGATGCGCAGGGCCACGTCAACAACACCGTGTACTTCCGCTACATGGAACAGGCGCGTGTCGAATGGTTCGAAGGGACGCGAGCGCGCCTCGGCGGATTTCCTGGGCAGGGCCAGGTGATCGTCAACGCGAGCTGCACGTTTCTTGCGCCGCTGACGTATCCGGGAAGCGTCGAAATCCGTATGTATCTCGGCTCGCATGGCCGTTCCAGCATCGAAACCCGCTACGAGCTGTGGATGGAGCGGCGCAAATACGCGGAAGGCGCGGCCAAGATCGTCTGGGTCGATCTGGCGACGGGCGCTTCGGCGCCGCTTCCCGAATCGCTCCTCGCGCTCTGCGTGCGGCCATCGATGTCGACCTCGGAGTCGTCGACGCCATGAGTCAAGCGCTGTGGCAGCCGTCCACGCAGAGGGTTGCGCATGCCAACCTGACCGCGTTCGCCGCCGGCGTTTCCGCGCGCGACGGCGTCGCGCTACCCGACTATTCCGCTTTGTATCGCTGGTCGAATGAAAACAGCGAATCGTTCTGGCGGGAGATCTGGGACTATGGAAACGTCATCGGCCATCGCGGCGCGCGAACGCTCATCGACGGCGACAAGATGCCCGGAGCGCAGTGGTTTCCCGACGCGACGCTCAATTTCGCCGAGAATCTCCTGCGCGGGCGCGCGGAGGACGCCACATCGGACGCCCTGGTGTTCTGGGGCGAGGACAAGCTTCAGCGCCGCTTAAACAACGCCGAGCTGATCGCGGTCATATCGCGCGTTGCGCAAGCGCTGAAGGCCGAGGGCGTGAAGGTGGGCGACCGGGTCGCGGCATTCGTGCCGAACATGCCCGAAGCGGTGATTGCCATGCTGGCGACGGCGAGCCTTGGCGCGATCTGGTCATCGGCATCGCCCGACTTCGGCGTGCAGGGCGTGATCGACCGCTTCGGTCAGATCGAGCCGGTCGTGCTATTTGCCGTCGATGGCTACTGGTACAACAGCAAGCCGCAGCCGATTCTCGACAAGGTCGGCGAGATCGCCAAGCGGCTGCCGAGTGTGCGCCGAGTCGTCATTGCGCCGTATCTGGAGGGCGCGGCCGATGTCGCGGGCGTAGTCAACGGCGTCTCCTGGGACGCCTTCATGGCGCCGCACGCCGCGGCGGCCATCGATTTCGAGCGCCTGCCGTTCAATCATCCGCTGTACATACTTTACTCGTCGGGAACCACCGGCGTGCCCAAGTGCATCATCCACGGCGCGGGCGCCACGGTGCTTCAGCACATCAAGGAGCACCGTCTGCACGGCGACATCAACCCGGGCGATCGGCTGTTCTACTTCACGACCTGTGGCTGGATGATGTGGAACTGGCTCGCGTCAGGACTTGCGTCGGGCGCGGCGCTGATGCTCTACGACGGCTCGCCTTTCGTGCAGCGCGGACGCATTCTGTGGGATTTCGCGCAAGCCGAGCGCGTCACGCATTTCGGCACGTCGGCGAAGTACATCGATGCCCTGAAAAAAGTCGCGCTGGTTCCGCGCAAGGACTACGACCTCGGAGCCATGCGCGCGCTGTTTTCCACCGGCAGCCCGCTCGCCCCGGAAAGTTTCGACTACGTCTACCAATGTGTGAAGGAAGATCTTTGCCTGTCGTCGATTTCCGGCGGAACCGACATCATTTCCTGCTTTGCACTGGGATGCCCGACGCGGCCGGTCTGGCGCGGCGAATTGCAGTGCCGGGGCTTAGGGATGGACGTCGACGTGTTCGACGAGCAGGGGCGTCCCGTGCGCGAGCAAAAAGGCGAGCTCGTGTGCAAGCGGCCTTTCCCGTCGATGCCACTCGGTTTCTGGAACGACCCCGAAGGCAACCGCTACCGCGCGGCGTATTTCGAGCGCTTTCCGGGGATCTGGTGTCACGGAGACTACGTTGAACTGACCAAGCACGACAGCATGATCATTTACGGCCGCTCCGATGCGACGCTCAATCCCGGAGGCGTGCGCATCGGAACGGCAGAGATCTATCGGCAAGTCGAGCAGCTCGACGAAATCGTCGAAAGCATCGTGATCGGACAGGACTGGCCTCCGGGCGAGGTTGGCGACGTTCGCGTGGTGCTGTTCGTGCGCCTGCGCGACGGATTGACGCTCGATCAGGCGCTAAGCGACAAAATCAGACAACTCGTTCGCTCCAACACCACGCCGCGCCATGTGCCGGCCAAGATCGTTCAGGTCGCGGATATCCCGCGCACCAAGAGCGGAAAGATCGTCGAGCTCGCCGTGCGCAACGTCGTGCATGGCGAGCCCGTCAAGAACATCGAGGCGCTCGCCAACCCCGAGGCGCTCGAGCATTTTCGCGATCGCGAAGAGCTCAAGACCTGACGCTTCTATTGAGGTTTTCGAAACCAAGTGACGTGCCTCTTGACCCGTCGCCCCGGCTCATTTTGGTAACTGAGCCGGGGCCCAATCTGTGTTGTCGACCTCGGATCCCGGCCCGTGCCGGGATGACCGGGACATCCGTACGCACTGCGTCCCTCACTTCCGAAAAGCTCGATAGGCGAGGGTAGCGCATGAACTTAATCGCGATCGTGATCGCGCTGGCGCTCGAGCAATGGCGAAGCTTTGCCTGGCGTACCCATGTCCAGCGTTCGTTCGTCGTTTACGCACGCAGGCTCGAGCGCCGCTTCAACGCGGGCGCCGCGCAACAGGGCGCGGTGACGGCGCTACTGGCGCTGGCACCGCCCGTCCTCCTGGCCAGCGTCGCCTACTGGGTGCTCAGCGAGCTGCATCCGCTGCTCGGGCTCGTGTGGAATGTCGGCATCCTCTATCTCCTGGTGGGGTTTCGTCATTTCAGCCACGCGTTCAGCGCCATCGGCGAAGCGCTGAAAGCAGGCGACGCCATCGCGGCTCGGAAGCGGCTCGCCGCTTGGCGCGGCGCCGATGCGAGCGCGGCGCTCGCCGAGGAGATCCCCAAGCTCGCCATCGAACAGGGATTGCTGGATTCTTATCGGCACGTCTTCGCGACGCTCTTCTGGTTCCTTGTGCTGCCCGGGCCCGCAGGCGCGGTGCTCTATCGGCTGAGCGTGCTCCTCGCGCAGGCGTGGCGTGGCGAAGGGGCGACGCCCGTCGAGGGACGCGCAGCGTTCGGCGAGCCCGTGCAGCGCCTGCTCTATTGGCTCGACTGGCTGCCGGTGCGGCTCACGGCGATGACGTTTGCGGTGGTCGGAGATTTCGAGGACGCCATCTACTGCTGGCGGACTCAGGCGAAGCAGTGGCCCTCGCTGCACGAGGGCATCCTGCTCGCGAGCGGCGCAGGCGCGTTGGGAATCGTCATCGGCGGGCCGCTGACCGGCCCCAGCGGAGAACCGGAATTCCGTGCGGAGCTGGGACTGGGCGAGCCCGCGGATGCCGACGTCCTGCCCAGTGCGATCGGGCTGGTCTGGCGGGCGCTGCTGATCTGGCTCGCGTTGGTGCTCTTGCTCACGCTTGCCTACTGGGCGCCATAGGCGCGCGCGGCCCGCTTCGCCCGCGGAATTGGGCGTTCGATTGTTGACGACGCTTGTTGCACCAGTTGCTGACGGGCGCGCCTCATAGCGGTGCAGCAAAATGAATTTATCTTGGGGTCGGCTATATATCAAGCTATTGTTTATTCAATATATTATTAAAATTGTGCACTGCGGCATACGAATTGCTTAAGTCAATTCTGATCGCCTCTGGCCGAGGTCTTCAGGCTGTGCGACACGGATCCGCGGTTCTCGAGAAATCGGCTGGTTCGATTCAACTACGCCGAGAGGACCTATGGACTATCTGAAGCCTGCTGAAGTCGTGGCGACGATGATCGAGTCGGGTACGCGCAAGGCCGCCCTGTCGGTCTCCGATCTGCTCGTGCGCGGCGCGTTGTCGGGGGCCATTCTAGGCATCGCCACCAGCCTTGCGATCACTGCTTCGGTGCAGACCGGCGTTCCGCTAGTCGGCGCACTGATTTTTCCGGTCGGCTTCGTGATGATCGTTTTGTTGAATCTTGAGCTTGTTACGGGCAGCTTTGCGGTCTTGCCGATGGCGCAGATGGACGGCGCGATCCGCTTCGCTCCTGTCTTGCGCAACTGGGCATGGGCCTTTGTCGGCAATCTCGCCGGCAGTCTCGTCTACGCCGTCATGGCCTGGGGCGCGCTCACCATGTTCGGAGAAACGCCGGGCGGCCCCGTCGGCGAGCGGATCGCGTCGATTGCCGATGCCAAGACGCTGGGGTATGCCGCACACGGAGGCGCAGGTTGGGCGACTGCGTTCGTCAAGGCGATGCTCTGCAACTGGATGGTATGCATGGGCGTCGTAATGAGCGTCGTCGCGCAATCGACGGTATCCAAGATCGTCGCGGCGTGGCTTCCCATATTCATCTTCTTCGCGCTCGGCTACGAGCACGCGGTGGTGAACATGTTCGTCATTCCCGCCGGCATCTTGCTGGGTGCGAAGACGAGCTCCGCAAGCTGGTGGCTGTGGAACCAGATTCCCGTGACGCTGGGCAATCTGGCCGGAGGTTTCCTTTTCACCGGGCTTGCGCTGTTCGCGACGTATCGCAAGCGAGGCGCCAAGCCTGAGCCCGCGCGAGACGTCGTGCGCGCCATTTCGTAGCGGTCGCTCGTATGTTGCCGGCCGAGCTCCGATGAACGCGCCGGAACCGATCGCGGTGGGCTTCTCGCAGGAACAGAAGGAATATCTGCAAGGATTCACCGCTGGCCTGGCCGCTGCCGGCGCGCTGCCCTATGTCGGCGTCGACGCGCAGGGCAAGCTCACCGCGGCGCCCCTCGCGGGGACACCCAACCAGGCCGAGCAGCCGACTTGGTTCGGCTGGCCGATCGACGAGATCACGCGCGAGGAACAGCTCAAGCGCGAGGAGAACCCGCTCGACATCTGGGATAAGATCCTCGCGCACGCCCGCGACAACAAGCCGCCGCAGGCGGGCGACATCTACCGCTTCAAATTCCACGGGCTTTTCTATGTCGCGCCCGCACAGGATGCGATGATGCTCCGCGTGCGCATTCCGGGCAACGCGCTGTCGAGCCTCCAGATGCGGACGCTGGCGGGCATCGCCGCCGAGCTCGGCGGAGGTTATGGCGACGTGACCACGCGCGGCAACATCCAGATCCGCGAGATTGCGCCCAAGCACATGATCGATGTCCTGACGCGGCTCTCCGACGCCGCGCTGACGTCGCGGGGCGCGGGCGCGGACAACGTGCGCAACATCACCTCGTCACCGCTGTCGGGTCTCGATGCGACGGAGCTCATCGATACGCGCCCGCTTGCGCGCGCACTGCAGTTCTATCTCATCAACAACCGCGATCTCTACGGATTGCCGCGCAAGTTCAATGTCAGCTTCGACGGCGCCGGCCACATCAGCGTGCTCACCGACACCAACGACATCGGCTTTGTCGCGACCCGGGTCGTCGACGACGCCGACGTCGCGGCCGGCGTGTACTTTCGGGTGTTTCTCGCCGGGATCACCGGGCATCTTCGCTTCGCCGACGATTGCGGCCTGCTGGTGACGCCGGACGAATGCGTCGCGGTCGCCGCCGCGATGCTGCGCGTGTTCGCCGAGCATGGAGATCGCACCGACCGCAAGAAAGCACGGCTCTGTTATCTGATCGATCGCCTCGGCGTTCCCGGATATCTCGAGCGGGTGCAGGCAAAGCTCGCGTTTCCGTTGCGCTTTCTCGCGGTTGACCGCTGTCTGCCCCGGCCGCCCGTCGACAAGCACGCGCATCTCGGCATTCATTCGCAACGCCAGCCCGGTCTCTCCTCGATCGGGATCGCCATCCCCGTCGGCCGCATGCAGGCGGAACAGATGCGCGCACTAGCGCAGCTCGCCGACGATTTCGGCAGCGGAGCATTGCGCGTCACCGTGTGGCAGAACATCATCCTGCCCGATGTGCCGGACGAAAGAATTGAAGCCGCGGTCGTGGCGATCAGGACGATCGGATTCGACACGGGCGCATCGACGATCACCGGCTGCGTGGTGGCGTGCACCGGCAACACTGGCTGCCGCTTTTCCGCGACCGACACCAAGGGCCAGGCGCTGCTGCTTGCACGTCACCTGGACGAGCGCGTGCAGCTCGACACTCCGATCAACATCCATTTGACGGGATGTCCGAATTCCTGCGCGCAGCATTACATCGCCGATATTGGACTGCTGGGAGTGCAGTTGCCGCAGGGCGAGTACTCGATCGAGGGCTATCACGTCTACGTCGGCGGCGGCGTCGAGCAGCAGCGCGGTCTGGGTCGAGAAATCGCGAAGAACATTCCCTTTGCGGACTTGCCGCCGATACTCGAGCGCCTGTTCCAGGCGTACCTCGAGCGACGCAGTCCCGAAGAGGCCTTCGTCGACTTCGCGCGGCGGCACGACGTCGAGGCTTTGCGCGCGTACGCAGGAGCGCCCGAGACGTGAACGCGTTGCTAGAGGAAGCCGCCAAGCGATCCGTCGTCGCGCTTCTTCCGGACGATGCTCCGTTCAGCGCGGAGCAGCGCGCATGGCTGAACGGCTTCTTCGGCGGCCTGCTGATGCAGCTTGCGGCAAATGCGCGCGCGCAAGTGCCCGCGGCGGTGCCGCTCGCCGTTCACGTGCTGTTTGCATCGCAGACTGGCACCGCCGAAGGTCTCGCGAAAAAAATTGCCAAGGAAGCGAAAGGCAAAGGCTTCGATACGAACGTGCACGAGCTCGGCGCGCTGTCGCTCGATGCGCTCGCGAAGCTCGAGCGCGTGCTCGTGATCGCCAGCACGCACGGCGAAGGCGATGCGCCCGACGCCGCCGGCGCGTTCGTCATGCACCTCGACAGCGCACAGGGCACGCCGCTCACAGGGCTCAAATATGCCGTGCTGGCCCTCGGCGATCGCAATTACTCCAGGTTCTGTCACTTCGGCCGGATGCTCGACGAGCGCTTTGCCGCGCTGGGCGGAACGCGCCTGGCCGAACGCGTCGATGCCGACGGCGATGTCGTCGATCCCTTCCGCGTCTTTCGTGAAAAGCTCTGGCCTGTCCTGCAGGCCGAGGCTTTCCCGGCAACGAGGATCGATGCCGGATCCGCCGAGTCTGTTGAGCTGGATGAGCCCGAGGAACGCTGGACGCGTCAGCGGCCGTTCGCCGCCGAGTTGCTCGGCAAGGCCGTGCTCAACGGGCCCTCGTCGGGCAAGGAGGTGCGCCATGTCGTATTGTCGCTGCAGGGATCGGATCTGACCTACGAGCCGGGCGACGCGTTGGGCGTCTGGCCGCGCCAATCGGACGAGCTGGTCGACGCCGTGCTTTCGCTGACCGGCCTGCAAGCCGCGACAGCGGTGGCAATCGATGATGCAGAACTCGAGCTGCGCGACGCGCTTGCGACCAAGCGCGAGCTGGCACGGCTGACCGCGCCGACGCTCATCAAGTTTGCTGCGCTCGCTGGTGATGTCGATTTGGATGCATTGGTGCAGCCCGAGCAAAGCGCCGCACTCGAACGCTATCTTTACGGCAAGGACATCGTCGATCTGCTCCAGGCGTATCCCGGCGTAATAAGGGACGGCCAGACGCTGATCGGCGTGCTGCCGCCGCCTAGCTCCCGCCTGTATTCCATTGCATCGAGCCTTGCCGCGTTTCCCGATGAGGTTCACTTGACGCTTGCAACCGTGCGTTACGACAGCGGCGGCCGGCGTCGCGGCGGTGTCGCATCGACATGGTTCGCGGATCGGCTGGTAGAGGGCGCGCGCGCGCCGGTGTACGTGCACCGGAACGCGAGATTTCGCCTGCCCGAGGATCCCGGAACGCCGGTGATCATGATCGGTCCGGGTACCGGCATCGCCCCGTTTCGCGCGTTTCTGCATCACCGGCGTGCGCACGGCCTGACCGGCCGCAGCTGG
>WNGK01030913.1_pt1 | contig 14162 bp, 16 predicted proteins | sample 5400601 | NCBI WGS metagenome assembly WNGK01 (sample SAMN13153376, study PRJNA577476) | soil metagenome | isolation source: 60 cm soil or saprolite under Garry oak tree replicate 1 | place: USA:California | collected 2016-06-15 | reverse complement strand
GTTCAAGCCGGATGGCTGGCACACCGTGACTCCCAGAGTCTTCACCGACGATGTTGCCGGCTTGGTCGGGTTTTTGAAAATCGTGTTCGGCGCCGTCGGCAAGCTCCAATCGGAAGGGCCGACGGAGATGCGGATTGGCGATTCGGTCGTCATGATCAGCGACGGCGGCGGCGAGCGGGAGGCGATGCCGGCCTTCCTATACGTCTATGTCGAGAATGCGGACGAGACCTACCAGCGAGCAATTGCCGCAGGCGCTGAATCGATCGAGAGACCTGGTGACATGCCTTACGGCGACAGACGAGCGACGGTTCGAGATTCGTGGGGGAACGTCTGGCAGATCGCGACATACCGCGGGCGCTGACGTGCGGCCCAATGGGCGCCGCACTTACCGCTCCGGCAATTGTCGAAGCAAGTAGCCCGGATGAGCGAAGCGAATCCGGGAATGTGCCGAACAAGTGACGGCGCCTGCGGCGGGCCGCACGATAGTCAAGCCGGAGAACGCGCATGCTATACAGCTATGTAGTCAAAAAACTAGTTCGCGAAAGCTTCGAGAATGTCAACAATCACAGATATGACGAGCTGCTCCAGGCAGTTGCGCCAAATGTTCATCACCGCTTTGCCGGCGCTCACTCCATTGGCGGCGAGCGTCATGACAAAGAGGCGATGCGCCGTTGGCTGGAGCGCCTCGGCCGCGTCTTGCCGAACCTTCACATCAAGGTCAACGATCTCTGGGTGAAAGGCGGGCCCTGGAACACCAAGGTATTTGTGCAGTGGGAGGCGACGGCTACATTGCTCAATGGCGATGCCTCGTACTTCAACCGCGGGCTCCATGTCATCACCATGCGATGGGGCAAAGTCTATTCGCTCGATGTCTTTGAGGATTCCCAAGAGGTAGCGCGCGGGCTCGCCGCTCAAGCCGAATCCGGCCTCAAAGAGGCCGTTGCCGAACAAATTGTCAGCTAATCATGCCCATGCCACAAAGAGGACGATACCGCGCTTTGATCTCGCGACTCTACGCACGCACGGCAAAGTAGTGTAAGCTTGCCGCGGAACCGCTCCAAAGCGTGGGTCCGAATTCTCATTTTTAATTTCGCAGGGAGGTCTCAATGAACCTTCCCCGTAGAAAATTTCTGTATGTGGCATCAGGTGCTGTTGCACTTCCGGCCATTTCGCGGACGGCGCGTGCGCAGACCTACCCGACACGGCCGGTGCGCTTGATCGTCGGCTTTGACGCCGGCGGTTCGTCAGCGTCCGAATCGAAGGCGATCGCGTCATGATCAGCGGCAACGCCGTCACAGTTCTGCGCGGGAAACTCCTTGCCTGAAAGCTTTGCCATACACGCCAAGCCTCGCGCCCAGCGCCGACGCGATCAAGCCCGTCGTCGTCGCGGCCCCGTTACCGGCGCCGTGCCGCGAGGTTCGAATTTACGTCGGCTTTGGGGGTTGCTGGCCTCCATCGCGATATCAAGCAAGTAGCCCGGATGAGCGAAGCGAAATCCGGGATATCCGCCTCGGTGCGCATGCGGCTACGGCGAGTGTCGGGCGCAGCTATCTATTGGTGGTGCTGAGAGCAGAACCCGGATATCGCTTCGCTCATCCGGGCTACGTTTACTACCCTTATTACATATAGCGTTACATATAGCGTGGGCGCAGCGGTTACACCACCACCCGCAGGCGCCAGATTTCCTCCCGCCATCCCACCGCAAGAATGTCGCGGTCGGGGTCCTGGCCTTTGTCCCGCACACGGCGCATGCGGAACGCCAGCTCGTGCTGCGCGTTCACGAGTGCCGCCGAGGCGCGTCGTCGCATCGGGTCGATACGGCGGGTAAGGAGCATGCCGTCGGCGACGATGTCCCGGTACTCGCCCGCGCTCACCGTCCGCCCGACTTCTCCGGCCAGCTCTTCGCAGATCACCCGCCGTTCCCGCACGCAGCTTCGCCACAGCGCAAGCGCCGTGATCAGAAGGAATGGCAGGAAGATCGTGAGCTCGAGCAAAGAGCTGCTGACGAGGGAGCGCGTTATGGACCATGTGTGCGGCAATAGCCAGAACTAGCCCGAGGATCGGTGCGAGGATGCGAATCGACCGGCGATGCGTTTGCATCGCGATCCCAAGGAACGCGCCGAAGATGCCCGTGGTCATGGCGTGTCCACCGAGCCCAAAGAGCGCGTATCGGCTGCCGAGTTGTGCGCCATACGGCGCCACGCCGGACTCCGCGTAGCCTTGAGCCACGTACAACGCCGCCTCGAACCAGTTGAACCCGACCCCGACGAGCGCGCCATAGACGATGCCGTCGCGCACGTTGTCGAACTCGGCGCGCAGCAACCAGAAGATCACAAGCACTCCCATCGCCTTGGCGATCTCCTCGACGATCGGCGCGGAAATCGGCGCCGCCAGCAGCATCGCCGCATCCGGCCCCAGGACCTGCGTGACGAGCGGATGCTGGGCAACCCACGCGTCGACGAGCTCGAGGAAGGCGGAATTGAACGGCAAGGCGAGCCCGGTGGCGATGCAGGCGCCCCAGAGGAACGCCGCGGCGAACAGCCACGGCGTTTGGCGCTCCCGCCGTTCGAGAAGCCAAAGCACGCCGAGCGGCAACGCGGCGAGCAGGCCCGAGAGCGCGAGCGCGCGAAAGAACACGCTGGCGACGTCCGGGCGCATGCTCCCGAGCAGGGCGAGATGGACGACGGTCGCGAAACCCAGCACCGCGATCAGCGCCGCGCTGATCGCGATGCAGACCTCGCGCCGGCGCAGCGCCGGGCCCATGATCAGGCGGTCGTCATAGAGAGCCGATACCAAGGCCGCACATCCTCCCGCGGGGACATCCAAGCTTTGTGTGCGCCACTGCTCAAGTTAGGCGGGCAAGGCTAAAGCCCAGCAAGTAGCCAGCAAGTAGCCCGGATATCGCTTCGCTCATCCGGGCTACGTTTACGGCTCCAGTCGCTCATGTCCGACATGGATCAAACTCGACCGCGTTGGCCGAGGCGACACGTCCATTCATGCCCGCAGTGCTCCCAATACCGGCCGTAAATTCAATGCGTCGGTGCCTGCAGCGTTGTGCCACGAACAGACATCGCGCCAATGGTTGGGACAGCAGGAATCTCCTTCCCGTTGAAGCAACCAGTTTAACTTGTTGCTCACAGCAACCCGCTAATGGTTACACATACCACGCGACGATCACGGAGGCGTCCCCCGATGAATGATGTTACTGTTGCCCGCGCCATTCACATCGTCTCCGTCGTTCTCTGGATTGGCGGCGTAGGATTCGTGACGACCGTATTGCTGCCGGCTATTCGCAGCTTCAAAGCACCCGACGAGCGAACGGCATTTTTCCATGCCATTGAGCGGCGGTTCGCTTGGCAAGCGCGCATCTCGACGCTCTTGGTAGGCGTCACGGGTCTGTACATGCTCAGTCGACTGGATCTTTGGGATCGGTTCGTACATGGCGCCTATTGGTGGATGCACGCGATGGTCGCGGTGTGGCTGCTATTCACGGTGGTACTGTTTGTGACAGAACCGTTGATCCCGCATCGTTGGTTGTTTGCGCGACCAGAGGTAGAGCCAGAAGCAACCTTCAGGCTTGTGGAATGGCTGCACCGAATCCTGCTGATCGTGAGCTTGATCACTGTTTTCGGCGCTGTCGCCGGCAGTCACGGTCTCCTGCTGTTTGGATAATCAGCAGGCATGCAGGTCAGACCGCCATAATTCTGCGCAATCGGGCATCGATACCTTGATCCGGTTAAAGCAAGTCGCCCGGATGCGCGAAGCGAAATCCGGGATATCCCGCTTGAATGCTCGTCCGGCTACGGCAGGTGTTAGGCACAGTCTGGGCGGTATCACGTAGCGGCGTCGCCTCCGTGCAGCGACCTAAGGACTATGCTTGGAGGGCAGAACCCGGATATCGCTTCGCTCATCCGGGCTACGCTTACTGCGAGCTTTGCATCGTTTGGCATCGGTTTCACCGTCGAGACCCGCGTTGTATTTGGGCAACACGTTTTGGAAAAGTGATGACCCGCAGCTTTGTTGTCTTGCACGAAGCGATTGTAAGCCGACAATCGATCCTGTCGTGTGCCGGCTGTGCGGCGTGCTGTGCGACGTGCCTTACGCTGGAGCCGAACGGGGGGAGGCGAGCGAGTGGCGAGACCGCGGCGGTTTGCGCTGGTGCTGTTGTGCGCAACGGTCACCCTCGCCGGTTGGTGCGCTGCTAAGCGCGGCGGCTTCGAGTGGTCCGGCCTCGAGCATACCGCAACGCCGATCTGGAACCGCGGAGCGACACGCGGCGCAACGACTTCGAGCGCTGACGCCGGGCGTGTCGGCGCGCCGCTGGCAGCCGTAATGGCCTCCGTGGCCGCTGTGGCCACGTCCCATCTCAAGCTGCCCGAGCCTGCCGTCGCGTCCGCGGCCGTGCCTGCCGCCGATGCGGCGACGCTCGATCCAGCCGCCCGCGAAACTGCCTTCGTCCTCGCGGGCGTTTCCGCCGTCGAGGCCCCTTTGCCCGACTCTCGACCGCCGCCGCCGACCGAAACACGCCTCGTGTCCCTGTTCAGGCCCGATCCGGCGGAGGAGTACCCGCAGCCGGCCGCGCGCCAGGTTGAGACTCTCGACGAATGCCTGGTGGTCGAAATCTGCATCGACGAGTACCTTTGGTCGCTGTACGAACGGACGCCCAAAGTCGATACGAACAAGGTGACGGAGCGAATCAAAACGACGGTCAAGACGAAGGGCAAGACGCGGACCGTCACCAAAACCATTACGAAATATGTCGTCGGCGACTTCACGTGGAAGGATCCGATCGCGGCACAAAGAGCCGGCATGTCGCTCAAGGACTATGTGATCGGAGGCATGGATCGCGGCTTCAAGCTGAAGCTCTACCGGGCGCTGCGCGCGATGGACGACGCCGGGTTCATGCCGGGCATAACCAGCGCATTCCGCGACGATTACCGGCAATCGATCGCAGCCGGCAACAAGGCAGCGAGCGACAGCTCATACCATGGCGGGAGCCGCCGCGGCGGCTACGGCCACGGGCTTGCCGTCGATCTCGTGAGCGTCAAGGGCGAGACCCGTGTGCAGCGATTCGCCGCAAGCGAAGAGCTGTGGAAGTGGATCGATGCGCACGAGAAGGAGCTTGGGGTCGGGCGCCCGTATCTCGATCGAGACCCCCCGCATGTCACGCCGATCAATGGCAAGGAATATGCCGCCAAGCGTGGCCGGCCGGCTGCGGCGAAATTGGAAACAAGGAAGCGTCAGGCGGGCGCCGGCAACGATCCCGGCGCATCGATGCGCGCCAAGCAGGCAAAATCATCCAAGGTGAGCAGCCTTGGAGAGCCGGACAAGCATACAACGTTGAAATGACCCGCGCGCAAGCTTCATGCGCGGGCAGAAGCGCGTCGTTAAGGGCGTTCACGCCCGTCTTCGACGGGCTATGGACGCGCGTGTACGCGCTTATGACCCGCTCATCCGTCTTAGGTTGCCATAATACGATAGGTCCGACCCGGATGCTGCGCGCTCGCCGTAGCGCTGCCGAGCGGCCTGATGAACTGGCGCCCGTTTCGATCGAATTGCATCGGCCGCCCGAGCTAGAGACTCCGTGGCAGCATACCGCATTGGTGAGGATGAAGTCAGGGGCTCACTGCAGTGCGGGATTTCGATCTGGCGTATGACCGTTGTGGGTCAGACTCGACCGAGTTGGCCGAGGCGACAGGTCCATCTATGTCCGCTGTCCCTCCAAAAGCGATGCTCTCGGTGCCTCGCATTGAACGGACGCAAAGTGCCAGCAGCGGCCATCGTCCTTGACAAGGCCGCACGCTCAAGCCAGCTCGCGTTTACCCCCGCAAGCCGCCCACGCACATTTTTGTCGTGACTAGCCCGCGATTTGTGACAGAATTGCTACGATCAAATGTCAGTTCGGTTACACGCGGAGCGACTCATGAGTTTGGAATGGCGGGCGCGGTCAAGTTCCCTGGCCTGGTCAAATCCCCTGGCCTGGTGGTGGGGTCTGTTGACCCTCGTCAGCGGCGCAAATATCGCGGTTTGGTTCTTGCTGTACCGCCGGCTCCAAGAACCGCCGACTGGCAGTCTCGGCAGCGCGTCCAGCACCGAGCTCATGCTCCTCCTCTGCGCGGCATACGTCTTTGGCTGCGCATTCAGATCGTGCCTTCCGCGCGCGGACGTTCAGCGGATCTGCTTGTTCGACACGTGGCTGTCGAGCGTTGTCGTCGGACGGTCGGTAGCAACCGTGGCTGAGATCTGCTTCGCGGCGCAGTGGACGATTATCCTGCACCAACTGGGCACGATGACGGGAGCGGACACCACCTTGAACGCCGCGTGGGTGATCGTGCCGTTGATCCTCATCGCGGAATGCTTCTCATGGTATGGGGTGCTGACCACCAACTATTTGGGCAACGCCATCGAAAATTCGATATGGGCTGTTGCCTTCTTCATAGCCGGGATTGGCCTTTGCCGGTTGCTACCGGAGTTTGATGGTCCGGTTCGCGTGGTCCTCGCCATCGCGATCATCGGGATTGCAGGCTATCTGGCGTTTCTCATGACCATCGACGTCCCGATGTACCTGACTCGATGGCGGGCCGAGGTTGCCCACGGCAGCAAGCCTCTGCGACCTCTTGAGGGTCTGCGTGACGCGAGCACGCGTTGGGTTGTGACGCACGACCTTGCTGAGTGGAAGGACGAGATTGCCTGGATGTCGCTTTATTTCAGTGCGGCGGTCTGGGCCAGCCTCGCGCTGTGCGTTTGCTGCTCGCTAAAGGATCATCTCCCGCACTATCGTACGGAAGCGACGGTCGCAAGCTCGTCCTCGAACGCGTTGGCGGTAGTTAGCAAGAGCACCCGGTAATGGCGCGCCACAGCGTTAGGCGCGCACTCCGGCGGATTGCGCCTGCGGGTGAGTCCGCCGCACGCCCTGCGAAATGTCCGCTACGGTCATTTTCGTCGTGTCGGGACCGCCGCAGCGGTCGCAGCATGTCCGCTTTCACTCCAATAGCAACCAAATTTTCACGTCGCGACGAACAGTCGCTTCGTGCCAATCGCGTCCTAACGCGCCGCAGCAAAAAGCAACGCTATTCGATCACCCCGTCGGCGCGGGCGAGCAGTGCAGGGGAGACGGCAATGCCGAGCGCGCCTGCTATAACAATGATAAAGGGAGGGCACCGATGATGGATTCGAACAGACGCACAATGCTATAACAATGATAAAGGGAGGGCACCGATGATGGATTCGAACAGACGCACAATCCTGACAACGGGCGCCGCGGTCGCGGCGACGGCAGCAGTGCCGCAGGTGTTTGCTCAGCAGGGAGGGCAAGGAGGAGGCGCCACCTCGTTCTACGAAAAAGGCAATGTCCGCATCCGTTACCAGGAGATCGGTTCCGGCTTTCCGCTGCTGGTCACCCCGGGCGGCGGCTTGAACTCGCGCATCAGCAACTGGCCGAACGCGGTTTTCAACGCGATGGACGTTTTCAAGAACGACTTCCGCTGCATCACAATGGATCAGCGCAACGCTAGCGGCGGCGAATCCACGGGTCCGATCCCAGTCGATGATCCCTGGGGCGCCTTCGCCGACGACCAATTGGGTCTGATGGACCACCTCGGCATCCGCCAGTTCTTTTTCATGGGCTACTGCATCGGCGGCCCGTTCGCGATGAAGCTGATGGAGCGCGCCCCACAGCGCGTGGTTGCGGCCGTGCTATGCCAGCCGGTCGGGCATCGGCCGGAGAACCCGGACTATATGTACAACTCCGGCAAGAATGTCTGGGCCAAGGAGTTTCGCGAGCGGCGCGCCGACGTGCCGATGGAGACCATCGAGAAATACCTGCACAACCTCTACCGCCTGCGGCCAGACTTCGTATACAGCGTGTCGCGCGATTTTGCGCGCACGTGCCAGACGCCAATGCTTGTCCTGCCGGACGACGTCGCGGCGCACCCGCTCCAGACATCCATCGACATAGCTTCGCTCTGCCCGAATGCCGAGATCACGGTGTTTCCCTGGAAGGACCCCCCGGAACTGAAGGCCCGGACTATCAACCGGGTGCGCACCTTCCTGAAGGCGCATCAAACGGTGTAGGCGCTCCCGCTCGTCTGACAGGGCTTAGCGTGTGCGTCGGGTCTTCCCCCCTGAGCGGTCGTCGACCGCTTCAGCTCTGGGTCATTTTCGTCGAATGGACAAGCTCACGACGCTCGCGATATGTCCGCTTCGCTCCAATCGCGTCCGAAGTTCGGCGTCGCAGCGAAACGTCGCGAAGTACCAATCGCGTCTTAACGCACCGCAGCAAAAAAGCACCACTATTCGATCACCTCGTCGGCGCGGGCGAGCGGCGTGAGGGGGATACTAAGTCCCAGCGCTTTGGCGGTCTTGAGATTGAGCAACACTCCTGCACAGTGCAGAATGGCACGCGCTGGTACAAATGGGCGTTCGCGGGCTGGCTGACGCCGCGAAGGTCTCGACGGACACCATCACGCGCTTTGAACGCGCGAAGAACTCTTGCCTCGGACGCTCGATGCCATCCGCCGGGTGCTCGAAGATGCCGGCGGGAAGTTCATCAACGCCGGCAAGAGCGGCGGGCCGGGGGTGCGACTACAGGGGTAGCAAAAATGCCGCCCGTCAATCCAACTTCCAGTGTGATCACGGAGCAGCTTACGCGCGCCTTGGGCGAGGCTGTTATTCGGATATGGAGCAACTTGCCTCAAGACGTGCAAAATCATCTATTTCAGGAGGCGGTCACGTCTCAAGGTGAAGCCATCCGATCGCAGCTTGCCGTGTTCCTGCACGACAAGCATTCACGCACCGCGGACCCATTAGGCAAGCCCCGCGACATGCCGGAGCCCGACAGTCTCGGCGGTTAGGGCGTTTGTTCGTATCAACACCGGCACAGACGTATAATGGTAACTAGGCAGCAACGTATAAACGACTTCGATTCAGCCGGTGAACCCCCAGCGGGTGAACTGATGGAATTGCTTTGCGAAGATCACAATGGCACTTACGTGCTTCCTTTTCTCTGTCTTTGGGTTGACGGCGCGTGGCGCAGCATCAGGTCCGACCGTCAGATTGAAGCCAGCGTCATTGGGTGGCGAAGGCAATGAGATCGGGATAATCGATATTGATGCAACCGGTTTGCACTTCATCGACGCTGGCAAAGCGGCGGGCCGAACGACCCCCATCCCCCCGCATCTCGCTGCACTCCTCAAGCAACTTGAGACGCAGGAAAGGGGATAGGCCCTACCCGAACCCCTGATGGAGAGGGGAACGCGAGGGGGCCGGAGGCGTTGTCTCTGGGGCCCTCTCGCTCACCAGGGTTGGGGAACAGGGAGGCGTACCATGCAACAGAGGCTGCACTGGCTTGACTACGATCCCGTGGCACTCGCAGTGCTCGTGATCGGAATGAGTATGATTGAACTGCTCGCATTGCTTATGTGACCGCCCTCGAAAAACGAAATCTTGAAGTGCCAAGACCCCATCACCCCGTTGCGTCAGGTGGCGGGGTTTCTCTTGTGGGGCGACATGGCCTGGGCGGCCCTTTCGATACGGAACACAAGGAGCGCGAGAAGCGTTGCCACACGGCAGCCCCGACTGTCCCTTTCTCCAAATGACTCCCGCCCAGTGGCGGGGGTTTCCCGTCGGCGGCAAGGTCATGATGCCAGCCGATCTTGAGCGGTTGCACAAGTACTCGAAGCCCGATGCCCCCAGGCCGTCATGCGCTCGCGCACTTGGTTTCGGCAGAGTGTCGCACAATCGCAGACGTAATATGCTATCTCTCGCCTGCGGCGTGCGGCTTAGGGGTTGGACGTGCCAATTCGGGCGATCCTCGAAACCGAGTACGGTCCCGTATTCGAACCGGAAGACGTTACGGCCATCGCCGCGGCGTTTGAGGCCGCACTAAGCAAGCTGCGGCTGACAGACCGCAAAGACCCCATGACGATGACCATTGCGAAGCTAATCATCCAACTCGCGAAGGATGGCGAGCGCGATCCGCAGCGGCTCTGCGACGGCGCTCTAGAGATTCTCCGCAACTAGGCCACCTCAGTTGGCGGCCTCGTCGTCGGTGCGCGGCGGGCTGTTCAGCGAACTCGTCGTTTTTCTAGCCAATCGGCCGAATCGTTAGCGATCCAATCGAGCGCGTCAGCCTTAGTCTTAAATCCCGTGATGTGTTCCTGCTGCCCGCCTGAGTAAGTGCCCACTACGTGCCACTGAGTCCCAACCTTGACAGGCTGGGCGGCGAGCGTGATTTCGCCTGTTGGTTTCGCCATTCACTCAACATGCGCCGAATTTTCGAATATTGACAGCTCGCGATCAATTCGCGTCCTCCCCTAATGCAGCCAGCGAGCGGAAAAACTATGCCCGTTTTCGGCAATTCTTTTCCGTTCCCATTTCACGGAACGTCCCTATGGACGGCGCAGGTACTGGCCTCCTTTAACCCCCTGTGGCCCCTTTTGAATCTGATAGCGGCCCATTTTAATGTGTCGCCTAGCGAACCTAGCCAGCTAGAACGCGTTTAATAACTGGACGGCTCCATCCGACTCCCCCCGATCCCCAGGCCGTCCTAATGAGCTACCGTTATGAACCTAGCCCCACCCAGGGTCACCCAAGGTGGGGCTTCTTTTTTGGCTGTCTCAGTTCGCGGGCTCTCTGTGGGCGTCAATGGTCGCGCCAGCGTTCCTAATTCGCCAACGCCGTGTTGCGACCGCTGCCCATATTGCCTCGATTACTCCGAACGGCCACGCACCTTGCAGGAAACCGTAAATCGACCCGAGAGCACATGCCCCCGCGAACGCCAGAATGAACCACGGACTGCGATCCTCTAACGCATAGAAGATCAGCATTGCCGTGACAGCGATCACGCCGAATAGCGTAAGTTGATCCACCTACGGGGATGCCTCAGTTGGGAGAAGATGCCCGCTCTCCCCAGCGTGCAGCATAGGCCGCGGCGCGTCTATATTACCCGGATGGCACGAAAATCGCGCCGAACCTATGCGCCACGCATCCTCGGCAGCGGCAAGATCATGATGCCAGCCGATCTTGAGCGCTTGCACAAGTACATGATGGAAATCGAGGGCATCAGCGTCATTTCAGGCGAAATACGCACCGTCGTTGAAGAGGAATGGCCAGAACTGGCGCACAAGCTGCCACCAAAAGAGCCGCGTTCAGAGTGACGACCACCACGTCCAAGCCAACTTGCCTGCTGCGAAGACTACAACACACACAATGAGGAACAGAAATATCGAGACTGCTAAGTTGGCCTGCTTTTTGAATTCACTAAGACCCTCGTTGATTCGCCTCGTTCGTCGGAAAAATATCGAGCGTATGAAGAGGAAAATCGGGATCGCGGCGGCGAGGAAGGCTATGATTTTGAAAATCATTGTCCACTGTCAGTGCCGTGTAACTCGCGGCGCCTCATTCGATCACCTCGTCGGCGAGCGCGAGCAGAGCAGACGGCACCTCAAGGCCAAGCGCCTTGGCAGTCTTGAGGTTGAGAGTGAGCTGGTACTTTGTCGGCTGCTGAACCGGGAGATCGGCCGGTTTCTCGCCGCGAAGAATGCGATCGACATAGGAGGCGGCGCGACGAAATAAGTCGACCCGATCCGGAGAGTAAGACAACAGACCACCGCTCTTCACCAAAACAGGGTCCGAATAGATGGCTGGGAGGCGGTGCTGTGCGGCGAGCGCGACGAATGCGTCGCGAAGCGCCGTGATCGTGATGTCAGGCGCGAAGAAAAGGGCGCCATTGGGCGATTTGGCGAAATTGTCGAGGGCGCCTTCGAGTTCAGCTATCCCGTGAATTGGCACCATGATCGGCGCGACGGCCAGCGGCGCGGCAAAGCGCTCAAACGAACGCGCGTAGAAGGCAGCGTTGCGATTGTTGGGGTTGTAGATGAAGGCAACGCGCGAAGTGCCGGGCGCGATCTGCAGCAAGATTTCCAACATCTTGCCGATGACTGAGAACTCGAAGGAAGAGAATCCGGTGATGTTTCCGCCGGGTCGCGCGAGGCTCTTGACCCAACCTGTCCCGACCGGATCGCCACCGCTCGGAAACACGATGGGAACCGAGCTGGTTTTCATAATCAGCACAGGAATGACGCGGCCACCAAGCGCAAAAATGACGTCCGGCTTCAACTCCAAAAGGCTCGCGGCGTTGGCCCGAATGAGATCCATATCATCTCCCGTCCAATGCTCGTCGAACTGGATGTTGCGGCCCTCAGTCCAGCCTAGTCTCTGCAACTCTTGTCGAAATGCGCGCAGGTGAGCTTGAATTTCCATGTCGCTCGCGGCGTATGGCATCAAAATTCCAATGCGCCGCATTGGAGCGGCTTGCTGCGCGGACGCAGTGCACGGCCAAAGTATCGACCACACAGTCGCGCCGCCGAGCAGCGTGATGAACTCCCGCCGCCTCATGCCGGACATCGGGCTTTCTCCCGCCTTGGCGCCGCCGGTCGGTCCACCGCATGCTCAACCTGCCGCATAAGGGCCGGCAAGTCCTTGGGTCAGACCTGAATTGTTCTGAATCTAGGTGGGTCGCTGCCGAACCCGCTCCTGTGCTGCCGCCCAAACGATAGCATACACGGTGCGCCAGGAGACCGCCGCACTGCGGGATTTCAGTCCCGTTTATGTCCGCTTTGGGTCATTTTCGTCAGATCGACACCCTCGCGCCGCGCGCGGCATGCCCGCTTCGCCTCCAATAGCGTCTGACCTTTGGACCGCCGCAAAATGACGCGAGGTGGCAGGAACGGACTCCTGCACACTACAGCAAACAAACCGAAAACCTGCGGCGAGCGTCGGGCACAGCGATTTATTGGTTATGCTGCAGAACCCCGGATGTCGCCATAGCGCGTCGAAGACGCGCGTGAACGCGCTCATGGCTCATCCGAGCTACGTTTACTTTGGCAGCTTAAGGCTGTGGCCAAAGTCCATTTCTGCCGTGCGCGAGCGTGCTCGCCGGGCAGACGAAATCATCGAACGAGGCAGGCCAAGTCCGGCACGACCCCGGCCAAGCAGGGCGATGGCGTTCATTGCGCGACCAAGCGCAACCTCAATTCGGCTTGATGCCCGCCGCGCGGATGGCGCAGAATGGTGTGGCAAACACGCGTTACAACAATCTCGGTGACGATGACTGTGCCGTTTAAAGGCCGACGACGCTATATTGACGAGTTGGACCTGCCCGCCCACGAACCGCGTATGGAAGACGGCCTTTTCGTTGCGCAGTGCACGGTGGAGAACAGGCGATGAAAGCGTATCTGTGGCCAGTAGATGGGATGCCGCCCCCGACCACGCCACCCAGATGGCGGCGGTTTATCGAGAACTATCTGCCGATGGTCGTGATCTATTTGATGGTCGCGACACTTGTGGCGATCGTGCTCTACCCTCACATGGTGGTAACGGTTCCCAGCGGCGACGTCGGTGTCCTGTGGAAACGCTTTGGCGGCGGCACGGTGCTCGACCCGCGTCGGTTGAAGAATGAGGGTTTCAATCTCATTTTGCCCTGGAATCAAGTATTTCTGTACGACCTGAGGCTGCAATCGTTTACCGAGTCCTACAACGCCATCTCCAGCGACGGCGTGAGCCTGACTGCAACAGTCAATGTCCGGTTTCGGTTGCAGCGCGACGCGGTCCCCGTGCTCCACCAAGCGATCGGGCCAAATTACGAGAAAGTGCTGGTGCAGCCGGGGATCGGCAGTCTGACACGCGAGGTCATGGCTCAATACACTGCCGAACAGGTCTATTCGACGGCACGGCAGGAAATTCAGGATAAAATCCGCAGCCTTGCGGAGGACAGGTTATCCGAGAAGATGATGGAGCACGAAGGCGAAGAGTCGTACCGCGTCTCGATGAGAGATACCGTCATCCTCTATGACATACTTGTGGCTGGCATTGAACTGCCCGCCGCCATCGTCGCCGCCATCAATCGCAAAACCGAGCAATACTACATTGCGGAGGAATATAAGTTTCGCATCGAACGCGAAAAACGAGAGTCGGAGCGCAAGAAGATCGAGGGGGAAGGCATACGCGATTTTCAACAGATCGTCAGCCAAGGCATCTCGGAGTCCTACCTGCGTTGGCGCGGCATCGAGGCAACGCTGCAGCTTTCGCAATCCACAAATTCGAAGGTCGTCATCATCGGCAGCGGTAAAGACGGCTTGCCGATCATCCTTGGCAATGTGGAT
>WNGK01011182.1_pt1 | contig 14162 bp, 19 predicted proteins | sample 5400601 | NCBI WGS metagenome assembly WNGK01 (sample SAMN13153376, study PRJNA577476) | soil metagenome | isolation source: 60 cm soil or saprolite under Garry oak tree replicate 1 | place: USA:California | collected 2016-06-15 | reverse complement strand
TCTGAGCTACGGGCGCACATCCGTTGAGTATTGCATAGTGAAAAACGCGCTTACAAGATGCGGAGCAGACGCCGGGCTTCGGCACTCAGCTTTTCCAGATCGAGGGGCTTTGGCATGAAGACATCCGCACCGGCCTGCAAGACGTTCTTTTCACTCTCGGCTGTACTGCTAATTACGATGATGGCGGTTTTGTTCGCCGAATCCGCTTTGATGCGGCGGCAGACCTCGATTCCATCGACGCCTGGAATCATGACGTCCAGGATGAGGAGATCGGGTTTAACACGGCCGACTTCGATCATGGCGCTAATTCCGTTGGATGCCGAGATTACCTCATAGCTGCCTTGCCGTTGGAGGTGGGTCTTGAGGAGATTGACGACCTCTTCTTGATCGTCGACGATCAGAATTCTGAATTTCCCGTCAACTAGTGACGAGGGTGTCGGAATCTGATGTTTCCGGAGAAATGCGAGGAGATCGTCGCGCCGAACTCGCCGGTGTCCGCCGGGAGTGCGGTACGATGGCAGCAGCTTCTGCTCAATCCAATTGATAACGGAGCGGGGGTTTACCTGGAGAAGCCGGCTAATGTCATGAGTCGTGTAGACAGTTTTAGTTTTAGGCTCTGTCACGGTATCGTTATTGAAATTTAACTTTGTTATCGGGAGTCGTCCTTGACTCTCGTTACGTTACTTATTTAAACCAGAGGTGGAACGTCTTTATCTCAAGTTGTCTTAAATTTCGCAATGAAAATCAGCATACGCGAGTGGGACCGGAACGATCTGCAGGACATTCTATCAGGATGGCTAGACTACTGCCGTACGGCAGTACGTTCGGATATGCGGCTCAAGCCAGACTGCGAAAGCGCGATGGCGCAATGGCTGAGGCGCCGATACGAAGATCCGTCCAGCATTGGATACGTCGCCGGTCAGGACAACAGGTTCGTTGGTTTTCTCATCGGGCGCGTTGACGAGTGGGAAAGCGTTCCGCCGGTTCTCGAATCGCGACGAATCGGCATTATCGATGCTGTGTACGTTCTCGAACAGTTTCGGCGGCAGGGGATTGCCGCGCAATTGATCCAGCGGGCCGTTCAAAACATGCAAACCGCCAATGCTGCCGCGGTGGAAACGATCTACGAAGCCGGCAACCAGGCTTCGGCTGCGATGTGGCATGGTGCCGGTTTCGCGCCGTGGATGGTGCATGCTTACAGGATGCTATAGAATCGGAGAGACGTGAAAATCATCAGTTGCATGAAACCTGTGCCCGATCCCGCAGCGAGGCTCATCATCAATGAGGCGAAAACCTGGATTAAGGATCAGGATCTGACATTCGTCGCCAGCGAAGCCGATAATTACGCTTTAGAGGAAGCTCTCCGTTTGAAAGAAAAACACGGAGGTGAAGTCGTTGTCATCTCGATGGCCGGCGAAGAAGCCGCCCGGGTGTTGCGATCCGGGCTGGCAATGGGCGCTGATCGGGCTATTCACCTGCTCGATCCAAAGTTCAAGGGCGCCGACGAATTCGCCGCAGCGGCGACATTGTCCAAAGCCATCGATAAAGATGGTGGCGCCGATCTTGTGCTAGCGGGCGTCCAGTCCGACGACCTTGGAACGGGAATGACCGGAACGATGATGGCCGAGTTCTTGGGCTGGGCACACGCTACCGTCGTTGTTGGGGTTGAAGCCGGGGCGGATGGCAAAACCCTGAAAGTCCGGCGCGAGTTGGAAGGGGGCATCAACGAAACGGTTGAACTGCCGGCGCCTGCTGTTCTGACGATCCAGTTCGGCATCAACCAGCCTCGCTACGCTTCGCTGAAAGGCATCATGGCCGCTAAAAAGAAAGAGTTCAAGGTTTGGTCCGCAGCCGATCTCGGTTTGGCCGAGGATGCCGTCGGCCAGGCCGGCGCGATGTACGAAGTGAAGGAAATCCTCGTCCCGGAAAAGAAAAGCAAGGTCGAAATTCTAGGCGGAACACCTGAAGAAGCGGCTGCGGCTCTTGTGGAGAAACTCCGAAGAGAAGCCAAGGTGATCTGATGATCTTCGTCATAGCCGAGCACAAGGATAAGAAACTCAAACCCATCACCTCCGAACTCCTCGCTTTTGCGCAACGGCTCAGCCGCGACTTTAGCCGGCCCGTAACGGCCGTAGTCCTCGGAGCCGGCGTCGAAGCGCTGGCCGGCGAGCTGAAGGCGAAGAAGATTGATCGCGTCATCATCGCCGATCATCCGGAACTGGCCCAGTACACGCCGGATTCCTACGTTGGAATACTGAAATCGATTATCGAGCAAGAGAAACCATTCGTTGTATTGGTCGGACACACAACGCAGGGAATGGATTTCGCGCCTCGTCTTGCGGTCTCGATGCGCCACCCCTTAATTGCTGGTTGCGTGGAATACGAAAAAAGGGGAGATCGGCTGATCCTCACTCGCCAAGTTTTCAACGCGAAGATGAATATGAAGACCGCTGTGCGAGGAGAACCGCCTTACTTCGCGACCGCTTCGCCCGGAGCGTTTCCGGCAGATGAGGTGGAATCCGGCGGCAATGCGGAAGTGGTCAAGATTCCGGTCCAGCCGGTGGCTCCGCGAAGGAAGCTTATCGGGTTGACCGGAGTGCAGAAAGGAAAAGCGGATCTGAGTTCCGCACCGATCATCGTTTCCGGCGGCCGGGGACTCAAGCAAAAAGAGAATTTCAGCTTGATTTTCGAACTCGCCGAAGCGATCGGTGGATCCGTGGGGGCATCGCGTCCCGTGGTGGATGCGGAATGGCTCCCGCGGGAATACCAGGTCGGTAGTTCCGGGCAGACGGTATCTCCAAAGCTGTATATCGCTGTGGGTATCTCTGGGGCGATTCAACATCTGGTGGGAATGCAAACCGCGCGGTGCATCGTCGCCATCAATAAAGACGCCGAGGCGCCAATTTTCAAGGTCGCACACTACGGTATCGTTGACGATCTTTTTAAGGTTGTTCCTGCATTGACGAAAATCTTGAAGGACCTGAAGACGGTGTAAACCACGACGACAGTCAAAGTCGAAGGGACGAGAGGAATAGCCACAAAAAGGCACAGAATTCACAAAATGTTTCCGGATTCATTAGGATCTTTTGTGGTTTTTGTGCCTTTTTGTGGCCATTTTTCTTTACCGGATTTGGATGTGGCACTGGCATAAACGTTGACTGGTTCTATCGTTTGCCGATAGTATCGGTTATAGCGTTTTTGCCAGGTATCGAGTCCTTGAAGGAGGATGAAATGCGCAAAATTTCTGTACTGATCGGGATTTGCATGCTCGCCGCGCTGGCCATCACTATCTTGGCTCAGCAGGCACCGCCCACAGATCTTTCCCCGGTCATGAAGGATGTTGCCGCTACGACGAACAAACTGCGGATGGACCTGATGTCCAGTAATGCCGCCGACGTCGCAGCCGACGCTGAAAAGCTCCAGGGCTTATTCAGGCAAGCTGCCGGGTTTTTCAAGGCCCAGAAAGCTCAGGACGCCGTGGATTTTGCTAAAGCGAATGTTCAACGTGCCGGCGATATCATGAAAGCTGCAAAGGAGAACAATCTCGACGCGGCCAAGGCTCCTGCGGGAGATCTCCAGAAAAGCTGCAAAAACTGCCATGATGTCCATCGCGAGCAGCTTCCGGACAAGACTTTTAAGTTCAAACCGTGAGATCACCTGGTAGCGGCGGAAGGGAAAATTTTCGCCGCTACAATTTCTTGCATTTTTTTTTCAAAAAGGTGTAACTTTTCTCTGTACCAAGTGTCTATAGTAGTGTATGTAGATTTCCTCCACCATCCCACCTTCCCCCGCGGGGCAACCCGCGGGGATTTTTTTTTGGACGTGCATGACGGGTTAGGACCTAGTCTGCCGGACGATCACGGACGATCATCCTAATGCAATATGGTGTACGTGCGGTGCGCGATCGAACGGATGCGGAGTTAATTCAGGAATGTCTGGACGGCCATAGCGAAGCCTGGGACGTCCTTGTTCATCGTTACAGCCGGTTGATTTACTCCATTCCTTTCAAATGGGGATTACAGCGCGAGGATGCGAAGGAGATTTTTCAGTCGGTTTGGTTGGATTGTTTCCAGGAATTGCATTCGCTGCGCGACATTGACCGGCTTCAAGCATGGTTAGTTCGGATTGCCGTACGCAAATGCTATAGATTCAGCACGAACAAACGCAGCCGGCCTGAGGATGTCGAAATCGTCGAGACCGACCATGCATCGGAGGATCCGAGCAAGGGATTGATCGAGCGTCTGGATCGCGAGCAACTGATCCGGATGAGCATCGCGAAATTGACGGAGCGATGCCAACAGGTCATCAAAGCTTTATTCTTTGAAGATCCATTTCCAGGCTATGCCACGATTGCCGCGCGTCTCGGCCTGTCCTCGAATTCCATCGGCTTTACACGTGACCGCTGTTTGGAGCGTCTGGGTAAGTTGCTGGAAGAGTTGGGATATGAGCATTAAGCGATTTCACATACTTTTACCCGGGGCGCTTGCCACTTAATCGAAATGGAGGGTCGTTCGATGGAGTCAAGGATTGACCACATTGCTCTGGTTAGCTTGTTTGAGCGTGCTCGCTTGAACGCCGAACTGGACGGATCAGCACAGGCCCATCTCAACAGCTGCCATCTCTGCCGTGGCAGGCTCGATTGGATGCAGGTGTCGGCTGGCCTCGGCGTGCGCGAGATATCGTATGACCCTCCGCAGCCGGTCATGGAAGCCGTCCTCCGGCTGGGACGCGACAGCTCCCGTCTGAAGCAGCTTCGAAACGCTGTTGTGGCGCTGGTGACATTCGACAGCTTCAAGCAGCTGGCTCCTGCTGGAATCCGCAGCACTGAGGCGTCTTCGCGACAGATGACATTTGAAACCCATGGCGTTGAGATCGGCGTATTGATGCGGCTTTCGGAGGATCGAAAATTGTCGCTCGCAGGGCAGGTCTTGGACAAATTATCAGGGCCGATCCAGGATCCAGCGGCTCGCGTGGATCTGGTTATCGAAGGCGATCACATCATGACCTCTTCGCTCAGCCCTTGGGGCGAGTTTGTTTTCTCCGACGTGCCGAAGGCCCAGTATGGTCTTCAAGTCTATTTTCTCGATCGCATGCTGCAGATTCCATCCTTGCCGTCCATCGACGAGCAACGAAGCCCGGGCTAGACCGAAGTTCCTGGGCTAGATCACTCCCAGCCGCTTGCCTACTTTCTCGAAGGCGGTTAATGCTCTGTCCAATGTGGCCTGGTCGAAAGCTGCGGATATTTGAGCGCGCAGACGCGCTTCGCCTTTGGGCACGACGGGATACCAGAGACCTTTGATATAAACGCCTTGTTCCAGAAGCGCATCGCTCATATCCATGGCAACGGAAGCCTCGCCAAGCATGACGGGCACGATGGGATGTTCGCCGGCAAGGATTTTATAGCCGAGTTCCTGGATATGTTTTCGGAAATACGCCGTATTCTGACGGAGGCGTTCAATGAGGCTTGGATCTTGCTCCAGAATCGTGAACGCTTCAATCGCGGCAACCGCGATTGATGGCGGAAGAGAATTCGAGAACGTGTAGGGCCGGGATTTTTGGCGAAGGTAAGAGATCAAATCCCTGTTTCCGGCAATATAGCCGCCCGACGCTCCACCCAGAGCCTTGCCCAATGTGCCGCTGAGCACATCGACTTTTCCATGAACACCCAGTTGCTCGGGACTGCCGCGGCCCGTCGCGCCGATGACGCCGACGGCATGAGAATCATCGGCGAACAGAATCCGGCCATATTTCTTAGAAATCTCGATCAGGGCGGGGAGAGGTGCCAGATCGCCTTCCATACTGAATACACCGTCGGTTGCAATGAAGCCAAAGCGGTAAGAAGCCTCCCGATCCGCTTCGAGCTTCTTTTGCAAATCGTTGACGTCCGCGTGTTCGTAAATTTTTCTGTCGACGACCTCCGCACGGCATAGACGCGTGCCGTCGATGATGCTCGCGTGATTCAGACGGTCGCTGTAGATGACGTCACGGTACGATTCCGCATCCATCTTTTCGTTGATGATTGACGCAAAAAAGCCTTCATTCGCCGCAAAACACGAGGAGAAGAGAACGGCGTCTTCAGTTCCCAGAAAGCCGGCGATTTTTTCCTCAAGCTGCCGATGGACAGTCAGCGTGCCACAAAGAAACCGCACCGAAGAGACACCGTAGCCGTAGTCGCGCACACCTCGGATGGCGGCCTGTTTGATTCGAGGATCGGAAGCCAGCCCGAGATAGTTGTTCGATGCCAGCATCACCGCATCTTTGCCGGCTACACGCACGACGGCGCCTTGCTCCGACTCGATGACTGTTTCCTTTTTGAATGTCTTTGTCCGCTCGAGGCGACCGATCTCCCTCCGAACCGCTTCGTTCAGATTCATGATTTCAGCGTTACCTTAACGATTTTCATAAACCGCTAAACATTACCTCGAGAATGCCGATAAGAAAGTGTAAATGAGAAGGCTGATAATCAAATTAATTCTGTTTCTTGCTGCCATGGAGGGATTGGCACATGTTAATTTGATGGTGCTGCTTTCCGCCATGGGTGTGGCGATCGCGGTCGTGATCTGTACGGACCTTTTCCTGGTTTCTGCCTCGTCGCGATAAAAAATTCTACAGTTAGGACGGAAGGGCTTTCTTAGGTCGAACAATCACGCCAAACATGACGAAATCGCGGGGCGTTTTCGAATTCCCGTCTTCCTCGAGTTCATACACACGAAACGTCGGATTTACGCCATCCTGACCGATTGCGAGTGGATACACGCCACGCAGCCCTTTAACGCGAAATGCGGTTTCATACCGATGTTTCTTCATGTTCCATGTGAAAACGCGGATACCTTGGAAGTCCACATAGGGATCATGGCCGGGCCTGCGTTCAGCGACGATGTACCAATTGATCTCGCCTGCTATCGGATCCTGAACGCGATTGATAACCTTCACCGCAGCATACGTATATTCTTCGCTGTATTGCGCAATGTCGCTTGGGATATCAAACTCGATTCCACCCGATAGAACCCATCCGATCTCAGCAGGTGACGGACGAACTTTGAGCCAGACATCGTACGATGAGGATGATCCGGGACGAGGCAGTGTGGCGCGTTCCAGAATTTCGACCTTCGTCCCGGGCTCCAGCCTGCGAATAATCGCTGTTGACCGTCCAGGCTCGAGCCGGAAGTTCGACGTCTGCTTCACCACGGCAGTGTTCTGGGGCTCTTGGTTTTGCGAAGACGCGACCAAGTCTTGAATCCGGCCCTTCGTGTCGTTGGTGAGCACGGTGCTTTCTTCCATCCAACCTTGAATGTCGATCCCATAGCGCACGCGGTACCAATTCCCCTGCCGCTCGAGCACCTCGACTTTATCGCCCGTATCTAGAACTCTCAGTGTCCGCGAAGTGGAACTGTTCTTTAAACGCAGCGACGCATTCTTTGCAACAACCGTTGCATGATCCAGAACCGGTTCGGGCTTCGGTGCGCAACTTGTGGGGAGGATAACGAATAGGAGAGTAAAAAAAACCTTCATCTTAATAACTGTAGCGGCGGTCTATTAGTCAAGGCTGCGCGCTATCGCGCTTGCGCTTCGCGGAGCGCCGCTACAGATGATCTTTTCATTATAGTACCAGGTCAACTACAATCCTCGGGATGTCTGACACTCCGGACTTTGAGACGGCCCTGAAAAGACTCGAAGAGATCGTCACAAGGCTGGAAAACGGAGAACTGACGCTGGATTCGGCGCTGCAGCTTTTCGAGGAGGGGATCAAACTATCTCGATTTTGCCACACGAAGCTCGAAGAGGCAGAGCGGCGCGTCGAAATTTTGCTGAAGAGTAGTTCAGGCCAGCCACAGGCGGTACCATTCGAGTCCGAAAATGAACAGTGAACTTCGTGCATTCTTCGAACGAGTGCGTCCGGCGATCGACGAGACTCTGAATGAATTGCTTCCTTCCGGGACGGCTTCTCCCGATCGCATTCATCAAGCGATGCGGTACAGCACACTCAATGGCGGGAAGCGCATCCGGCCCTGCTTGTGTGTTGCCGCTTTTGCCGGATTTCGAGAAGAATGGAAGCCGATTCTTTCCGTCGCATCCTCTGTCGAGATGATCCACTCGTATTCGCTAATCCACGACGATTTGCCGGCAATGGACGACGACGACTTCCGGCGCGGAAAACCTTCCTGTCACAAACAATTCGGCGAGGCCGTCGCGATCCTGGCCGGTGACGCGCTTCTGACACTTGCATTCGAGGTACTGGGTCGCTCGAAAGATTTTCCCGCCGATCGCCTCATGCAGGTGATCTCGATCCTCGGCCGCGCTGCCGGCACTCGCGGTGGAATGATCGCGGGTCAGGTGCTCGACCTTGAAGCGGAGGTCACACCAGCAAGCGCATCCCAACTCGAAACCATTCATCGGTCCAAAACCGGCGCTCTGATCGGCGCCAGTGTCTGGATCGGCGCTCACCTGGGTGGAGCTTCGGAATCGGACCTCGAAAATATTCGAATCTATTGCGACCGCATCGGTCTCGCGTTTCAGGTTATCGACGATATCCTGGACGCCACCGACGGCAGCAATCGCGATGAAGGCAAAGCCACGTATCCTGCCCTACACGGCCTCGAAAAATCTCGCGAGATCGCTCATGATCTAATGAAAGGCGCTCGAAGCGCGTTGTCGCCCCTGGGAGAGCGTGCACGGATCTTATTGGCGTTTTGTGACTATCTGGAGAGCCGGACACACTGAACCCTTTCCTTCTGGGAGAGGGTGATTGTCATGAAAAAGAGAATTGACCGACTGCTTGTCGAGCGCGGGCTGGTGGAGACCCGTGAAAAAGCGCAAGCATTGATCATGGCCGGAAATGTCTTGATCGATGAGGAGCCCGCCGCCAAGGCTGGCATGACCGTTCGAGAAGACGCGAATATTCGCCTCAAGCAGGCGCCGCATCCCTACGTCGGTCGCCCGGACGATCGAATTGAATGCGCGATTCCTGGAGACAGGAGATGTCGGTGAGCCGGTGGATCTGGTCACAATCGACGTCTCGTTTATCTCACTCACAATCATTTTACCGAGGGTTCCGGCCATGCTGAAGCCCGGCGGCGATTGTCTGGCGCTGGTAAAGCCGCAGTTCGAAGTCGGACGGGAACATGTCGGCAAAGGTGGCGTTGTGCGGGACGTCTGGTTGCAGCAGGCTGCCATCGAGAAGGTTCAAGGAGCCGGCGAGAGCGCGGGTCTTCACTTTGTGGGGGTGAGCGAGTCGCCGATCACGGGCCGTGAAGGCAATCGCGAGTTCTTTGTGCTCTTCAAAAAATCATGAATGTTCGCCGTGTCGTTATCGTTACCAAGCCCAAGCAGCCGCAGGTTGCGCGGGTTGCCGGTGAATTGGTTGGATGGTTCGAGAGCAAAAATATTGAAGCCTCTTTGGCGCCCGAAACGGCAGCGAAGGCGGACTTGACGATTGTTGTCGGTGGTGACGGTACGCTGCTGGCCGCCGCTCGGCTGCTGGACGACCGTCAGATTCCGATCCTGGCGATCAACCATGGCGGGCTCGGTTTTCTGACCGAAGTCACTCTGGAAGAGATGTACCCAGCCATCGAGCGCGTCCTTGCCGGCCAGTTTATTACTGAACATCGGATGATGATGGACGTCGAAGTCTCACGCGCCAACAAACGGGTGGCCCGCGACCGCGCTCTAAACGACATTGTTATCAATAAGGGAACCCTCTCCCGGATGATCGAGCTCGAAAGCCGTGTCGATGGCCAGTACGTCTCCAAGTTCCGGGCCGATGGTCTGATTGTCGCAACGCCGACCGGTTCTACCGCGTACAACCTTTCCGCCGGCGGTCCCATCATTTTTCCAACGATGAGCGCGATGATCATGACACCTATTTGCTCGCATACGTTAACGAACCGGCCGATCGTGCTTCCACCAGGGGTAAAAGTCGAAATTGTGCTCCGATCCTCTCAGGATGATGTGCAGCTGACGGTCGATGGACAAGTAGGACTCAAACTGGAGATGAATGATCAAATCATAATGGAAAAATCCAACGTTGCCGTCAAGCTTGTGGCTCCCGCCGACAAAAATTACTTTGACATTTTGAGAGGCAAGCTGAAATGGGGCTAAACATTACTCATTGGTCATTAATCAGTTCTCAATTCTCATTTTGAGACGGTTGGTTTGGAATTTACGACTCCTTCCCACCTTTACAGAGCGCCCCACAGTTATAATCGTTTCCGGAGGAGAATCAACGAAGTGAAGAGCAAAGCACCGCGTCAGACCGTGTGCAACATACCCACCAAGGACCCTAAAGAGCCCTATTGCGGCGGAAAATTGAAAAAAATTACAGAACTGGAACCGGAGGCCAAAAAGGCGGCGGGACAGGGAAAAGACGTATTTCGGTGCCAAAAATGCAAGACGCTTTACGTTGACGAGAGTCCATACGCTTTAGCGAAGAAATGACTCCGGAGGCGTTCCGTGGCAGATCGACAGAAGCTAGTCTACGATTGGAACCTCATCGGGGAGTCCGAGCCGCTAACGGATAAGCGGGTCTTATTGGACGATGAAACGCTCCGCGACGGCCTGCAATCTCCTACGGTTTCGGATCCCGCCATCGAAGACAAGATCCGGCTTCTCCACCTTATGGAAGAGCTGGGTATCCAAATGCTCGATATCGGATTACCCGGCGCCGGCCCGCGCGCCTATGCCGATACGTTGGCTCTCGCGCAAGAGATTGGGCGCAGCCGTTTGAAAATCCGTCCGAATTGCGCGGCGCGAACGACAATTCAAGATATCGACCCGATATGGGATATCGCCGACAAGACGGGAGTCACAATTGATGCCGCGACATTCCTCGGTTCCAGCATGATCCGTCAGTACGTGGAAAACTGGACGATGGACGACCTGCTGCGAAGAACGGAGGAAGCCGTGACGTACGGCATCAAGCGCGGGCTTCCGGTCATGTACGTCACGGAGGATACAACGCGGGCTTTTCCGGAGACGATCAAACGGCTGTACACGACCGCCATCAATTGCGGCGCGCGCCATATCGTGCTGACCGATACGGTCGGCCATGCAACTCCTGCTGGAGTGCGTGCACTGGTGAGATTCGTCGTCGATGAAGTGGTGAGGCCCTCCGGCGAGGAGATCCTGATCAGTTGGCATGGGCATAGCGATCGCGGGCTCAGTGTCATCAACTCGCTTGCAGCCGTTCAGGCAGGAGCAGATGTTATTCACGGCTGCGCGTTGGGTATTGGCGAGCGTGTCGGCAACACGCCGATGGACCAGGTGCTCGTGAACTTAAAACTTCTTGGCGCTATCGATCAGGACCTGATCAAATTGAAAGATTATTGCGAAGTGGCTTCGCGGGCGTGCCGTGTGGTCATTCCGCCGGGATACCCGGTTTTCGGCTCCGATGCGTTCCGCACGGCTACAGGCGTGCACGCAGCAGCGGTGATCAAAGCATTCAGGAAAGGCGAGACCGAGCTGGCGAACACGGTCTATTCGGGCGTACCATCTCACCTGTTTGGTCTTGAGCAAATCATCGACATCGGCCCGATGAGCGGAAGATCCAACGTGATTTTCTGGCTCGAAAAACGCGGAATTCAGCCGACGGAGGATCGCGTCACCACCATCTATGAGAAAGCCAAAAAATCGGCTCGCTTATTGACGACACAGGAAGTGCTCGAGGCGATCGACGTGTCGAGTCTCCACGAAAAGCGAAATGTGTTCTGAAGAAATTTTGAAATTGGACGAATCCTGCATCTTAGATCCGAAATCTCGAAATTTCGAATTGGACTCCGCATTGGAGCGCCGGATCTAAGATCTCGGATTTCGGATTCTCTCGGATTTTAAGCCGGCATGCCGCCTTCAATGATGCCGCGGAGCGTCCGGGCCACGGCGATTTCGATCAAGCTCCGTTCGTAGGCATTATCTTTCTTCGCAAGTGCCAGAATTTCTTCAGCGGCGACTTGGGATGCCTTTTTGATGGATTCCTCGTTTGCGGGCTTTCCGGCAAGTTCCTTTTCCGAAAGCTTGGCGCGCAGAGGTATGAGCCTGAGACTGGAAACAACAATTTCGGGCTCCAGACAAACCATGCGGATCAGTTTCATCCGGATCGCGGCCGAGACGCTGCCTTTGGCGCCCACGCTGGCGACCCGGAAGAATCCTACTTTTTGCTGCGGATGTAGCGGTGAAAACTCCAGTGCAGTCGGCAATTCACCTTTCTTCAGGCCCTTCGCGGTTGCTTCCAGGAAATCACGAATCGGCATCGTACGCCGCCCCGCCGGGCTTTGAAGTCGAACCTTGGCTTCAAGAAGCACTAAAGGCGTCGTAATATCAAAGTAGGGAGAGTCGGGCCGAAGTGCTTCGACCAGGGTAACTCTGTTCCGCACCAGCGGATTGGCGATGATGGATGCGGCCTGGCGGAGCAGGCCGTTCTCCCCGACCGCATCGCGCGCAACACGGCCGAGATTGACGCCCGTTCCGATCGTGACTTTGTCGCGCTTCTTCTCGATTTCCTGTAGAGGCGCAACGCCGGTGAGGTCAATGGCGACCTTACCTGCGGGTGTTCGCTCGCTTGCCGGGTCTATGCCGGACAGAAGCACGGAGCGCTTACCATGTCTTGCGATCAGTTTGAGGAGCTCTGGAACAGACTTCGGTGTCTGGATCGCGGGCATAAAAAGACAGGGAGTCTATGAGAGCGGTGAGAGCAAAGTCAATGAATATGTTAGACTGAGCGGTGTTTAAGCCCCGCTGCGGAGTATGTTGACTCCACGGGGACGTTCCGTGGAGTCGACGGAGAACCAGAGCGGGAGTTGGTTATGGAGATTGATATCTTCGATGAAATCCAGAAAATGAGACAGCAGGGCCGAAAAGCTGCACTGGCCACCATCGTCCAGATTCGCGGCTCCGTTCCCAGCTTCCAATCGGCCAAAATGCTGATTCGCGACGACGGTTCAACATTAGGATCGGTCGGTGGAGGCTGCGTCGAGGCCGAAGTTTGGACGGCGGCGCAGGACGTCATGCGAGACGAAAAATCGAAAATCATGACGTTCGATTTGACCGACGAATCGATGGCGGAAAGCGGTCTCATTTGTGGCGGCAAGGTGGAGATTTTCGTCGAGCCGCTCCTTCCAACTCCGAAAATGTTGATTTTTGGAGCGGGACACATTTCAACACAAGTCTCTAAAATTGCAACCATTGCGGGATTTCGAACCACTGTTGTCGATAACCGCCCAGTTTACGCCAACGCGGACCGCTTTCCGGAAGCGGAAGCCATTCACTCCGAAAGCTTTGAGAAAGCGTTCGAAGAGATCGTGCCTGATGAGAACACGTACGTCATCATCGTGACGCGGGGGCACCAGGAGGACCAAAACGTCCTGCGATGGGCGGTCCAAACCAACGCACGCTACATCGGCATGATCGGCAGCAAACGGAAGATCCGTTCCATTGCCGAACAGCTCGAATCCGAGGGTATTTCGCGCGAACGGCTCGAACGCCTCTACATGCCGATCGGCCTAGATATTGGAGCCGTGCTACCTGAGGAAATCGCGGTGGCGATTGTAGCGGAAGTCATTCATGTCCGGCGAGTCGGTTTTAAGCATCCTCTTAGTAAGAAGCTGTTTCAAACGACACGCACCTGACAACCATGTCCATCTTGAAGGTATCCCGCCTCGGACATCCGGTCCTCAGAATGCAATCGCAAGGTGTGACCAAGGAGGCGCTGTCGAGCCCGGCAATTCAGACGCTGATCGACAATATGATCGAAACGATGATCGAGTACAGCGGAGTCGGTCTGGCGGCCCCTCAGGTTCACTACTCTCTGGCGATTGCCGTCATTGAGAGCCACGGGCCGCGCGGTGATATTCCACTAACGGTCCTTGTCAATCCGGACGTAACCGTGCTCGATGAAGAGCTTCTCGAAGACTGGGAAGGATGCCTCAGTATTCCGGATCTGCGCGGACGCGTTCCCCGGTGGGGAAAACTGCGTGTTGACGGTTTGGACCGCCATGGAAATCGGCTCGAATTCAGTGCCGAAGGTTTTGCCGCCCGTGTCGTCCAACACGAGTTCGACCACTTGGTGGGAAAGGTTTATCTGGACCGCATGCGCGACTACAAGACGCTGACGCACGTTTCCGAATTCCAACGCTATTGGCTCCCCGAACAAGCTCCCTCTCCCTCTCCGAGCA
>WNGK01007038.1_pt1 | contig 14162 bp, 15 predicted proteins | sample 5400601 | NCBI WGS metagenome assembly WNGK01 (sample SAMN13153376, study PRJNA577476) | soil metagenome | isolation source: 60 cm soil or saprolite under Garry oak tree replicate 1 | place: USA:California | collected 2016-06-15 | reverse complement strand
ACCACCGGAGGGTTATGCAGATGAAAAGCAATTAATAAGGAAGGCCGCCACGTCGGCCTTGACTTTTATGACCTTCTCATAGAAGCCGATTACCGCTTTTCGCGCTGTGGAACTTCAGATTAAAGCTTTCGACACTTCAACAGTGGTTCCTTTGCAATCCTCTTCTTGCCTGATACCTGACCTGGTCATTGCCAGGACTTTTCCTTCCGCGCTCACGATCATGGCTTTTGGCCACAGCCGCCGGAGGTGGTTTGGAACCCGCTCCTGCAAGCCGGTTCCGAGGGGCCTACCCTCATCAGTTAAGCAGTTACGCACTACTCGGCCTTACAGCCTTTCGCGCTCATGGCGCACGATGACAGGCAGTCTGGAGGCAATTTCGCGAGATTTTGTTCGCACTGTCAGATTAGATCACCATGATCCACGGACCTAGCAAGCAAGGGCACCGACAACCGGCGATTGGTCATAGTCCTTGTAGTCAGGACGTAAGATGGCTGCCACGTCGTCGCCGACTTTGCAGGTCGCCAGCGGAAACGTCGCAATGTGTCGTACCCGAAGCCCTTCGTCTAGACCGTTCATACTCGCTGCACGAGCATTCTCCATTGCAGTCCTTTTAAGTATCCAAATCAATCCGAACTGTAAGGAGTTGCGTCCCAAACAGGCGCACCGCCGTCGCATTCGCCTTGCTTCCGGGTATCTGCTGAGACAGCCAGCGTTGGCGTGCGCGCGGATCGTCATCTGGAAGGATAGACGCGGTCCCCGTGCACCATTGAGCGCGGATGCCGCGGCGCAGTTTCAGTCGGACATGCGGGTTAGCCTCAATGTTGCGAACATAGGAGGCTTTCCTGCCATGCTCCGCCACTAGCCAAAACTGCTCGCCCACGCGTCCATCACCCACCGGAGTACGCCGTGGCTTACCGGTCTTGCGACCGAGGGTTTCGAGCAACGAATAGCCCGGCGGCGCGAGGCCGATGGAAAACAAGGTCTTAATCGGCGGGTTGAGAAAATACTTTTGCAGGAGGTGAACAACGTGACGTTTCATGCTCGCCTACCTAAGGAAGTTCCCGGCCGTCTTCGTTCACGGCGTCTTCCCTGGCACGATCCTTGCAACAACTGACGCGATCACCCTATGCTCGTGTTCTCCGGCAGTTCCTTCGAGCGCATAACAGCGCTCAAATCCATTCGGCCCAGTGATTTTCATCTTCCACCAGTCATTGGCCTGCGATCCGATTATAGAACTTTCCAATCTCCAGGCCGGTCTGCCAGCGCATGCTCGACGACCGCCGCAATCTCGGCGCGCGCTTGTATGAGACCGCAACTGGGTACGTGATGACCCAAGCTCCTGCCCTCCATGGGGAGGAACTGAGGCCGCAGGAGGGGACGCGGTAACTATTTTGACACAGGAAGCATAAACCCCTCCACCACCACATTATTCGGCTGCACGCCTGCGGGAATCAGGCTTTATCTATGCACATCTATGCAACGGACAGTGGGAAACGCTGAACTACAGGAACAAAACTACTAACACCGAACTCACTGGCATCAGCGATAACGGCCTGCGGCTATATTCCTCGGCCATGCGCGACTTTCAACCGCTTAGATCTACACGCGGGTTTCGACGGGTCGGATGCTGGACACGTACCGGAAAGCGCACCCAGAATGCGCGAGGAGCCAACGGCAGCGTTGAACGAGCTTTACTTGTTTCTTAGACTTAATCGTGGAGCTCAAATAAACGGGGGAGGAACGGAGAAAATCATGCGACCCAAGAGCAAGAAACTCTCAACGTAAAACTCGTTCACTTCACCAAACAAAATTCTCCCGATGACCGAATCCAACTAGCATTTGCCGTTACTGATGAGCAAGGCAAGGAAGAAATCATCACCGGCGAAATTCCCTATGCCACCGATCTGCTCCGGGTTTCTCAGGAACAAGGCTGGGTGAGTACCCGCCGGGGAGCCATGCGGGAGGTTCGTCGCGCGCCCGTGCGAGCGGCTTAACCAGATTTTGATTACATCATTGGCCGTGCTTCGGTGCGGCCTTTTTTGTGAGGGTTCCAAAGCGGTGGTACCGCCCTCGCCTAGAGCGCGCGACTGTCTTTCTCGTAGCGGGACACCGATCTCCCAACGTGTGGCTCGTGAGTCTTAGACAACAATCACAACGACGATAACGGTCGCGCAGGTTCGTCCAGGATTGAAATTAACGTGCACGGTCTGGCGTGGCGGAAACATGCTGGTTTGATTGCCGCAGAAACCAATCGTGAATGGCATCCCATTTTGCAGGAAGGTCACGAACGTGACTTGAATGGTTTCCCCTGCTCCATTCAGCGTGTCCCCGAGCTGCACTATGCTGACCGCATCCCCTGCTCCATTCAGCGTGTCCCCGAGCTGCACTATGCTGACCGCACCTTGAATTGTGCTCGTCTCGATGGCACCCGAAGGAAAACATCTCTGCAGGCGGCACACAACAGGAGCAATAAAACGACCAGAGGGAGGGAGAGGATGCGCGTCACAAAGCACCCCGCAGCTGAAGTGTACACCCGTTCTCGGGTTCGAGAACGTGCCCGAGTGTGCTTTCGATTTGCTGCCACTGCCGGCAACCCCATCGCACTGCCCGAATCGAACCCCATCAGACGGCACAGGGATTGTGGCGAGACACTGGCGTATACAGCTTTGCCTGTGGCCTGCCCTCTGCCATTACCTTGCCCTGTGCTGTGTGCTCTCCGCACAATCCAGCCGCAGAACACCGTGCTCTAATGGTGTTGGCCAAAAGCGAACGATCTTTATGCATCCTGGCAACATGCCAGAAAGTCAATCGATTCGCGAGATGCGGCACACGATAGAGGAAGCGCATAGAGCGCGGGGCATTCTTAGCTTGTAGGCGGCGAGCAGAGGAATTAGCAGCACACTAGGCCGAACGCTTGCATACGCGATTCGATCAGGAGCTTTGTCCGTTATTTGAGGAACGCCATAATCGACGGGACGCCATAAGGCCACGAGACCGGGCGGGGCCCGTGCTGGGCGCTGGGTATAACCTGAATCTTCAGGGTCCAAGAAACGTCAGTACCACATCCCCAGCCTTATTTAGAGACCGTACTCTTACGCTGCTACCATCCGCAAGACGTAGTTCTAGTTGAGGAATGTCACAGCTACTTACAATGAACTCGAAGGTCTCCTGTGGGCTCTCACAGGTCAGCGTGCCCACCGCAATTGCCGGTCCAATCGTGTCATGAGCATTGGGATCGGGGCCGATTTCTTGGTGGTAATGAAGTACGTAATGCACTCGCAGAAATGGCTCTCCATCCAGCAGAAGTTCACCGTCCCCCTCGAAATCAGCGAGGTGCTTCACTAGCAGAATTGTAGTTCAAGCATAGCGTCTGCCCGGTTGAGTCTCCGTGCTGATGCACAGAATGCTGAAGTGAGCAGTGAGTGAGTCTCTGCTGCTGACGACCAAGTGCGTTGATCACGAGTAGGGAGCAGGAAGGCCTTTCTGCCTGCGATACTCGCGCATTTCTTTCGCTTGATGCGTTCGGATTCGTAGACACGACAGCGGTTTACCCGTGCAAAGCAAGACGAAGCCCGCTTCGCAGTCCTCGGGAAAATAGGTAGCCGAATCTGACTGGTCCACATCTCCGCCGTCCTCCAGTCGCGCAGCACACGTTAGACATCGTCCCTGATGACAGAGTGCAGGTAATCTAATACCTGCCGCGAGAGCGGAATCCCAAATGTGTTTGCCCCGGCCGACCTGGATCCATCGCTCTCCATCTGGCATCAACAGAAGGACCTTGAACGAGGTTGATTCTGATCTCATGTCTTTTGCTGCGAGAGGCCTGCCTGGCTTCGAAGCCAAGCAGGCTCCACCCCGCAGGCAAAACTCAGGGGTTGTAAAAGCTGGCATTTTTGCTATACGGAGCATGTCCAGGTTCGCCGCGCCGGAAATGACCGGATGGAATCGACTTCCCATCACGCTCCTTGGCCAGCAGTTCAATAAACCAGGCTTCGTGCTCGACCTCCTCATTTAAGATGCGGGAGGCAAGATCATAGGTCCGAGGATCCTTCCCGAACGTGACATCACAGACCGCACTCCAACTGCGGATTGCGCAGCGCTCGGATTCCAACAGCAAGGTAAGAATGTTTACAACCGTGGGCGGATCCGGAAGCCTCGCCGCCGGACAGCCCGCTTGGTCATGAAAAGCCTTGAGATCATTTGGCAGTTCACCTCCCAGTTCATAGATACGGGGTACGATCAGCTCCCAATGGGCGCGGTCTTCCAACCTCGCGTCTTCGCAGATCTCCTTATAGTCTTCATGGCCGGCAAGGTGCATTCGAAGAATGGTGTAGTAGTAGTAGGTGCTAGCAAACTCTGCCCCAGCATTCGCAATCAGCATCTTGATCAACTTTTCAACGTCAACACCCCGCGCGCGAATTACCTCGACGCCGACGCGTTGTGTGACGTCACCGTGTTTCACAACTTGCTTTTCTGGCATAAGGGGCCTCCTTACACCCCAAGTCTAGCGTCGTCCTGGCATATAGGTCTAATATATGATTCCTATTTGATGCATAGACTCTGTCTCTGAGTCGAGATTCCTATCTGAGCGGCAATTCAGGTGGGGATGGGCCCGACGAGGTTTCACGAGAAGTGCATATGGAAATTCATCAACTCCGTTACTTCTGCGCGATCGCCCAGGAAGGGAGTTTCACTCGAGCGGCGCAGCAGCAGCACTTGGCCCAGCCGTCACTGTCGCAGCAGATCCGCAAGCTGGAAGACGAACTCGGCACTCGGCTGTTTGATCGCCTGGGACGCACGGTGCGATTAACTCCTTTTGGCGAAGCCTTCCTGCCACGCGCGGCGGCCATCTTGCGCCAAATGGACGATGCGAAGCAGGAGATTGAGGAGATGTCGGGACCAGAACGGGGCAAGCTGGTTGTTGGATCGACCCCCACCGTGGCACCGTACTTCTTGCCAGGCTGTCTGGCTGGCTTTGGACGAAAATTCCCCCAAATTCGCGTGAGCGTTGTGGAAGAACTTACCTCTGAACTTCTCGACCGGCTGCATAAGGGGCTGGTCGATCTGGCCCTATTGGCGTTGCCAGTTCAAGCTGGGCCTTACGCATGTCAGGAACTCTTTCGCGAACCCCTCTATCTTGTCGTGCCTCGGAGTCATCGTCTCGCGTCGAAGGCGACAGTCCACCTGAAACAGATTGAAGACGATCCCTTTCTGTTGCTCAAGGAAGGCCACTGCTTCCGTGAAAACACGTTGTCCGCCTGCGGACGTGCCAGATTGGAGCCCAACGTTATATGTCAGCAAACAGATCTCCGCCCTTGAAGATGACCTCGGCACAGAACTTATTCACCGTACGTCTCGTTCCATTGGAATGACTGAGGCGGGTCGCGACTTTTACGAGTCTGCTTTGCACATTCTCGGCGACTTTGAAAACGCGACTTTACGAATCGGTCGAGGCCAGACTGCACCGAAAGGGGTCATTCGTGTGACCGTTTCTCCCACGTTTGCCCGCCTCCATATGGTGTCAAAGCTGCCTGCTTTTTTTGCTGCCTACCCCGATATGGCAGTTGAGATGGCGGCATCGGAGAGCCCGACAACGATCATCGAAGACGGCTTCGATTTAGCTATCCACTCAGGTGATCTTCCAGACTCCACTCTGGTTGCGCGAAGATTCGCGCAGACGATGATCATTCTCGTCACGACTCCTCAATACCTTACACGCTACGGTGCACCGGAATCGTCGGACGATCTCAAGCGCTTTCGGTCTGTCGTTTTTGTCGAGCGCGGCTCCGTACAGCCGTGGAGCTTTGGCTCTGGACATGACGCGAAGCGTGTTATCCCCATGGGAGTCTTTCGAACCAGCGATATTGAATTGAACAGATGCGGATGGGTGTCCTTGAACATCTTGGGATTGCCCAGGGGCCAGCATGGCTCTTCGCCGCAGAACTCAGAGAAGATACCGTCATTCGTCTTCTGACTGCCTTTGAGCGAACAGTGCCAATCTTTGCCGTACGGCCTGCCAGCCGCCGGCTGTCCACCAAAGTTCGCATTTTCATCGAGCACTTGGAGAAGACTTTCGCGCTCTGTTCCCAGTTCAACCCACGACCCAGCTAAAACTGTGGCGGGATGCTCTCCCATAGAGATCAGTAATCTTAAGTTGGCATGGCGGCGGGAATCCGGAAGCCGGTCGAGGATCCCTCGATGCTGGCGCGTTTGTCGGTACTAGTCCGACCGACGAACCGATAACTTCCGGCTTGCCCGGAAATAACGGGAGCGGCGGGTGGACCGGCAGTTGACAAGACGCGATCACCGCATCTGAGCGACAATAGTAACGTCGAACTTTGAGTAGTATTTCCTGACGTCGCTGGCCCCATACTTTTCACGGAATTTTTCGACCACGGATGCCACCCGTGGTGCATCGGTGACAGGAACGACCTTATATTCAGCCTCCACGCTACCTGCGCCAATCCGAATCGACGGGTTCTTCAACACGTTCTTGTACCACTGTGTAGCGGACCCCTGGACCGGCAGCAGGTAAAGCTTATCTTCGCCCACTACGAACCAGACCGGGTTTGAGATGGTGCGTCCCGACTTTCTGCCGATCACACTGATGTTGATTTCGCGAGATCGGGAAAGGCGGTCTCTTAGAGCATCGTTCCGAGCTGGTTTATTGTTCATCCAAATCTCCTTTATTTCGCCACACACCCTAAAGTACTAGTGTGGACGTTTCTCGAAGACATCCTTCACGACAGGTAACGCGGAAAAGGCATTCGGCCAACCGGCGTAGAAGGCCAAATGCGTGACGACCTCAGCGGCCTGCGCCTGTGTCAGACCGTTGTCCATCGCCCGATTGAGGTGGTAGGGAATCTGCGCAACCTGTCTGGAAGCAATCAGGACGCTGACAGTGACGAGACTCCGATCTCGAGGCGAAAGGTCCGGACGCAGCCACAAGTCACGGAACAGAACGTCAGTGGTGTACTTCACGATGCCCGGAGCGACGTTGCCGAACTGCTGTTCCACGCCCGCTGCGCGTTTCGCCTCGGCGTCATTGTCGAGCGGAAGAAGCGCAGGCGAAGCGAGAGGAAGCTGATCGGCACCAATCTTACGATCGGCAAAGACATCTTTCGCGACGGCGACTGCCGACATTGCATTAGCCCAGCCGGAGTAAAAAGCGAGATGCGTGATGATCTCAGAAATCTCGCGCGGTTTAACGCTCTTATCAAGTGCGAGGTTAAAATAGCAGGGCATCTCGATCGTCTGGTTGCGCGCGATCAGGGCGGGCGATGGCAACGATACTGCGGTCCCGTGGCGTGAGCCCAGGGCGTTTCCATAGTTCGGCAAGGGTGCCTTTCGCATACTTCTCAAGCGCCGGCGCCACCATCAAGCGTTGCTAACATGTTTTGTGCATCGGCGTCGTTGGGCGCCATCTCTAACGCAGTCCGTAATTCCTTCTCGCCTCGGTGAAGCCGCGGGGCATATATGTTCGCCGCAAAGCCGTAATTTAGAGCCTGGCCGCATAGATAGTGCTTCTGCGGGCCGCATGGATAAGACACTAACATTGCGCCGTACGACGCTAAATGCCTTCCCGCCCACGACCTCATTGACTGATCTTCAGCACCCACGCCGGTTGTCGGCGCAAGTCCTCGGGAAGGTCTGGAAGTTCAATCGACAATCCCGCTTTTGAGGCTTGGAACTTCAAACGCCCATCCGAGCCGAGCAAACTAACTGATTTGGCAGTACCCACTTCTTTGATTACCAGGCTGTGGCCCGACCAGCGGGGCAGAATCGCGTAAACGTCGTTGCCCTTTGTCGTGAAGAACGCTTCGATCGACGCTTTCCCGTCATCAGATTTTTCAATTAGCTTTGTTACGTCGTACGCTGACGAATACTCCTTGTTGTATTCAATTTTCGGCACTTCGCCCGCAGTCCATTGCCGCGTATTCTTCCAGGGTTTCGTGCCGTAGATGGCTTCACCGTTGATCTTGAGCCAGTCCCCCATCTGCGTGAACCGCTCTTCCATAATGACTGGAATAGTGCCGTCCGCCTTCGGTCCAATATCGAGCAGGAGGTTGCCGCCGCGGCTGACCGTGTCGACGAGGATCAATACCAGTTCCCGGCTCGTGTGGTAAATGTTGAGATCTTCGGCGCGGTTGTAGCCATAGCTCACGCCCATGCCACGGCTCTCCTCCCAGGGATGATCGACGCCACTCATTCCTGCGGTGTATTCCGTGGTCCAGTAGCCGCCATGTTTGTGGCGAGTGTCACTGCCCCAACGATCGTCCACAACTACTTCGTCCTTGACCGGAGACTCGTTGTACAGCCATGCCAGCAGTTCAGCGCTGTGCCACTGCTCTGAGGTCATCTCCCACTCACCATCACTGAAGATGATTGCCGGCTTGTAGTGCGTGACCAGGTCCTTGAACTGCGGGAACATGTGCTCGCGGACGTAGCGGGGCTTGTCGTACAGCCAGAGCGGGTTGTACCACTCGTAAAGCGAATAGTAGTAGCCCATCCGCAGGCCTTTCCGACGAACAGCCTCGGAGAGATCGCCCAACACATCGCGTTTTGGGCCGATCTCGACTGCGTTCCACGGACGCCCCCACGTTGCTGACGCCTGTTTACTAGGCCACAGCGCGAATCCCTCGTGATGCTTCGAGGTCAGCACGACGTACTTGGCGCCTGATCGTGAGAACACATCGGCCCAATGATCTGGATCGAACAATTCTGCCTTGAAATGTAGCGCAAAATTCTGGTACGGAAAGTCCGCCCCATACACGTTCTGGTGAAATTCCCAAGTCCCTTTCTGAACTCCGTCAGCCTTCGGATTGATCTTCCCGTTTGTCATCGCATTCCAGTACCACTCGGCATAGGCAAGCTTTCCAGGTAGAACGGGAGCATAAGCCGGAACCGAATATGTGCCCCAGTGAATGAAAATTCCAAACTTGGCGTCACTGAACCAGGCCGGCGTGGGACGCTTGTCCACAGATTCCCAGGTCGGTTCGTAATGTTGCGCGAATAGAGGAAGAACTGCAGAGAACACCAGCAGGAAGAAGTAGATGGTGGGTTTTTTCATAAGATCTCCATTGAACCGGCGGACTTGCCCACGCACAAAGATGGGACACGAAACCCCGCCCCTAATTCCAGAACTACACGACAGAAGAAAGCCCGCTACTGCCAAAGGCAGAGGCGGGCAATGCTTTGAAGCTTCTCGTTGAGGCTCAGAACATGAACCTGAGTCCGAACTGCATGACGCGTGCGGAGTTGGCCGTATCTGTGACCTTGCCAAAGCCACCGGTATTGCTAACGTCACCGTTCGGCGCAGCCCAAATCACCGTGTTAAACAGATTGAACGCTTCTGCACGAAACTCAAGTCTTCGTCCTTCGCCCATGATCGGGAAACCTCTAAATATCGAGAAGTCCAAGTTCCAATACCGCTGCGCCTGGAACGCGTCAGGGCGGATATTGCCGTAAGTGTTAACTGGCTGTTGGAACGCACTGGTGTTGATCCAACAGGTCTGTGTATGTACGGCTGCCCCACCCGGACAATTGCCCGAGTTGGGATCGCCAACCATATTGGCCTGTTCGTATCCGGCCCACCCAACGTTCCCAGTGTTGGCCGGATCGCCATTGTTGTCAGTCGCGCTGTAACGCTGGCCGGAACGAACGGTTAAGATTCCGTTGACCTGCCAGTTGCCTACGATGTAATCGACCGCGTGACTACCGCTTGAGAACCGCTTGCCCTGACCGATAGGCAATTCATAGGTGGTATTGACAACCAAGTTGTGTGGAATATCGAACCCTGCAGGACTCAAGCTGGCCCGGGGGTTGTAAGGATCGGCTACATTTTTACCTTCCGCGCCGAACCAGCCATCGTTCTCATCCAGTGCCTTCGAGAAAGTGTAAGCAACCTGATAGGACAGCCCGCTCGATAATCTCTTGTCCAGGGACAACTGGAATGCGTGGTAGTCGGCAAAACCCACGCTGCGGTCGTAGAACGTCGAGATCATGTAAGGGTACAAAGACCTGGACTGTGGATTTGGCAAGGGACTCGGCTGCAGGGCCGTGTTGTACATTCCGCCGATGTTTGCGCGATGGGTCAGCGCGCTTACGTAGCTGCCCGTGATCGTGGTGGTTGAGTTGATCTGGTGCTGAATGCCGAAGTTGAACTGGTATGCATACGCATTCTTGATATGTGGGTCGTAGTGCCAATTCACACCGCCTGCGAAGAATGGGGTAGGAGCAGGTAGCCCTGCGCTGCCGCTTCCCGCAAAGGGATCCAACGCCGAAACCAAGGGCTGGCCCTGAGAGTTGGTGGTGGAGCCACCCGGCTTGTTCAGGTTGTTGGCAATCAACTGCCCGATGCCGGGCCAGTCACCCTCAATGTTCTGGGACATCTGGCTGACCGCAGCCCAGTTGTCATACATGATTCCGGCACCGCCACGAACCACGGTGTTGTCGGTCGCACGATAGGCGAACCCAACGTGAGGACCGACATTGGTGTAGGTGTTGTGGGAAATGCGGCCACGCGGGTCAACCACAACGTGCGGCGGGAGAGTTCCCGGAGGCAGGCAGGTCTGCGTTGCGGGATCGCAAGCCACGGCATTCCCTTGGGCGTCCAACATAATGCTCGGGATGCAGGGAGCATGTCCACGCACTGTGCAAGGCGGTGGCGGGAACTGCAGAACATATGTGCCAGTTGAAAAGTCGAAGTCACCGGTTTCAATGCCGCCTTGTTCGCCAATTGTGTCCTTGGTGCCGTACGGCGGGATCAGGGTCAGGTCGTAGCGAACGCCATAATTCACGGTCAGTTTCGGCGTTGCCTTCCACGAATCCTGGAAGAACGCGCTAAACAAACCGCCCAGACGGGTTTTCTCATTGACATCCCGGCGGTTCGCGCCGTTCACAACGCCAAGCAGGTAGGACGCCAAGCTAAATCCGCCCTTGCCGGTCGAAGGATCGCCCGTCTCCGTGTCCGAGAATCCGAGTTGGTCGTACGCGATCGGGCTGGAGAACACGCTGCTGATGTAGTTGCTGCCAAAGGAGAACGTGTGGGTTCCCTTGAGCTTGTTAATTGTCACGGAGCCCTGCCAGTTGTCGGTGGCTTGAGGCGTATTCTGAAGAATTTCCCCGGCATTAGTAAAACCATCAGCAAGACCCAGAGAAGGAAGTAAACATCCTTTCGTTCCTGCGAAATTACACGCAAAGCCTGCCGCGAACCCGGCGCTGGCGATTACAGAATCCGCGTCCGCGCCCTTCTGTTTTGTGAGCGCGTTGTCCGAAACCTTGGTACGCGAGAAGAGCGTCTGCAACTGCAAGGTCGGACTGAAAGCGTGAACCCAGTTTCCACCCCAGTTCACAGCGGGAATCTTGTCGTTCTTCAGAAACCCGGGCAAGTTGCCGTTGGGGGTCATGGTTGTACTGTCAATTTGACTCCAACGGAACCAGACCGAGTCCTTGTCGCTGAAGTTGTGATCAATTCGCCCGTTGTACTCGTTCTGGTGCTGAGTATTTGGATCGTTGTCGAAGGCATTACTGTTGGTGTTTGGGTCGTAAGCCCCGGCCTGCGGATAGACAGCCTGGACGAATCCGACCAAGTTCTGATTGATGAGGTTGGACGGAATAATATTTCCAGCGAAGGGCTGCCGGGTAAAAGTCGAACCTGAAGGAGTGGTTGTAAATGGGTTGTAGATCTGTTGGGCTGGGTTGTTGCAGATGCCACTCCCGTTGAAACCCGCAGTACACAGAGCGCTGAAGTCGCCGCTCAACTGCGCGGCTGTCGGCACGAGGATGTTTACACCAATCGGCTGTGAATAGCGGAATCCCTGATATGCGAAATAGAAGAACGTGTTCTGCTTCAGCCCGCCTATCGGAATTGGCCCACCGACAGCACCGCCAAACTGATTCTGGTGGAACAATGCCTTGGGCTGGTTCGCAGGCAAGAAATGTGGGCGCGAGTCGAATGCGCTGTTGCGCATGTACTCCCAGGCCGAACCATGGTATCGATTTGTTCCCGACTTGGTCACGACGTTGACCACTCCGCCGAGCACAGAGCCGAATTCGGAAGAATCGGTGTGCGAGACGACTTTGAATTCCTGAATCGCATCCACGATTGGAGGCACGGCGTAGGTACTGAGGAACGCCGCAAAATTGTTCATGCCGTCAGTGAGGAAGTAGTTGCTACGGTTGGTCGCGCCATTGATGGATGGAAACGAGAAAGCAGCTCCTTCCGAGATCGGCGCCGCAAATCCGCCTGTCCTGCCGCCCATAGCGTTCTGGCCAACGCTGATCGGCACAACGCCCGGGGTTAGAGAAAGCAATTGGGTGAAGTTCCTGCCGTTCAGGGGCAGATCGTTCACCTGCTTTGTGGCAATGACCGTGCCCAATTCCGCTGTTGAAACCTGGAGTTGCTCGGTGGTGGCTTCAACGCTTACCACTTCTGTCTGCGCGCCTGCCGCCAGAGACACGTCAATCGTAGCGGTCTGGTTCACGGCCAGAACGAATTCGGAGATTTGCTTCGTGCTGAAGCTCGGGGCACTAACCTTCAACGTGTAGCGACCCGGGTTAATATCGGGAAAGACGTACGTCCCCGTGTCATTGGTGACGGTACTCCGCTCGACACCTGTATCCGAGTTGCGCAGAACCACCGACGCCTTTGTCACCATAGCGCCCGTGGAGTCGCGGACCACACCGTTGAGCGACGCGGTCGAAAGCTGCGCCAAGGCAGCGCTGGTTACGAAAGCTAGAACGCTGATGAGCCACAGCAGATTACGGAACCAAGATGCAGGACCGCGCGAATCAATCATGGATTCCTCCAGCCTGTCAGTAAATGCCCTCTAGACCAACCAAGGTGCAACCCACGTTTTGTAAAGAGGCGCCATTCTAGTATCAAACTACTAGAAGTTGTCAAGAACTATTTAAGCGCTCGTAACGGAAATAACACCGCAACCAAATGGTGCACATGGATTGTCTGAGCGCTTAGAATTGCAAAGGTCGTCTTGTATACGTTTTCTCATACTTTCTCCTCGGCAGGTTGTAAAGCAGAAGGGTATGGTGAGATAAAGTACTGGGACATAGCATGTTAACGTGAGTCCGTCGTCCATTCCCTTGACGCAAGCACGCTCACCTAAAAGTCGCGGGGGAGAGGTCGATCAGCAACCCAAGATGGGAAACCTCGGTAGATCTCAGCACCGAAAGGCGGCCAGAAAAGTCAGGTCAGTAGCTTGGTTCCCGATTTTGCTCACTGTTTTCCTCAGAGGGGTTTCCGCCTGTGGGCAATCTCCTTCCAACGCAAAAGCGACAGCTCAACCCAAACCGATGGCTTCCGAGCACGTTGGTTCTCTCGCGTGCGCCGAGTGTCACAAAGAGATCTATAGCAAGTACGCGCAAACCGGCATGGGACGCTCCATGTCGCGGGTGACGCCTGAGATTTTGAAAGCGCAGCCAACTTCCGGTTCGATCGAAGACAAGAACACTGGTTTGCATTTCGATGTTTATGCACGCGACGGAAAGCTCTTTCAGTCCGAGTACGAGCTCGACTCGGACGGGAAGGAAGTCTTCCGCGACACTCGCGAGGTGGAGTGGATCGTCGGAGCTGGGGAGAACGGGCTCGGCGGCCTCGTTCGGCAGGGCGATTATGTATTTCAGGCGCCGCTGTCTTTTTACTCCAAGGCGCAGCGCTGGGAACTGTCACCGGGATACGAGCTGGGCAACGCTGCTTTCAACCGGCCGATACTTCCTGGCTGCGTCTCTTGTCACAGCGGGCGGCCAAATCCCATGCCTGAGGGAAATGGTCATTTTGCCAATCCGCCATTTTCCGAACTGGCGGTCGGCTGCGAGAACTGCCACGGTCCCGGCCTCGCGCACGTGTTGGCACATCAGGTGGGATTCGACAACGAGGGGCATGACCCTTCAATTGTGAATCCCGCCTCGCTGACGCCAGCGCTGGCAGACAACATCTGCATGTCCTGTCACCAGACCGGAGATGTGCGAGTGCTGAAGCCAGGAAAACACTACAAGGATTTTCGTCCAGGAACACCGCTCGACGACACACTCTCGATTCTCATGGTCCCGCCGAAGCGAGAGTCTCCGCCGCAACAGGACCTGCTCGAACACTACTACTCAATGACTCTGAGCAAGTGTTATCGCGCGAGTGGCGAGAAGCTGAG
>WNGK01026060.1_pt1 | contig 14163 bp, 17 predicted proteins | sample 5400601 | NCBI WGS metagenome assembly WNGK01 (sample SAMN13153376, study PRJNA577476) | soil metagenome | isolation source: 60 cm soil or saprolite under Garry oak tree replicate 1 | place: USA:California | collected 2016-06-15 | reverse complement strand
TGGAGCGCTGGACGCCAGAAGACCTGGAGTATATCTTTAGAGGCGAGCGTTGGGGCGAGCCATACGAACTTTCACGCCAGTGGATCATCTGGCACGTCATCGAGCACGACCTCCACCATGGAGGCGAACTCTCCTTCTCACTTGGCGCGCACGGCCTCGCCGCCCCCGATCTCTAGCAGACCTGGAGGTGCCATTTCGCCTACCAGTCGCATTCGCCAGCAGCGTTCTGAGAGCGCCCTGGGGTAGTGCTTAGATATTCTCAATGGTGCTTTTCAGTCTTAGTACCTCAGCGTCCAGGGGGGTTAGCTGCTGGCGCATACTCACGATCTTTTCTTGTTCGGCACGTATAAAACGGATATAGGGTGCCAGGGCATCATAGACACGCTGAATAGACCCGTTCAGTTCCTTATTGAACTGTTCGTTCATAAGCGTGTGCAAGCGTTGACGCAGGTCTTGCATTTTCTCATCAAATTTACGTTTGGCGCTAGCCCTGCGTGCAGGAATAATAAAGAGACCAAGAACAAGCGCTACTGTTCCGGCTGCAATGCCGGTCACGTCGAGAAATGTGAAACCAATGGCTGCTGCCGCTACGGCTCCGATTGTGCCCAGGGTTAGTCCACCTGCACCAACAACCAGGGCCTGCACCACGCTTGTTTGCAGTTCCTCTGAGAGTTTTTGTGCCTCCTCTTTAGGATGATAGGAATCCGCCAGCTTACTGGCTTTTTCGAAGACAGCCCGCAGGAGTGTCTGCCGGTTGTAGTCAAATTGCCTGTTGATTGACCCGATCAATTGCTCGTCGCGGACACTGCTCTCCTTACGTCGTCGGTCCAGGTACTCCATAATGTACTGGCGCAGTCTCTGCTCCTGGTCCGTCAGCCAATCGATTAAATCCCTCACTGCCCCATCGATACGCGAAGCGCTATCGCCTACCACCGTTTCTTCAAATTCCCGGCGTATCCTGTCGGCCTTGACCAGGTCAAAGGTGCGGCTTAAACGAATGGTATCATCGAAGAAGCGGTCTCCCCGTCGGCCCATCTCCAGCACGATGTTTTCGATCTCACCAAGTCGATGTGAGAAGTTCTGCTCCATTTCCTTGCGATATTGCTGCAAATTATCTTCGATGGCGCTTACCGTGCGATCATCTTCGCTGAGCAGGCGGCCGCGTTGCTCTACTGCGCTTTGCGTCTCTGCAATCAGGCGCTGCATCACCCCAAGAGGACTGAGTAGCTTCAAGCGCGCACGTTCTCCTTCGTCCAGCTTGCGGAAGAGATAATCCTCTAATGCCCCGATACGGCTGCTCTCCCACAAACGAATAGCTTCATGTCCTACGGCGGTATGAGATTGCTGTGCCAGCAATACCGATACAGGGAATATCTCTGGTTGGAAACCCAGCAGTCTTTTACAATTATCGTGTATAAATGTTACGGCATTGTCCAGGTCTGCCTGTGTACGGTAAAAATCGGCTTTGTTCAGCACAATCATCACCTTTTTATCCCAGTTGCGAATGCCCTCCAGGAATGCACGCTCACTTTCCGTAAAAGGCCGGTCTGCTGAGGTAACGAGCAGGATCAAATCGCTGTGTGGAATAAAATCTCTCGTCATACGTTCATGTTCACGTAGCACAGCGTTGATACCAGGCGTATCTACAATGCTGATATTGCGTAAAAAATCGGCCGGATAAAACTGCTCAACAGTCTCTCTGTCCAGTTGGATTTGTCTAATCTGCTCTCCATAGCGTATCTTCGTAATTTTTGCCGTTGTTGGTGTGACGCCTTCTGCAAGCACAGGTGTACGCAGCAAAGCATTAATCAAGGCGGATTTACCTGAATTGAACTCACCGACGATCACCAACAGGAAGAGTTCGTTGAGTGAAGCGATGACTTGCTCTAAGGTTGTAGCATGGGCGCTCACGCCCTCAGTACCAACCAGGCATGCTTGCAATGCATTAGCTATTTGCCGTTCCTGCTGCAAAATGTCCCGTCGCTGTTCACGCACGTCTATTTTTGCCATAGGCTATCTCGCTTTCTCTGATGGGAAGGCAAAGATAGAATCCCCTTCCTCGCTCGTATGTAGTACTTATATGTAATACTGCATACGCCTACCTCTTCGACTCAACTTTTCCATGCTGGCCGGGCAATTCAGCTTGTTTCCTAATTTATTTCCTATTGGCCACAACCAGCCTCACCCAGGTCAAGCGTGACATCGACAGAGGTAGGGTGAGGAGTATCCAAAAGCTCAGGCCTTTCGTAAGAAATAGCGGTTGCGTAGCTCACCTTCTTGCTCTGCCAGCCAAATGATGAGCCTGCTGTCAAACTTGCCAGTCCACCATATCACGCCTCTCTTTTCGACGTCAAATGATGTCACGAGGAAATGATTGCTGATATTTACATTCACGCTTGTAGCAACAGGAAGCATATGCTATCATAGGACTAACAGCCCTCCCTATCGACCAGCCAGGGAGGAGCCACAGAGTACACACAACCACAAAGATGGGGGCATCGGAGACCTGGGGCAACGACCTGTGCTCATGAAGGGAGAGTACCATGGCCAAACATATTGAACACGAGGTAGCCTACTACTACGATTTCCACCCCACCGAGGAGGATCTAATGGGGGAAACCTCGGTTCATGCTACCCTCGTCCATTATCTGATAGAAGTCCTCACCTGGCTCTTGGAGGGACAGACATGTGCGGTGTATGAAAACCTCAACTTCTATCAAACACCTAATCCGACCTTATGGGCGTGGAGGAATATTTTGCCTACGATCCCAACGAGCCCCCAATTGGAAGAGAAGCTACTGGCAGGCTCTTTGGCTGGCAACTCGACCGGGGAAAACGAGCCATGCGAAAGATGCCTGTAGGTCCAGATGGCGGTCTATGGAGTGCCCACTTACAGAGTGTGTTGCTACCCCAGGGCGAGTTTTTGCGCCTCTATGACCGGCAAGGTCACCTGCGTCTCACGCAAACTGATGCTCAGGCCAGGCGAGCAGAGATCGAGGCCAGGCGAGCAGAGATGGAAGCTGGGCGGGCAGAGATCGAAGCCAGGCGAGCGCAGGTCATGGCTGAGAAATTGCGCTCCCTTGGAATAGACCCTGACCAGCTATGATCTTCTAACAGGTTCACCCCTGGACTCCCGCCCAGGGCCTCAGAAGCCCTCAGCGGGCCACCGCGACTGACTCACCTGTCATCCTGAGCGCAGCGAAGGATCTCCAGTGCCAATGCGGGCCCCAGAGAGCCATCGCGGCACTCTCCTGTCATCCTGAGCGAAGCGAAGGATCTCCAGGGCCTATGCGGCTGTCACCACATCTTGTCTGCCCACCCCCCAGGGAGCAGTCCATGCCCACTGCTCGAGCGCAGCCGCGGGCAGCGGACGAGAGAGATAGTAGCCCTCGGCCACCACCTCACACCGCAATGGACGTGCCATCGCTATCACCGCTTGCACAATGGCCACGTCGGCCGGATCCGCATCTGCCCCCAATCCGAGCACAAAGGCCTTGTAAATCTTGATTTCATCCAGGGGAACTACAACCCATACCATTAATCAAGCGTAACCTTTGTAGAAACGCTCATCTTTCCAGGATCATCTAAAGAAAGTGAGTTTAACAATTGATGAGTCAGACTACACCTGATAATGATCAAAAACGGGGCGCCACAGCACATCGCCTATTTGCAGCCTACTATGAACGCGTCTCCCGTAGTCGAGCGGAGCGCGACTTCATGGAGCCCTTGCGTAAGGAGATTGCCGGGCAGGCATCTGGTGTCGTGCTGGAAATAGGTGCGGGCAATGGACTCAACTTCGCTTTTTACGACCCCAGCCTGGTTGAACGGGTGGAAGCTATTGAACCCGATACGGCGATGCTGCGCTATGCACGCGAACGCATAGCAATAACAAAAGTACCGATTACGCTCACCCAGACTCCGGTGGAGGTTCTGCCATTTGCTGATGAGACGTTTGATTGTGTCATAGCAACGCTTGTCTTTTGCTCTGTTAGCGATCCAGCAGGTGGGCTACGCGAGATCTGGCGTGTCTTGAAGCCAGGTGGGAAATTGCTGCTGCTAGAGCATGTGCGCTCTCAAGGAACCATTGCGGGTCTTATACAGGATATACTTGTGCCTGTAACGACGAGAATCGCTGGCAATTGCCATTGGAACCGTAATACCGAACGTACGGTAGCCGAGGCTGGTTTTGAGATTGAGTACAGGCGTGCTCTGGGAGGTGTGCTGGTGCCAATGGTGATGCTGCGGGCTCTGCGCAGATGATAAGTGACTTGTACATATCAAGGGAGAGCATGCGTAATGGCCAAACACATAGAAAACGAGATAGCCTACTACTACGATTTCCACCCCACCGAAGAGGATCTAATGGGGGAAACCTCACTTCATCGCAGCCTGATCGACTCCCTGGCCCTGGTTCTCAAATGGCTCTAGCTTCCAATATGTGCGCAGTTGGCGCGTGGGGAAGACGGGGCCAGCACCACAGGTCGTCTTCGAGATTGCCTCGGAGGAGACCTGGAACAACGACCTGCACGAAAAGCCTGGCAAGTATGCCCGCATGGGTGTCACCGAATACTTTGCATACGACCCCAATGAGCAGCCCCTCGATCGCAAGACGGGACGGCGCCTCTTTGGTTGGCAGCTTGATCCAACAGAAGGCGTCATGCGAGAGATGCGCTTACGTGCAGATGGCAGTCTGTGGAGTTCTCACTTGCAGAGCGTGTTGGTACCCCAGAGCGATCATCTGCGCCTCTATAACCGTCAAGGCAACCTGCGCCTCACTCAAGCTGAAGCCGAAGCCAGGCGAGCGGAGATAGAAGCTGGGCGAGCAGAGATAGAGGCCAGGCGAGGTCAACTCATGGCTGAGAAATTGCGCTCCCTTGGCATAGACCCTGACGAGTTATGATATTCTAACAAGACATCAGGGCTGTTGCAAGATCGTAAGCGGGGTTCAAAGGGGCAGCCGCCTATAAGTGCGGACTTAAGGGGGTGCAGGGGGCGAAGTCCCCTGCCGGGGTCTGGGGTGACCCCAGTTTCTCCTTCTCCTCTCTCGCCGCCGCAGGCGGCAAGGAATCGCTTAAGTCCGCGCCTATGGGCAGCCGCCCCTTTGTGGGGGGCCTGGGAGCGTCCCCCAGTCTCTTTTGCTCCCGCACCCGCAAGCCGCCATGACAAGACATATATCAAGCTTGACAAATCGCAACATTTACGTGTATATTCATGTATACACTGCAAACTATCATCAGCAGCCCTAACACTATTAGAATTTGATTTGAAGGAAAAGAGGACAACAATCGTGACGAATATCAACCTTATTATGCCCATGCCCATCCATTCCTACTGCATGCCTGAACTTATGGCAAGCACCAGGTTCTCGCTGGTCGCTGTCCTTTTTCCGCGTACCGATCATGCTCACTTGATTGAGTGAACTTATCAACACAGGAAACGTAAAAAGGGGCGCAGGCGACAAACCTGCGCCCCTTCTTTTTGGGCCTTTTTTCTCGTTCTGCTCCTCCACTCCGATGGCGCTCTTCGCCCTTCTCAGCGCGTTTTCGCTGATGTTGGCCGTTTTTGTTGTTCACAGATGTTCAGCTATTTTCATCTGTTTTCAACGGCTTAACTGTCAATTCAACTGTCAATTCGGAAGAGGCTGAAGTGGCTTCCTCTCGGACTTTGGCATTGCCGTTTTAACGCAAACCGGACGTACATCGCTACCATCTGCCTATGGCATCGGAGGAACACCCTCTTATCAGGGTTTCACCAGGGTGTGAGCCTTTTTGATGTTTGCATAATTAGAATGAGACGCAACCTGGTTGCGTCGATCGCTGCCAAAATGAGCACGAAGTTGCTCCAAGACTGCCATTACCAGGCATCTTTCGCTAGACGATAACACCTGAGCTTATGTCAGTCTAGATGTGCAATGCTGAAAAAGGCTCACACCCTGTTCACGCCACGTCTTTTTCTCGCGCATCTAGAAGTAGAATACCTCTGCCTTGTACACGAAACAGGAGACGACGTCCATCCGGTAAACGCGGCTGTTGTTGGGTGACCTTTGCACACAGCGTCTCCAAATCTCGGTTGAGGGCACAGTCGTTGAATTGCTTGAGTTCGACCTCGACCCGATCTTGTCCCCAGAAGATTCGCCCTGGCAACTGCAAGAAAGCTTGCAGGCGCTGCCAACTGGCATGAGCATATGAAGCCGGAAAATAGTGATCACGGACCCATGTAGGTTTCAGTGTAAGCGCGACCGCGAACTGAGCTTGAATAGGCCATTTTTGAGCTACGTAAGCGCGAAATATTTCAACGTAAGCGCGTTTTTTGTCTGACTTTTCAGTGTAATCGCGAATTAAGTACATCGAGCGTGAATTGTGTTGGGAAGGCCAAGTTGCACCGTTTATTCGCTGCAATTGCTCTTTTTGTGTGCCCATACAGCGGCTGTTTGGGGTCTGACAACGATTGCTGCATTTTTGGGCCATTTTCGCCCGGAATACCTCTCTTGTACGCGAGCACCTCCCTTTTCTGACCTATTATCGCCTCTTCTTGCTCCTGGTGAAGTGATAGGTTCTACTTGCGTAAGCAAGAAGCCACATGTACGGATGCTCCCCTGTTAGAAATGGGGGCATAAGCAGCCAGATCACGCATGAAATTGTTCGGAAGGAGCGACCGACGATGGAGCAACCCACGTTATACGCAACCACACATCGGTGGTGGGTTCGTCCGGTTCGGTGGCTATGGCGGATACTATGCTTTTTCTGGGCAACTGTCTTCGTTGGCCTGGTGCTCGGCTTTATCCCTGCTGTGCTCTTTCTCACCAGGGGGACTGATCCCCATACCCTCATCGTGGGAGTGATACTGGACTGGGTAGGGCAACATCTGGTTCTCAGTCTCGTGGTCTCGCTGCTGTTCGTTGTGCTCACTGCTCTGACCTGGTTAGTCGTTCGTCGCTTCAATAGCGTTTCTGTGCAACAAGGGTCGATCTCTGTCGCCCTCTTGCAGCGCAACCGCGCTGCGTTGGTGCATACGTTACGCCAGGAGTATAGCAAGCGGTTGACACACTCCTTGCAAGGGGCGAGGATGATGACCCTGGGACTGCATGAACGCACTGACGTCACCCTCTCTTCTGCTCAACTCGTGTTTCGTCGCACACATGCGGCGGAGGAACGCGAACTTCCATTTGGCACCTCCATTGTGCAGGCATATGACGAGGCAGGACCGGGATTGCTCCTTTTGGGGGAGCCTGGAGCAGGAAAAACCACATTGTTGCTTGATCTGGCAGGTGAGTTGCTTATACGGGCTGAAGGTGATTCTACTCAACCTATTCCGGTAATTTTGAATCTCTCCTCCTGGGCCAGCAAGAAACTTCCATTGATCAACTGGCTCGTTGATCAACTGCAATTGGTCTACGGGGTACCGTCCCACTTTGGTCAAGCGTGGATGGAACAAAATCAATGGCTGTTGCTGCTCGATGGTATTGATGAGGTAGAAGAGTCAGCGAGAACTGCCTGTATTGAGGCTATCAACACCTACCGGGGAGAGCATTTCGTTCCACTCGTCGTCTGTTCTCGCAGCCGTGAGTATCTGGAACAAGAGGCTCGGCTCGTTCTCCCAGGAGCTGTTGTAGTGCAGCCTTTGCAGGAGAAGCAGGTCACGGATTATCTCGCCAATGCTGGAGAAGCGCTTGCCACGGTCCAAACGGTGGTGAATACCAATCCTGTGCTTCAGGAACTGTTGACCACACCCCTCATGCTCAGTGTCGTCGTGCTGGCCTATCGGGACAAAGCGGTCAATGACCTGCCCCAGTTGGGGACTGCCAAACAACAGCGGCAGCAGGTCTTCGCGGACTATGTAGAGCGCGTCTTGGACCAGCGAGTAACCAGACGCGAGTTCACCCCACACCAGACGCGGCAGTGGCTTACCTGGCTAGTGCAGCGTATGCAGCAGTTCTCTCTCACAGAGTTCTACCTTGAATGGTTGCAACCCACCTGGCTGGCGACGGAACAAGCACAGACCCTCTACACTCGGTTCACCTCGCTACTGTCCGGGTTGACCGGTGGGCTGCTCCGCAGACAAGGAGGGCAGAAAATTCGTCCTGAAGAGACCTGGTCACTGCTCTTCGGGCTGCTCTTCGGGCTGGCTCTCGGACTGGCTCTCGGGCTGGCTCGTGGGCTGGTTCTCGGGCTGGGCCTCGGGCTGCTCTTCGGGCTGGGCCTCGGGCTGAGTATCACACCACTCGGTAGAGTATCAGACATGCAGATCACCGAATTCCTGCGTAGGAGTAGGAGACCCAACCAGGGAGTACACAGATTGGGATGGCCCGAGCTGCGCATCTGGCTGAGCCTCTGGCTGCTCAACGGGCCGGTCTTCTGGCTGAGCCTCTGGCTGCTCTTCGGTGGTATATTCTACTTGGCGCACTACTTCCTCCGGTTCCTCCTGTGGCTAAGCGGAGCCATGCCCTGGCACTACGTCCGTTTTTTGGAAGAGGTGACCGAGCGCATCCTGCTGCAACGGGTTGGAGGAGGCTACCGCTTCGTCCACCCACTCTTTCTGGAGTACTTCGCCTCAGGCGCAGCACTATCTCCCCCTTCTATTCAGTCTCTTCCTTCACAACAACGATAGCTAGTATTGTGTGCAGGCAAGAAAAGGATTTTGGAGCAGATATGGCCCAAAATCTCACATATTGTTGTCATATCCCTATTTCGCGATTACGCTGAAAGGTTTTTACTATCGCGGTAGACTTATTTCGCGATTACACTGAAACCTTTGCCTGGATCGCGCATACGTTGAAACTCACAACCCACATGCCCAGATTCGCCAGAGCCACCTTGAAGATCGTCATCACTTGATCTTTGTGGTTATCTAGTTCGTACATCTCCCGCTCCTGTTGGCCTAGATCTTCAAGGGCTCTGAGCAGTTCACGCTGCTCCCGGCAATACTTCTCGCACTTGGCAAACTCTTTGTTGCTGGTGTGGTAGGCTTTCCACTGCCGCTGCTGGTACTCCTCAATTTCGGCATCGGCTAAGGACTGCTCCTCTTTGATCGTTTTGCGCAGGAGCCAGTGCTCGACACCTTGTCGCTCTAACTCCATCTGATGATCGTTGAGGACGCGATAGAGCGCATCCGCGTGTTCTTTGGTCTGCTGACAGCGTTTCTGGTGCAGCTTGCTCGCGGTGCGCATGCGCTTGCGGGCTCCATCCGCCCAGCGTTGCACATTCTCAAGCCGCTTTTGTAACGCTTCTCGCTTTTTCGCCACTTCGGAGTTGACGACGACGGTTTTAGCCTAGCCATGATTGATATCGATGCCAAGTGGGATGAGCCAGTCTCGAATGGCATTCTCCTGGGCAGGCCAGCGCCGCGTGTAGGTTTGCACCAGTTCGACTGCCTCTGCTTCTGCGGCGGTCGTCACAATGGGAATCAGTTTCGGCTCCATCGGTGGTGCAAGCAAAGCCGTGGCTTGCCAGTTCTCATCTAACCAGTATTCATGCGTCCCATCGGGTTTCTCGTCCCACCGCAGGGGCCGGTCTTCCTCCTCTGATGACGGGGCTTTGGGAAGCAGGCGACGCAAGTCACGGATCAGCGCCACCCGCACCTCCAGTTCTTGCCCTGGGTGTTCAGATAATGGCAGACCAAAGCGAGCCAGCGCGACCTCTCGGATGACCTTGCCTTGTCGATCCGCTTGCAAGGTGAGAAATTCTCCCACCTCCCGGAACGACCCCAAACCTGCATATTGATCCGTTCGCAGTACCGTTACGATGGTTCGTCCTTCGCTTGCCAAAGCGGCCAGGAACTCAGCCGACATGCCTTCGCGATCCACGACAATGCGCTTGAGGCGAGCCGTCCCAGCCGCCTGCTCATAGTGCGCTAGCATGGCTGGCAGCCCCATCGTCAGATGCTGGTCCCCGCGATGGGTGGTGACGAGCAAGGGATGACCTTCCTGATCGTGCAAGACCACCAGAGCACGACATCCCAGGACTTTTCCCGTGCGCCCGCTCAGCCCACGTGGGCTGAGCGCATCGGCATAGACGGGTTTGCGGTGTCCATCAATAGAGAAGACAGGAGCAGGGTTTCCTCTTCCCTGTGCGTCTTTCTCCCATAAAGAAGCGGTCCAGCGAGCCAGAGCTTCGGTGAGAGAAGGATCGGCTCCGATGGAGGCCAACTCTACCAAAAACCGCTCGGTATCCAGTGTAGCTACGCAGATCCCAGGTTCGCCGCAGCCCTACTGCTTCCAGAAAGAGCAACGTCAACAGCTGGCTGCGCAGTGTCGTGGGTTGACTGTGGGCCAGACGCAACGATGGGTTAGTGGTGAGGAGGCTTGGCGAGAGAGCTGTTTGAAGCTCTGTGAGTAAGCTCGTTTGATGGGCAGCGGCGAGGAACAGAAGACTCCCAGCTCCTTCCTGCCATTCTGCTTGAGCAACGACTTCTTTTACTCTCGGTTTTTTTCCTGTTCCCGTCTCGTGGGGTGGTTGCTGACCCCAAGTGCTGCCCGCACACGGTTGATTTGGCTGATACTCATGCTCAACTCAAACCGCTCTCGCAGGACTGCCTGGATGATTGAACTCGGCGTGGAGGGGGTCTCTCGGCAAGTGCCTTCGAGAAAGGTTCGGGCCTCTCCACGCAGTTTGATAGGGTGACCATGGCGTCCATCTTGCAGTGCTATCTCACCGTGCTGCCGCACGGCGAGCCAAAGCCGATAGGCATTCGATTGACTGATTTGTAACCCTGCTTGTGCTGCGGCTGTTTGCCATGCTTGGCCTGTTTGCATCCCAGCCACCAGCTGGGCTTTGGCCAGACGACGTTGCTCTTTGTCCATGGCTTTCCTCTCTCTGCGCTCTCTCCTTTGCTTCTGGTGTTTTCCTAGCAAGAGAAATAAGAGCTTGACGCGCAGTTGAGAGGCTGATGTAACAACAAGCGAGCTAACGTTCTACGTAAGTTGCCGGGCAACGAGATCAGCACCAACTTTCGGGGCTTGAGACAATCTTCTTGAACTGGCACGATCCCCTCGAGGCGGGAATCTCCCGCCTAGTCAGCCTTCATGCAGGGTTGGACGGCTGTGTGCTTGAAACCTCTCTGCCTCGAAACGAAGCGCATGCCTGAAACTTGAATACAGTATCGCTTCCTTTCGCTGTTTACACGGTGGGCTGCCCATTTAGTTTGGCAACGGTTCAATCTGAAACACGACATACCGGTCTGCGATGGCTTGCATGTCCGCTAGTCTTGGCTTCGGGCCAAGGCCGAAGAACAGCTTTGCTGACTCTTCGCCTGAGTGACTGAACGCCCGCTGCTGAACATACCCTAAAAGGATTGGTGCTCTCTCTTCTTGGGAGATTTCGACGAGGCGAACAGGGGTCTTGCCACCTGAGAGAATAGTGGCAAGACCCTCCGCAGCACGCACATTCTTCACCCATTGAGACTGGTTATAGAGCGATACGAGATAACGTGATTCCCCTCGCCTGACTGTCGTCAGGGATACGTGGGTCGGTTTTCCAGTTTTTCTCCCTGCTATCTCGAGGGTGATAGGTCCCTTCGAAAAGCCCAGGGATGTATACCAGGGGATAGCAGTATACTTGAACCAGTGAACCAACTTGCTTACAACACTGCTCATCGGATGTATTCTCCTCTCAAAGCCTGCCCTACTACTAGCCCAAAAGGCTTCGCTGAGACAAGATTGGCCTGCAGAAGAGCCTGTATATTTCCTGCAGCATCATTCCATAACTCCTTTGCTTTTGTCTCCTAATGTAGCAGTAAATGCTTCCCTTGTCTAGATGCGCAAGGAATCTGAGTGGCGTGAGACCCTGTCTTATATGGCACCTGAAACCTACGAGGGAAAACCAGTGAAGGAAAGTGACCAATATGCCTTGGCAATTTTAGTCTATGAATGGCTCTGCGGCCGCGTTCCTTTCACTGAAGGTAACTTCATCCAATTAGGTTATCAACATAGCCATGAACCGGTGCCGCCACTGCGAGAGAAAAACCTGGTCATTCCTCCCGAAGTGGAAGCGGTTGTCATGAAAGCGCTTTCCAAAGATCGAAAGGACCGCTTTACCAGTGTGCAGACATTTGTTCACGCGTTTGAGCGGGCATGCAGACCACCACTTCCCGTAAAGGAACCTCAACCAGATCAAAGCATTCAGGCACGTCAAGCTGGGCAAGAACGCCTCCGCCACGCCGAGAAAGCCGAACAAGCGCTCCTCGTCGTGGAAGGGCAGAACACCACAGAACAAGTATCTCCGATGCTGAGTCAAACGTTTCCGCCAACCGCCTCCCCTCATGCAACCCTACCTCCTCAAAGTTCAGCTGTGCTTCCACCGCTACCGTCCTCTAGGCAGCACACGCGCCTGCGCTCACCCACTATAGTCATTGTGCTGATTCTGCTGGTCTTGATGCTGTGTAAATTTTGGAATTCCGTGAACAGAATTTTGACAACTCGGTGAACGTTCGGATATACTGGGAGGGAGAGCAGATGATGGATAGACTTTCTCGGAGGCGAGATAGCTTGTTATGGCACAATCTTCTATCCCACTCACATCGCTAACTGAGGCCCAACGAGCGCAAGCACAGAAGCGCTTTACCATCATTCGTCCGGCTCTGGAAGATGGAATTACCCAGGCCCAGGTGGCACGTACCCACACTATCCCCGCATCGACTGTGCGGCGCTGGATGAAGCACTATCGAGACAAAGGTCTCGCAGGCCTGGCCGATGCCGCGACCCGTTCCGATAAAGGCAAATCACGTCGTTTACCTCCTGATGCCATTCCCTTGATTGTAGGGCTTGCTTTACAAAAACCGCAGCGATCTATGGCAGCTATTCATCGTCAAGTGGTCACTATTGCAGAGGAACAAGGATGGAAGCCGCCTAGCAGCTTGTCGGAGAGAACGGAGCAGCAGTCAATGCCAGCTATCCCATCCGTTCTCTCCCTAGAGTGGCGAGTTCGTTGTAGAGCGCTTCGGTTTTTGCCAAGGATTCCTGGAGCTGAGCATTGGTAGTTCCCGTTGCACCGAGAAGCGTGTAGATCCTCTCAAGGAATTTTTTCGGTCGGATGCTGAAAGAGTCGAGATCTGCCGCAAGCTTTTTCTCGCTGAGATAGTAGGTTTCGTTGAGAGCATAAAGGACTTGGACAAGGCAGTGAATCGTTCGTGCCAGACAACCCGTCACCAGGTACACTTCTCCACGCGAGGCAGGCTTGGAGGTAGTGTCGAGCGTGAATCTGGCGCTCCAGAGGAAGTTTTTGATGATGGCTTGCTTGAGATGAGGGGAATACTGGGCAACCTTTGCCTTGAGACGCTCGATCACCTGGTCAGGGTCGTAGAGGGGACAACAAATAGCGGTCTCTGTGCAATACATGAAGCTGTGAAAGCCATAGGCGGGTTGCTGCCAGTAATCGGAGCGCACGTTGCCAGCATTGCAGTCATCGATGGTAGAGGAGACAAAGTCAATGTTGCGATAGAGAAAATCGACACGCTGGCCCCCTATCGTGAGCCATGCGCCGCCATTGACCCAGGTTCCCCACCCTCCTAGATCAGTCACGGTAGGGTTGGGAGCATCATTGAGGAGAGAGGCAATGGAACGAATCTGGTCAATGTCCAACGGCTGGTTTTCGTCGTAGTAGAGGCCAATATCGATATCGGAGTCGGGCCGCTCTGAACCACTCGCGTATGATCCACCCAGAACGATGGCTCTGAGGCCATGGACTGGTTTGAGACGATCAACCATCTGTTGAAGTAGGAGCTTGTGTTGCATTGTTGGTTTCTCTTCCCTTTCGGCGAAACTGGAGTATGCTCTTTCTATCTTACGTAACCATCTTTGCCCAGGAGCCGATGCTGCACGTGTTTGTTACCAAGGCACGGGCTCGGTTTGCCACCACCCGTGCTACACACAGGATAAGATATGGAAGCGCTTGAGATTGAAAGCCAAACAGACCAGACACCACTCGCCAGCCGCCGCCTGGACCCCACGCAAGGAGAACTGGCGGAAGCCCAGCACCTCTTTGATGATCCCGATCACCGCTTCGACCGTGCATTTGCGTGCCTGATAGATCGCTTTACCCAGGGCTGTCCTGAGCTTGTAGGCCATCTTGACTTGAGCGCTGGCCTCCTCAGGTGGGGGATCGGGCAGCGGGGCGAACCGCTGCTGCCAACTGGGATGATGGGGATCACGACCCGTGGCGATGTAGGGCT
>WNGK01007253.1_pt1 | contig 14166 bp, 16 predicted proteins | sample 5400601 | NCBI WGS metagenome assembly WNGK01 (sample SAMN13153376, study PRJNA577476) | soil metagenome | isolation source: 60 cm soil or saprolite under Garry oak tree replicate 1 | place: USA:California | collected 2016-06-15 | reverse complement strand
AAATGTTCCAGGAGATGTTCCATGACCTCCTACGCCAAACTTGAAAAACCCTTGTGAATCAAGTGGAGCTGAGGGGGCTCGAACCCCTGACCTCCTGGGTGCGATCCAGGCGCTCTCCCAGCTGAGCTACAGCCCCGTGAGGGCCGGAAAACTAACCATTCCCAATCTATTCTCCAAGCAACTCGCCCAGGGGCGACAGCCCCGGCACCTGATCGCCCAACACCTTTAAAGTTGCCGCAATCGGGATCGCGAGGAACACCCCCGGAATTCCCCAGATGAACCACCAGAACAGGACGAAGATCATCACCGCGAGCGGGTTCAGTTTGAGGCGATTGCCGTACACATAGGGCGAGACGACGTTGTTCTGAAGCATGGAGATGACGAGATAGATGACCGGCGCGAGGAGCACCCGGCCCAACCCTGGGAAAACCGAAAAGCCGTCGATCAGGAGTAGCGCGACAATGACCACGCCCCCCAGATACGGAATGAACTCGAGCACGAACGTCACGACGCCCCAGATGAATGGATCGGGCATGCCGATGGCCCACATGGCGAGACCGACGGCGATGCCTTGCCCTACGTTGATCAGCGCCGTGATGGTCAGATAATTCGCGACAATCCTCTCAGTCTTGTTCAGAATGTCGGTAGCCGTGCGCAAATCATCGGGGGCCGGCAACAGCTTCACCAACTTGCGAAACAGCATGTTCCCCGCGGCGAGCATCAGGTAGACCAGCACGATGACCTGGAGCCCTCCCGCGACGACCGTGGTCGGGCGTCCGAGCAGCTGGGTAAATAGCGAGGGCACCGCAGGACTCGGCGCCGCCTGCGAGGGCGCGGGCGGGGGCGCGGCAGTCGCCGGCGACCCCTCTGCCGCGGCGGTCAACCTGTCGAGTGGCCGGCCGATCTCGCGCAGCTTTCTCCGCGCGGTCGCGATGTTCGACGGTGCCTGGTCCACCCACTCGCTTGCCGGTCCCGACAACGCCCAACCACCGACGACGAGCACCGCGAGCGCGCCTAGAACCACGATCGCGGCGCCCGCCGGCGCGGGGATCCGCAGCCGTCCCAGCCCACGCACGGCCGGGGTCAGCAGCGCTTGAAAGCACAGGGCCAGGGCAATCGGGATGAAGAACGCTCGGCCCAGCGCGAGTGCGGCGACCGCGAGAACGACCGCGATGAGTTTTGTGGTGAAGGGGGCGTTCAGCGCGTCAGCGCCTTTCTCATGTTGTTGATCAGCCCATCGAACATGCGGCGCGCGTTACGCCGGCGGTAGAACTGACCGTTGAGCCAGGAGCGAAAGCCCGACGGCTGCCAGATGTGCTTAAGTGAGAGCTTGGTCGATCCGCCCTCGAAGCGCAGGCCGAAGAATGTCTTGGAGCCCACGCGATGATAGATCTCGACCCACCCGAACGTGTGCGGCGCCGAAAAGTCGATGATCTCGATGACCGCTTCGTGCTGGGTGGTGGCGCGCTGGAAGGTGACCTTGTAGCGGGCGCCCTTGCCTACTCTATCCTGAGTCGTCGCTTTGACGGCGATACAGCGTGGCAACCACTCGGGCATTCGCATCGGGTCGGCAATCAGCGCGAAGACCCTCTCGATCCCTGCCGGTATGCTGGCCGAGTACGTGAATGACACCGGTCCCATGGGGCGGGGAATATACTACGCAGTCACCGCCGCTGTTTCACTCGGCAAACGGACGTCGACTTCCAATCCGTCTTTCGCGACACTCGCGTTGGGAAACACTTCGCGGGCTTCCTTCACGAGCTCATCGGCACTGATCGAGTAGCGCGCTGAAACGTGCGACAACAGCAGGCGCTTTGCGCCCGCGGCCAGCGCAACCTGCGCCGCTTCCTTCGCGGTCGAATGACCGGTGTCGCGGGCGCGGTCGCGCTCTTCCTCGCCGAACGTTGCCTCGTGAATCAGCAGATCCGCGCCCTGCGCAGCATCAACGGTTGCGGCGCAGGGCCGCGTGTCACCCGTGAATGCGACTAACCGTCCCGGACGCGCCGGGCCGACAAAGCCGTCTGCCGTCAGCCGTCTGCCGTCAGCCAGCTCGATCGTCTCGCCTTTCGAGAGCTTGCCCCACATTGGTCCTTCGGGAATGCCGGCGGCTTTGGCCTTCTCGACGTCAAAGCGCCCGCGCCGCACGTGCTCCTTCAGGATGTACCCGAGTGACGGACCGCCACCGTGCTCGGTGGGAAAGGCGCAGATGTCGTAGCCGTCGCGCTTCCCCACGACGTCGCCGGCCTTCACCTCGTTGATCTCGACCGGAAACGGGACGCGCTCGACGCCCAGCTGCATCGCGGTGCTGAGGACCTTCTTGGCCCCCTTGGGACCGTACAGGAACAGCGGCTCCGGCCGCCCCTGCAGGCCGAGCGTCCGGATCAAGCCGATGACGCCGAGAAAATGATCGGCGTGAAAATGCGTAAAGAAGATTTCGCTCAGCGCGAAGCTCACGCCGTAGCGCATCATCTGGCGCTGCGTGCCTTCGCCGCACTCGAAAAGCAACGTCTCGCCCTCGCGGTACCGAGAGCTCGTGCAGGTCATGATACATCGTCGTATCGGACGCCATCCTGCCCAGCGTCCCTTCGCCGCGATTCATCCGGCTGAGCAGCGTGTCGAGCGCCGCGGTCGTATGCCCGAGGTGCTCGGTGAGTCGCGCGAGATTCTTGGAGATCGAATCGACGTTGGCGCCGGTCCCCGAGCCGAGCATCGAGTCCACGCGCTGCATCACGTGCTCGGTTGCCTGCAGCGTCCGCGTCGTCTGCTTGATGAACGGCCCCTCCGGCATGTCCGAGAGGGTGGTCATCGCATGCTGCGTCACCAGCAGCGTATTGTGAATGTCTTCACCCAGCCGGTCGGACACGATATTCGCCGCATTCTGCATCAGCTCGTTGGCGCGGTTGGCGACGCCCTGCGCCACACCGGCGATGTCGGGCGCACTCGTCCCCGCGATGCTGCGCCCGCTCGCCAGCATCTCGTCGCGCGCGCCGGGGTTGTAGTCGATGAACTTGGCGCCGAACAGGTCCAACGCGGCGACGGCGGCGCTCGCGTCGATGTGCGGCGACACGTCCTTCGACAGCTCGAGCGTGACGCGCACGCTCTTCACGCGCTCGAGCCCCACGCGCGCGACCCTGCCCTTCTTCACGCCGGAGACGAGGACGGGATCGCCCTGCTTTAGCCCGTTGACGTTCTCGAATATCACGTCTATGGTGATGCCGCCGGTGCGCAAGGACCGCCCCGTCAGGTAGAACATCCCGACGATGAAAACTGCGACTCCGACCAGCACGATCGCCCCGACTCCGACTTCCTGCTTGTAGGTGAGGTCCATTAGCGCCCGCCTATTCGCCTTTCCCCTGTCGGGACCTCGTTCGCCTGGATCACTGCCATCTCGAGGTCGCGCTCCAGGAATTGCTGCACGACCGGGTCCTGCGACGCGATGATCTCTTCAGCGGTGCCGACGGCGCGAATCTTCGCCTGCGCGAGCAGCGCGATCCGGTCGGCGACGCGAAACGCGCCGCGCACATCGTGGGTCACGACGACGCTCGTCACACCGATTTCCTGCTGCAACCGCTCGATCAAAGAATCGATGACATCGGCGTTGACCGGATCGAGACCGGAGGTCGGCTCGTCATAGAGCAAATATGTAGGTTTCCCGGCGATCGCACGGGAAATGCCCACCCGTTTGCGCATCCCGCCCGACAGCTCTGATGGAAACTTGCGGCCCACGTCCTCATTCAGGTTCACGAGCCGCAGGCATTCCCTGACTCGCTTCGCGCAGTACTCCCTGTCGGCGTACTGCTCCTCGTCGGTGATGCCGAGCCGGATGTTCTCAAAGACGTCCATCGAATCGAACAGCGCGCCGTTCTGAAAGACGTAGCCGATGCGGCTGCGCAAGAGCGCCAGCGCCTTGCGCCCCAGCAACGGCACCTGCTGCCCGTCGACCCACACCTCGCCCGAATCGGGCTTGATCAGGCCGATGATGTGCTTGAGCAGGACGCTCTTGCCCACGCCCGAGGGGCCGAGCAGCGCGACCGTTTCGCCCTCGGCCACGAAGAAGTCGACGCCGTCGAGCACGACGTTGTCCACGAAGCGCTTGGAGACGTGCTTGAGCTCGATGCTCACTTCGCCGTCCCCAGGATGAGCTTCGTGAGAATCGTATCGAGCATCAGCACGGTGACGGATGCCGCCACCACGGCCTGCGTCGTCGCCCGGCCGACCCCCTCGGCGCCCTGCTGCGTGTTGAAGCCGATGTAGCAGGGGATGATCGTGACCGCCCCGGCGAACGCGAACGACTTGATGAGCGAGTACCACAAGTCGAGCGGCCGGAAGAAGTAACGCGCGCCGAACTCGAAGTCGGCGTACGTCAGGCCGAGCGACGACTGGGCGGTGATGTACCCGACCACGACGCCGAAGGCGTTGGCGAGCATCACGAGCGCCGGGATCGCGATCAGTCCCGCCAGGATCCGCGGCAGAAGCAGATGGGTCACCGGCGAGCGGCCGAGGCTTTCGAGCGCGTCGATCTGCTCGGTCACCCGCATGCTGCCCAACTCGGCGGCGTAGCGCGCGCCGATCCTGCCCGCCAGGATCAGGCCGGTGAGCACGGGGCCCAGCTCGAGAATCATCGATTCCGAGATGATTCCCCCCGCAACGTAGAGGGGAAGCTGGCCGGTGAACTGGTAACCGGCCTGGAGGCTGGTCACGGCACCGGCAAACCCCGCCACGAGCAACACGATAAAGAGGCTGCCATAGCCGACGCCAAGGGTCTGGTCCAAGGTCCGGGGGAGCCAGACGCGCCACTCCAGGATCCCGCGCACCAGGTCCAGGAGCATAAAGAAGAAGCGCCCGGCGTGGCTGGCGCTCCGCAAGGACCACCGCCCGACGTATCGCCGCAGGTCGAGGGCGGCAGTGAATGCTCTCATTGGCCTGTATCTTGTGTGGCTATGAGCTTCACGCGCAAGCTGTTAGCCTGGTTCAAGCGCAACGCACGCGTCCTTCCGTGGCGCGAGACGCGCAATCCCTATGCGATCCTCGTGTCGGAGTTCATGCTGCAGCAGACCCAGGTCAGCAGAGTTCTGGACTACTATCCCCGGTTCCTGAAGCGATTCCCAACGATTGGCTCGCTCGCACGCTCTCGACCCAAGGCGGTCATGGAGGCTTGGGATGGGCTTGGGTACTACGCGCGGGCTCGGAATCTCCATCAGCTCGCCAAACGGGTCGCGGAGACCGGGAACCGAATACCGGACGATCCCGAGGACTTGCGGACACTGCCGGGTGTCGGCCGGTACACAGCGGGAGCTGTGGCGTGCTTTGCTTACGAGAAGCCTGTCCCGACCGTCGATACGAACGTGCGCAGAGTGTTGGAGCGAGCTTTTGGCTCGAAGGATGTGTGGGAGCTCGCCGAACAGCTCGTGCCGAAGCAGGGAGAGCGAGCGTGGAGATTCAATCAGGCACTGATGGAGCTAGGGGCGCTCGTGTGCACTGCACGCAAACCGAAATGCCCCGAGTGCCCGGTTAGGAGCGACTGTGTAGCAGTTCGGAAAGTGGTGCGAATTCGTAGCCCGCGCTCCGCGCATCCTCGATGATCCCAGGCAGGGCGTCGGCCGTTTGCATCCTGTCGCCCTCGGGATCGTATCCGTCGCCGTCGTGCAGCAGCACGATCGCCCCCGGTCGCAGCCGCTTGCGCACTCGTCTCCGAATCTCCTCGACTCCGGGCCGCGCTGTATCGAACACACCAAACGTCCATCCGAAAACTGTGTAGCCGAGGTCTTGCGCTGCGGAACGGAGAAATGGACTCCGGTACCCGTGCGGCGCGCGAAAGGCGCGCGGCGTCCGGCCCACAGCGCATTCGATGGCGCGATGCGCCATTTCGAGCTGATCGCGAATCCGCCCCCGACCGGCAACGTGCAGCTTCACGTGGTTATGGGTGTGGTTCCCCACCATGTGGCCTTCCTTCACCACGTGGCGCGCCAGCCGAGGAAAGCGCTGCACATGGTCGCCCACCATGAAAAACGCCGCCGGGACACGAGATCCCGCGAGGGTCTCGAGAATCGCCGGCGTCGCCCGCTCGTTCGGGCCGTCGTCGAAGGTCAGGTAGATCCGTCGATTCTTCGGGCCCCGCTCGACTGAAGGCCCAAAGATCAAGTCGAACCCCATCATCCCGTCACCCGCCGGTACACCGCGAGCACCCGCTGCGCCACGAGGGGCCACGCATGCCGCTCGGCGACCCGTCGTCCGTCGCGCGCCATGCTCTCCCGCCGCTCGGTGTCCTCGAGGAGCGTGGTGACTGCGCCTGCCCAGGCGTCGGCATCGCCCGGCGGCGCGAATACCGCCTGCGCCGGCTCGGCGAGATCGCGGAAGGCGGGAATGTCGGAGACCACGAGCGGCGTGCCGCAGGCCATCGCTTCGAGCAGCGTCACACCGAACGACGCTCGCGACGTGGGACAGAGATAGACATCGGAGCCGCGATAATAGCCGGGCCGGCCGCCGTTGGCGTAACCAGCGAAGTGAACGCACGTTCCGAGCGGACGCGCGGCGCGCTCCATGCGCCCACGCCATGGCCCGTCACCGACCACGGTGAGACGCGCCTCCGGATAGCGCTCGAGGATCCGCGGCATCGCGGCGAGGACGGTCCCCAGGTCATTGCGCGGCTCGATCCGGCCGAGCCACAACAGCCGCGGCCCGCGTTGTTCGATTCGTCGGGAGAGTCGACCGAGGCCGGGACGGAAGAACGTCGTGTCCACGCCGTTCGGAATGATCTCCCACGGCGCCGTGAAGTAGCGCGCCATCGCCTCCTGAGCGGCGCTGCTGACCGCGATCGTGGCTGCATGGCGATCGAGCAGCCGCTGGAACGGACGGCGCAGGAGACGAAGGCCGATCGAGCGGGGGAACCAGGTGTGAAACGTGGCGACGACGGGAATGCCCGCTCGCATCGCGGCGCGCGGTGCGACGATGCCGAGCGTAGGATTCAGGCCGCCGTGCACGTGCACGACGTCGAATCGCTCTTTGCGAAACAGCTCCTCGAACCGGGCCGTCAACCGCCACCCGATGGTGATTCGCGCGACCCCACCGTTCGCATAGATCACCACACTCGTCCCGATCCGCCGCACATCTGAATGTTGTTCCGGCTCCCCGCTCCCGGCTCCCCGCTCCTTCATTCTTGCTGTCACGATCGTCGTATGATGACCGAGGCTGTCGAGCTCTCGCGCCAGGTGGTGCACGTGCTCCGGCACGCCGCCCAGCTGCGGGTAGTAGTCCTCCGCCACGAGCGCGATGCGCAGCGGACTCATCGTGCCCGCTGTGCCAGCCGTTCCACGGCGGACACGACCGCCGCGGGTCGCTCTTCCTGCAGGTAGTGCCCGGCCCCCTGCTGGCTGTCCACCTCGAACGACTGGATGGAGTGCGTCATGAGCGCGACTTCTTCTGGCGGCACATCGCCGTCGTGGCGCGCCGTCCCGACGACCAGCGTCACCGGACACGCGATGTCGCCGAGGCGCGGCAGGAGTTTCGCCGGCTCGTGTGCGCGCGACATTGCCAGGAAGGTCTTGAGTGTCGCGTCGAAATTGCGCGCCTCGCCCAGCGTGTAGCCCAACACGATTCCGTCGGTCACCCACGATCGGTCCCCCGACGAATCGAGCAGCATGTCGCGGATCTTGCGGCGCACGAGGCTGATCCCGCCGAACAGTTTCACCCATGGCAGGTACCGCATGCCGCTGCGAAACATCGGCGTCGTCGCTTCCTCGGTTGGCCCGCCTTCGAGCGAGACGATGCCGCGGACGAGATCGGGTCGTTCGATCGCGAGCCGAAATGCGATTGCCGCGCCGAGTGAGTGCGCGAGCACGAGCACCGGCCCGGATTTCAACGAATCGAGAACGGCCGCGATGCGCTGCGACTGCGCAGCCAGGGAGTAGTCGGCCTTGACGGGACGGCTCGAAAAACCGGTGCCCAGCGGCTCGATGACGATGGGGCGAAACCCCCGAGCGGCGAGCAACGGAACGACCTTCCGGAAGGTGAACGCCCCGCCGAACAGTCCCGGAATGACGGCGACAGGCGTGCCCGTGCCTGCCGAGGCCTCGACGTGGACAGTTTCCGCCGGTGCCACGACGACGTAGGGATGCTGGAACGCGAGCATCACGGCGTCCCGAGGCGGGCGGCGCGCGAGGCGACGGTGTTCAGGTCGCCGCCGAGCGCATCCATGTCGCGTTGAAAGCGGCAGTCGATGACGAGCAGGCCGACGACGTACGCCGCGAGGTTCACGGTGAAGATTGCAGCGAACAGCAGGGGATAAGGCGCCCAAATCCCGAAATACAACGCGAAGCGCTTGACGCCGGGATCGAGCTTCGAGCGATCCACGATCGTCGTGAGCAGCAACACGGCGACGGACGCGAGCAGCGCCAGTCGCAACGACACCAGCCCGCCCACCGCGCAGCCGAGGAAAATCGCGATCTCCGAGGCCCGATCGAGCCGCGTGTCGAGCCGGTGGCCGGCTTCAGACACGAGGCCGAACTGGCGCGCGATCCCGCCGTCGAGTGCGTCGAGGAGCTGTCCGATCGCCATGAGCACGAGCGCCGGAATGACTCTTCCCGTGGCGAACACGACGGCTGCAGCCGCGCTCACCCAGAACGACGCCCACGTCACCTGATCGGGCGAAAGCCCGAGGCGCTTGTGCACGAAGCGCAGCACCGGGCGAATGCCGCGGTCTACAGCGGAGCCAAGAACAGGAGCAAATTCGTACATAGCAGAATGACGATGAGGATGGCTTCCTTCGTTTTGTCCGACACGCCGACGAGAAATCCCTGTGTGACGAGCGGCGAGTACGGGTACCACGGCATCTTCTCGTAGCCGACGCTGTAATCCATCGCGAGATGGATGAGAAAGAACAGCGCGGGCACCCACGTGCCCAGAAACAGACACAGGGGCAGAATCCACAGCAGCGCGACGGGCTCCTGGAGTGATGTTCGCCAGTAATAACCCAGCTGCCGCTTCCGGCCGATCGTGCGGAGATAGAAGGGAGCCTTGATAGCGTGGTCGATGTCCACGCCGACGCCGAAGACGTAGGCGAGCACCACGTCACTGCCCGTGAGCTTGAGCACTCTCACGCCGAGCGTCGTCGCGAGTGCGTGTGTGACGATCGTCATGTTACGGGCTCACCGACAGTAGCCGGACGAGCGCCAACCACCCAGATCAGCAGCAATCCGGCCGCGATCCACGCGAAGTCGCGCACGCGACTCACGATCGATGTGTACAGCCCGAGCTGCGGGTCGAGCCCGAAGAGATTGAACAGCAGATAGTACGCCCCCTCGCGCGCGCCGATCTCGAACGGCACGACGAAGAGGAGATTCCCCGCGAGTCCTTCGAGCCCGCCGATCGCGAAGGCGCTCAGGTAGCTGAGCCGGTATCCGAGACTCGCAACGATGAGGACGATCTCGACCATGAAGATGCAGCGGCTCAGATACTCGAGCAGAATCGCCTGCACGAACCGGCGGGGCTGGCGGTGATAGAACTCCGTGATCTGGTGATCGAGCTCGACGAGCATCGTTCGTTTCGGCTCGAGCCGCGCCGCGAGGCGGCGCAGCAGAGGCACGCGACCCATCCAGTTCAGGAGCCGCTCGAGCACGCCACTGCGATGGGCCGACATGATGAGCGCGAGGATGCACAACAGCACCAGCCCGACCACACCAAGCATGATCAACACCGCGTTCGGGGTCTCGCGCGGCAGCAGCGCAAACGCGAGCACGATAGCCGTGAACCAGACCAGCACGTACGCGAACGAATGCAGCATCCGATGCAGGATGACCGAGCCCGCGGCGCGGCGCGTTCCGAGCCACGGCGCCAGGGCGGCGACGCGGAACGGCTCACCGCCTGCGTTAACGACTGGGGTGAGAAAGTTCAGCGCGCCCGCGGAGATCGTCACCGCGTAGGTGCGCCAAAACGACGGCCGGTTGGACTCCCCCATCGTCAGCTGCCAGGCGCGCGCGCTGCACGCGTAGACCAGCGAATAGAGCAGCACGATGGGCACGAACATGAAGCCGGTGCGTCCCGCGTCGGACGCGAGCTGGCCGATGCCGATCTGGGTCACCAGATACCCGAAGACCGCCACTCCCAGGAGGAAGAGCGCGAGTCGCAGCGTCCGGCTCATGCGACCGCGGCGTAAGAGGCCTCGAGCACCGCCGCGACCTGCGCGATATCGGCCATCGGCCGTGCGCGGTCGCCGGAATCGAGGGTAGCGGCGAAATCGTGGAACAGTCCCGCAAACCACTTTGCGTACGACGCTTTGTCGAGATCGACGGTGTGGTCGAACGACTCGCTGTGCCCGTCGCGCTCGAGCGTCAGCATGCCGCCGCTCCAGGTGATGCTGCCCCGCTCGCCAATGAAGCGGATCTCCGTCTCCCGGCGCCGCGCCGCCCAGGTGAGAAACATCGTCGCCATGCGGTCGGGATACGAGAACAGCAGCTGCGCGGTGTCTTCGACGTCGTAGCCCCCGTGGCGCAGGCGGCCCGTCCAGGCCCGCACCGCCTGCGGCGGACCAGCCACGTCGAGCAGCTCGTAGACCAGATGCGTACCGTGATCGAGCAGGACGCCGCCCCGTCCGTCGGCGCGCCGGCCCCGCCAGGGGACCGCACTCTGTGCGGCGCCGGGATCGGCCGCCAGACGATAGACACGGAATTCCGCGAGATACCAACGCCCGATCACGCCGTCGTCGAGCCACTGCTTCACGCGACGCCACACGGGGTTGAACCGGTACTGATGGCAGGGCATCACCACCCGGCCCGCGTCGAGCGCCGCAGCCTCGAGCGTCGCCGCCTCGGCACGGTTCACCGCCACCGGCTTCTCGCACAACACGTGATAGCCCTGCGACAGGCCCCACAGCGACAGCTCGAGGTGGGACGACGTTGGCGTGCAGATGTCTACGAAATCCAGCGGACCCAGGTCCTTGAGCTTGTCGGCGCTGCGCAGCAGCGGAATGCCTTCGAACGACGCCGGGGCGGTCGGCGCGTCATCCACGATTGCGACGATGCGCAGTCGCGACGCGACTTGCGGATCGGCACGAAACGCGGGGAGGTGGCCGGAGCGCGCGATCCCGCCGAGCCCCAGCAACGCGCCAACGTAGACACGACCCCCCCCCTCAGGCGAGTTGTGCATGCAGCCTCGGCTCGCGTTCGTGCGCCACGATGAGGACCAGCAGCACCACGTTGAGCGGGCCGACGACGAGCCAGCAGTACGCGGCGGGCCAGTGCGGGACCGCGGTCAGCGCGAGGAGCAGAAATCGGATGTTCTGCGCGATCCAGGCGCAGCTGCGCACTACCCAGCGCTGCCGCTCGGCCCACGACTCGCGCACCGACACCGGCACGTCACGGCCCGACAGCGCGCGCGCCAGCGCGGTGGTTCGCGGGAAGAGCCAGGCCTGCCGGCGCACGTAGTCGCCGTAGATCCAGCCCGTGATCCGTCCCCACAGCGATGTGTCCTCGCGCGCGGATTGGCCCGGGATCTCGAGCTCGCTGCCCGAGCCGACCGCGAAGTACAGATAGGCCTGGCGAATGAAGTCGGCGGCGGCCGCCTGATAGGAGTGCGAAAGCAGCGCGGCGAATGCGAGCAACGGCCCCTGCCACCCCCACCCACCAGCATACAAGCGCGCGCCCAGATGCCCATACAGGCTCAGGAACCGGCCCGTGTCGGCGAGGCCATCGAGAATCCGGCCCATGCGTGTGGACGTTCCACGAAGCCGAGCGAGCTGGCCATCGGCGCTGTCGAGTACGTCGGAAACGATGAACAACAGCACGCCGGCCGCATTGACCCAGGCATTTCTGTACCAGAACAAGTGACCGGCCAGCACCCCGAGCACGAGACTGGCGAGTGTAACCGCATCCGGCGAAACCCTGGTCGGCGCAAGCACCGTGGCGATGCGCCAGCCCGCCGGCCGGAAGAACCGCCGGTCGGCCCACTCCTCGACGACGGGTCCCTTACTGGCGTACACGCGCGCTGGCCTCTTCGAGCACCGTTTTGACCGTGACGAGGGCTTCCATCGCCTGCTCGTCCGTGATGACGAGTGGCGGGTTGATGCGCACCTCGGGGTTGTAGATCATCGCGATCACGCCGCGCGCGAGCAGCGTGTCGAAAATCCACCGCGTGATCTTCTTGTCGAGCAGTTTGCGAGTCCCGGGCACCACCAGATCCATTCCCAGCATCAGGCCGCGGCCGCGCACGTCGCTGACGATCGGAATCTCGTCCTCCCAGCGCTGCATCTCCGCCAGCATCAACCCGCCGAGGCGGCGACTGTGCTCGACCAGCTCTTCGTCGACGATCGTCCGGATCGTGATGTGGGCGGCAGCCGACGCGAGTGGATTGCCGCCATAGCTCGACGAGCTGCCGCTCGGATTGGCCCACGGCTTGGAGAAGGCGATGGGCTCGCGGATCACGATGCCGCTGACCGGGAATCCGCCACCGAAGCCTTTGCCGACGAGCAGGACGTCGGGCACGACGTTGTCGTGCTCGACCGCGAACATCTTGCCGGTCCGTCCGAAGCCCGTGATCATCTCGTCGCAGATCAGCAGCGCCCCGATTTCAGTGGCCAGCGCGCGCAGCTCACGCAAATAACCGGGCGGCGGCACGACGTTGCCGGCGGTGCCCTGCACCGGCTCGACGATGATCGCCGCGATGTCGTTCGTCGTCTCGAGCGCGATCTTGGAGCGCAGGAAGTCGACGCAGTGCCAATGGCAGGAGGGGAACGACTTCCCAAAGGCGCAGCGCGCGCACGAGGCGTACGGGCTGGAGTACATACCTGGGGCGAGCGGTCCCAGGCCGTGCTTGAAGGTTCCCGACAGGAGCGGTAACACGCCGCCCGTCTTTCCGTGGAACCCGCCCCAGAATCCCATGACTTCGTGCCGGCCGGTCGCGGCGCGGGCGAGGCGGAGCGCGGCTTCCACCGCCTCGGCGCCACTCGAGTAGAGCTGCGTGCGGTTCACGTCACCGGGCGCGAGCTCCGCGATCAGCTTGACCAACGCGGCGCGATGCTCGGACGTGAAGCTCCCCACGTGTACGCGCTCGAGCTGTCGCGACATCTCGGCGACATAGCGCGGATGCGCGTAGCCGAGGCTCGCGACGCCGACCCCGGCGAGCAAATCGACGTAGCGATTGCCGTCCACGTCCCACAGGACGGCCCCCTCGCCGCGGTCCATGCACAGCTTGCTGAAGAGCGCGACGCTCTGCGTTCCGGGCGCGAGGTACTGCGCCTCGAGGTCGAAGATGCGCTGCGACTGCAGTTGTAGATCGAGATCGGTCATGCCTGTTTACCGTTGGTCGCTTTCTCGTCGATGTAGGCGGCGATCGCCGCGGCCGCGGCGACGCGCACGGGAGCAAAGGAGGGCCAATCGTTGAGATCGATCAGCACGGGAGCGTCGGGCTTGGGGAACGCGACGTCGCCGCCGAATACCTCGAGTCCTACCGCGCGCGCTGCGGCAAAGACCAGCTCCCGCAGGCGGTCCTCGTCGATCTCCACGTGCCGGTCGCGCGGCCCGTCGGCCGGATACCAGGAGAAGAAGCGGCCGTCGGCGACCGCGTAGAACTTCAGGATTGGACCAGCGATATGTGCCTGCAGGGCCACACGCGACACGCCACGTCGGGCGAATTCGGCGATCGCGTCCGTCACACCTGCCTCTTTCGTCGCCACCACGTCGGCGCTCGTCTCGGCGTGGACGTCGCCACGCTTGACCCACACCGGCCGGCCGTCGCCGTTCAATTGATGGACAAGTGGAATCAGCGCCTGCGGGTCGGCGGTCGGCACGATCAGCGTACGCGGAAACGGCAGTCCCGCCGCTTCCATCCGCGCCACCAGACGATGCCGGTGACAATTGAGGACGCTCTCGGGCGGATTGACGGCCAGTGCCTCGCGCGGCACGAGATTGAGCAGCCGCTCCGAGGCCGCCGGGCCCTGGCACATGTTCACGTACAGCTCGGCCGTGGGGACCCGGCCGGCCACGACATCGCCCTCGCCGGTGCGCGTCACGTTCCAGCCGCGACGCTGCAGCCCGGCGATCGTGTCGTCGAGGATCGCCGTGTCGTTGCTGCGATGCTGTGCCGGCGAGTACGTGGGGCTGCGATACAGCGCGACGAGACGCCTCATTGCTCGTCTCCCGCGTGGGCCGTGAGCCAGCGCTCGGCCGCCTCGAGGTC
>WNGK01004958.1_pt1 | contig 14171 bp, 13 predicted proteins | sample 5400601 | NCBI WGS metagenome assembly WNGK01 (sample SAMN13153376, study PRJNA577476) | soil metagenome | isolation source: 60 cm soil or saprolite under Garry oak tree replicate 1 | place: USA:California | collected 2016-06-15 | reverse complement strand
GCCCGCTCGGCTCCGACGAGCGGAACCGCGAAATCTTCTGGCCGCCAGTGAGCGGGCCAGGGCCGCAGCTCGGTGATGAGATCAGGCGGGGGCACGGCCAGGACCGGGCAGCGCGCATGAGCCAGGCAGTACCGGGTGACCGAACCATGAACAGCGCGGCTCAGCTGGTTCCGGCCGCCGTAGCCGACCACCAGCAGGTCATCGGGCTGGTCAGCCAGGCCGACCAGCAGCGGCCCCGGCCGGCTGCGCACCACGAGGGCGCGAACCGTCACGCCGTCCGGCATGCCGCCGAACGCCGCGTCGAACGCCTCGCGCATGCGCTCCTGAGCCGCACGTTCCCACAGCCTGAGCAGGAGCGGGCACGGAGCTCGCAGGTAGGCGACCTCGCCGCCCGCGGGAGCCCAGGCCAGCACGGCTAGTAAGGCCGCGCCGCTCGAGCGAGCCTCGGCCACCCCAGCCCGGAGCGCGCCCAGGCTCCGCAATGAACCGTTTACTCCGGCGATGACACGCCTGCTGCCGACCGCCACCGATGATCCCTCTCGCTCGCAGCCTGCCATCCATCAAACTCCGCTCGGCGTGCTCCTGCAAGATGCCACCGCCCGGCTTGCGGCCTCCGCCACCGGCCGCACGGATAACCGCACCCGCAACGGGACGAATCGACGCTGCGAGGCGCAGTCGACAGGCGCTACCCTGACACTGACGCAGGCTGGTCCAGTGGTGGGACCAAATGGGTGGGGGGTCGGGGCGGCGTGTCCGAGCCAACGGCATTCGGCATCGATCTCGGCACGACGTTGTCGGTCGTGGCTCAGGTCAATCGGGCGGGCATTCCGGTCGTGCTGCCCAACGCTGAGGGATCGCTGACAACACCGTCGGTGGTTCTCTTCGACGGCGGCGGCGCCGTAGTTGGTTCGGCAGCGCGTGAGTCGCTGGCCACCGAGCCGGAGTTCGTCGTACAGCTGGTCAAGCGTCACCTGGGCTCGGAATGGTCGTTCGACTACCGGGGCATCAGCTACGGCGCCGAGCATGTCTCGGCGATCGTTCTGCGCAAGCTACTGGCCGACGCCCAGCTGCTCGGCGGGCCAGTCAGCCAGGCGGCGGTGACGGTGCCCGCCTATTTCAACGATCCGATGCGCTCCGCCACCAGGCATGCAGCCGAGCTGGCGGGCATCGAGGTGCTCGGACTGCTCTCCGAACCGACGGCGGCGGCGCTGGCGTTCGGGTACGAGCGCCGGCCCGCCGGCGCGACCGGGGTGGTGGTGGACCTCGGTGGCGGCACTTTTGACGTGACCGTCATGGATTACGACGGCCATCACCTCGCGGTCAGGGCGACGGGCGGCGATTACTATCTCGGCGGAGCCAATTTCGACAAGGTTCTCTTCGACTATTTCGTCGAGCAGTTCCACGCCGCCCACGGGCTGGACATCAACGATCCCGATTCGCTATCGCTTGAGGAATGCACGCAGGTGTCGCACGACTGGCTGCTGCGGGCAACCGAGGCCAAGCACCACCTGACATCCCGCGAGCGGACGACGGTGGCGTTGCAGGCCGCCGGGCTGCTTCTGCGCGTCGAAGTCGGACGCGACGCCTTCCTGGCCCGCAGCCGGACGCTGCTCGACGAGGTCTCGGAAAAGATCCTCGATGTCGTGGCCGCCGCCGGGGCAGCGCCGGAAGATGTGAACTTCGTCCTCGCTGTGGGTGGTTCGACCAGGATTCCCGCGGTGCAAGAACGGGTGCGGGAGATCTTCGGCAAGCCGCCGGATACCTCCGTGCGCCCGGACGAGGCAGTCGCCATCGGCGCGGCCCTGTTCGCCGCGCAGCGTCAGCTTGAGGAGGGCAGTGTGCTTGTCATGGAGCCTCAGGCGCGCGACTACCTGGAGAAACTGACCATCACCGATGTCGCCGCCCACACACTCGGAATCAGCGTGGTCGAAATCGGGTCAGACGCGGGAGCGCGCGGGCAGGCCGGCGGAAGGCAGGTCATGCTGCCGCTACTGCCGAGAAATACTCGGCTGCCCGTCGACACCATGCGGACGTTCTACACCATGCGACCGGGCGAGCAGCGGATCATGGTTCCCATTCTCGAGGGTGAACAGGCTGACCCTGAGCTCTGCCGGCGGATCGGCGAAGTGCTCGTCGACGGGCTTCCGGCCTTCCGACCGGCACACCAGGAGGTCCTCGTGACGATGCGGCTCGACAGAGATGGCATCCTCCGGGTCGCCGCGGCTGATGTCGCCACCGGAATAGCGGCAGCCACGACGATCGTCCATCCGCATCAGCAGGCCGGCGGAGACGCCGCCGACCTGGCCGTCAGGGCTATGGCCGTCGGATAGCGAGCCCGCGATGCCTCATCCAACCGGCGCTGACCGGCCTAGCAATTGGTACGCCGTCCTGCGCGTCGATCCGGCTGCGACGACCGAGCAGATCACGGCGGCGGCCGAACGACTGGCCAGGCATGCCAACGCCCTGTCCCTGACCGCACCGGAGCGCGCACGACACCTGCGCGATCAGGTACGCGCCGTCAAGGCGGATCTGCTTTCCGGGATCGAACAACGCGAGCGGTATGACCAGCACCTACGCGAGCAGCAGGCGAACGCCGGTACGTTGCCGGCGCCCCGGCCGGCCGGGACACGCGCATTCGGCCTCATGTCCCGCGTCACGCAGTTCCTGCAGACCGGGTGGACCTGCTCCGAGTGCGGATACGGTGCACTGCCGACGGACAAGTTCTGCCCCAAGTGCGGCAGCAAGATCCAGCCCGGCGTGCCGCACCGCTCGGCCAAACAGAGCCACGCCGACGAGGCGACTCCCAGCCCTGGGTCGGCTGCCGAGCCTGCGTCCTGCGCTAAGTGCGGCGGCAGGATCGCACCCGGCGATGCGTTCTGTACTAGGTGCGGCGCGCTCGTTCCTCACGCTTAGTCATGTAGCTTGCATAGTCCGCCAGAATTGCCCTAGCATGCACCGAGCCAAGATCTAGGGTGGGGAATGGTATTCGCGTGCCAACATGCATAAATGGGCATCCCGTTCGAGCGGATGCGGTATTCTGCGGTATTTGTGGCGCTCCGCTAGCGCGCGAGGGCATGGACACGGGCGGTGACGCGACGCCGCTCCTGATGTCCCCGCCACTGCCGTTCGCGCGGTCGACTTCGCCCGCGACCAGCCCAGCCGCGACTGTTGCTCCCGGCGGAGACGCTGATTCCGTCGGCTGGGGCTCCTCGGCGCCCACCACGGCCGTTCCGACGTTCCCGTCCGGCGGCCAGCCAACTGGGCTAGCCTCTGCTGGCAGCATCTCCGGCGGGCGGTCAGGCGATCCCGGGCAGGCCAGCCGGCCGAAGCGCAGGCGCCGCAGGTGGCTGGTAATAGCAGCGGTCACGGGGATCATCCTGGGCGGCGGCGGCGGCGCCGCTTGGGCACTTCTCGGCCACCGCAGTCCCGCCGAGGCATCGCACGGGCCGTCGACGTCCATCACGCCGACAACTCCCGCGATCAGCAGTCCGACTCCTGCGAACAGTGCATCTGCGTCCCCCAGCACGTCGCCGACGGCCATTACCGTCGGCTCGGCGGGATGGACCTATCCCAGGTTTATTGATCAGCAGGCATTCACTAACGACAACTACACGCTATCTGGATTGTCATGCCCGTCGGCGACGCAGTGCTTCGCGGTGGACAGCGGCGGCAATGTCCTTCAGTCAGATGCCAAGACAATGTGGCCGGTAGTACATACCGACAGCGCGGCCGGCCTGGACTCGATTTCGTGCCCGTCAGCCAAGTTCTGTGCCGGAGTGGACTCCTCGGGAAACGCGATCGTCCTGTCCGGGGGTACCTGGAGCGACCCGATAGCGATCGACACTAACGGTCAGCTCAGCGGTATCTCGTGCCCCACAGCCCGCTACTGCGTCGCCGTGGATGACTATGGCCACGCATTCATGTATACCGGCTTGGTAACCCGCTGGGCTCAGGCGATCGTTGACAACAACGGTCAGCTGACCTCGGTCTCATGCCCGTCGGCCAAGTTCTGCGCGGCAGTCGACTCGTACGGGTACGCCTTCATCGACAGCAGCGGTACGTGGGATTCCGGCGCTCAGCTCGATACCAGCAGCGGATTCACGCAAGTGTCGTGTTCCAGCTCGTCGTTCTGCATGGCCGTCGACGGAAACGGTGCGTACTGGGCCTTCTCCGGAAGCCACTGGGTGCAAGGATCGGTCGGAATCTCAGCCGTGAAAGTGTCGTGCCCTGCGAATGGCTACTGCGTCGCGGTTGACGCCTCGGGTGGCTTCTCCACCTATCAGAATGGCACCTGGTCACCAGTCGTCAAGATCGACGGCAATAATACATTCAGTGCGCTGAGCTGCTCGGCTGTAGCTACCTGCGTCGGCGCGGACGCAAATAATAACGTTCTGTCCTATTCAGGCACCCCATGAACGCATCCGGACCGATGAACCACCGCCATCTCCGAGGACCCGCGATGTGCCCAAACTGCCAAGCACCCATCAGGGCCGGCTCCGACTTCTGCACAAATTGCGGCGCGCACGTGGGATCGGCGTCCACCCCCGCCACCAACCCATCCGTCGCCGGGCCCGCGCCCGGCGGGCGCGCCCCGATCCCGCCTCCACCTGGCCCGCCAAGCCAGGGCCAGCGGACCTCCTCCGCGGCCTATAACTTCGATCTCAAGCGCCTGGCTACCCTCGACCGGACCATCGGGATTGCCACTCTCGTCGTATTCGTTTCGCTCTTCCTGCCGTGGTTCGGTACCCTCGGCTACGCCACGAGCGGCATTTCGTTGCACGGGTACCTGGTGATCGCGCTGCTCGCAGCCCTGGTGCTGCTCAGTTACCTCGCGCTTCGAGTCGGCTGGGAGACCACGCCGCTCAGGCTGCCGATCGCGCATGCGCCACTGCTTCTGATCGGCACCGGCGTGCAGTTGCTCTTCGTGCTGATCGCCTTCTTGCAGTCAGATGGCTTGAGCCACGAGTTCGGAGCCTACCTCGGGCTGCTGGCCGCGCTGGTGGCGTGCGCTGCCATCGCGGTGCCGGTAATCCGTTCGGCGCGCAGTGCCCCGCAGCAGGGCCAGCGCTAGCCGGACGGTAGGCGGTGGGTCTTCACCGGCTAGCTCGCAGTTAGGAGGAGGCAGATGGCCGTCTCGCCGCCTGAGTTCTCCAGCGAGGCCAGGGCAGCCTTGCGGGCGATTGTGATGGAGTACGGACCGGAGGTCCTGTCCAGGCCGGCCACGATGTCCAATCTGCTGAAGGACCTCCTCCCCGATGCCCCGAGGATCGCCAGAATGCTGGTCGCAGCGGCCGAGGATCACATCGCGGACAGGCTGCGCGAGCACGTAGCGCAGGGCATGGACACCGCCACCGCGGCCAGGCTGGCCGCATCGTTCTTCGCCAGCGCCACGATGTTTCCCGCTGAGGCATGTGCCTGGGTCGTCGGCGAGCTGGCGATCGCCGTTGGCTTGCTCACCGCAGCTGACGGGCCGCCGACCGTCATTGCTCCGCCCGCGCCGGACCCGGCGGCGCCCGCCGTGCCGACTGCGGCCGCCGTGCGGACTGCGGCCGCCGTGCGGACTGCGGCCGCCGTGCGGACTGCGGTACGGGATTCGCCGCGTGCCGAAGATGTGCCCACGCTCAATGCCGCCGGCGCTGGTGTCATGTCCTACGTCGCCCGCGAGAGTGACGATACTGTCACTCCCGTTGACCTGCTGACCGGCATGGCAGGCGCCCCGATCAGAACCGGCAGCTGGCCGAGGGCCATCGCGGTATCGCCGGACCACGCCCAGGCCTACGTCGTCAACTACGGTGACGGCACGCTCACCCCCGTCGCCGTATCGACTGGAACACCCGGACTGCCGGTCAGGGTGGGAAACGGCCCGGTGGCGATCGCGATCACGCCGGACGGAACGACCGCGTACGTTGCTAACGAGGGGGACGGAACGGTCACCCCAGTCAGCCTCGCCGATCGGGCGGCTGACGCACCGATCACTGTCGGAAAGCGTCCTTACGCCATCGCCATCACGCCGGATGGAACGTTCGCGTATGTTGCCAACGAGGGAGACGGAACAGTCACCCCGATCAGCCTCGGTTCAGGCGCCATAGGCGTTGCCGGCATGCCGGTCGCGGTCGGGAGCGGCCCGGTGGCCATCGCCATTACGCCGGATGGCGCGACGGCGTACGTCGCCAACCACGGGGACGGGACGGTCACCCCGATCAACCTCGGCACCGGTACCGCCGGACTCCCGATCGCGGCGGGCAAACGTCCGGTAGCCATCGCTATCTCTCCGGATGGCGCGACGGCCTACGTCGCCAACCACGGGGACGGGACGGTCACCCCGATCAGGCTCACCCTGCCAGTCGATGCCGCAGCTCATCGCCGGCCCCCGGACGCCCCGATCACAGTCGGGAACCGCCCGTGGGCCATCGCGATCGCCAGGGACGGGAAGACCGCGTATGTCGCCAACTACGGCGACGGGACGATCACGCCGGTGGACCTCGCGTCCGGTATCCCCGCACCGCCCATCGCCGTCGGAAAGCGGCCGTGGGCGATCGCGTTCGTCGGCTGACCCGCCGATTGGCCGCGCACCGCTTAGCTGCCTTTCATCGCGTCCCTGGCCTACGTCCTGCGCTCGCACCGCCCATCATCTTGAGCATGCCGATGCCGCCCGTCCGGACGAACCGGTAGCACAGGGCTGCGGCCAGGATCAGAAAAATGACGTTGAACACGGTTGTGTAGTTCCAGGTGACGGAGGCCGCCGCCACCGTGGCGTGGCGGCCGACCGGAATCAGGCCCAGGCCGCCGAAGATCAGCTCGACCAGGTACCCGGCCCCGACCATGGTGACGTAGAACGTGGCCAGGATGAACAGCATCATTCGCGTGCCGTAGTACTTCCGGTAGATCACCAGGATCGGCACGATGATCAGGTCAGCGAAGATGAAGGCCACCACGCCGCCGAAGCTGATCCCGCCGTTCCACAGCACCGCCGCGAGCGGGACATTGCCGATCGAGCAGACGAAGCTCAGCAGGCTGACGACCGGCCCGATCAGCGGGCCCCAGATTTTCGACACCAGCGGATGCCCGGACAGGAACAGGTGCGCCCAGAAGGTGTCCGGCACCCATGCGGCGACCGCTCCGGCGATCAGCAGGCCACCAGCGATGTCGCGGATGACAGCCGCCCACTCCATCACGAATACGTGCGATACCGCGGTGAACGCCTGACGCGATCGCAGCCGGCGCAGCAGGCTGCCCTCACCAGGAATGGTCATGTCCATCGCGGCGTGCCCTTCCATCGACCCGGCGATCCCTCGGTCGGCCTGTGTCCTGGCCGCATCAAGCAGCCGTTGCCGCAGGAACAGCCGGAACAGCAGCGCCAGCAAGATGATCATGATCGGGCCGCCGACGAATTCGGCCAGGGTGAACTGCCAGCCGATCAGCAGGGCCAGGATGATGCCGAGCTCGATGACCAGGTTGGTGGACGCGATCTCGAACACCATCGCCGCAGTGAAGCTGGCCCCCTTGCGAAACAGGGATCTGGCCAGGGCCACGGCGGCATAAGAGCAGGATGACGAGGCGACGCCGAATCCGGTCGCCAGCGCCAGCGTTCGCGGCCGGTCGTCGCCGAGCCGGCGGATGATGGTGGAGCGGCGTACCGCCGCCTGCACCACGGCGGAGAGCGCGAAGCCGAGGATCAGTGCCCACAGGATCTCCCAGGTCATTGACCCGCTGATGGCCAGCGCATGACCGAGCGCATGTAGCAGCCGCATACCCTGCCCCTCATCCGCGGTCGGTCCCGTCGCGAGCTGGTCCGGACGTCAGATCCCGGTGACCGGACAAGTGACCACCGTATCGCCGGGAGCACTGGGCTATCCCGCATGCCTAGGTCAGGATGGCAGGCATGATGACACCGTCGCGCCGCGCCCAGCCCGCCCGCCCGGTCGGCGTGGTGGGCGCCGGAATCGTGGGCCTGGCCGTGGCGCGGCAGCTGGCTCAGTCGGGCACTCCCGTGCTGGTCTTCGAGAAGGAGACCACGGTCGGCCAGCATCAGACCGGGCGCAATTCCGGTGTCGTGCACGCCGGGATCTACTACGCGCCGGGCTCGGCCAAGGCACTGCTATGCCGGCGCGGCGTCGAGCTGCTCCGAGCCTACTGCTCGGAGCGCGGGCTGCCCTGGGACGCGCGAGGCAAGCTCGTGGTGGCCAGGAACGACGCCGAGACCGGGCGGCTGCGCGAGCTCGAGCGCCGGTCCGCCGCCAACGGCGTCCCTGGTGTGCGCTGGCTGGATGCGGCGGCGATGGGCGAGTTGGAGCCGGAGGTCACCGGCGCGGCCGCGCTGTTCTCCCCGACGACCGCCATCGTCGACTATCCGGCCATTACGCGAAGCTTCGCCGACGACGTGACCGCGGCGGGCGGGCAGGTGCTGACGGGCACCGCGGTATCCGGCGCCCGTCGGCGCGGCGACGACGGCGTGGAGGTCGTCACCGCCGGGCAGGCGCACCAGCTATCCCGGCTGATCGTCTGCGCCGGCCTGCAAGCCGACCTGGTCGCCAGGTCGGCCGGAGACGAGGCCGCACCGGAGATCGTTCCGTTCCGCGGCGAGTACCTGCGGCTCCGCCCGCACGCCCGCGGCCGGGTGCGGCATCTCATCTATCCCGTGCCCGATCCCGCGTACCCGTTCCTCGGCGTGCACGTCACGCCGCGGGTGGACGGCGAGGTCGACCTCGGCCCCAACGCGGTGCTCGCGCTGGCCCGCGAGGGATACCGCCGCCGGGACGTGTCCCCCGCACAGCTGACGCGACTGGCGCGCTCGGCCGCGTTCCGCCGCCTGGCCCGGCAGAACTGGCGGGCAGGCGCGCGGGAAATGCGCGGATCGCTGTCCAGGCGCGCCTTTCTGGCCGAGGTCCGGACCTACCTGCCGTGGCTCGAGCTAGCGGACGTCACACCCGCTCCGGCCGGCGTACGAGCGCAGGCGGTCGACCCGGACGGATCACTCGTCGACGACTTCCGGATTCACCGCATCGGCGCCGTGACGACAATCCGCAACGCCCCGTCCCCCGCCGCCACCGCCTCCATGGCCATCGCCGAGCACATCATCGCCGAACTACCGACCGCATCTGGCAACCGAAGGTAGGGATCCGCACTGCCGCGGGTCGTCCCATCTTCAGGTGGCGGGTGGCAGTGGCGGTGGGCATACTGGCCACGGTGAAAGCAGTGGTGCTCGCGGATACCCATGCCCCGCGGCGATGGCGCGGCTGCCCGCCGGCGGTCGCCAGGCACTTGCGGGCCGCGGACCTGATCCTGCACGCCGGAGATGTCTGCACGGCCGACGTGCTCGACGAGCTGTCCTGCTACGCTCCCGTGCGGGTCGTCCGCGGCAACAACGACGGACCCGATGTAGCCGCGTGGGGCGCGCCCGACACGCTGGAACTTGACCTGGCCGGGCTGCCGGCGGCGATGGTGCACGACAGCGGCGCGGCGGCAGGCCGGTACGCGCGGCTGCGCCGCCAGTTCCCGGCCGCGCGACTGGTCGTGTTCGGTCACTCACACATACCCCTCGACCAGGCTGGCGATCGGATCCGCATCTTCAATCCCGGCTCTCCGACCGACCGCCGCCGGCAACCGCACGGCACTATCGGCGTCTTGCACATCGACGACGGCGTGCTGGTCGAGGCCCGGATCATCCCCGTCGATACCTGACCTGCCCGCCCTGACCAGGTAAGGGAGCTGTCACGCGGACCGTCGTGCCGGGCGGCGCGACCACGAGGTGACCGACCTGGAAGAGCCTGGCTCGGTAGTCACCGGGAGGCAGCGGAGGCGGCCGCTGGTCGGGCAGGCAGGCCCGGATGGCGCCTTGGGTCCGCCCTTCGTGGCACTGGAGGTAGCTAGCCAGGACTGTCACCGGATAGCTGGACTCGCCAGCCGGGATCGTCAGCATCTGCAGGCAGGTGGGCCACGCCACGGCCGGCTGGTACCTGGCGCTGGCCAGCGCGACCTGGAAGAGGGCGCCGCAGCCCGGCACCCGGATCGCATGGCCGGTGTTGTTCTGGACCACAACGCGGCCGGGCAGAGACGAGCCAGCCGACACGGTACGCGAACGCAGCCTGACGCTGGCTGACAGCGGCGCGGAGGACCGGCCGACCGGCACGGGAACTGCCGCTCCGGGCTTCGTCACCGGAGCCGAGGCAGCGCCATCCGGACGGCCAGCTGCCAGCTGGCTGCCGCCGGAGCATCCAGCCGCCAGGAGTGCCAGGACCAGCACTAGTGACCGCACATTCAGTTGGACGCTTCCGCGCTCAGGATCGGTTTCCGGCGGTCGCAGGTTTCTGCTTCTCTTAGGCTGGCCAAGATTGTCCTCTCCGGTGTCGATCTGCGGCTCCGCCAGCCGACCTCGGCTATCGCTGGCGGGCCGACCCGGTCACGACCGGCCGCCGCCCGGACAGCTGCAGCACCTTCTCCCGGTCGTCAGAGGGGTCCCGGGGCTTCTGAAGTTCCCGCAGGTCAAGGTATCCGTGACCAGCCAGGTCTTCCAACGCCCAGGACAGCGCCCCGGCGGGACGCCGCGCGGCATCGGCCCGCTGGCCGAAGTGCCAGGTGAGACCGGGAGATCCGGGCCGGGTCAGCTCGCCCAGCGCCTGCACCCGCCCGACATCGATCGGCAGCTGCTCCAGGTGGCGCCGCCACGCCTGTCGGTCTCTTGTCCAGGCCCTGAGGTAGCTTTCGCACAGATCGGGCTTGATGAGCGCCAGGCGGCCCAGGGAGCCTTTCAGTGCCTCGACGCGGCGCGTCTTCTCGGCCGGCGGCAGCTCGTGCTCCGCCAGCATGGCCAGCACCTTGGTGATGAATTGCCGGCGCTTCGCAATGAAATCATCCCAGTGCCAGCTATCGGCGTCCTGGATCGACTGGCCCTGGTCGAGCAGCCAGTAGATTCCCTCCGCGAGGACGTCACCGAGTTCTTCGCCGCGCGCACGGTCGGGAGTACGGAACGGATCGTAGCGGTTCTGGTTGACCCGCCCCGTCGTTGTCGTAGGCAGCAGGCGCTTGTCGCCGTCGAGGAGGAAGAACCAGTCCTCGTTATAGATATCGGGGAAGAACGAGTTATAGCCATTCGTGGCCTTAACTTCGACGATCAGCGCACCGCCGCCGACGAATGACGACTGCCGGCCGCCCGCTTGCCGGTAGGCGTGGCAGACCACTGAGTTGTCGGGGAATCCGCCAATCTGAAGGCCAACCGCGTTATAGCTGCCCAGGAGGCTACTCGCCCGGCGGACATCGTGCGGGTTCAGCGCGGTGATGTCGTCGTCAAGGAACAGGATGCGTTCCCAGCCGAGCATGTGACTGAGTACCAGGGCCAGATTGCGCTTCGCGCTGAGATCGGTGCGGGTGGCAAAGACGGTCCCGGCGAGCAGGGCGGACGTCTCCCAGTCTGGCAGCCGAAGCAGATCTGACTCCCGGATGTCGATCGCGACCAGGTCAATTTCCGGCGGCATCCGCTCAGCAAGCATTCCGGCCGTGGTCCACTTGCCGCTGTGCAGCGTCACCAGCGTGCATCCCAGCGCCTCCGCCAGGGCTGATGCCTCGGCGATATACACCGGCCGGCGCGCCGTGGGCACGATGATGGCGTCGATGCCTGGTCCGCCGGGCGCGGGCCCGGCTGGCGCGGGACCGGCCGGTGACGACAGCAGGTCCTGATGCGAGCCGTGATGAAACGGCGTCTCGGTGACCGACATGGACGTTACCTGGCCCACTCAAAAAGAATGTTCTCGCCTACTGTCCAGTCCGGGGTCAAAGTCGCTCCGTGGATGATGGATACCCGGCTAAGAATGCAGTAAGTATCGCTGCCGCTGAATCGCGACCGCAGGTACTCAGCGTTGCGGTCACGGAAGTTGCGGTCCGTCAGCGCTCGGACGACACCGTAGGTGCCCCGTCCGTACATGCCACTGCAGATTGTAACGGTTCGCTTCCGGTTGTATGGGCTCACCGCGCGGGCGAAGAGTGCCACGTCTTCGCTGAGCACCTGGCGCCCGCCCAGTGCGCTCAGCGCCGGCCGGTACTGCGCAGTTGTCCCGTTATCGTCGACCTCGAAGTACTGCGCTCCTCCTGTACCCCAGTCGGCAACCTGCCGAACAGGCAGCTGGAGCTTTTCAAGCGTTGTTCTCGTGACGGTGTTCCAGTCAACTCCGCCGAGCACCGCCAGGTGCGAGTGGTAGTCGTCGGGGTCGAGCTCCCCCGCGACCCGCCGATACACATGCTTGGTCGGGTTCGCGGCACGGACGTGCCCCTGAAGTTCGAACAATGAGTCAAGCTCTGAGTAAGTGAGCAGCTCTATGTAATCCGGGTCATCAACATCTGTGTAAGGGATCTGATCCAGCATGTGCTGCGGCAGCCTGGCACAGACGATCGTCACGGTGTCCCCGACGCTAAAGTGCCAGGGACCCGCGTTGAGCGGCCCGTCATCGGGGCTGGCGGGCTCAGGGCTCACGATCGCCGCAGCAAGCGCGCTGCTACGCAACTGCTGCAGCTCTTGCTTGAGCTCGTTCATGGCCCGTTGTTCTTCATCGGTCAGGTCGGCCGGGCTGGGCGGACCTGGCGCATCCAGATCGAACGAGCGGGCCGCAGCGAAGAGCCGTGCGTATGCATCGAGACGTGATAGCGGCGGTACCCGAGGAGACGTCTGCGACTCCCATGACGAGATGAGCGGAACGCTGATCCCGCCAAGTGCCAGCGCCAGCTGAGGCTGAGTGACCCGCCGACCTGGCCAGCGCTCCTCCCTGAGCGCGCGCAATCGCCGGGCGAGAAGTTGCCGCGGGTCCTGATCGTCCACCTCTTACCTCTGTTCACCTTAAGTTCAGATCTCACCTTAACATACCGCCCCCGAGGTCAGGCTCAGGACGTATCCAGAGGTAGAAGCGTTCCTAGCCGTGCAGATCAGCCTGCCCGGTGATGCCGCCGGGCAACGCTGCTCAAGGGTCAAACCTTATACCAGCCGCTGACCAGGCGTGCACCAAACTCTAGCCGGGTACAAGAACTTCAGAAAGTTGAGTCAAGATCATCAAATGTAGGTGAAGTTAAATGAACTTCAGGAGCCTGATCGAGCAGCCACTGCCGGAGCCTGCCCGAGTTCGTCGCAAAAGTGCGGGCATCCCTGCCTCAACAGGGATGCCCGCCAATCCCGGAACCCCCAGGCGGTCTCAATCGCGAAAGGAAGCCCCATGTATACGATAACCCCGCTGGCAACAGCAGCTACTCTGGCCGCTCACCGAACGTACCCCGTTCATGCCGCTGCCGCCGCGTCGCATGCTCAGCAGCTGACCGGCGCCGCAGGCATAGCCGTCGTGGTGGCCGTTCTCTTCCTGGTGACGCTGACGAAGGCGCTGCGGCGGGCGGCCTTGCTCGTCGAAGCCTTCCTGCAGCTAGCCGCGGCGCTGACGTCGGTCATCTTCACCATGGTTGTTGTCGCGACGGTGGCCGTCGTCCTGCTCATCCGCTAGCCCCCAGTCCCCCGCCGGGCCCGGCGGGGACTGGGTGGCTGGCGGGAACTGGCCGCCAACGCAACGAACGGCCAGGCCGAGCGTCAGACAGGGCTGGACGTGGCCTGCCCGCCATCCTGGCCGGCGGCAAGCCTGATGAACCCTGGCAAACTTCACAGAAGAACTTGAATGCACTTAAGGCGAGAATGGCAATATTCCTGGCTCTTGCCACCATGGCCGGGATCATGCCAAAATCTTGATTTATGGCTCATATTGAACTGCTGACCGCCGATGACTGGTTCCGGCTAAAGGAGGTCAGGCTGTTCGCATTGCAAGATTCCCCGGATTCGTTCCTGTCTACCTATGAACAGGAGAAGGATTACAGCAAAGGTCAGTGGATTGCGGAGTTCGACCGAGGCGACTGGCATATCGGCACCTCCGGGCACCGGGATATCGGTCTGCTTGGCGTCACCCGCGAGCCCGAGACGCCTCCCGACGAATGTTATTTAGAGTATCTCTGGGTGTCGCAGGAAAAGCGTCGTGCCGGATGTGCCTCACAGCTAGTCACCGCGACCCTCGAAAGGCTCCATGACATCGGAGTAACTACCGCCTTTCTTTGGGTACTCAATGGCAACGACGCGGCCGCACGGCTGTACTGGAAACTGGGTTTCGCCAGCACCGGGCTTCGTCAGCCGCTCAAGGGGCGCCCAGGCCGCTTCG
>WNGK01004954.1_pt1 | contig 14175 bp, 12 predicted proteins | sample 5400601 | NCBI WGS metagenome assembly WNGK01 (sample SAMN13153376, study PRJNA577476) | soil metagenome | isolation source: 60 cm soil or saprolite under Garry oak tree replicate 1 | place: USA:California | collected 2016-06-15 | reverse complement strand
GGCACCACTGGCTCACCGACCGTCAGTTCGTGGACGCGGTGGCCGTCGCCATGATTACGCCGGGGCCTGTGGTGATTACGTCCGGCTTCATCGGCTTCCTGGTGGCCGGCTTCGCCGGAGCCTGTGTCGCGGCCCTGGGGACGTTTCTGCCCTGTTATGCGTTTGTGGTGATCGCCGCTCCCGCCTTCCGCAAGTACGGAAAGCGCCCGGCCATCGCGGCCTTTGTTCAAGGGGTCACCGCTGCCGCCATCGGCGCGATCACCGGGGCGGTCGTCGTGCTGGGACGACGCACGATTACGGACATCCCCACGCTGGCGCTGGCGCTCGCCACGCTGGTCCTCCTGTGGCGCTGGAAAAAGATCCCGGAGCCGTTCATCGTGTTGGGAGCCGCTGTCATCGGCCTGGCCGTGTACTCAGCGCTCCATCGCTAGGAGGGATGCTGCGTGGAAAAGCCGAAGGAAACATCGTGGGTGCTGCTCGTTTACAAAATCCCACGCGAGCCCACAGCCAGCCGGGCTGCCGTCTGGCGCAAACTCAAACGCCTGGGGGCGCTGCTGTTGCACGACGCCGTCTGGGTGTTACCTGCCACGCCCTGGACGCGCGAGCAGTTCCAGTGGCTGGCCGTGGAGATTGGCGAACTCGGGGGAGAAGCTTACCTGTGGGAATCCCACTTGCTCTTAAATGGGCAAGCAGACGCGCTGGTGCAGCAGTTCCAGGCTCGTGTGGATGCCGCCTACCAGGAAATTCTGGACGAGGTGGAGCAGGAGGATGCTGACCTCGTCGCGCTCTCCCGCAAGTATCAACAGGTGCGGGCGCAGGACTACTTTCACTCAGCGTTGGGGACACACGTGAGGGAACGACTGATGAGTGCAAGAGGAGGATTTGTCTCATGAAATGGGTGACCTGGGAGCAGGTGGGCGTGGACCGCATGGCCTGCGCCTGGCTGATCACCAAATACCTTGATCCACAGGCGGAGTTTCTCTTCGTGCCTGCAGGACACAAGCCGCTGCCTGAAGGGGCGGAGCCATTCGATATCCCCGGTGTGCGGCTCTCCCATCACCGGGGGCACTGCACGTTTTACACCATACTGCGCGAGTATGATTTGCATGATCCCGTCTTGCAGCGTATCGCTCGCGTGGTGGATGAAGCTGACACCGTGCAGGATGTCATGCTGGAGCCAGCGGCAACTGGTCTGGACGTCATCTGTCAGGGTATTCGCCTGGTCAGTCCGAGTGATCTGGTCGCCCTGGAACGAGGACGGCTCGTGTATGATGCCCTCTATGCGCAGTTCGCCAGTGAACCAACCCAGGCGTAAAGAGGCCGCACAAGAGAAGAAGAGAAGAAAAGCATGTCTACGAGCCCTTCGGTCTTTCCGTTTGTGCACTTTGCGCTCACTGCTGGTGCTGGTTGCTCTGCGCGCACGTTTCAAGGCGCTTCCGCTGGTCGATTGCCTGCTGGTCGCGGTGGTTGTTGGCATCTCGGTCCTGGTGTGGCGGTCAGCGGGCAATACCGGGGCGACTCCACAACGATCCCATTCCACCAGTGAGTCCCAATGACGTGCTGTGCCCCCTGGTGACGTATCTCTTTGTTGGCTTTTACGCCGCCTTCCGCCCTCCTGCCGACCCCATTCGCTTCGAGCAGGCGCGGGTGCTGCTCGCCCTGGTCTCCTTTGTCGTCAATGTGGTCACAATCTAGCTCGTAAAGAAGGAGCATGTCAATGGCAAGCACACTGGTCTTGCGCCAATATATTGACCTCCCGTTCCACCCGGAGGGAGACTTCGATCACGGCGATGTGTCGCTCTCCAACGGTTACGTCTTTATCGCCAATACCAAAGTCTCCACTGTCGAGGTTGTCGATGGGGAGCGCCTGGGCCACCTGGTGACGATTCCTGACTGTCCAGAGGCCAGCGGCGTGCTGGCGGCACAGGACGGCGCACTGATCTTTGCAGCAGCGCGTGGCGTGGGCAAGCTTCTGGTTATCGACGCCATGAGCGCTACGGTGATACGAACTGTTGCTGTAGGATCACGGCCCAATGGTCTGGCCTTTGACCCACTGCGTAAACACCTGCTGGTGGCTGATGTGCACGACAATACCGCACGGCTCATTGACCTGCAGGTCGGCCGAGTGATCGCGTCAGTACCGTTGCCCGGTCGGCCACGCTGGGCGGTCTATCACGCGGCAGGGGAGCGTTTTCTCGTCAATATCCGCGAACCGGCGGTGGTGGCAGTGCTCTCGGCCTCGACAGGCGCGTTGGTCGGCCAGTTCTCGGTCTCGGGTGTTGGGCCGCATGGATTAGACCTCGACCAGGATGGTCGTCGGGCGTTCGTCGCCTGCGATGGAGGCAGTGTCGTAACGCTGGACACCTCTACCGGGAGCGAACTGGCAAAGGTACCGATTGCGGGTGCCCCAGATGCCATCTGGCACAACCACCAGACATCACATCTCTACGTGGCTATTGAGGATCCTGGCGTCATCGATGTGCTGAACACGCAGACGATGGTGGTCGATGAGCAGATTTCTACGGAGGTGGGAGCGCACACGACGGCCTACGATGCTAGGCGGCAACGTCTCTACGTCTTTCTGCCCAGTTGTCGCACCGCGGTCTATGAGGAAAGCGAGGTGCCGTAAACGGAACGAGCGCTCGGATGTCGCGTTTCTTTGTTGTTTGAACGTCTCTTACTCGTAAGAAGAAGGAGAACCTGACCATGAAATGGATTACCCGCGAGCATGTCAAGGTAGACCGCGTGGCCTGCCCCTGGCTCATTAAAAAATTTGTGGACAAAGATGCCGAGTTTCTCTTTGTGCCAACCAACCAGGTGCTGGAGGTGGCCGAGCGCGAAGGGGCGATCCCCTACGACGTGAAAAATGTGGAACTGGGCCATCACGGCAAAGAGTGTTCGTTTGAGGCCATCCTCAAGAAGTACCACTTGACGAGCGACTCAGCGCTGGTCTTGCTTGGCAAGATCGTGAATGGCGCAGATACCGATAATACGCTCTGGAATCAGCCCGAGGGACCCGGACTAGAGGCCATCGCCGAGGGCTTCCGCCATCTTGGTTTCCAGGATGATAACGCCCAGAATGCCGCTGAGTGGATTGTCTATGATGCCCTCTATGCCTATTGCCAGGAAATGGTGCGCCAGGGCAAGCCGCATGGCGACTTTGTCTCGTGAGGCGAGGTTCGCCTGATGCGGAGCGAGGGAAATGAGAAAGTCGAGACCAAAAGGGGGAGCAGACCCTCTCTCAGTCGACACGAGCGAGCGCCGTCGCAGCACCCAGCTCATCCTGGTGATGCGTGGACTGCGCTCACTTGCCTACGGGTTACTGGCCGTGCTCTTGGGCGTGGCGCTTGCAGATGAGGGCTTTTCACCTGCGGCTATCGGTATCCTGATCACCGTCTCCCTGATAGGCGATATGATCGGAACCTACGTGGTCGGCCTGATGACTGACACCTGGGGACGGCGGCGCATGCTGGTGCTGCTTTCTCTCCTTATGGCCGGGACGGGCGTGGTCTTTGGACTGGTGACGAGCTATCCCGCGCTGCTGGTGGCGGCGTTCTTCGGGACACTTGGCACGACGGCCTCCGAGACTGCTCCTTTTCTGCCCGTTGACCAGGCGATGATCGCACAGGTCACAGCGCCTTCGCGCCGGACGGCCCTGTTCGCCCGCTATAACCTGGTTGCCTCGCTCAGTGTCGCTGTGGGGGCGCTGGTGGCCGGGTTACCCGATCTGCTGCTACGTCTGCATCTGCCTCTCATCACGGGCATCCGTCTTCTGTTCGGGGCGTATGCAGTGCTGGCCCTCGTTGTGGCCTGGCTTGCCCCGCGGCTCTCCGGAGCGGTGGAAGCACCAGAGCGTGCCCCCATCGAGGGAAAGCCCCTCTGGGAGCGGCTTGCGCCTCCGTTGGGACGTTCACGCGGCATGGTGTGGCGACTGAGTGCACTCTTCAGCGTGGATGCGCTGGCCGGAGGGCTGGTGGTGCAGAGCCTGATGGCGCTCTTCTTCCATCTGCGCTTCGGCGTTCCGCTCACGACGCTCTCGGCCCTGTTCTTCGGGGCGAACCTCCTCTCGGCGCTCTCGTTCCTGGCGGCGGCGCCGCTCGCCCGGCGTTTCGGTCTGCTCAACACGATGGTGTTTACCCATCTCCCATCGAATATCCTGCTGGCCCTGGTGGCCTTCGCGCCCACCTTTCCCATCGCGGCGGTACTGCTGCTCGTGCGCCAGGCGCTCTCGCAGATGGATGTGCCGACTCGTCAGGCCTACACGATGGCCCTGGTGGACCCGCAGGAGCGCACGGCTGCCGCTAGCGTCACCTCCCTGGCACGCAGCGTGGGCTCGGCAAGCAGCCCCGTCTTTTCCGGTCTGCTCTTGCAAGGGCCCCTGCTCGTTCTCGGGCTGCCCTTCATCCTGGCTGGGATGCTCAAATCGGCCTATGACTGCTCCCTCTGGATGGTGTTTCGGCATGTCCACCTGGAAGTGGAACAGTGCGCTCCAACGCAGGAGCCAGTTCGTGCAGGGGAGGTCACGCATGCGCCAAAAGATGGAGCGCGTACGCAGACAGATGACGGGAGGAGCAGGTACCGATGAACATCCTCCTGAACACGCTCAGCGATCCAGTCTGGCAGGTGCTTGCGCTCGTCATCACGCTCGCCGCACCAGTGTTGATCGTGGCCGTGCGCACCCGTGATGTGCATGCCTCCGAACAGCAGAAGCGTCGGGACACGCTGACCGTTCTGCGAGTGTGGCTTGCTACCCTTCTGCTGATGAGCGGGGTGGCGGTCGCGCTGCATCTGCCTGACGCTGCACCGCTGAGGACAAGCAGCACGGCACCATCACCCGTACCAACTCCGTCGCCGACACCTTCACCGACATCCATCCCAACCCCCACACCGACTCCTCGGCTCGCCCGTTCCATTACGCAGGTCCTGATGACGTTCTGCGATGCCATCACCAGCCAGGATTACCAGACGGCCTGGAACCAGTACGCGAATTCCTTGCAACACACGCATCCGCAACCTGAGACGTTCGCTGCATGGAGGAAGTTTACCCGCTGTATCATTCCTGATCAGAGTGGGGATCCCTCAGCACTCTCCGTCCTGACGCTGACGTTTGCGAATGGGTATACCGACCGGTTTAGACGCAGTGGGGATGTGGACTATCGGTTGACGATGGGTGTGGAGGACCAGGCCTGGAAGATTACAGGCGTCTGCGATATCCTCTCGGAAGGCTGCTTTGCGGTCAGTTGGGGCTAGAAAGAAGAGTGTGTGCCGATGAACGTGATCATGGAGAGTCTGGGCGACCCAATCTGGCAGATTGGAGGGGGGGATCATCATTCTGGCAGCGCTGGTGCTCATACTTGCCCTGCGCAGCCCCGAGGTTCATCTCTCATCGTGGCACCAATGGCTCTGGACCCGACTCACGCTGGTGGTATGCCTCTCACTCTTCCTTGTGCTCAGTGCGGGAGTGGTCTTGTTTCACGGAGCGAATGCCGCTCCCATCGGCGCGCCTGTGGCCTCGTCGACAGCAGTTTCGTCTTCTGGGGGGCTTTCGCCTTCGCCGACGCCGTTTCCCTCGTTGGCTCCTTCTCTCTCAGCATCTCCTTCGCCGACGCCCATTCCATCCCTGACTCCCTCAACGGCTCAGGTGCTTACTACGTTCTGTGATGCTATCGACCGACACGATCTGGATACGGCCTGGGGGCAGTACGCCAAGGCCCTGCAAAAGGAGCGGGCAACACCCCCGCCTTTCCTTGTTCGCATCACGATTGTCCACTGTAGGGTGGACAATGTGAGCGAGACGTCGGCGACTGGGTTCCTGTTGCTCAAGACGATTGGACCCAAGGGATATACGGACGACTATGAGCGGGACTTTCAGTTTACACTCGATGTGGAGGAGGGAGTCTGGAAGATTGCGCAGGTCGCTCGCTGCCTCGCTGATGGGTGCCTGGATGACACCACATCTGTGGTGCCATAGCAAGTGGCTGGCATTCATCAATTCGTGGAGACAGAACATGAAGAGATCTCTCCTTAGCTTTTCCCTGGAAGCATTTAGTGGTCTGTCATTCTTGAGTTGACGGGTAGAGATGCTTGAGCTTGCTACGAGCATCCTCGGTAGTTGGAATCCATGCCCTCGCGGCCGCCATGCCTGTGCTGGCTACTTAGAACATCTGTTCGGTAAATAGGACTGTTGTGTACAACGGAGTAAGCTTTCTTGTCAAAGCATGTGGGACACGTGTACAATCAACATGGTCCATTCTGCGTATGCACCCCGGCCATACGCCGTTCTCACAAAGAAGAGGTTCTATTTGTGCTGCGTCTATTTTTCCCGATCAAGCAACGTGTCTCTTCTTGCTTCCATACGCTTCAAGAACACGTTTTGCGTTGGATCAAACCGTCGACAACTTCCTTTGTGCTCGGCACGTTCGCCGATCTGACGCGAGGCAAAGCCGAACTATTGGCAGAAAATGCGCTCTTACGACAGCAACTGATCATCCTACATCGACAGGCCAAGCGACCAACCTATCGGAAGACGGATCGGCTTCTTTTGGTGCTCCTTGCCAAGATGGTCCGAACCTGGAAACAGGCTCTGTTCCTTGTCCAGCCAGAGACGCTCCTACGCTGGCACCGTAAGCTTTTCCGCCTGTTCTGGAAGCGCAAATCGAAGGCACATGCGAGAAAGCCGAAGCTCTCGCCAGAGACGATCAGCTTGATCAAGGAGATGGCCGCAAACAATCGGCTCTGGGGAGCGGAGCGCATTCGTGGTGAGCTTCTCAAGCTCGATATTCGGGTGAGTAAACGAACAATTCAGAAATATATGAGACCCATCCGCCACAAACGGCTGAGTGGACAGACCTGGAAAACGTTCCTGCGCAACCATGCGGCAGAGATATGGGCCTGCGATTTCCTGCAGGTGACGGATCTCTTTTTTCGTCCACTTTTTGCCTTCTTCATTGTCGAATTGCAATCGCGCAAGGTGATCCATGTGAATGTGACACGCTCTCCAACTGATCTGTGGGTGGCACAACAACTGCGAGAAGCGACTCCGTATGGAGAAGGGCCAAAATATCTGATCCGGGATAACGACCGTAAATTCGGCCCGCATTTCGCACGCGTAGCAATCACGAGTGGCATCAAAGTCCTTCGAACGCCGTACCGAACCCCACGAGCTAATGCTGTGTGTGAACGCTTCCTGGGCAGCGTCAGGCGAGAATGCCTGGATCACTTCCTGATCTTTCAGGAGAAGCAACTCTCCCGCCTCCTCACGGCATATGCCCTGTACTTCAACCAAGCTCGACCGCATCAAGGACGTGGGCAGCGGATTCCTGATCCGCCAGTGTGTTCTGTTCCACCTCCACTGCATCAGCCAGATCCGATCATCGCTGTTCCTGTGTTGGGTGGATTACACCATGACTACCAACGAACGGCGTAATTCCTTGGAAAGCGCACTTCTGTGAGCACCTTTCGGTTTTACCAGAACGGACAATAGCCACACAAGTCAGTTTTAGGTTTCAGAGGCCCCAGCCTTTTCCAGCAAGCAGCCAGGGCGATCAAAAGCCTCCTTGATGGATTGAACTGAGAAAACGTTGAGACGACTTACTTTTCCGGTCGATGAGGGCCAGAGAGCAAGTTCAGGATCGTCAGCAGCACTATGGCGCCCAGGACCGCGACCAGAAAAGCCGTCCAGTTCCATCCAACCACCAGCATGTGCCCGGTGATCAGCAAGGAGAGCCATCCTCCAAGAATGGAGCCAATGATTCCGACAATAATATTACTCACGCAGCCCACACGGGAGCTGTGTCCAGTAAACAGACTGGCAACCCAGCCTGCGAGCGCTCCGAAGACCAGCCACGAGAGCCAACTTCAATTTGAAACGACAACATTCATACCTTGCTTTCTTTTGACGTTGTTGTTGCAATTATGGGCAGTATATCATCAAAGCGCATGAGTTGACATCGCCTGGTGGGTGATACGATGCACATTCCTCTGGAACTGCCAGAGAGCAAAGAAGCGATGCAATGCCTCCCGCAGTCCCATACCAAATGGTGCGCTTACAGAATAGGATGCCTTTGGGCATTCCGTCTTTTCTTTTTGCTTCCCCAGGGGAAAGAAGCCGGCGCGTGAAGGTGTTGATGTACCTGAGGCAGACTCTGTCAGAGCGCAAACGCCATCCTGGTTCAGAGTCAGACTTCTGTCAGTAAAAAGGGGGTATATGGGAAGGACAGGATCAATCTCACCTTTGAGATTCTGACTGAACCCTGATTTTAGATCAGATATTCCAAGTAGCCAGCACAGCCCCTGCAGTGATCAAGCAGCGGCGGCCAGGGCCAAAGCAGCCGGCAGACGCTCTTCCCGCTTCCCAGTGGCCGACGGTGCTGCGTTGTGTGGTGGAGAAGAAAGAGCCGCTGCGAAAAGTGGCAGCCGCCTACGGGGTCTCGCCTGAAACGATCCGTCGCCTTCTTCAGAGGCAGAAGCCGCATAGACAGCAAGAAGCCTGACGGTCCTCAAGCTGGTCTGCGTTCCTCAGAGCAGCAGGTTCTCTTGCTTGTTCCCATTCAGGGAAGCGACTGCTCCCTTGCCCGGTCTGCCCCAGTTCTGCCCACAGGAGTGGAAGCAGCGTGAGGTGAACCGCCTGCTTGCTCTCCCAGGGCAAGCAGGCCCGACGAGCGCGACGCTTCCTGGCCATGACCTTGAGCGCGGTGACGGCATCCGCTCCCTGCAGTTCTTCCCAAGAGCGTGATGCGGTGTGCTGTCCTGCCTGCTTTTCTTTCGTCTTCCCGGTGCAGGGTCGACCTATGCAGGGAAAGGACGCAGATCTGTCGTGGGCGGCTGGTCCCGTCGCCACAGCACAAGCGTAGCAGATGAGGGCGCAACGACAGCGGGAAGCCCCTGGTCTGGGGACGGGAGCAGGGCGAGAAGAGAATGGGAGCCTGGCGGGAAGCAGGACCGATGATGGAGGGTGCCAAGGCTCTCCACCTGTCCTCCAGACAGAAGTGAGGTGATGTCCTCGCGCCTGTGGTAGCCTCAGTGCCGCTTCCAACCAACGCCACCCTTCGCTCGACTAGCCACGTATTCTCCAGAACCGCCACAGCGCTCCGCTCAAGCGCAAGGCCAACTCGCCTTCTTCCTGTTTGATCAGCCAAACCAGTGCTGCCCGCAGGTTCTCCTGCTCCTGCTCTAAGCGTCTCCACCACAGCACTTGCTGCGGGCCCTTGAGGTGTGGTTCGGCCTCCTGCGCCAACGCAAGATAATAGAGGGCATGCGCTCGTTGGCTGACCCCCGCTTCTCTGCTCTCGCTCAAACGTTCCAACCCATACTCACGCACGGTCTCAAGCATGGTGAAGCGCGGTTCCCCAGCCTCCTGGTCACGCTGCTGCACCAGGCTCTTATCAATCAGCGAAGCGACGCGGTTCAACACATTGATCTCTTCATGGCCTGTACCATGACCCACCGTCTCCATAGCCTCCAGTGTGGACCCACCGGCAAAGACGCTCAGCCAACGGAAGAGTCGTTGTTCCTCGGTCTCTAGCAGGTCATAGCTCCATTTGATGGTGTCGCGCAATGTCTGCTGTCGAGCGGGGGCATCTCGTGCTCCCCCCGTCAACAACGCGAGCCGCTGTCCCAGCCGTGCAAGCAGCGCCTGAGGTGGCAGCACTTTGCTGCGGGCAGCTGCCAGCTCGATCGCCAGCGGTAAGCCATCCAGGCGGGCACAAATCTCTGCGATGGTTGGGGCATTAGCGTGATTCATGTGGAAATCGGGCTTGAGTGACTGGGCGCGCAAGATGAAGAGGGCCACCGCCTCATACTGTGACAATGTCACCAGATCGGGCAGATGGTGAGGATCGGGCACAGCGAGAGGAGACACGGTAAATTCCTGCTCCCCTCGAAGATGCAGCGCCATGCGACTGGTCACCACCACTTTGAGCTCGGGGCAACTGTCGAGCAGCTCCGCCACCTGTATGGCGGCGCTGACCACCTGCTCGAAGTTGTCCAGCAGCAGCAAGAGCTGCTTCTCCCGCAGGGAAGCTTTCAGCAGGTCGAGGAATGGCTGACTTCCTGTTGCTTTGAGTGCGAGTGCCTGGGCGATGGTCGGCACGACGAACTCCGGATCACTGAGAGGAGCCAGGTTGACGAAATAGACGCCATCGGCGAAGCCATCACTCAGTTCAGCCGCCACCTGTAAGCCCAACCGGGTTTTCCCGCTGCCTCCCGGTCCTGTCAGAGTGAGCAAACGGACCTCCTCGCGTTGTAGGAGGTGCTGCACCGTCGCTGCTTCCTGTTCGCGTCCGATCAATGCAGTAGGCTGACTGGGCAGGTTGTTGCCAGAGATATCGAGCGTCTTGAGCGGCGGAAAATCGGCGGGCAGGCCAGAAATGACGAGCTGAAAGAGATGACTGGGATGCTGCAGATCCTTGAGGCGATGTGCTCCCAAATCCCGCAGGCTCACGCCTTCCGGGAGGTCATGTTCCACGAGGGCACGGGTCGTCTCTGAGAGCAGCACCTGCCCCCCATGCCCAGCACTCATGATGCGCGCGGCGCGATGCACGTCCAGGCCTACATAGCCCTCAGGGGAAAGCTGCGGCTCTCCCGTATGCAGGCCCATGCGCACACGCACGCTCGCCCCATGGGGCCAGGCATGGCGAACAAGAGCACGTTGGGCATCGACCGAAGCTTCGAGGGCATCGGTCGCCCGCGCAAAAGCCACGAAGAAGCTATCTCCTTGCGAAGAGACCTGGTGGCCGTGCCACTGGTTGAACGCAGCACGCAGGAGGCGACAGCACTCGGTGAGGACACCGGCGTAGTGCTCGCCCAGCTGGCGGAGCTGCTGCGTGGACCCCTCGATATCGGTGAAGAGGAAGGTGACGGTTCCCGTCGGGAGGTCACGCATGCAGATCCTCCGTGCGCCTGAGTATGATGCGTGTTGTCATGCTCATACTTCTTCTCGGCTGTTTCTATCCAAGCAGTGTAAGAAGAGTCATGTGAGTAGTATCTCGAGCATTATACCGCATCGTTGAGCCGAGAGGAAGAAGGGGCAGTGGCTCACTTGAGCAGGATGGCTCGCTTGGTAGTGGAGCGATGGAGGAAGAGGAGCAAGCACGCTTCATGCATCAGCCCCGACTTGGAAAAGGAGAACGTCATGCGCCCAAAACGAGCCAGCGGCTTTCGTAGGGTGTTCTTCCACCGCTGGACACGGGCGGTTTCTCCCATCTCTTTTCCCACGGCAGTATGCTGCTCCTTGGGGATCACCAGCGCGGAGGATGCCCAGAAGGAGGTTCAGCAACCCCCTCGGCGATATCCTTCTGGAATGGCCTCCCACAACCGCTGACGCGTCTTGCCGGCTCCGATCCCCAACCGCATACACCACCACTTGCCAGCTCTTTCGGCACAGGGCCATCCACATCCAGGAGTCGTGCGTTTCTTGCTCCTCATGATGAGCTTATCTTCTATCAAAACGTCAGTGGAAGGTCATGTTGTCCTGCATCAGCCTCCAGGCGCTGTCAAAATCCTCTTTACCGAGCGCTCCACGGGAACTCTCAACGATCTCGCTTGCATGAGCGCTGGTCCTGTTGTAATCCTCGTTGATGGACACCTCCAGACCCGACAGTGACACTCTCCTTGTCCAGCTGGACAAGGAGATGCAAACAGGTGGGAAGGGAGGCTCTTTTGAGGAACGAGATGGTTGGCAACAGACCCTCTAAAAACCAGACGGCCCATCGTCTAAGGAGTGGACCTTGCTCCCTGTCACTGGAGTTGCTGCCCAGAACGCAGGGAAAAGCAACCCTCTGTTGGAACAAAGGGGATGAGAAACATCAGACCAGTGCAACCTGGTGCGGTGTTCCTGGTCCCTCTCATGTGAAATAGTCAAGGAGGAACACCATTGACAACCAAACGCATAGGACTGGTGCTGCAGGGCGGCGGCGCCCTGGGAGCCTACGAATGTGGGGTCATCAAGGCCCTCTACGACCATGATCCCGCTTTTCATGTGGATGTGGTCTCAGGCGTCTCCATTGGCGCCATTAATGCGGCGGTGCTCGTTGGGGCTAAACACAGCCCCGTCCAGACTCTGGAGCAGATGTGGCGGGAGCACTTTGCCAGCAGGGATTGGCCCCTGCTGCCACGGGAGATGCAGCCCTACCTCTCGACGATGTGGGGCACTCCCGGCATGTGCCGCATGCGACCCGACTTTCTGATGGCCCCGCTGATGGCCACCAGTATCTATGAGACCTCGCTGCTTCGGCGCACCTTGAGCGAGCTGATCGACCTGGAGTGTCTCAATAGGAGTTCGACCCACCTCGTGGTGACCGCCGTCGATATTGCGACCGGCGAACTGACGTGTTTCGAGAACCGAAACCGGCGCGTGCCTTTCTCGCTGGAGATGATCCTTGCCAGTGGAAGTCTGGCCCCCAATTTTCCCATGACGCGTGCCACCGACCAACGCACGAGCAAGCAGGGGTGGTACTGGGATGGCGGCTTCTCTTCCAACTTGCCCTTGAGTCAGGTGATTAACCTGTTGGAACAGTGCGATGAGGGCGATCGGCACGTGCAACGGGAAGTGATTGTCGTCGAACTCTTTCCGATGCGGGCTCAGGTGCCCACGACCCTGCTTGAGGTGCACAACCGCCTCACGCAATTGCTCTTTTCCAGCAAACTGAAGCTGGATCACCAGTTGTTTGACAAGATTGATGGCTATCTTGACCTCATGCAGCAGATCGAGAAGGAACTGCCTGCTGAGAGTGAGCTGCGGCAGCACCCTGCCTATAAGCACCTGATGAGTCATCGAAAAATCAAGTACACCGTGATCACCTCCAGCAGGCCAGAAGCGCTGACAGGGGCCAGTAACTTTTCGCAAGCCACCATTGAAGAGCGGATTGAGGCTGGCTATCAGGACGCCTTCGCTCAGCTCGACGAACGCCGTCTTGAGAAGCTGGATGGATCCAGAAGCCCGAGCAGTCCAGCGGTCACGTGGTGATCTGGGCGATTGCTGGTGGCAAGCAGAGGATGACCGTGCTCGTCAGGGAAGAGCAGCAGGGTGGGACAGGCGAGCAGGATTGGAATTTCCACCATTCCATGAGCGGGATCTGATCTTGCCCCGAATTTGTGGAAGGGTAAAATCTTCGGAGAGACTCTTCCAGAAGGAGGACCAGGATCATGCAAAAGGGGCAAAAGATCTCTACCGCCGAGTTGAGGCGAGAAGCTGTGCAGCTGGCCCAGACGAGTGGAAAATCGATCGTGCAAGTGGCACGTGAGTTGGGCATCTCTGATATCTTGTGCTGGCTACTTCCTTCGTGATGTCGCTGATCCTCTCCCGCTTTTTTGGAGTCTGAGAAAAGAAGGAAGAGTTCATCGAGTCGTCCCTGATGGGAAAGATGACGTTCCCATTCCTGAAACAGGGGTGTGTATGGATGACCCACCTCGTCAGAGGGAGAGAGTCAGCACATCGTAGAGCAAGCAGGCGGTAATGCATCGTTCGCTCGCTGCCCCATGTCCTGATCCTCTCTGGCACCTGAAGAAAAAAGACGGGACACTGCTGAGCAGAAAAGAACGAATCTGTTGCAGAAAGGAGTGTCCGTCATGCCCCTATCGTACGACGCCGCGCGAGCGAATTAGTATGATCTGCGGCACCACCATCCCGACTGGTCGCATGCCGAGCTGGCCGCCGCCCTGGGTTGTTCGGTGAGCTGGGTGGAAAAATGGCTCAAACGCTTTCGGGAAGAACTGGCTGCAGGGGAGCTCTTGGAGCACGTTTTGCCAGGTCACTCGCCAGCGCGCAAGACCCCACCCCCCACGACACAGCCGCTGGTGGTCGAGCAGACCCTGGCCTTTCGCGATCAGCCTCCTGAGGGCTTGCGCCGCGTCGGCGGGCCAGTGGCGATCCACTCCGACTTAGAAGGCGACCCCCTCCTGCAGTTCTTCCAGATACCTGTTCCGTCGTGCAAAACGATTGACCACATCCTCAAAACTCCTGATCGGATCCCTGAGCGCAGCAAGAGGCTGCATCAACCCTTGGAGCGCTCTGCACCCATGATGTGCTGGCAAATCGCTTTCAAAGATGTGGGCCGTGTGCCTGCCGATCCTGATGGCAAGCGGCACCATGTGGTCGAGACGCTCAACATCCTTGAGACGGGGACCTCGGTGCGCGCTTTCTGCCCATGTGCGTGCCGATTTCAGGGCGGAAACGGC
>WNGK01004953.1_pt1 | contig 14175 bp, 15 predicted proteins | sample 5400601 | NCBI WGS metagenome assembly WNGK01 (sample SAMN13153376, study PRJNA577476) | soil metagenome | isolation source: 60 cm soil or saprolite under Garry oak tree replicate 1 | place: USA:California | collected 2016-06-15 | reverse complement strand
TACGCGATCCGCGTGGCGTTCGTAGCCTCGCGGCATTTGTCGAACAGAACGGCGCCCGCTATCGCGTCTGGGAGGCCGCGCCATCTTCGCGCGTGACGGACGGCACATGGAACTTTACGGCCGGCGTCAACACCACGCCGCAACTCAAAGATGGCAAGGCCAAATTGATCCTTGAGGTCACCTCGAACGGTTTGCTTCGGAAGACAGCACACTGGGAGCGCGAGGTAACGGTGGTGACGCGGCCGCCAATCATCAGTGTCGATTCCGACCAACATTATCTCTACCTTGGCATGGCGGACCTGGCCACCTTCAGCGTCTCTGGTAGTTGGACGGAAGCGGGCGTACGCGTTGGCGATCAGACCTTTCGGGCCTGGCCCATGCCCGGCGGCAAACCGGGTTTCTTTTCGCTCTTTGCCTTTGCTTGGAATATGCCGTCCGCCACAGCCCCGCTCGTCTACGCCTCCAATGGCGCTGGGAACGACGTGACCAGCCCGCTCGTATTCCAGTTTCCCAAGAAGGAGCAGCCGAAATACACCATGCACGACTTGCAGGTGAGCGACCAGTTCATGCAGAAGGTAATGGGTGAGCTTGATCCGAATGGCTCGGGCGACCCCGTGACGCGTTTTGTGAAGATCAATAGCGAAATGCGGCGTGCCAACAATAAGGTACTTTCGGATCTGCGCTTCAAGACCGCAGACAGGTTCCTATGGTCGCAGCCTTTCATACGGCAGTCTCATTCCCAGGCGGAAGCCTCGTTCGCGGACACAAGGAACTACATATACAAGGGAAACAAGATCGATCAGCAGGTGCACCTTGGGTACGATCTCGCGGTTACACAGCATATTGGCGTGGAGGCGTCCAATGATGGCCGGGTTGTATATGCGGCCCCGCTCGGTATCTACGGCAATTGCATTGTGGTCGACCATGGTTACGGGCTACAGACGATCTACGGCCACCTTAGCCAGATTAATGTGCACGAGGGCGATATGGTGAAACGAGGCCAAGTCATGGGCACGAGCGGCCAGACGGGGATGGCCGGAGGCGACCATATCCACTTCAGCATGCAGCTCGATGGCGTGCAGATTGACCCGAAGGAATGGTGGGACAGCCACTGGATTAATGATCACATTGCGAAACGCGTAGACTTGCCCGGGTTCAACAACTGAGGCAGGAGTCCCCTGTTTGTTCGACTCGCGAGAGAAGTGGAGCTGCTCACGGACGCGGATGGACCAAGTCACGGACTGGGATTTCTCGAACGACCATCTCAAAATCATGCGTTGAATAGAGCCGAGAACGTCAGCCCTGTCGGTATCGCCAACCGGAAGCTATCGCATCCGCTACCCCGGTAGGAAATCGTCTCAAGTGGTGCAAAATCGCCTCTCACAACCGGTCAACGAGTGAAATCGCCTGGTTTCGTAAACTATCCAGACCCGTCTCCCCGCCTGGCTTTTCGTTGTGGATTATTTCCGGTTTGTCATTTTTGGGCCTGCGGCCCGCGAAACCTTATGAAAATCCCTCAGAGGTAACATGGCGATAGGTTGGAGCGGCGAGGTCGAACGGGCAATGGATAAGTCGAGGCCGGCGGTTTGTCTGATCCGGAGCGTGCGTGATTGAGCGAATAATTGGGCATCGTTTCTTCGCCTGGGGGAGAGGCGATAGCCCGCGACCCTGGTTGATGTAAGTTGCGGCACGCTTTCCGCTCCCGCCAGGAGGAAGCTTATGGCTTACAGAATCGCGGGAGTTGACGTTCATAAAAAGATGTTGGCCGTGGTTGTGGCCGACGTCGAAGGCGAAAGCGAGTACCAGTTTGAGAGGCGCCAGTTTGGCACCACCCCTGAGCATCTGCGATTGTTATCGGAATGGTTCGTCGAGCTGCAGGTCGAGGAAGTAGTGATGGAGTCAACCGCGCAATATTGGAAACCGGTCTGGGGAGCACTGGAACGGTACTGGAAGCCGAACTGCCAAAAGTGGGAAGGTGTAGGCCCGATGTCAGGAGCGCTGCATCTGGCACAGGCGCAATCGAATCGCGGGCCGCGGGGGCGGAAGAAGGATTTCCCCGATGCAGAGCGACTGGTGAAGCGGCTCGTGTCTCAGGAGCTGACCTTGAGCTTTGTGCCCGATACCGAACAGCGACTGTGGCGCACCCGTGATGCGCAGAAAGTACCAGTTGGCCCGCGACCGGGTACAGTTGCAGAACCGATTGGAGAGTCTGCTGGAAGAGACCCATATTAAATTATCCAGTCTGGTCTCGGATCTGCTCGGTCTGAGTGCACGGCGTATGCTGCAGGCGCTGGCCGACGGGGAAACCAACCCCACGTCTCTGGCCGCTTTGGCCGATAAGAAGTTGCGTGCCACGCCGGCACAATTGTGCGACGCGCTGAGCGCCTGCACGGAACTCAACCCGGTGTACCGCCGGCTCCTGAAGATGGTACTGGAGGAATTGCAATTCCTCGAGCAGCAGATCGTCAAGCTGGAGCAAGAGATGGCGAGTCTTCTCATCCAGCACCAGGAGGCAGTGCAGCGGCTCGCCGAGGTGCCCGGTCTAGGAGTGGCTTCGGCGCAGCAGATCATTGCCGAAGTGGGTGCCAAAGCCGCGACGTTTGCTTCGCAGAAGCACTTGTCTTCCTGGGTGGGAGCGTGTCCTGGAGATGAAGAGAGCGCGGGAGTATCCACGAGCCACCGCTCCCCCAAGGGCAACCGCCAAATGCGGCGCATTCTGAATCAATGTGCCAACGCTGCGGTCAGGACGAAAGGAAGCATCTTCGAGATCGTGTATCGCCGCCTCGTACTACGTCTGGGACACAATCAGACCATTGGGGCAATTGCCCATCGGCTTTGTCGGCTGATCTGGATAATCTTGCATCGAGGGGTCCGCTACGAGGAACGCGGTCTGGCCGTCTGCGAAAGGTTGAAACGAATACGCACTGGGAGAATGATCCGGCAGCTCCGAAGCCTCGGCTACCGCGTCGAACCGTTGACTGTTCAACTCAACCCAGCATGAGGCCCGGGGCGGGCGGGATTTTCGACCCTGCCCATTATGCGGAAAGAGACGAGATCAAGATGGGGACGAGATCAAGATGGGGACGCGATCAGGAGAGCAATAGCGTCGTGCTACTTCAGTGATTTACATTTCGCCCCAGCGCCTAGTACCACTGTTTGCAGTTAGCGGCATTCCTCTCGGTGAAGTGCAAGGCACGACCAGGATTTCAAGGTACGCCACTGGAAACTAGAACGCAAAGATCAGTATGCCTCCTTCGCTCAAGAGGGTCCAAGCGCCTCCGTAATTATCGTCCCTATGCCCAAGGCGCCTGCGCCTACAGCCACATACTTTGCGGCATTCGACCCCTCTTCTCCTGAGGTCAAGCCTTCGGCAGGCGTCCAGTCCGACTCTTCGCTGGCTGCCGACTCTGGCTCTGGTCCACCTTCTCCTTCTGGCTCCTCCTCTGGCGACATCTTCCTCCGAACTTTTTCTGATTGCGTACCCCTTGCCTCCCCGGCCTTTGTGCTACGGACTATTACGGCCTTCTCAAGCACTATGAAGGTGCCGATCCCTTTCTTGAGATTGTTGAGCCACTCTACCAACCCGAGCCCCATGAGGTCGGCTACATTCAGCGGGTCGTTTCCCACATACGCGTAGAGGTTCACGAGATCTGGTACTGCCGCGGCGAGATACCCGCTTTCCATTGAGAGGCCCACAAGTGACGGATCTTGAGAGGTCCATCGACCGATAGACGCGTCGTACCATCTCCGACCGAAATTGATCAATCGAGTCCTTGAATCTCGGTAACCCTGACGATACCCATGGCATTCCCGCAGCGCCTGTTGACCGTCCGCGTTTGAGTTTCCCCAGGGATCATATTCCTCACTTCGTCTTGCTACGCCGTCTACATCTACGAGGCGACACACGCTCCGGAGACCGTCATGCAGAACGAATAGGGAGTGTGGATGGCTGCTGGGAGCGGGCCGGAGGCGCTCGGCGTCTCGGCGCCGCAATATGCGGCCTTCGTCATCCACGCTGTAAAGCGTGCGAACGGCGGCCCCATCACGGAGAATCATTACGATCTTGCCTCCTGCGCGTCGATACCGCTCAGTGGCGGTTACCGGACCGGCCGACTCGCTTCGCTCCAGCAGTCGACCGTCAATGTCGTAAAGATATTCCACCAGGTGCACGCCGTCATCAACACTTGCGAGGCGGTTTGCTCCATCGTATGTGAAGCGCCTGATCGTGCGGCCTCTCCGTCGTTCTGAAAGCAGATTGCCGTTGTTGTCCCCGCTGAGATCTGCTGAGGACTCGCGTAGGTACGTAAAGTATTCGCCAAGCATTCGCCCAGGCACACCCGCTGAGATCTCCTGAGGACTCGCGTAGGTACGTAAAGTATTCGCCAAGCATTCGCCCAGGTACAAAAGCAGCGAAGTGGTACAAAGCACCCATTTAGATGGCAAAGTGGGAAGCTCAGAGATCCAGGAGCACATTCACACAATAACAAAGTGTGATCTACGTTGAAAGCAAATGACTTGAACAGTATTGGCCAGGATCAGCGCTCAGATTTATCTGAGTAGTAAACACTGATCTGGATCGAGGGCAGGAAAGTGGGAGAACTGCTATCCGATCCCTGCGCTGTCCAGCGCTGCGCCGGAGATGCGCTGCCGAACTGAACAGAGCACCAGGCGCGAACGCAAAGCGTAGCTCAACACTGTAAGTGATGGGCAGAACTTACCCCAGGGGTACACCCCGACAAGGGAGGACCCATGTGGAAGCGGGGTTGGTTGTCTCCGAGTTTTCCTCCGCGTGCCCGAGGCTCATCCCGTGGCACCGGCACAGGGCAAATGCACAGCGTCCGCATAAAATTGCCTCGCGCCCGCGCAAGGGGCCCTTGACATCTGCTAAGTGCTGCCCGTTGACCGACCTGGGGCCATTTGGGCCTGCGTTGTGAAGGTCTGGACCCTGGGATTCGTTCTGGGGCTTCCTGGCGTCGAAAATCAGGCTCCTGCGTCGAATATCCCGTCTAATCTCCGCATGCCGTCGAAGACCGCGCCGGTCGAGCGCCGGGTACCGCGATCCCTAAGTTAACACCGGGCCACGGTCACCCACACTGGTGGGTCCTCATTGAAGTGCCTGCGCCGGAGCCATTGTTTTGTGTACACTGGTAGTTGGAGATTTCACCCGCTCTGCGGGTCTGCATTGAAGCCCAGGCATGATCCCCGCAGTCGGCCTGCACGTTTATAAACCAGAGGCTCCGCAGCAGACCGGTGTGATCTTCGCAATCTGGCCGTGTGCACCGCCGATCAGCTTTCGCATCGTCGCGGTGCTATGGGATGACGGCGCGATTTCGTTGTGCTCATCGTTGGACCTGCGCCGCGCTGCTTGATCCATAGAAAATTTTCAGAACTCGGGTGCAGGGCGCCCCTACTCCTTGGGTTCGGGTTCTTCTGTTCGATTTGTGATCCACGCAGTGTTCAGTTCTGCGATCTGTTTCCTCTTGTGCGCTTCCCCGAACTCCTCTACGTCAGCCACCACTTCAGCCCGTGGGTCTAACTCATAGCCGTCTGAGAAATCGAACTCATCAGCGTCAGCTTCGTACCCATGTACTTTTTTGTTTTCCTTGTTTGCTTTGATAATCCTGTGCACCTTTACTCGAAATGCTTTCTCTTTGTTCGATTCTCTGAAGTAGAGTGCATCCCAGCCCCAACTGCCACTCTCAAGCTCCTGTAGTTTAATCCCCTTGCCGTTTTTGGGTAAGCTCGGAAGAGCAGGCAGATATTTAATATTGCCAGGACTATCACCTTCTCTACCACCTTCTTCCCTTGAGATCATGAGAGCGGCACATTTCACATTGCACTCCATCCACTCTTGCCATAGCTTTTCAACTGTCTTACTCTCTGGCTTCAACTCCATCCAGGGTTCTCTGCCCTTGTTGTCGATACGTTCTGTTGTGGTGATCTCCTTGAAGATTTTCCTGGCTCGGGCTTTGCATGCATTAAAGGCTTCTTTGAAGCTCAAGGTCTTTCGTGCATTTCTAAAGAGACTGAGTATAGTGTTCCCCGCTTCCCTTGCTTCGTAGTTCAGGTGATATGGATCGCTGCACTCTACTGCACCCTTGCAATCTGGATTATCACACTCATGCCTCGCCTTGTTCGCCGCCCAGGATTTTGCTAGACGCCATGCGAAGGTCTTTTTTCCACCCTTGAGCGTGACAGGATCGGCATTGAGTGAACCGGTTGCTCGCCCGAAGGGATGACCTTCTATTGGCAGAGAATAACCAGGTGCTTCAAAGAATTTCGGCTGCGTGTATGAGACAGTGTACGTTTTCGCAGGAGCCTGTTGTTGCCCATTGCCTCGCGTGCGGCTGACAACGTAGTAGTCAAAAGCATCTATGTCGCGGGTGATTAGTTCTGTTCTTTTTCCTTCCTGTGATTCGAGGCAGTGTAGCCATAATGTTTTTACGACAGATGGATATTGGAACCTCTCTGAGGCCGCTGTACGGCATACGCTAGTTGACCTTGCAGTAGACCAACTACAAAGCGCCGAGAGGAACAGCGACGAGCCTGAACAGGGCTGTAGAAGCTCTGGAGCAGCTTAATGCCAGGCCGTCATAAAGCGTGAACCACGCGTGCCCACGCAGGAAGGCACCCACAAATACGCCCGTGCATCGGGCAGAAAAGAGAAAATCTATGAAGAATTGTTGGCTTGATATAGACAAAGAAGGTCTCCGTAAATCGCTTGGGCAGAAGGATAAGGTCTTCCTGCTCACCGAGATGGTCAGCAACGCATGGGACGAGGACATCACCAAGGTTGAGGTTACACTGAGTCGCCCAGATGAGAACAATCACAGTTGGCTCCGTGTCGTCGACAACAGTCCGACTGGATGGAGCGACCTGAGCCACTCGCACACGATGTTTGCCGAGAGTACCAAGAAGGACAAGTCGGAGAAGCGTGGCAGGTTCAACGCCGGGGAGAAGGACGTTCTGGCCCTCGCCATCGAAGCCAAGTTGACCACAGTCACGGGGCAGGTGCTGTTCAACGAAGATGGCACGCGCACTGAGGGAATGGAGACCCGTGAAATTGGCAGCGAGTTCGCCGGACGGTTCCACCTTACTCTGGAGGAGTATGAACACATCGTGCAGCAGGCGAAGCTGCTCATCCCGCCGAAGGGAATCGTCACGCTCTTCAACGGCGATGCGATTCCCTACAGGAAACCCATTGGCAGCTTCACAGAGACGCTTCCGATTCCTCTGGCCGACAAAGAGGGCGTGATGCGGAACACGGAGCGCAAGACGAGGGTCAATCTGTATGAAAGGCTTCCCGGCGAAGTCGCCATGATTTACGAGATGGGTATACCGATTGTCGAGTTGGGTGATGACAAGTGGCACGTCAATGTGATGCAAAAGGTGCCGCTCAGTCGTGACCGTGACAACGTTAACCCGGCGTACCTCCGCAAAATCCGTGTCGGCGTACTCAATGACAAGTTCGAAGACCTAGGCAAGGACGAGTCGACGGCAACGTGGGTCAAGGAAGCGATGGGAAGTCCGAAGAGTACCGACGATGCTGTCAAGCATGTCATCAAGGCACGCTTCGGAGTCAAGATAGCTGTTCCAGATGTCAACGATGTCGGCTCGACCAAAGAGGCAACATCCAAAGGCTACGACATCATTCATGGCGGTGCAATGTCGAAGGAAGAGTGGGCAAGGGCCAAAGCCGTCAAGAAGGAAGACGGGGAGCCGCTCATTCCGACGACAGCACAGGTCGCACCAACGAACTTCAAATCACACTTAGGGCCGTCTGACTTCATACCGCCGAAGGAATGGACATCTCCGATGCAAGCGTACGCCCGTGTCGTAGAAGCTCTGGCACCGAAACTCATCGGCAAACCCGTCGTCGTCAAGTTCATCGATGATGAAGAGTGCAACATTCAAGGCTGCTTCCATAAGGTTGACCGCAAGTTTAGCCGGAAGGTCGATCGAGAATTCGGAGTCATGATCGTCAATCTGGCGTATCACGATGCGGCGTCGTCGACAGACAACTACGAGTTGCTGTTACACGAACTGGCACACAACACGCTGGACAGCAACGACCACCTTGCTCAAGTCTTTTACGACACCGTGACCGAACTGGGAGCGAAGCTGGCAATAAGCGCACTGGCTGATCCGAAGCTGTTAGACACTGGAGCGCATCGCTGTGACCTTACCGATGTTCAGCCACTCTGGGATGCGGCGCCTGATGTCTATCCTGAACCCTACGGCGAGGGAATTGCTGTTGCTGCACATGCCGCGAAGGCGTCGAAGGCTCGCTAGTTGCGTTTGACAACTTGATTTGACCACCTGTGATCATTCATTTGGCCCACCCTGGAATCGTAAGTCCGAATTGGACACTACCCTGGGCATCGAACCCTGGGCTAGGGCCTGGGAGGTGCCTGTCACACCTCCCTGGCTCGAATCTTGATAGGAGAAAATGAACAACCAAAGCTATGAACCGCTTCTCAACGATGCACAAGCGGGCAAATTCCTCGGCGGTCTCCATCCTAAAACTGTTCAACGGATGGCACGGCGTGGAGAACTGCCTTCATATCGAATCGGAAAATACTGGCGCTATCGTGCCAGTGAACTAAACCACTGGCTTGTGCTACGCTCTCAGAGCCAGATTAGCCCGCCTGCTCAGACTCGAAAGGAGAGTATTCAATGAGCAGACGGTATCAACAGGGTTGTCTGTACCGTGAATCACGTAAGGCTGGCCCGGACGTATGGGCTTTCAGATTCCGTGACGGACAGAACAACCGAAAAGAGCAAATAGGCACCGTGGAACAGTTCCCAACCAAGACGAAAGCTCTCAAGGCTTGCGAACTGTTACGCGCAAACATCAACAAGGAAACCAGAGCACCGCGCACTGTGGCGGAACTGGCATCCCACTACCAGCAAAAGGAACTGTCAGCGGAAGGCCGGAAGGCTCACTCCACTCGGGAAGTGTATGGCTCGTACATCAAAACGTGGATTCTCCCGAAGTGGGGGCAGCAGTCGCTGTCAGACGTTCGCACGGTTGACGTTGAAGCATGGCTCGGAACGTTGTCTCTGGCGAACGGATCACGGGCGAAGATCCGCAATGTCATGTCCGCAATTTTCAGTCACGCGATGCGGTACGAATGGCTCAACCGAAACCCGATTGCACTGGTACGTCAGTCAGCCAAGAGGGAACGGTTGCCGGACGTGCTCACCGCTGAGGAAATCGGAGCACTGCTAGTCGAACTGCCGGAGCCGTGTCGGACGGCGATCCTGCTGGCGGCCTGTACAGGGTTGCGAGTCTCTGAACTGCTGGCACTGAAGTGGTCGGATGTCCACTTCGATGCTGGTGAGATTCGGCCAGTCCGGGCGATCGTTGACCAAGTGGTAGGGAGCCTGAAAACGGAAGCTAGTGGGAAGGCCGTACCGATGGACGCGGCACTCGCGGGTAGTGCTCGACTGGCGCGGTCGCTGTCCATATAACCAAGATGGGGACTACATCTTCGGCTCACCGAACAAGGAGGGCCAGCAACCCTACTGGCCTGACAGCTTGTTACGCAAGGTCATCCGGCCCGCTGCGAAGCGTGCTGGCGTGTCCAAGCATATCGGCTGGCACTCTTTCAGGCGAACGCTGGCGACGCTGCTGCAAGCCTCTGGCGCCTCAGTCAAGGCGACACAGGACATGCTGCGTCATGCGAGTAGCAGACTCACTCTCGATTTGTATGCGCAGTCCATTCCGGCAGATCGGCGGACGGCGCAATCAGGCGTTATTGGAGCGGTCTTGGCAGCTTCCGTTCCCAAACGTTCCCTGATAAACTCGTAAGTTGTTGTAGGCGCGTAGCTCAGTTGGTTAGAGCGCTACCTTGACACGGTAGAGGTCTGGGGTTCGAGTCCCCACGTGCCTACCATTTATCTCATTGAATCCGCTGCGAGGCGAGCGGCAGCTCTTCCGGCTTCTGATCCAAACTCCCCGAGTTTTGGCCTTTTCTGCCATCATTTGCCATCAAAACCGAGAGCTTTTCGACCGTCGCCCGCTGCTGCTCGGGAATAGGTAGGGTGTAGATTTCGAGCGTGGTGGACATCTTGGAGTGGCCTAGCTGCGCTTGCGCGTCCCGCAGCGATCCTCCCGCCACTTGAAACAAGGTAGCGTGAGTTCGTCTGAGAGTATGCCAGTTCAGCCAGGGCATGCCCAACTTGCGACCGGCGGGCTTCAAATCCCGGTGCGACAAATTGGAGTCGTTGTAGGGAGTGCCTTTGCTGGTGTGAAATACGAGTTCTTCGGCATTCTCGGTTTTCTGGCGCAATGCGAGAAGAGCCTGTTTCAACGCGTGCGGCAAGGGCACAGAACGTCTGCTGCATTTGGTTTTTGGGGTTCCCATCATGCCGCGATAGTAGCCCCTGGTGACCCGAATCTGACCGGCTGCAAGATCGACATCTTTCCAGGCAAGTCCCAGAATTTCGCCGATTCGCAAGCCCGTCAGCAGAGCGAGCCAAACCATCATCCTTACAGGTTCGTGCAAAACGGACATGAGCCGGGGTATTTCGTCCAGCTGCAAAATACGTTTTTCTCGAACCGGTGTTTTTTCCGGCAGCTCGACCCCAGCAGCAGGATTGGGTCCGGAGTTGTATCCCCACATTTTTGCGGTCTCGAATATTTTCGATAGGAGGTTGCGGTAGTGATCCGCGCACTCCCAGCTCAAACCGCTCTCCATTTTCGCAAGAACAAATCGCTGAATTTCGAGCGTACCGATATCCGCAAGGCGAGCTTTGCCAAAAGCGGGGATTAAATGATTGGTGAGCGTACGGCGATAGCGCTTCTGGGTTGAGAGTTTTAATGTGGGAAAGAAATTGGGTACAAAATACAGATCCACGAAATCTTGCAATGTAATCGTGGATTTCGGTGCATATTCCCCCTGATTTAGCGAACGGAGTTTTTCGTCGGCTAATTTCCGGGCTTCTCGGCGCGTCAACTTTGCAATTGCGCCGATTTTCCAGGAAACAATCCTTCTGCCGATGGTTCCGTCCGGTTTTATGTAATCTTCCCGCCATTGCAATTCCCAATACGGATTGCGCTTGCCGCGTTTTCGGAGCGTACCTCCTTGATAGCGTCGGCGAGCCATTTTTTGCCAGCCTCCTTGCTGGGGCCCACCTAGCTTTTCCGCGTTGGAAAGTATATCCATTCGAAATTACCGCGCAATCGAAAAAACTTTCGTTGCATGAACTCGATCAAGAATGTAAATTCACATGTTCTTCGGTTCTTTTTCGGCCATTTCGTCTAATTGAGAAAGCAAATTGTCAAGCCTTGTTTTCAATGCATTACGAATACGTGATTCCTCATCGCTCAAAAAAAAGAAACCAATCTTGCTAATTTCAGCTTTAACCTCGCCAATCTCTTTTATTAGGGCTCGGATTTCATGCAAATTCTTGGCGTGGACTCTGAAGGGAATTGCAGCTCGTCGGATATTGCGAAAAACCTCTTCTAAAAGCTCAATTCCTTGTTTTCTGCGCACAAATAGTTGTATTCCGCAGGGATCGCAGACGAAATATGGTTTCCCGTTCTTATCAGTTCGTTTTTCCAATTTGTTTCCGCACAAAAGACATGGAAGAAATGGCATTTTTCGATCACCCTAACGTTAACGTTCCAGCCTTGGCCAGATCACCATTACGCGACTGTTGGGACATATGAAAAGGCTCCAAAACACGTTCTTCATCGCGACCGCCAAATACGAAGCGATTAAAAAAGACACGAATACCGGTAGATAATGATGGTTCTGATTCAGCTCCATGCATGGCGTTTCTTGGTTCTGAATTTCCTGGAGGCAGGGCTGTTGTGACCACGTTCCCAGGCTACAATCCTCAGCACAGGTTGTCCGTTACATCTGTCATTCGATAAATGAAACGAAAGAGGACCACGGATTGGCGCAAGAAACTCGACCAGGCCGGTCTGCAATTCTTGGAGGGATACCGCGTTGCAAACGCGATTCGTCATGAGCTGGCAGACACCCCGGAGGCACAGCAGGCGATTGAAGAAGTCGCACGTCTGTTGCCCGGTTTTCGGGAGACTAAGAAGGTTCAGATCACGCCAGAGCTGTTGAAGCGCTTACAGGACGCGGGTTCGCCGTTCATCGGGTTGCATGCAGGGCAAATGGATCTTCCTCCCAATGCTGGAACATTCCTTGAAATCTTCAACGCAACAACAGAAATCTTAGAGCAAGCCCCGCCGGGGGTGATTCCATCTGCCGTCGCCTTCGCTGGGACACTCGTCGCCAGCCTGTACAGAACGGTGAAAACAATAAATTTCGGAAGCGGTCCGATTGGGGCGAGTGATGCCATGTGGGCTGTCGGAACGACGCTGGAGCTCATGGGGAGCCTTCTCAAGGGAAAGACGGAACTGAAGTTGGGGAAAGGACGAATAAATACCGAGCTAGTCGACGTGATCCGGGCGATACGCAAACATCAGTTAAAGAGACTGAAAACTCGAGAGGTGCTCGAAATACTGACTTATGTCGGGATTCATGTTCCGGATGAAGAGGGTCTGCGTGTATTCGAGTGGCGAGCCCGGAAGAAAGGCTTACTCTGACCGGATAGCTAATCGAGCAGTGAACCTCTGGGAAGCAGAAAACTTCTGGTGCATATTTGTTTGTTGAGCTCTGCGCTGGAGACTGGAAATGCTAGCCTCTCCTGACGGCGATGGGAGGTTTATCCGACAATGCAAGGACAGGAAGTCGCAAGCTTAATTGAGGACCTAGAAGCCGAAATAAACAACGGCGGGTTTCATCAGTACTTCTATAATTCGGCAGGGGATAACACAGCCGAGACGATTCAGGCTCTCGAAACAATTGGGGGCACTCGCGATGGCCGACATTGTTAAGAGGGCTGCCAGCAGGTTTCCAGGTGGCATGCCGCCGAAGGATCGTTTCGCACGCCAGGATGTTCTGTTAGAAAAGTTCCCTCATGCAGCCGCCTTTGAAGACCTGGACGAAGAGTTCTACCGATATCCAGACGACCTATCTGATCTTCCCGCCAAATACAGCTCCACAGGCTTCCTCGGTCGATGAGTGAAATGGCGATTTTTCAACAGTTATCGGCTGGAAACACGCTTCCGTGCACTGTTTTGCTTTTCAAATTCCAGTTTTCTTGTTAGGTCACCACCCGCAAGCGCGTTGTAGGCGTCAGGGAAGTACAGCCTCATCCGCTGTAGTGCCGGATTCACAACAATTTCGGTATATACGGCTTCGTTGATTTGCATTGGATCGCTTGCGCCGTGAATGTCCGCTAGAAGAGACGCCTTGACTGTCTCGGCATCTCCACTGCGCCAGTCGCTCTTCACCTTCTCGATAAGGACGGGAGCCTCAATGGGAGAGTTAACAAACAAGAATCCAGTTGGCTGAACTCGCACAGCCAATAGCCGACGGTTTACGATCTGTCCGATGAGCGCATAGCAGACATCCCCAACCCGCACTGTATACGTGCTTGCAAAGTGTTGTTGTGTGCATCGAAAGCGCCCGATTGGTGGGTCCGAACCGCGCACACGGGGATCATATTCATAGCAGAAGACCTTGCCGTAAAAGACGCCGGAACTTCCGGGTGGGGTATCGCCAACGCGGAGTTTTGTTGGCCTTATGTCATCCAGATGTTTAATCAACTCCGGCAAGGCGAGCGGGCCACGCCGGACTAACTCACGCACCTGTGGTGGAGCATCGGGAACAACAACTCCAACAACGTTGGTGCGAAGAGAGACGGGAGTTTCGTCCGCGATGAATCCGACGTGCACGCTATTACTGTTGATTGCAACCGACTCCGACTCGACCTGAGTCAGATCGTCAATGAGTTCCGTGACCGATTTATGGGAGTAATCAATACTGACTGATCTTCCGTAGCTCACAACAGAAGCGCCGAGAACAGCGAGGAGGCACGTTCCAAAACGAAGGGCCACGGTGGTGCGCATGCCAAAAAGTCTACACCCTAACTGTTGTTAACAGGCGATTTCACTCATTGACCCGTTGTGAGTGCAATGGCGATGTTTCGCCAACTATCCGCAACGTGGGCGTCACATGCCGCCTCGAACCTCTGAGGCGCGCTCACCTTTGTCTTTGGACCCAGACTGCAGCGCCACGCTCAACCGCTGGGAGCGTGAACTCCAAGCGGTCGCCGTGCTTCGTCCCGTGTAAGACCCTCTCCTCT
>WNGK01010039.1_pt1 | contig 14176 bp, 22 predicted proteins | sample 5400601 | NCBI WGS metagenome assembly WNGK01 (sample SAMN13153376, study PRJNA577476) | soil metagenome | isolation source: 60 cm soil or saprolite under Garry oak tree replicate 1 | place: USA:California | collected 2016-06-15 | reverse complement strand
ATGCGTCCGCGGTTGAGGTCGTAGGGACTCAGCTCTACGGCCACGCGGTCACCGGGGAGGATGCGGATAAAGTTCTTGCGCATTCTTCCCGAGACATGGGTCAACACCTCGTGATTATTTTCGAGTTTGACCTTGAACATGGCATTGGGCAAGGTCTCGATGACCGTTGCCATAACCTCAATCGCGTCTTCCTTCGACAAACCGTATCCCGCTTCTGGCGCCCCCGCGCCTTAGTGTTAGGGACCAAGTGTTTCTACTCAGTCAGAATTCTTGCCCCGGTGTCGGTGACTGCCACCGTGTGCTCGAAGTGAGCACTCATACTTCCGTCGTGGGTCACCGCCGTCCAGCCGTCCTTGAGGACGCGGACTTCCGGTTTGCCGGCGTTGACCATGGGCTCGATGGCGATAACCATGCCGGCGCGTAGCTTCATGCCGCGGCCAGCCTCGCCAAAGTTCGGCACCTGCGGATCTTCGTGCATGTGCGCTCCGATGCCGTGCCCTACAAAATCCCTTACCACCGAAAAACCTTCGGCTTCGACCACCGACTGCACCGCGGCGCCGATATCGCCCAGGGTCGCGCCCGGCTTGACCGCCGCGATACCCGACTTGAGCGACTCCTCGGTGACGCGCAGCAGCCGCGCCGTGTCCGGATCAATGTTGGCACCCACCGGCACGGTGATGGCGGCGTCGCCATAGTACCCGTCGACGATGGCGCCACAATCCACTGAAACAATGTCGCCTTCCCGCAAGACCCGCTTGGGGGAAGGAATACCATGCACGACTTCGCTGTTGACCGAAGTGCACAGAACGCAGGGGAAACCGTGATATCCCTTGAAAGCCGGCTTGGCGCCGAGTTCGGCGATCTTCTTCTCAGCGGCATTCTCCAGGTCGAGCGTGGTGGCGCCGGGCTTCACCCTGGCACGTACCAACTCGAGCACCTCGCGGACCACCCGGCCCGCGCGGCGCATCTTTTCAATCTCCTGGGATGACTTGAGCACAACCGCCAAAAAACAGTCCTCAGTGACCAGTGGTCAGTGGTCAGAACGGTCATGGTTTCAGACCACTGAGCACTCATCACTGACAACTCGTTCCATTACGCACAAACCCGCCGTTCCGGGTGCGCTAGATACCGCGCATCCGCTCAACGGCGGCAACAATTCCGGCAGCCACCACATCGATGGGCCGGTCTCCATCCACTTCTGCGAAACGTCCCAGTGCCCGGTAGTGATCGACGACGGGGGCGGTAAGGGCGGTATAGGCGCGCATGCGCTCCGCGAAGACCTCTTCGGTATCGTCGGCTCTCTGGACCAGAGCCACACCTTCGACGTCGCATATACCGCTGATTTTGGGCGGTTTACTGTAGACGTTGTAGATCGTCTGGCAGACAGGACAATTCCTGCGCCCAGTGATCCGGCGCAATAACCCATTATAGTCCACGTGGATACTGACAGCAACCACGGGGATCGCGTCGGGACGGGAGGCGATGCGTCCGTCGAGCCAGCCAGCCTGATTGAGGGTTCGGGGGTAGCCGTCAAGGATGTAGCCGCGGGTCGTATCCGGTTCCCGGAGGCGAAGCGCAACCATCTCGTTGACGAGCGAGTCAGGGACCAGATCGCCACGATCCATGAGTCCCTGGGCGATCCGGCCGAGTTCTGTTCCTTGAGCGACGTGGGCGCGGAGCAGGTCGCCGGTCGAGATCTGGGGGATGTCCCACATCTTGACCAACTCCTTGGCTTGAGTACCTTTTCCGGCACCGGGCGCACCCAGCAAGAGAATCGGGCCAGGCAGGGTTTTTCGACCCGTATCCTGACTAATTTCCATTTCAGAGATCAAAGAAGCCATTACCAGGTTTTCCTCCCGCGGATACGACCGGAGCGCGGGGAGAAGCCCTCATAGTGACGCATGATGAGCTGCGATTCGATCTGGTTGACGGTGTCCATGGCCACACCCACAACAATGAGCAGCGAGGTGCCGCCAAAGTAGAAGTTGACCCCCAAACCGTGCGTCGTCCAGGTGGGCAGGCTCTCAAAGAACCGGCCAATCAGGAAAAGCTTGTCGAACCGAATGCCAGAGATCATGAAAGTAGGCACCAGGGAGATGATGATGAGATAGGCGGCGCCGACCAGGGTGATGCGGGTAAGAATGTCGTTAATGAAGTCGGAGGTGCGACGGCCGGGCCGGATGCCGGGAATGAACGATCCGGATTTGCGGAAGTTGTCGGCGATGTCGTCGGGCTTCATCACGATAGACACGTAGAAATACGCGAAAAAGATAATGCCCAGAACGTAAAGCGTTTCGTACCACGGATAACCCGGCTGAAGGGCTTGGATGATGGGCTGGAAGAAGCGGTTGTTCTGCACCCACTCAACCTGCGAAAAAAGAAGCGGCGCGGAGAGGATGGAGGAGGCGAAGATGACGGGCATGACGCCGCCGGAGTTGACCTTGAGGGGCAGGTGGCTGGACTGGCCGCCCATCATGCGTCGGCCGACGATCCGGCGCGCGCTCTGGATGGGGATGCGGCGCTCAGAGCGCTCGACGAAGACGATGAAGGCGACCACGGCGATCATGGCAGCCAGCATCAGAATGACGGCCAGGAATGTAAACGATCCCCAGGCGTTGGTCTGAATTTTGGCGACGAGTTCGCCCACGCCGCGAGGCAGGCCCGCGATGATGCCGGCGAAGATGAGCAGGCTCATGCCGTTGCCGATGCCGCGGTCGGTGATCTGCTCGCCTAACCACATGATGAAGGCGGTGCCGGTGGTGAGGGTGAGCACGGTCATGAGGCTGAAGCCGATGCCGGGGTGCAGCACCAGGCCCTGCCGGGTGAGGATGGCCGCGATGCCAATGGACTGCAGAGCACCGAGGACTACCGTCATGTAGCGGGTCCACTGGGTGATCTTGCGGCGGCCGAGTTCGCCTTCCTTCTGAATGCGCGCCAGCGGTTCATAGACCACGGTGAGCAGCTGGAAGATGATGGAGGCCGTGATGTAGGGCATGATGCCCAGAGCGAAGATGGTCATGCGGCGCAGGTTGCCGCCGCCGAAGAGGTTCATGAGGCCAAGGGCCGAGCCGCCCTGCTGATCGAAGAGCCGCTCGAGCAGGGTGGTGTTCACGCCGGGCGTGGGGATCCATGCGCCCAGGCGGTAGACGGCCAGAATGCCAAGGGTGAAAAGCACCCGCTTGCGCAGGTCGGGGATGCGGAAGATATTGAGAAACTTCTCAAGCATGTTTTAAGTGTCCACTTAAGGCGCCCGGCGCCGAGATTGTGCGTGTGCATCCATCTTACGCGGGATTGGCTTGCTTGTCGCTGTAACGCAGCGCACTGGAGCTGATTCTTTTGGGGTATTCCGGGCCTCAATGGGAGACCCGAATATCGGGAAATCCCTTAGGCTTTTGCCGGCTCCGCCGCGCCGAGAACGACTGCCTTGCCGCCCGCCTTTTCAATCTTTTCCTGGGCCGACTTGGAGAACTTGTGGGCGTGGATGGTGACAGCCGATGTGAGTTCGCCCGAGCCGAGGATCTTGATGAGCGCCTTCTTGCTGGAGGCGAGGCCGAGCTTCTTGTAGTCGTCCTGGGTGATTTCCGTAACGGACTCAAGGGCGGCGATGCGATCGAGATTCACAACGGTGTACTCGGTGCGGAAGATGTTGGTGAATCCGCGCTTGGGCAGGCGGCGGTGCAAGGGCATCTGGCCGCCTTCAAAGCCACGCATCATGTGCGAACCGGAGCGCGAACGCTGGCCCTTATGGCCGCGGGTGGAAGTCTTGCCCATGCCGGAGCCCATACCGCGGCCGACACGCTTGCGCCCTGTATTTGCATTCTTGGGCGCGCGGAGATTGGATAGATTCTTTGCCATGATTTCCTCGCTATAGCGCCGTCCCGGAGTGGTTCGGGACGACTCGCGTTAATGCAGCTTCCAGCTTCTAGCCACAAGCTTCAAGCTCTTTTCCAGGTAGGCATAGCGTTCATTTCACGCCGGGAAGAGCTAGAGGCTAGGAGCTAACAGCTAGAGGCTAGTTTTCAAGAATGCGGACCAGGTGCGGGATGGCCTTGACCATGCCGCGGATAGATTCCGTATCGACGCGCTCGACAATCTGATTCAGCCGGGTAAAGCCGAGGCCCTTGACGACGAGCTTGTGCTTGAGCGGCGTGTTGTTCTTCGAGCGAAAGTATTGAATGCGAATCATCTTGGTTTCAGCCATGACTAAAGATCCTCAACCTGCTTGCCGCGCATGGTGGCGACTTCGCCGCGGTCGCGCAGCTGCACCAGGGCATCGAAGGTGGCCTTGATGACGTTGTGGGGGTTGGCAGTGCCGAGGCTCTTGGTAAGCACGTTCTGCACGCCGGCTGAGGTCATGACCGCGCGCACGGCGCCGCCCGCGATGACGCCCGTGCCTTCGGGCGCCGGCTTGAGCAGCACCTGGCCGGATCCGTAGCGGCCCAGCACGTCGCCCACCACGACGAGCGCGGCAAACGACATGTTCTTGCCGCCTTTGACCACCTTCGTCACGCGATTGATGGCCACCACCTGATCCTTCAGGTTGTACTGGTTGGCATCGAGTTTCTTCTTTAGGATCGTCATTGCTTTCTCCAGTGAACAGTGAACAGTGATCAGCACATTTCGGTCCATCTTGCTTCAGCGGCGCACCCGGTAAGAAGAACTGACCACTGTGCACTGACAACTGCTTTTAGAACTCCAGCCCCGCTTCGCGGGCTGCGTCGGCCAGCGCCTTGACGCGGCCGTGGTACAGATAGCCACCGCGATCGAAGACCACCTTCTTGACACCCTTCTCGACTGCGCGCTCGGCGATGGTTTTGCCAATCTCTTTGGCGGCCGCGATGTTGCCGCCCGTCTTGGCCTTGACGGCTAGCGTGGAGGCTGAAACCAGCGTTTCGCCGGTCTGGTCGTCGATCACCTGCGCGTAAATGTGGTTCAGCGAGCGGTGCACGCTGAGGCGCGGACGCTCCGTGGTACCCGACAGCTTGCGGCGGATGCGAGCGTGAATGCGCTGGCGAATTGCGTCTCTCTTGATCATCGGTGTCTCTTCCTATCAGCGGAGCCGCCCTGCGGCGCCGTTCGGGTTATTTCAGTGTTCAGTGAACAGTGGTCAGATTCGTGCTTCCGTAGGCTGAGCACTGATCACTGACATCTGATCACTGCTTTATTTGGAGCCTGTCTTGCCGGCCTTCTTCTTGAGCTTCTCGTCGGAGTAGCGAACGCCCTTGTTCTTGTACGGGTCCGGCTTGCGGAGCGAGCGCATGTCGGCGGCAACCTGGCCTACCTTCTGGCGGTCGATACCCGTGATGGTGAGGTGCGTCTGCTTCGGGTCGATACCGACTTCAATGCCGGTTGGCAGCGGGAACTCAATCGGGTGCGAGTAGCCGAGGGTGAACACCACGGTGCCCTTGCCCTTCAACTCAGCGCGGTAGCCGATGCCGACGATGTCGAGGTCCTTCTTCCAGCCCGTGGTGACGCCGTGCACGGCATTATACACAAGCGCGCGGGTGAGGCCGTGGAAGGCAGCGAACTTGTCGCTCTCGCGCACCACGTGCAGATGGCCGTCCTTGGCTTCGAGCGTGATGCCCTGGGCAACGAGCGCCGAGACCTTGCCCTTGGGGCCTTCGACGAGCACGGTGTTGCCCTCGACCTTATACTTGACGCCCGCGGGCAGCGGGATCGGCTTCTTTCCAATACGCGACATTGCATCAATCCTTTGTTGGCTTGCGAGTCCCGATGAGGCGTTGGCCTCTTCGTTCCACTGCAGCCGGAAAAACTAGTGGACAGTGAACAGTGGGCAGTGAACAGTTTCGCATCTGCCGATTTCGGCCTTTACTCGCACGGACAATCTGTCCACTGTTCACTGTTGACTGTGCACTGTCGTTACCACACTTCGCAAAGCACTTCGCCGCCTACGCCTTCGCGGCGAGCCTGGCGGCCTGTCATGACGCCCCTGGGGGTGGTCATGATGGAGATGCCGAGGCCGCCCTGGACGCGCTTGATCTCGTCGCGGCCGATGTAGACGCGGCAGCCGGGACGCGAGATGCGCGCCAGGTCGCGGATGGCCGCTTCAGTGCCGCCGTACTTCAAGTACACGCGGAGCACCAGCTTGCCTTCCTCTTCCTGGGTCTTGTAGTTCGAGATGTAACCCTCTTCCTTGAGGATGCGGGCGATCTCGGTCTTCAGCTTGGAAGCCGGCACATCCAGCTTCTGATGGCGGGCCCGGATTGCATTCCGAATGCGCGCCAGAAAATCTGCTACTGGGTCGGTCAGACTCATTCCTTCTCCTTCATTCCCCGTTCGCTCCCGGCCTCACTCGATCAGGAGAACCAGCGGGAATGCTTACTGCAGTGATCAGTGTTTAGTGATCAGTGCTCAGTAAAAACCTTTCGGCCTGACTGACGTAGCCGGTGATCGCAACATCCTTCTGATCACTGACCACTGTTCACTGACAACTGCTTCTTTACCAGCTCGACTTGACGACGCCGGGGATTTCGCCCTTGAGCGCCAGTCCGCGGAAGCACAGACGGCAGACGCCGAACTTGCGCAGAAAACCGCGCGGGCGTCCGCAGAGCTTGCAGCGGTTGTGCTTGCGGCAGCTGAACTTCGGCTTCCGCGCGTCCTTGACTCGTTTTGCAGTGGTTGCCATAAATCCTCTTCAACGGCAGCTACTAGCTTCTAGCTACTAGCTCCTAGCCTGTTCCCTGCGCCGCGATCTTTTGCTCGCGAAACCAAGCCAATTTCGTTTTGCCTCCGATGCTTGTTCCACCTCGAAAAAAGCTAGAGGCTAGAAGCTAGCAGCTAGAAGCTGTACCTACGCGCCCTGGCGGAACGGCATGCCGAAGGCGCGGAGCAGAGCGCGCGCCGAGTTGTCGTCCTTGGCCGTGGTCACAATGGTGATGTTCATGCCCTTCAGCTTTTCCACCTTGGAGTAATCGATCTCCGGGAAGAGCAACTGGTCCTTCAGGCCGAGCGTGTAGTTGCCGCGGCCATCAAAACTTTTTGTGGACACGCCGCGGAAGTCCCTCACGCGGGGCAGCGCCGTGGCAATCAGACGGTCGAGAAACTCGTAGGCCTTGTCGCTGCGCAGCGTGACCATGGCGCCGATCGACATGCCGGCGCGCACCTTGAAGGCCGCGATCGACTTCTTCGCCTTGGTGGTCACAGGCTTCTGTCCGGCGATGGCCGCTAGATCCGCAACCAGCGGATCGAGCAGCTTGGTGTTCTGCGTGGCCTCGCCCAGGCCCATGTTCACGACGATCTTCTCGAGCTTCGGCACCGCCATGGGGTTCTCGAGTCCGAGTTCCTTCTGCAGGGCTTGCCGAATTTCCTTGTTGTACTTCTCTCTCAGCCTTGCCGCCATTACTGTTGCTCACTTTCTACCGGTCTCGGAGTGGCCATGCTGTCTGGCCGTATACCGTTGCGGGAGGTTCCAGGTGCCCCAGGATTGGAGCGTTTCGCATTCCCTCAGGGGCTAAAGCCCCATCAGATTTGCTCGCATTCGGCACGGCTAAAGCCGTGCCCATTCAAAACGCGGAGTCGCGGGACTCCGCTTCTACTTCTTCGTGGGCAGCGTCTGCCCGCACTTCTTGCACATGCGCACCCTGGTATCGCCATCCTGCTTGAAGGCGATGCGTGCCGGCCCGCAGTTGGGGCAAACCAGGGATACGTTCGAAATGTTGATGGGCGACTCCTGCTCGGCGATGCCGCCCTTGGTGCGCTGGCCGCTCTTCGAGGAGACGGTCTTCTTGACTACGCGCACGTGCTCGACAAGCACCGTGCCCTTGTCTGGGAAGACGCGCAGCACGCGGCCGGTCTTGCCGCGGTCGGAGCCCGTGAGGACCTTGACCGTATCGTTACGACGAATGTTTAAGCTCTGCATGATTTCTCCGAAATCAGTGGTCAGTGATCAGTGCACAGTGATCAGTTTGTTCTTGCCACCACTGAAGACTGCGGTAAATCCAAATCTTTTGCTGACCACTGTTCACTGAACACTGATCACTGTTAAACAACTTCCGGCGCCAGCGAAACGATCTTCAAAAACTTCTTTTCGCGCAGCTCACGGGCGACGGGGCCGAACACGCGGGTGCCCACCGGCTCGTGCGCGTCGTCAATCACCACCGCCGCGTTCTCATCGAAGCGGATGTAGGTGCCGTCGCGGCGGCGATATTCCTTGCGGGTGCGGACGATCACCGCCTTCACCACTTTGCCCTTCTTCACGGTGCCATCGGGTGAAGCTTCCTTCACCGCCGCCGTAATCACGTCGCCGAGGAAAGCCTTCTTGCCCAATCCGCCGCCCAGGGGCAGAATCATTTGCAGCTTGCGCGCGCCGGAGTTATCGGCAACGGCGAGCATCGATCTCATTTGCACTGCCATGGTCTGTTCTCCCTACGCGCGTTTACTTGGCTGCCGCAGCAGCGTCTTCAATCTGACCGAGCGACGAGCGGCGCACGATTTCTTCGAGAGCCCAACGCTTCAGCTTGCTGGTGGGCCGGGTCTCACGGATGCGCACCACATCGCCAACCCGCGCCGAGTTCTGCTCATCGTGGGCATAAAACCTCTTCGAGCTCTTGACGATGCGCTTGTACTTCGGGTGTGCCTTGCGCATCTCCACTTCGACGACGATGGTCTTCTGCATCTTGGTGGAGACCACGTTGCCGACCTTCTCATTGCGCCGGGTGGTTGCCGCCGGCGTCTGCACTGCGTCTGTTGTCGCCATTTAGCGTGCTCCCTTTCCGGCGGTCATCGCGCCGTCTTTGGCCGCGCCGCGAACGCCCAGGGCGCGCTCCCGCGCCACGGTCTTGATCTGAGCGATCTCCTTGCGCAGCTGGCGGAGCTTCTTCACTCCGTCGTTCTGCCCCATCGAGACCTGGAAGCGAAGGCGGAACAGCTGCTCCGCCGAGGTCTTCTCGTGGGCCGTCAGTTCTTCGTCGCTCAAACTGCGAATCTTATTGAGTTCCATCTGAATTCTCTCTCTCGGGCGCCGTTTCCTCTAAAGGACGCGAGCCGGATCCTGTCTTATTCCGCTGATGCAGCGGGCGTCTTCTCAGCGGATGCGGACTTCTCCGCACCCGGCCTCTGCACAAACTTGGTGCGCAGCGGCAGTTTGTTCGACGCCAGGCGCATGGCCTCCTGCGCGATCTCCGGGGCAACCCCTTCCATCTCGAAGAGGATCTTGCCCGGCTTGACCACCGCGACCCAATGGTCCAGCGCGCCCTTGCCCGAGCCCATACGAACTTCGGCCGGCTTCTTGGTGATCGGCTTATCCGGGAACAGGCGCAGCCAGATCTTGCCGCCGCGCTTGATGAACCGGGTCATGGCAATACGGCTGGCTTCGATCTGGCGGTCCGTGATGTAACCGCACTCCAGAACCTTCAGTCCGTATTCGCCGAACGCAAGAGAGGATCCACGCCACGCTTTACCGCGGCGCTTGCCCTTCTGCTGCTTGCGAAACTTCACCTTCTTTGGCATCAACATAGCGAAACCCTCAAGAGGCAGGGGCTAGGGACTAGGGGCTAGGGACTAGTTAGATCCCGCCACGTTTCACTACCCCGCCTGCTTACTCACTACAAATCTCACAACCCTGCTACAGCGACCGATCCTCAAGGCTTTGACGTTTTTCCTAGTCCCTAGCCCCTAGTCCCTAGTCCCTGCTCTTAAAACACGCTCGTTCCGACCTGCGGCGTCTGGCGGCGCTTCTGCTCATAGATGTCGCCGCGATAGATCCACGTCTTGACACCAATGACGCCATACGTCGTGTGCGCTTCAGTGAAGCCGTAGTCGATGTCGGCGCGCAGCGTGTGCAGCGGCAGACGTCCCTGCAGATACCACTCGGAGCGGGCGATTTCGTTGCCATTCAGACGGCCCGAAACGCGCACCTTGATGCCCTTGCAGCCGAAGCGCAGCGCGGAGTCAACGCTCTTGCGCATGGCGCGGCGGAAGCTGACGCGCTTCTCGAGTTGCAGCGCGATGTTCTCCGACACCAGCTGCGCATCGAGCTCCGGCTTGTTCACCTCGATGATGTCGATGAACACGTCGCGGTTGGTGCGCTTGCCGAGCTCCGTCTTGAGCTTCTCGATCTCGGCGCCCTTGCGGCCGATGACGATGCCCGGACGCGCGGTGCGGATAAGGAAGCGCAGCTTGTTGCCGGGGCGCTCGATCTCGACCGAGCTCACGCCGGCGGCCTTCAGCTTCTCGCGCAACTCAGCCTTGAGCTTGACGTCCTCGACCAGAAGCTTGTCGTAGTCGCGCTCAGAGAACCAGCGCGAGCGCCAGGGCTTGTTGATTCCTAGCCGAAATCCGTAAGGATGGACTTTCTGTCCCATAGTTCTTCCCTCAAACCTCTCAGGCCTTCTTGCTGGCCTTTTTCACCGTTGTTGCCTTCTTGGTTACCTTGGACGCCGCGGCCGACTTCGCCTTCTTGGCGGGCTTGGCGGTCTTCCCAGCAGCCTTGGGCTCTTCGACCCGGCTCTCCGAAGTGGCGCGTTCGGCTACGGAAAGCACGATGTGCGTCAACCGGCGCTGATAGCGATAGGCACGGCCCATGGGCGCGGGGCGGATGCGCTTCATGCGCGGTCCGTCATTGGCCAGTGCCTGCTTGACATAGAGGTTGTCCACGTCCACGTCATCGCCGCGTTCGCCGGAAACATACTTGGCGTTGTCCACGGCCGATACCAGCAGCTTGTGGATCACCGGAGCGATGCGCTTCTTGGTGAAGGCCGCCGTCTCCAGCGCCTCCTGCACTCCCCGGCCCTTGATCAGGTCGAGCACCAGGCGCGCCTTTTGCGGCGACACGCGCTGAAACTTGGCCTCGGCCCGGTATTCTTTTGTCTCGACTGCCATTGGTCTCTTCCTCAACTCTTCAGCTTGCTAGCTGTTCTTACCGCGGCTTGGCGGCGGCTTCCGCCTTGCCACCGGCGCTGTGTCCCTTGAACGTGCGCGTCGGTGCAAACTCGCCCAGCTTGTGGCCCACCATGTTCTCAGTCACGTACACCGGAACGAACTTCTTGCCGTTGTGCACGGCGATGGTGTGTCCCACGAACTCCGGGAAGATGGTCGAACGCCGCGACCAGGTCTTCACAACCTTCTTGTCGTTGGCCGTGTTGAGCGTTTCGATCTTGACGCTCAGGTGCGTATCTACAAACGGACCCTTTTTGGTTGAACGTGCCATAAATCTCCGCTCCCTTTACTTCTGCCGGCGGCTGACGATGAAGGCGTCGGTCCGCTTGTTGTTGCGTGTCTTGTAGCCGCGCGTTGGCTGGCCCCACGGGGTCACCGGATGACGGCCGCCCGAAGTCTTGCCTTCGCCGCCGCCGTGCGGGTGGTCGACAGGGTTCATTGAAACGCCGCGGTTGGTGGGGCGAATACCCATCCAGCGATTGCGTCCGGCCTTGCCGATCGAAACGTTTTCGTGGTCGGTGTTGCCCACCTGGCCGATTGTCGCCATGCACTCGACGAGCACCTTGCGGGTCTCGCCGGAGGGCAGCTTGAGCAGCGCGTAATCGCCTTCCTTGGCAACCAGCTGCGCCTGCGCACCGGCCGAACGCGCCATCTGCGCGCCCTTTCCAGGCCGCAGCTCGATGGCGTGCACCGTGGTGCCGGCGGGAATGTTCTTCAGCGGAAGAGCATTGCCAACCAGGATGTCGGCTTCAGGGCCCGAGCTGACCGTGGCGCCGACCTTCAAACCGACCGGCTGAAGGATGTAACGCTTCTCGCCGTCGGCGTAGTGAACCAAAGCAATGCGCGCGGAACGGTTCGGATCGTATTCGATCGTCGCCACTTTGCCGGGCACGCCCGACTTGTCGCGCTTGAAATCGATGAGACGAATCTTCTGCTTGTGACCGCCGCCGTGGTGGCGGATGGTCAGATCGCCCGAGTTGCGGCGTCCGCCCGTGCGCTTGCGCGTGGTCAGCAGCGGCTTGTGCGGCTTGTCCGTCGTCAGGTCGTCGTTCACCTGCGTGGTCTTGAAGCGCAGGGTCGGCGTGATCGGTCTATATGTCTTGATTGCCATCGTCTTTGTCCTGAAGAGCTCGCGCTACTGCTGCGCCGCTCTCCCCGTTTCTCCGGAGGGCCTACTCGGCCTTCCGATATTCCTTCTTCGCAACCTTTTGACCAGTGGACTCTGTTCACTGTCCACTGAGCATTGTTCACTGCTTTACAGGTTGCTCACGTACTCCGGCATCTTCTCGCCGGCCTTCAGCCGGACGTATGCCTTCTTCCAGTCGGGGCGGAAGCCCGCGAACTTGCCGCGGCGGCGCTCCTTGCCCAGGACGTTGGAGGTGCGAACCGCGGCCACCTTGACCTTGAAGAGCGCCTCAACAGCCTGCTTCACTTCGGTCTTGCTGGCCTCGGGCGCCACTTCAAACACCAGCGTGCCTTCGGTTTCCTTCACGCCCAGACCTTTTTCAGTGATCAGCGGGCGGCGAATTACGGTATAAAGTGTCGGCATTACGCAGCCTCCGTCTTCGCAGCGTGATTGCGCTTCGAAACGCTCTTTTCGAGGCCGGCGGTCAGCTGCTCGATGGCGGCCTTCGAGAAGATGGCACGTTCATAGCGCAGCAGATCGTAGGGGTGAACTTCGTTGTTGAGCACCAGCTCCACGCCCTTGAGGTTGCGCGCGCCCAGCACCAGCGCCTGCGACAGCGTCTTGCCGTTCTCAACCACGAGAGCGGTGCGGGTTACGCCGAGCTTGTCGAGCGCGTTGCGATAGAGCTTGGTCTTGGCTTCCTTGATCTCGAGCGAGTCGACCACGGTCAGCTTGCCGTCGGCCAGCTTTGAAGCCAGCGCCGAACGCAGTGCGCCGAGCAGCTTCTTGCGCGGGAAAGCGTAATCGTAGCTGCGCGGCTGCGGTCCGTGAACCGTGCCGCCGTGGCGCCACAGGGGCGAACGTACCGAGCCCACGCGAGCGCGGCCCGTGCCCTTCTGCTTCCACAGCTTCTTGCCGGAACCGGCGACCAGCTTGCGATTCTTGGTGGCGTGCGTGCCCTGGCGCAGCGAGGCGCGGTAGTGCTTGACCGCCTCCCACAGCAGAGCCTCGTTGATCTGGCCAAATACGGCATCGGCCAGATCGAGCGAGCCCACCTTTTCCCCATTCAGATTGACTACATCCACTTTTGCCATCGTCTTCTTCTTCCGCCGGCTCTCTTAGCTGCCAGCTCTCAATCTTGTTCGCGCCCGTGAGGGCGCAGTCACCCGCACCGGAGGCGCCTACTTGCGTTTTGCGGTCGCCTTCTTCGATGCCTTCAGCGGATCGACCGTGCCGGATCCGGCGAAGCCACGACGCTCGCGCGGCGGTGCCTTGGCCTTCGAGATCATGACGTATCCATCGCGAGGTCCGGGAACCGCGCCCTCAACCATTAACAGGTTCTCGTCCAGATCGATGCCGCGGATGCGCAGATTGCGCACCGTAACCTGATCGGTTCCGAAGTGGCCGGGCATGCGCTGGCCGGGAAATACGCGCGACGGAAAGCTGGAGGCGCCGATCGAACCCTGCACCTGGAACATGTGGCCGTGCGACTTGGGACCACCGGCGAACTTGTGGCGGCGCACAACGCCCGCGAACCCGCGGCCCTTGGAGGTGCCGATCACATCGACAAACTTGGCATCCGAGAAGATATCGACCAGTACGCGATCGCCGGGCTTGGTGCCGTCCGTACCGTTCGCGGTGATTTCGATGTTGAATTCGCGGATCATCTTCACCGGCGGCGCTTCGGTCTTGGCCAGATGACCTGCCTGCGGCTTGGTGATTTTCGACGCCTTGACGAACTCAACCAACCCGATCTGCGCGGCCTCGTAGCCATCCTTCGCCATGGTCTTCAACTGCGTCACCACGCAAGGACCCGCCTGAAGCACCGTAATCGGGTGCACATCGCCCTTCTCGTCGAAGACCTGCGTCATGCCGATCTTTTTACCTAAAATTCCCGTGACTGCCATATTTCCCTCACCTCATCATGCGACGCTGATGTCGTCGCACTGCCGGAATGTTCGCTGCGATTTTGGGCTCATGCGCCACACCGCGCGTCTACCGCACCGCAGGTGCCCTATTTTTCGAAGGCCTTGATTTCGACGTCGACGCCAGCGGGGAGGTCGAGCTTCATGAGCGCGTCCACCGTCTGCTGCGTCGGCTCGAGGATGTCGATCAGCCGCTTGTGCGTGCGGATCTCGAAGGCCTCGCGCGATT
>WNGK01004952.1_pt1 | contig 14176 bp, 14 predicted proteins | sample 5400601 | NCBI WGS metagenome assembly WNGK01 (sample SAMN13153376, study PRJNA577476) | soil metagenome | isolation source: 60 cm soil or saprolite under Garry oak tree replicate 1 | place: USA:California | collected 2016-06-15 | reverse complement strand
GCTTGATGTAACTGCGGCCGCGATTGACCTGATCAACCTTAGACCGGTCGATATCCAGGCCGATTACTTCTGCGCCTGAACGCGCAAACTGAATGGCGAGTGGCAACCCCACATAACCCAAACCAATGATACAGATTTTCACAACGTTACGCGCTACAGGATATGTCAGTGAACGATAACAGCAGGACAGATTCCACGCAGGTGATTTTGTAGATGGGCCGTTTGCTTGGCGGACGTATTAGTGGCTTTTGAAAGCAGCGCGCTTTCCAAGCAAACACTACCTGCCGCTCTTCTTTGGCGCGCGCTCGCGAGATGCCGGCGGAACCGAGTGAAGGCCTTTGGCAAATTCTTTGACCGACACATTCAATCCCAGCGGGACTTCCGCGGTGGCAATCGGTCGTGCCGGATTCCCACGCACCATCGTCCTCGAAGGGACCGATTTCGTCACCACACTTCCAGCGGTAACAATCGCTCCACGGCCTATCGTCACACCCGGTAAGATAATCGCACCCACACCGATGGCAGCATCTTCTTCGATAATTACACCCCGCTGTTCTCGATTGTGTGCTATGATCGTCACCCTGATGCCAACTGCGGCGCGGTCGCGGATAGTGACCAGATGTGGATGTGATGTTTCAATGAGCGCGTCATAGCCTATCCACACACCTTTGCCTATGTTGACGCCGCGCCAACGGTTCAGTCGAACGCGCACAGAGGTCGCGCCGGGCGTGAATCGCGCCACCATTTGAAGCAATCGATTTTTTAGACCAGGAAGTAGTCGCTCAGCCATAAATCGAGATGAGAAAACAGCATGCCACACTCACGCGGTTCAAATCAAGGCATCTAATTCCCCAATCGATCAATTACTCGCCTTTTCTTTTAATACGCACACCGCGAGATGCAACCCGACTCCATAATTGACTGCAATATGAATGCGGCCTTCCTCGCCCCGATGATACTTTGCCAGCGAAATTACCGAGTCAGAAGCCATGCAATGCGCCCGCTCTGCCATTCCATCAAGCAGATGCTCAACTCGCGGGTTTCGCAAGTACCGCGTCACCATCTTCCAAGTCTCGGGAAAAATGTTAGGATAATGTACGGTCAACTCGCTTGTCGACAGGTCTAGCGCGAGATTCGCCGCAAGCTCCTGTATCATCTGCACAGTTCGCTTCACAACCTCGACAAAGGGTACTCTCGTTCGTGTCGTAGAGTAGTAGCCAACGGCAAGCAGTTGATAGCCGCGCTCATCACGCCCAACTATGAAGGCAGAGCTATGGTCAGAACCAAGAATCCTTTCCTCCAACATATTGTAAGGGACGCCAGGCGGCATACAATCAGCCATCACACACACCATCGAACCTTCATCCGGCGCTGATGCCAACGCTCCACCAGCTGCTCCTAACAGCGACATAAATCCGCTGCAGCCACTAGCAAAAGAGCAAAAGTAAGGGAGATGATCAACCTGCAGTTGCCGCATCACTTCCGCCGGAAAATAACGCGTTCTCAAAGCGATGTTGACCTCGGCACGGTCGTAGGGCAAAACCGCGCTCTCCGCATAACAATGTTGAAAAACAAACCCAGCAGGTTTTGGAAAACTTTGCAGGACTCGCGACAAAGGCCCGGAAGCCAAACTCAACAAAGTTTCAGATTTGGCTAAGCCAAAACTATAGCGATATCCGAGTGTAGCTAAATCTTCGGCTTTTCCGACCAGTAGCTTCTCCGCTTGGAGTTGCCCCAAGTCTCTTCGAGTGTTCCCAAGTTGGTAGTGGAACGAATGGACAAAAATCTGCTCTTCTTTAAAGGAAAGTATCACGTTGGATTTGCCTGCGCTACAAGATAGATTGGCCGGCAATCACCTGGTCTTGGCATTGCTCGCGACAAAACGAGATAGCGGCCCTACAATTGTAATTTCCTCAGCATCCAGCGTGGCGAGATCCAGCTCTATGTGAAACTCTTCTTCAAGTGTGCTGATCATTTCAAGAATGCCAAACGAGTCAATCACTCCGCTTAATAATAAATCAAAATCGTCGGGAAGTTCGGCGGACGCCAGCCCCAGCGATTGGATTCTTTCAAGATACTTGACCAACAAAAACTGGCGGACACTCTCGGGCGTGATTTCCTTCATCGGCAGTCAGGATGCGTGTTTAGACCCGGGTCGGAAATCAGCGCGAGAAAGCGTAGCCTGCTGGTTTGTTAAGATTTGCCAATTTTGGCATTGATCGTGTCGATGATGACCTGAATAGTGACCATCTCGACAATTTCCTCGATATCAAGGGAAACAGAGAAGGCTTCTTCGATACGCGCCATCAGCCGCATATGGGCGGTCGAGTCCCATCCTTTGATATCTTCTGGACCGGAAGTCGGCTGCACCTCATTGGCCGATACTTGGAACTCTTCGGCCGCGAGGTCTCGCACCCGCTGAGCGGTGTTGGTCATATCTACTTTCTTTCTATCTCTTGATCATCAATTTTCAGGATCTAATACTCAAGCCACCGTCTACCGTAAAGACCGATCCCGTGGCCAAATTTACGGCATTAGAGGCGATATAACGGACAAAATCGGCGATCTCGGCGGGCAGCGCCGCGCGCTTCAATGGGACGGACCTCACAATCATAGCCATCGTAAATTTGTCTACTAATCCAGTATGGACCGGGCCAGGAGCTATAGCGACGCACCGGATGCCAGCGTCCGCATATTCGGCCGCGAGAGTGCGGGTGAAATGTATGAGGCCCGCTTTGGCTGCCCCGTAAGCAGCAAGTTTCGGGGAGGGCCTTTCGCCGGCCGCGGAAGCCATATTCACAATAAGCCCGGACTTTCGGTCTATCATACCGGGGAGGAGTTTGCGAGTGAGCCAAATTGGAGCGAGAAGATTGATCGCGAGCTGAGAGTGGACATCGTGCGCATTGAGTGCATGTGTCGGCGTGAACTTCATCGAACCAGCATTATTTATGAGAACGTCGATCGCGTTTGCACGGTCGCCCAAGGCGTCCACAGCGGCGTCGATTCCCTCGACAGTTTCTAAGTCTGCTTGCAATGAATCCAAGCTTTCGCCAAGCCGATCACGAAGCGCCGTAAGCTTGTCTCTACGGCGGCCGATTCCGATAACCATGTCGCCGTTTGCGGTAAAGGATTCGGCGAGCGCGCCGCCAATACCACCGGTAACGCCTGTGATGAGGACTTGGCGAGCCATGTTTACGCTTCTTCCTGATGCCGACTACGAGCATACGAAATGGTGCGAGTCATGCCTTTGACTAGCATCTGGCCATCCCACGGGGAATTGAAAAAATGCATCTGGCCGATCGGTACAATCCGATCTACACCTCGCAACGCCGCCTGTTGCGCCAAGGCCGCTTCGCGCCCAGCGTCGGCAACCGCCACCCCCATCGTCTGCGTCACTCCATCGAGTGAGGCAACGAACTCCTCAAGGCGATCCACAATGGTAACAACCAGTGTCCGGTGCTGGGCCGCTTGCGGCAGCGCTGAACCCTCGCCAACCAAAACCGTCCAGTCAGGCGCAAAACTCATTTGAGCCGTGTGATCTTGAGATTGAAGAAGCCAATCCGCCCGTGCCTTCAACACCGTCAAGGCGTCGGCCGGCTCCATAAGCCGCCTCGGTACACGCTTGTTCTGGGCTCGAAACGAGTCCACCAGATCTCGAACGAATTCTCGAGGATCCTCATTCCCTCTTTCCAGAACGATTGCCTGAGGCGACGAGCACGCACGCTGCTCGTATAACCACACATCGCGAGCCAATCGGTCGCACCATGTTTTGCGCGTCGCCGGATTAGACCATGTCAGAGCATCCATTAGCGCAAGCGAATACCGCGGCCCAAAAACAGCAATGCGCGCCCAGCTCGGAAACGGTAGAGCCCGCACTGCTCTCACAGCTTCATCGCCTCCCCAGATCATAGCGCCATCAACGTGCCGTGCCATCGCTTCATGAAGATCGACTCGATCGCTTGGAAAAGAAATAAAGGCCAAGCGAGATGAAAGCGCGCCTTCGCTGTCGTCCTCTGCGAGACATGCCAAGAGCGGCTCGATATGCGCCCGCTGATCCGATGGAACCCGGATCAAGTTCGCATTGCCACCGAGCAAACCGCAAACACCTGACAGCACAGCCTGTAAATCGACATTTCCCGCCGTCCAGTGTCCCACTATCCCAACAGGCTTTATAAACGAGGAGTTTCCCATCGGCTCTTTCGGGAACGCCGACGGAACCCCAAGCATCCCGGAAACTGCACAACCAAAATCGGCCTCTAAAAGACGCTGCAGGTTTTCTCGGCGAAGCCACATCGACAAATACGCGGCCCCCGGAACATTGCAGGCCCGAGAAGCAAGTAGCCGCGCTCCCCACGACGCCAATTTTTCGATTAAGGTTGAAAGTGGAGTTTCCCTGGCGATGCCGTCGCGCAAACGCCGGGCAAGGGGCAGAATCTCGTCAGAGTCAGATAGCAAAGTGAGCTTCGACATTAGCTTGAGGCCGTGCGACGTGCGAGTACATCACCACAACCGCGCAGTTCCGCCTTTGGGGACCGGCCCTTAAAGCGAAACGCGACTCCCGGCCGACCACACCCGCAGTGATCGGCGTGCATCACCTCCCCCAAATCCTCTGTTAAGAGCGCGTGGCCGGGAAAGCTGGTTGGAAGTATACTGCACACTTGCACGATACCCGTCTCACCAACCGCGGCGGGTTCCAAAGTCAACGGATTGCGGATAACAACCTCGCCATACGTTGGCGGATGCTTATTACCCTCGACGCAGTCGGGATAAACGATACCTACATTCTCAACCATGCCATAAAAGTCCACTACTCGATCAGCGCCACAACCAATCGCCGTTCCGACGCTTTGATTGAATAAACGCTTGCTTACCGCTCTGTCGATCAGTGTCTTCCAGCCTCCACTGTGCAGTACATGCGCCTGTCGCAACCCCAGGTCGCGTCCTTTTTGGATAAGGCGTTCCAACGCCATCCATATGATGTACGTAAATCCGTAGATCAGAATCGGCTGTGTCGGGTCGTGTTTTCTTAGAAAATCGTTCAATATTTCAAGGTCAAGCTCGATCGCGTCGCTGCCCGCTTGTCGACCACAATAAGTGACGCTATGCCCGAACGGCAAAAGGCCACGGATCGCCGCTCCCCGGGCGTTGACCTCACTGGCCGCGCCTACCGCCTTCGGATCATCAATCACCAACATTGGCCGTCGGGACACACCAATAAAATCCGCGAAAATGGCGGCTGCGCTTCGCGTCATGCGCAAAGATGTAAGTTTGTCGATTACGATTTGCGATGGGATTTGCCCGCTGGTCCCACTCGATCGCAACACTCTTGACCAATTTTCCTGAGGCACAATAGCAAGCGGTGGATCGGTCTTGAACGCGGCGACCGGCAAGAAGGGAAGATCGGCTATCCGGCGCACCTCTGCAAGCGGGATAGGCCAATGTCGAATGTAGTTTGCGTAGCGAGGGTTCTTCGCCGCATGGCCAATTCCCTCACGCAAGGCACGGAGCAGGAGTGCTGCGTGTGAGAAATCTCTTGGCGCGAAGGGTGCGCATTCAAGCAGCTTACTCACGGAATTTTGGCATACATTCATGAGCCACACTTCTCCGCCAATCGCCCGCGCAAAATCTTGCCTATGTCGTTGCGTGGCAACGAATCCACAAAATTGATGCCCGCACAGATCCAAAGTGGGTCGATCCGGCGGGTGAGATCTCTAACGATACCTGCGCGATCGTGCTCCTTCTCAGCAACCACCGCCAAGCCAAATGCCTCCCCATACCTGGGATGACAGGCAGGAAACGCCGCGATTTCACTAATGCCTTCTGCGAGGCGCAAGCGTGCCTCGATTTCACCGATGGAAACACGCATTCCTCGCATTTTGAGGAAATCGGCTATTCGACCTTCGATCCAAATAAAACCATCCTCATCCACGTGGCCTACGTCACCCGTCAGCAGCGTACCGTTTACAAAGCGCTCCGCAGTACCATCTACATCATTCCAGTAACCCGCCGCCACCGAGGCACCGCACACGGCAAGCTCACCCGATCGCCCAGCAGCGAGCGGCCGGAAATCGGCGCCGACAGGAAACACTTTCAAGTTGTCGAGCGGCATTCCTGCGCTGCCTAACTTGGCCGGATGCCGGTGCACCTCGAAGGTCGAAATCCGTGATGTCGCCTCCGTTTGACCATACATGACATAAAAATCGGCGCTTGGCACTCGTGCTACAATCCTCTCAACAACTTGAACTTCGAGCTTGCCTCCAGCCTGAAGAAATCGCTTCAAAGAGGATCCGGCCAGGCGATCGAAGTCCGCCGCCGCTATGATCTGCTCATAGGTGAAAGGCACACCCGCAAAGCTCGTACATGCGTGGTCAATAGTTGATCCGATTAACCGGTTCGGGAACATCGATCGACGATCGACTACGACGCTACCACCGGCCCAAAGATGGGAGTGCAACACGCTGGCGCCAAAGCAATAATGCAACGGTAATTGCAGCAGCGCCCTATCGTCTGACGTCAACAACTGGCTCCGAACAATTGCCTCGGTATTAGCGAGCAAATTGGCGTGCGACACCATGACGAGTCGTGGCTTACCCGTGGATCCAGACGTTGCATTAAGTACCGCGATATCGGTTGGTTCGGCCCCTACGTTGCCGTCTTGCACATCGCCTTGCGCCACGCCGACAATCACCGGCAACGCACTACTCTCCCGTAACGTGCTCGACCAGATTGCTTTTGCGCCGGTCGCTGCGGCGAAGGTCCTTGCTTCCGCAAAACATTGCGCCGCGGGCAGCGGCACGGCCACGCACCCAGCATACATAGTTGCGAGATAGGCTACGACGGTATCCAGATCCAGTTGCGCTGCCAAAAGCAGCCGATCCCCTCTCTCTAGCCCCGTTTCTCGAAGCATCGCTGCCGAAGCAATTACATGACCTCGCACGTCATCCAATCGCGCTCCGCTCGCTCCATCAATTAAGTGCGGAGCCTTCCCAAGCCGGCATAAGAGAGCATTAGCGAAGTTCATAATTTCGACGGTCCGACTTTGGTTCCTGATATTGGCGGCCAAAAACCCCGAAGGCCTTTAGCGGCTATTGCTCCAGCTATTGCTGCAGAACCAGCGCACGATAGTCAAACGCGCCTTCATTGAGTTCGGAGATGAGTCTAAAGCCGACCTTTTGGTTGAGCCACATAGCAATGCTATTATCCTTGTGGACGTGGCAAGTATAAAGACCAGGGCCTGAGCTGAGCAAAAACCATTTCAAAAGCCGCGCCCCAGCGCCGGCTGTATTCGAAGCTGGCTTCGTCGCCAGTCGAGCGATGTAGGTACCGGGCTTGTCAATTGGTTCTAATTCTTTCGCATAACGCTTGAGGTTGCTCATGAAGCACGCTCTTTCTGACCGCCCCAGTTTTCTTATGAAATTCATTGAGCTACCTAGTCGAGCTGTGGTAATTTGATTGTCCCCAACGGCTGATAGAATCGAGGAGACGCGGCCACCGTGGCGAAGAACATAGGTATTTTGCAGCTCTGTGTCCGGTTCACCGATTTGCTCGGCGACCAATGTCAACATCTTCTGCTCGGAACAAGGTAGAAGAGCGTAAAATAGAGGCGCCGCTGAAACGATGAGCTGTGCAAGCACCAGCTTCTCGTCGCCGTTTATCTGAGCTTCGTTAACGTTAGCGACACTTTCTTGCTCGCGCAGATAAGGCATTGCAATTCCCCCAACCGAAATTAGGTAGTGCGATCTCTTGGAATAGCGCTGCGAGCGCTGTTAGGATGCATCATTCGAAATTTTATTGGCTATTGCGAACGCCCGCGCGTAGGCAGAACTCAAAAATCGGACAATTAGGTCGCGGGGAACCTGCAACAACGCCTCAAGACCACGCAAAAAATCGTCGCGGTCAATATCGTTTCCTTCGCTCATATTGGTTGTCTGAAATACGTTAAAAGCGCCGTGTGAGGCAGTTTTGCATCCCACTCGAAATACCGCTGCCATCAACTTTCAAATACAGTGTTGCCCGTATCCCGGTAATACGGCTTACCGCAGCTGCCCCCGGACCCACTCCCAAGATAAATCGCTGGATCCAACTCCCACCATCAGATTTGTCTGAATAGTTGTAATAGCTCGGCATATTCCCGGATCGATCGAGAGTCTTAGTGCCGCCAGGGCAGCAGAAATCTCGACTTGCGTAGACACTGTTTTGAGGCATGCCGCCGCTCAAGGCAGAGAGGATACCTCGTTTTGCCATTATCAACTTTTCATGTCTTTGGTTCATTGAACCTGATAGCGAGTTCAGCGCCGCTGACACGCTATTGAAATCACGGGTGAGTTGCCTTTCTGCGCACCCCGGTACACAGCGCTAATTGTTTTGTTATTGTTCTCAGCTGTCGCATAAAGCACCTGTGTCTGCTGACTGCAAGTCGTGGGCCAATTGCCCAATGAGATTTCGCTTGCTCAGACCGGCCGTTTCACGGGCTCCAGCCGCAGATTACTGTGAATTGCGGAAAGCGGCCGGTTTCTTCAGGCGGACATACCTGGTCAGCTACTCGAAATCTCAGTTTTTGGCCGCGTGCTCAACGGGGGTAAGCTTTATGGCGCGTTGGTAGGTGTAAGCAGAAAGCTCAGTGGCGGAGCCGGAGCGCATCGGTGATCCTCCGGCGCCATCCCTCCGTGGTCCATATTTCCCATCGCCAGAATCTCGCCTTTACGGTTGATGGCGTGCGCTTCCACCAGCACAATGCCGAGAGCACCCGAGCCTGCCTCATTTAAGTCCACGATACCAGTTTGTTTTTCCCAAACGAAAGCGTGATCTCCGGAGGCACTGTCCGAACTACCCACTACAGTACCGGAATCGTTAATAGCAAGAGCCCGGCTCGAGTTAGCCCCGGGCAAAATTCCAAGCTCCTGCATTCCGCCGCCTTTGGTCCAGAGAAAAGCGCGCATTCCACTCGGACCTTTGGAATAACCGACCACGTCGCCCGCATTATTGATCGCCATTGCTTCGCTAGTCAGATCACCTGGCAGAGTACCAAGGTCACGTGCATCACCGCTCTTTGTCCATAGAACTGCACGGTCGCCAGCAGGGCTGGCAGCGACACCAGCCACTTCGTCGGAATCATTCAGATCATGTGCTCGACTGTAACTGCCACTGGGCAACGTTCCGAGGTCGCGCGCACCGGTCTTTCGGGTCCACAGAACCGCCCTGCAGCCGGTTGGCCCGGAAGAATTAGACACAACATGCCCGTGTTTGTTGATGGCAACAGCCTCTCCACAGTTATCGCCTGCCAAGAGCGGCACACGCTGCAATCCACCTTTGTCAGACCACACGAAAGGAAGAATCGCCGTTCCCGTATTCGATGCTCCGGCGACTTCTCCGGCGTCGTTAATAGCATTTGCGGAACTGTAGTCTCCGCCAGGGAAAACACCCAAGTGCTTCGCCTTCGAGTGGTGGGAATGACTCCAGAGCGTGGCCCGAGGTGCTCCTTCACCACTGCCGGCGTTGCGGCCAACGATATCTCCCAGATTGTTCAATTTGGATGGGACTTGAGCCGCGTCTTCGCCGGTAAGATCCGTGACCACGTACGACTTCGTCTGCCCGAATGCCTCGGTCGGGCTAATCAAGCTACTTGTAAACACTATGACACCGCCAATCGCATAAAGCCATTTTCGAAGCCATAGCAGAGTAGATCTCATAATGTGATACAGTTTATGGAGTGGTCACGGTATTGCTATAGGAGGATAAGCCCACGTTGTTCTTGGCGGCTACTCGGTAGTAGTAGGTCTGTCGTTTCTGCGCCTTGGTATCCTTGTACTTCGTTGTGTTCGCTGCGGTAGCCGCTAAGACCGTGAAAACACTGCCGTCAGTCGATCGTTCAACTTGAAAAGCGGTCTCGTTGTTGGAGTTATCCTTCCAACTAAGGGTGACCTGCCCATTCTTTTCGACTTTAGCCGCCAGATTCGAAGGCGCCGCTGGGATAATCAGAGCAACAGTTGCGATGTTCGAATAGGCAGAGCTGCCACCTGAGTTGAATGCCGATACCCTGTAGGAATACGTCGTAGAAGTTACAAGCCCAGTATCGGAGAAGGTGGTAACGTTTGCTCCGACAGTGGCAACGTCGCCAAACGACGTCCCATCTGTAGAGCGCTGGATCGTAAAACCTGTTTCATTACTCGAATGATCTGTCCACGATAAGTTAACACTTGACGCAGACGCAGCAGTGCCGGTGAGATTGCTTGGCGCTACAGGAGTGGCTGTCGGTGTTGGTGTCGGCGTCGGTGTCGGAGTTGGACTTGGAGTCGGTGTTGGTGTTGGGGTAGGAGTTGGTGTCGTCGTCGTGGCACTCGCCATATTCGAATAGGCCGAATTACCGCCATCGCTGTAAGCAAGAATTCGATAGTAATATTTAGTCGAAGCGGCAAGTCCGCTGTCGGCATAGGTCGTAACATTTACGCCTACTGTCGAAATTTGTGTAAACGTTTTGCCATCACTAGAGCGTTCTATCTTGAACCCTGTTTCGTTGTTCGAGTTATCGGTCCAAGACAGGTTGATCTGGCTGGAGGATGCGGCGATAGCCCTAAGCGTGGTCGGCGATGCCGGGTAAGTTGGAGTCGGTGTCGGTGTAGAAATCGTACTATTGATTTGGACAATCTTTGCTATTGAAGGAATACCGTTCGAATTCAGGATGAATAGCATGTAGTAGCCCGGCGAAGTGGTGTTGGGGTTTGAAGGCGCCGTCACGTTGAGGCCGCCTGTAGCTTGCGAGAACAACGGCCGGCTCATGTGCTGGCCCATGTTAAAGCCGTGTGTAACGGAGCCTAGCGCGATGAATGTAACTTGTGAGATGCTGGTGGCATCGGGTGTGCCCACGAAAAACGACTGACCGTATGTAATGCCCGTGGGCGCCGACGTGATAGTGGGACGCGAGCCTCTGAATAGATAAGGAGGCGAATATATTTCTGCCGAATTTGTCCCAAATACGCCGCCGGCTGACAGAACGCGCCCGTCCGGCAGCAGCAGCGCGATGGAATGGTAGGTTCGAATCGTGGTCAGGCTCGCCATCTGTGTCCACGTCCCGGTCGCCGGATCCCACAGCTCGCATTCATATGCTGGATTGGTCGGCTTAGTATTCGGATCCTCAGTTCCTCTGCTTCCCCCAGTTACCAGAACTGTGCCGTCTGCAAGTAAAGTAGCGTTGTGAAGTTTGCGTCCTCCCGTGACCATCGATCCAGTGTAGATCCAAGCGGGATTCGGATTGTTTAGGTCGATGATCTCTGCAGTCGCCGTTGGGTAAGTGGTGCAACTGGTAGCGCCCGGTGAGAATGGGTACGGTGCGCATGGGCTTCCGCCCATGAGCAGTACTTTGCCCTCATCGTACATCACTGTTGATCCCCAATTACGAGTATCGAAGTTGCTGCTCCCAACTAAACTCCAGGCACCAGTGCCAGTAACATCAAGGTACCGGGTCGTCTGGCTGGGTCCAGCACAGAACACCTTGCCGTTAGGCGCTACATGCATGAAGGGATAAAACGGAAGAGCGAGGTGCGCTGTGCTCAGGTTGCGCCAGGAGCTAGTCGCGGTCTGCCATACCTGGGGCTCAACGTCCACCCCCTGCTGGTTATCGATCCACCCGCTGACCACCAGCATGTCTCCGTTCGGCAGCGTGGTGTTCGTCGGGTACCACCGCTTGTTGTTCATATCGGGCAGCCGTGTCCAGCTATTTGTAAAGGGATTGTATCTGTAGGCATTGGCTATCCCCACGTAGTTACCTACGTATCCACCGGCTACGAGGAGCTGTCCGTCGGGTAGAAAGGCATGGCCGGAGCAGAAAATGTTTGCTCCCGCTTGCACAGTAGCACTATTCGTGTTTGTCGAGGGATCCCAAAAGTACGGGTGGTCGCCGTTGGCGAACTGGGGCGACCATAGCACTTTGCCAGTGGGGAGGACATGAGCGTGGGTCGCTACGTATGGCCAGCTCGTCACCGAGGAAAATTGACCGACTATCGCAGGGTCCTGCGCGACCGAAACAGACGATAGTGTCGAGAGGAATACGCTGAATATAAAGCAACGGCCGAGCAGACCTGTTGGGTGATGGATTGAAGTGCGTCCCGATAGATTCTTGACTGGCCACTGACGAAACAACCAATCGCGGTTCCACATGGTTTTTGATCCCCTAATGCGTTCGCCCCAGACACGAAAACCATTTTTAGACATTGCTTTAAAACGCAGATTGCGAAAATTGATCCTGTAGTGTCAATTCGAATCGATCAATGATTTTGGTTTGCAAAGAAAAAAGTGGCGCAGACTTGTATTTTCCATAGAAATAAGAGGAATTATGCCATTTGCCGATCTCGACCCGACGCCGACGCGCCACTTAAACAAGCTGCCTACCGTCCGCGGAAAGATAATCTAGCGTCGACCAGTTGTGCCAAGAATGCTTTGCAAGGTCTTCCGGTCGTACTTCCCGTTCGGGTTTAATGGAAGTCTAGGCAAAGTCCGAATTCTCCGCGGTACCATATAGTAAGGTAGTTTTGTTTTCAGTTGTTTCATGAGCGACTCCGTATCGAACTTCTCCGCCTCGAGGAATAATTCGATTCCATCGGCCTTGCTGCTGTTCGGCCATGCCAGGGCAACAACCGCATCTACTCCGCACAGACTCCTAACCACGGCCTCTACTTCGCCGAGTTCTACTCTGTGGCCCAATACCTTAACCTGATTATCGAGGCGCCCCAGGTAGATCAAGGGTTTATCAGCAGCGGAACGACGAACACGATCTCCAGTTCGGTAGTAAGTACCGTTTCGACCAGCTATGGATATAAATGCCCGGCTGGTTTTTTCATCATCGCACCAATAACCATGACTGAGTTGTGGGCCATTCATGAGAAGTTCGCCTTCGCAACCCGTCGCTACTTCGCGTAAGTCTTCATCGACGATTAGTGCCTCCATATCTGCAAAGGGCTTGCCGATCGGCACAATGCCTTGTTCGCATTCGCCAGGTGACGTTCGATTGTCCCATCGGTACGAGGTGCAACCGATAGTCAACTCAGTCGGTCCGTAAATATTTTCAACGACTGAATTCGGTGCAGCCAGGCTCCAGTCGCAGACAACGTCGACAGGCAATGCTTCTCCACAAAATAGACTCAGCCGCAGGTTCGGATACAAACCAGGCTTAAGCTCTCCCAGTCGTCGCATGAATATTGCCGTCGAAGGTACCGAGAACCAGGCTGTTAATCGCGCGTCGTTTATGAACGCGCCCGGCTTAATCATTTGCTTTTGGGTAGGAACGCAGAGACACGCTCCGCTTCCCCACGTCACAAACAGATCGTGGGCTGATAAATCGAAGGTCAGATCAAATGTCTGCGACAAGCGGTCGCTACTCTTAATTCCATACCGCTTTGTCACGTAGTTTACATAATGCAAGACGTTGGCGTGAGAAACTATCACACCCTTTGGTTGGCCAGTGCTGCCCGATGTGAAAAGAAGATACGCTATCGAATTGACATGAATATTCCGCGGCTTCCACTCGGCCGCGTCAGCTAGTTCTGCTGCGCCGATTACTTGATGTTTGGGCAACTTCTTCGCTAATTCAGTAACGTCCTTTTGATCCGGACAAATGATCACTAATGGAAGCGGGAATCCTGACAATAGTTTCTGCAGTTGCAGCTGCGAGCGTGCGTCAACGATGAGCGATCGACACATGGATCTTTCCAACATCAGCTTGGTCCTATCGATAGGGAACGTCGGATTGAGCGGTACGTAACCGTGTCCGGCCATCAGCGTACCAAGAATTCCGGCATACGCCGTTTGCGATCGGTAGCCGAGAACCGCTGTCAGCGGGACTTCCGTAGATGGCAAGGCCCTGCGGATGGTCGCGCCGAGGCTCTTTACGCGGTTCTCCAAATGCTGGTAAGTGGTCTGCTGTCCTTCTACCTCGATGGCGGCGCAGTTCGGAAATTTCTCGCAAGATTGCAAAAAATCCGTCAATAGAGTTCGAAGCGTCTTCATGCCATTACCGCTAGATTACTTCGCTAGCCGATAAGTCATAATCAAGCTACAGAAGGCTACCGGCCATGGCGCCTCTTTGCGCACTTATCATCATATCGTAACGAGGCTTGAGTTGCAGCGTTCATTCCGTGTGACCATGCCGTTATTATAGAAAACCTATTAAATATGATCTAACTTC
>WNGK01014837.1_pt1 | contig 14179 bp, 11 predicted proteins | sample 5400601 | NCBI WGS metagenome assembly WNGK01 (sample SAMN13153376, study PRJNA577476) | soil metagenome | isolation source: 60 cm soil or saprolite under Garry oak tree replicate 1 | place: USA:California | collected 2016-06-15 | reverse complement strand
AACTCACTGACGACGTTTCCTGACGCTCCAAGATTGAAAAAAATCATGGAAGAGGCCGGTTGGAGTGATGTGCGCTTTTATCGCTTAACTGGAGGGATAGTGGCACTCCATGTAGGCACCAGAGCATAAAAGCGCCTGTTTGCCAGGTAGTATCTCTAGCCTGGCAAACAAGCACCTTGCCCTCGCTCGATCTGGCATATCAGACAAAAATCAACTCAGTCCTCTACTCCAGATGACAATAGCGATTAAACACACCAGGATACCCACCAACCAGATAACCGACTGCAACATATCGTTGCGCTGCTCCAGCGGGGGTAACTCTTCCGGTTTGGGCAACGTCAAACCTCGGTCAGTCTCATCATCCAGACCGGTTGCTAACAAACCGGGTAACACCAGGGACACGCTATCTGGGACAGACTGAGACGACACTGAAATAGACGTTTGCGCCTGGGCAGGTCGTTTTCCTACCTGGCCGCTGGAGAGCGTCTCATTCTTTGGGGTCAGAGTTCCACTGACCGCATGTATTCCCAGCAAATCTTGCCGCAGTTCCAAAGGGTGCTGATAGCGCTGATTAGCAATCGGACGCAATCCTCTCGCCAGAATAGCATCAAAAGCAGTTGAGACATTTGGGTTGAATTGCCGGGCAGATGGGGGCACATTACCACCGTTCGTGTTGGGTATACTACCAGTAACAGCATAGTAGGCAGTGGCAAGTAAGGAATAAAGATCATGGCGCGCATCAATAACGCCACGTGACAACTCAGAAAGGTCGCCCGGTGCGGCGTATCCGAGTCAGCAAAGACTCCCCTTCAATAGGCTCAAAGACGAAAAAGTTCTGGCCTTGATCGCTGAAGGCATCCCATAGAGTAGGAATACGAGGATGCCGTCCCACAGAGGTTAACGACATCGTCGCCGTACGCAACATGGACTGCACCATCATAGTACCACTCTCAGGCACGGACAGCTCGCAAATCACCACCTGTGATCCAGCTCGTTGTGCATCTTGCGCCACCCACACCGCTTCATATACACCAGAGAGCCAATCCTGACGCCCTTGCAACTCACGCAATCGATAGCGCCCGTTCCGCAACAGAGTACCGGGCATGAGCACACGTTGATCCTTTAGGGGACCACTAATCCCTGGCAAAGTTGGCGGATCAGGAGAAATATTCTTAGTCTGAGGAGTCCTGATAACAGTTCCTTCTTTTTCTGTCACCAGACGACTTGGACGAAATGGTGTCGCCAGGCGCCCAACCTCAGTTCCAGGTACAGGAGTGACTGGGGAAACAGGGATTGGTGTCTGTGGACGAGACGGTATATTCTTTGCAGAGGCTCGATCGGTAAGCGGCATACTGGGCATACGGCCTGGAGAGGTTTGAGGGTCAATCTTCGCTGATCCATCGGCCCCTATCCGCTTCTCACGTCCCTGTGTAGGAAAAGAGGTTCCAGACGAACGAGAGAAACCAGGGGTAGAATCCAGCCCAAAATTGAACGAACTTCCAGACGAATCAGGTCGCGGAGTAGCAGGCTGAGAAGGGAAAACGACATCGCTTCCCTCGTTCGGGGTCTTCATACCCGATCCTGAAGCGGCTGTAATCGTCCTATTCATCTGTGACATATCACCTGTCTGTTGAGGTGCAGGTGGCACGGCTCCTGGCTGTCTCGCTGGGGGTGTTTGTGGACGATTTGTTTTCCCCACCTGATGGGGTAAACGAACCTGCAAACCACATTGAGAACAAGGACTTTTGCTTACATCCCATTCATTACCACAACGTGGACATAACATGCTGTCTCTCTCTCTCTGCCTGAATAAAACAGCGCATTTAAGTGCATCGATTTGCTCACATAACAGGGTTTTCGAGGGGCTTTGCTTCTCTATCCAGGCTATCAAAAATGACGATACCCCACCGTCATCAGGCAGAAAAGATAGGTAAAATGCTCATCAAAATAGTATGATGATAGCGGGGTACAGAGAAGCAATCACTATTATATGAACCAATCAGTAGCAAAAATAAAACCAGATAGTTACAATGAAAACACTTTGACTTTCACATCAAAAGTGCCAGAATAAACATAACATAAAAAACAACAATTAAAATATTTCGCACTTCATCGACAAATGATGCAAATCAGGCTATAAACAAAACCAGAGGCAACAAGACCTCTGGATAGTCGCATAGCCATAAGCCCAGGTATGCGCAAAGTATAGTAGAAGCCAGACGAGGTGTCAATAATTCTATCTTCCTAGCCATATACTCCTATCAGGCTTGTAATCTGTAGAAGAATAACCTGTTCAACGCCTGGTATTACGTCCAATAGGAGCCAATCCCATCAAAAACACCTCTACTGTCTTTGCCAGGTCGTGCAGTTGTGTGGCCTCCACGACAGAAATTTCATGACCTGGACGGGCTACATGGTAGAGAAGCTGCACGGCAGGATGCCTGGTTTGCGCCGTTACTTCATTTGAGCCAGTGCCAAGGAGAGAAGCCCGTAAGGCATCAACGCTGGCATTGACCTGTTCCAACTGAGAAATATCAATAAAACTGGCAGGTTTGGGAGTTGCCTGCCCTTGTTTCTCAGCAGCGCGCATCGTTTCCCATTGCCGTCTGGCTTTTTTCCCGGCGGAGCAAAAACAAAACTCAGGATTGGTGGGATCAGAATTTTGCAATCCGCTATCATCACAAATCGGGCAGATAGGCATAGATCTACTCCTCGTTAAAAACGCATGTGTTATTACGCATAACACGAAATCATACACAAAGCTTATGAGAACTGCTGTTGCCCACTCAAATAATCTTTCAACATGCTCTCACAATCAAAGGCCATATGTCCGAAAACCTCGCCGGGGGCTTGCCAGCAGGTACTTCCTTCACCGGAGCCATGCTCGGTCCCACCCACAATTGTTCCCTTATAAGCCAGGGCCACCGCACGAAAACGCGGATCACGTTTCAGTGAAGAATACACCCCAACAAATCCGGTAAGCGTCACATCGTAGCCAGTCTCCTCACGGGCTTCACGCAACACACATTGCTCAACCGTCTCTCTATAGTGAACGATCCCCCCTGGAATGGTATACCCCATCCCATCCGAGCGGTCGATCAACAAAATTTTACCATCGCGCTCAATAATCACACAAGCGCTTAAAATAGGAGAGATCTGACCCAACGTGAGGAGAGCAATGACACGAAAGACCAGACCAGCCAGCATTCCCTTAATCTTCTCTATCATCACCAGCCTTCTCTTCCGTTGCGCCTTCATCCACTCCATCTTGCTTATCAGGGGGTGAGGCCGGATTGCGCCTCTCCTGTACCAGAGACACAACCGTCTGTGCCGCATAAACAAAAGCTTGCGCAACAGGTGAATCGGGCCGACTTATCACCACGGGATGCCCTTTATCTCCGCTGATGACGGCTTCAGGATCGAGAGGAACACGTCCCAGCAAAGGTAAGGCATCCAGTACAGTGCGTGCCTCCTGACTACGAGGAAAAATATCCACATGTTCACCACAGTGTGGGCAAAGAAAACCATCCATATTCTGTACTACACCTAACACCGGAACTCCGCTCTGCTGGAACATAGCGAGTGCTTTGGACGTATCGATACGGGCAATATCTTGCGGCGTTGTAACCAGGATTGCCCCATCAAGATGCACCTCGCGGCAGAGGGTAGCCTGTGGCTCACTGGTTCCAGGAGGAAGATCAATAATCAAATAATCAAGAGTTCCCCAATCAACCGAATAGAGCAATTGACGGATCAACACCCCCAACACATCAGGCATAGGCGCAACAGCCTGCTCCTCACCGATGAAAAATCCAACGGACATAATCTTCACGCCATAGCGAAGAAGAGGCTGCAACTTCTTTTCGCGAGGAAGATCTTTTCGTTCTGCCAGTGGTAAAACCGCCTCTGAACCTTTACTGGCGGCACGCTTGCGTATACCTAACATCATAGGGATACTGGGGCCATAAGCATCCCCATCAAGGAGACCGACACGCGCGCCTTGTTTCGCCAGGGCAGCGGAGAGATTCACGCTTACCGTCGATTTACCAACACCTCCCTTTCCACTGCCAACCACAAGCAATGCTCCCACTTGTTCTAAATGTGCTCGCTGTGTACGTTGCACAACACTACTCCCTCTAAATTGATTCAGTACCTCATGGTACAAGTAGTATAAGGACATCCTACGCATTTGGCAAGATTTCACGTCCCTCTCTCGCCACTTGTCAGAAATCATCGCTCATGAATATACTAGAGATAGTCTAGCGATCACGGCATCATACACATCTTATTAACCAGGAGCACCAATGTATCGTTTACTTGCTATCGACCTCGATGGAACCTTATTGACGCCACAGAAAACCCTTACCCCACGCACCTATGAGGCTATACGCCAGGCAGTAGCGGCAGGCATGACACTGGTGATTGCCACCGGGCAGACACTCGATGTCCTGCGCACTGTCTGTGCCGACCTCCCTCTCAAGGTGCCTCAGATTATCTATAACGGCGCAGTTATTGCGGACATCCAGAGTGGCACCGTGTTGTACGAGCGATTGGTTCCCACTGAATACATTTTATCAACGCTTGAACTCCTGCACAGCAACGGTCTACATCGAGCCTATCACACACATAAACGTGTCTATGTTGATGAGGGTACTCCCAACGCGCGCAACTGGTATCGTGCACCAGTCCCGCCAGCAATCGAAGTATCTGGAGTAGAGAGTCTCTACCCACAACCCTGTATCAAACTGGTTGGAGTGGGTAATGCCACCACTTTGCGCGAGAAGCGCGAGGCTCTGGAGCAACGTCTGGCAGGCCAGCTCTACGTCACACAAGCATCGCGTGACTTGCTGGAATTTTTGCACCTGGAGGTCTCCAAGGCCAATGCACTTATCACAGTGGCACGCATCCTGGGTATCTCGCCCGAAGAGGTCGTTGCAATTGGCGATAACCACAATGACATTGGCATGTTGCAGTTCGCTGGGCTGGGTATTGCAATGGGCAACGCACACGATGAGGTGAAGGCCGCTGCAAATCATGTGACGACACGCAATTCTGAAGAAGGTGTGGCTCTGGCTATTGAGGAAAAGGTCCTCCCCTTCCTTGCACATTAAGCAAAAAACAAAACTTGTTCTCAAGAAATTTTTGCAATAACAACTGACTGGCACAAACTGTTGATTATAGCGTACTATGTATGGTAAAGGGAAGGACAAATCATCCCTATTTGAGGAATTTTCCATGACTCATAATAATGCATCATATCCATTACTAGAAGTGGGACGGATCATCCCAGCATTCAGCTTGCCAGGACCCGATGGCATGCCACACAGTCCCTGGGATTATAAACAACGAGAGCATTTGATCTTGCTCTTTGTACAGAGCGCCACAACGACTGAGGGCAGAGGTCTTTTACGTACTTTTGCCAGTCATTACACGGACTTTCGGGAAGAAGACTGCGCAATTCTGGCGATTACAGCCGATCCAGTGCTCGTTAACTTACAGGCGCAAGAAGAGTTACGTCTTCCCTTCCCTTTACTCTCTGACCCACAGGGAGAGGTTATCGCACGCTACACCTATTGGGATAGCGCAACACGCACGCTGATGCCTGGAATTGTCCTGGCCGACCGCTACGGAGCACTCTATCAGCAAGCAGCGGCAAAAAATGAGGCGGAGCTGCTTTCCATTACAGAATTGTTAGAGTCGCTTCAATATATGAATAAACTATGTACACCCTAGCAGAGGAGATTCATGACACAGCACGATCAGACCCATTCCTGGAATTTTGATACCCTTCTGGTACATGGTGGACTTGAACATCGCGCAAAGAGCGCAGGTGGCATACCCACCATACCTCCTATTTACGCCAGCACCACCTATCTTCATAGCAGTGTAGAGGCGCTAGATCAGGCATTCAGTGGCACAACGCCAGAGGGCGACGGAGCATTCGTCTATGCCCGCCAGGGAAATCCCAGTGCGTATGCGCTGGAAGACGCCCTGACCAGGGCAGAAAACGGTGTTGGGACCGTTGTTTTTAGTTCTGGTATGGCAGCCATTCATGCCTCTCTTCTCGCGGCAGGACTTGCTCCAGGCGCAAAAATCGTGGCCTCCAAGGATTTGTATGGTCCAAGCATTGGCTTACTCCAGAAACTCTTTATCCCTAATGGAGTTGAGGTGATACTGGCCGATCTTTGCTGCCCGGCGGCTACCGATATCATTCGCCAGGAACAGCCTGATGTGATCTATGTAGAAACCATCTCCAATCCACTGGTCAAAGTCATGGATCTCGATGCCATTGCTGCAGCTCGTCGTACATAGCGCAACAAAGTATATTAGTGGTCATGGAGACAGTTTTGCGGGTGCAGTGATTAGCGCTAAGAAAGCCCTGCTGGACCAGGTGCGTCACTACTCCATTCTGCTTGGCGCAATGCTCAGTCCATTCGATGCCCATCTGATGCTGCGTGGTTTGCGCACTCTGTCGCTGCGCATGGAGCGACATTGTAGCAATGCAGCGCAAGTTGCTCGCTTCTTACAGGAGCACCCGGCAATTGCGCATGTCTACTATCCAGGTCTGCCAAATCACCCTCAGCATGACATTGCCAGCCGATTGTTGAAGCACGAACAATATGGTGGCCTGGTAGCATTTGAGCTGAAGGAAGCATCGCGAGCAGCCGTGTTCCGCTTCATGGACCATCTACAGCTCTGTCTACCAGCAACGAGCCTGGGTGATGTATTTACGCTGGTCAGCTATCCACCCATCTCCACCCACCGTACTCTTACCAAAGCAGAATTACAAAGCCTGGGTATCACGGAGGGTTGCGTAAGGATATCCATAGGCATCGAACATGTTGAGGATATCATCCAGGATCTGGATCAGGCTCTGAAGCAATCGTAAGCCTTCTATAGAGCAGGAGTGGCAAGCTCTTCAGGATAAATCCTTTGCGCTAGAGCTTGCCACTCGTCACGCTCATCCTATTGACGCAAAAGGCAAGATTTTTGTATGCTTTCTATGATCTGACACAACTGCACATCTATTTGAGATAAGAGACGATAAGAGATACACATATGCATAACACGCCGCAAATAGAACCGCCTGACGATAACCAGATTTCGATTATCGATTTAGATCCAGGTGACAAAAAGCAAAGTAAGCTGGCGAGATTATCGCAACGCTATCTCCATTTCTTTCTACAGACAAAAAGAAAAATACTGGGCATTGCTATTATGGGAGCTATCGTGCTCCTCCTTTTTGTCATATTTGCGCCTTATCTGATAATTAAACCAGAAACTAGACAAAAGGCACACCAACCCGTCATAGCGACTCAAGCTAATGCCGTAGAAATCTCTTATACTGCCCAAAAAGTGATTTACATCAATACAGCCGATGGCAGCGTCAACGCGCTTCAGGCCAACAGCGGGAAATCACTCTGGCACTATCGTCCTGCTCTTCCTGCCAGCAGGCCGCTGAACATTGTCCAGGACACCGTGTATTTCACGGCTCAGAACGCGCAAAGAAGTTTTGTCTATGCGCTACGAACGAGCGATGGAAGTTTACGTTGGCAATTGCCACTGCCTGATCTACATCTTTCATTGGTAAATGTGACAGAAAGTGCCCTGTATTTTCTGGGACGGGATGGTCAAATCTATACATTCAAAACACAAGATGGCTCCTTACTCTGGCAGTATAAAGAGACGAAGTCTTCCTCACATTCATGGCTAACAGTACTTGACGGCATTGTCTACCTCACCAATCTCGATAGGATGTCTCTCTCGGCGCTACAAACCAGCACAGGAAAACTCCTCTGGAGCAAGCAAGGAGAAGGAGACATCTGGATATTGGCAACCACCCCTGCTATAACCTATATTCAACTGAATGATACAACCGTCTACGCCATCAAAACGAGCGACGGCACTCAACTCTGGAAGTATAATGGAATGGAACAGGGAGGGAGCTTTGTGATAGAACAGAACAACCTCTACCTCACCACCCGTACAGGCACCGTAGTTGCATTAAATGCCAATGATGGCTCATTGCTCTGGCAATATAAAAAAATGTATCCTATCTGGGGATCATTGGTTGTTACTCCCCCAGTCCTGTATTTGAACGCCCTGGATGGGACCATCTATGCGTTGAGAGCCAGAGATGGAAGGCTCCTCTGGCAATACAGACTCAATGATCACTCAGCTACCTTTGCCCCACCAATCAGCGGACAGGTCTATACGGGAAACACGGAGCAGGTCTACGTGACTAGCAACAACGGTTTCACCCATGTGCTACAAGCGCGCACAGGGGATCTCCTCTGGCACTATGATACAGGGAGAATCCTACCTGTAATTAGCGATAATAATGATAGCACAGCCCAGCAGGCAGTCTATATTGTGCTACATGATAACACCTTTATTGCGCTAAGACTTCAGGATGGAGCGCTCCTCTGGCACTATAACAGAGCCATTCAGGAGCCTCCACTCCTGGAGCAAGGGGTTATGTATGTGGGCACACAGGATGGCACCATCAACGCGCTGAATGCTAATACCGGTTCTCTACACTGGCGTATTTCTCTACCGAATTAGCCCTCATTCTTTGAGGACATTTATTTCGTGTGTCTGATATACTTGCCAGGCACTTTATCAATAGCCTCGCCTCCCTCAGACGAAGACATGACATGCAACATCTCGGCTCCTGGATCAATCACCAGATCATTGATAACGCCACGCACTCCTGGGAACTGACGAGCAATGTCCTCAGCCGCCTCTTTCTGCTGCGTGTTGTGCACAGCGCCACTCAAGCGCACAACGCCTAAACGAGGATAGACACCAATGGGCAAACCTTGTGTGCGCGGATTGCGTGCCAATTCCATCGCAAGATCACCAGCCAGTTGATCATCACCGACCAGGCGGTTTTTAATCTCCAGCAAGCCCTGAACTCCCAATGCCTGATCCAGTACGATATCACCACGCAATGCGCTAGAGATATTCCCATCCAAATAAAGAACTCCATCCAGCACACGAACAGACATCCCTTTAAAATCGACATGTAACGGGGTCAGGTCAAACAAAATATCTTCAACTTCACGCTGCAACTCAGAATCAGGGCGATAAGGGGGAAGGGTTTGCAACGTTGCATCCGAAATAGAGACCTCAATGCGCCCATTATCTAGCTTTTTGACATATTCCTCGTGCAAAAGGGTATCCTGCCCTTGACGCAATGCATGGGCAACAATATAAGCCAGCTCACCGCTTTTTGGCTGCACTGCGACCAGCAGCAATGTTCCCCTGGCCGATGATTCCGCGTGCTGTACGACACTTTTACTATCCAGAAGAATATGAGGAGGCTCTTCTTTACTAACAGATATCACCGCATCTCTGGTGATACTCAGATTCACGCCATCGCCAGAAGCATTGGTGACGGTATTGAAGGGCAAGTAGACCGTTTTGCCGAAGAAGCGTCCCTGTTTGACCCCAATATGTGTGATGCGCCGTGCAGCGGGGTCAAACCCAACATGAGTTAATACGCCATTTTCACCATCAGAGCAAAACACCTTGCTACCAAAAATAAATTTTTGCATTTCAGCAATTGACGTTGTTTTTTCCATTTTATCAATCCAGCCTTGTTATGAATGTTATGAGTGCAAGCATGGCAGAATAACTTGCCACATCTCTCATACAGAGTGTAGCACCAAAATTTTGTGAATGACAAGCGGAAACTCGTCATCTCAAGCGTCGCTTAACCCGGCTGGCAACCATTACTGACAGGTGCTCATCTATGCTATATCATGCTTATCCACTGAAAGGTCGCGGATATCCTGCCAGTCGGCTTCACTGCTTGCAAACATAGCACCAACCGCAGCAACGACGAGACAGATAAGGGTAATACCGCCAACAAGGAACAACCAGTGTGCATTATCCAATTGTTGAGGAATTAAGCTATACAATAAAGCGCCGACAATACTGGCTCCACAGGAGATGGTCCCCAGTATGGTGCAAGCCCACAGTAGTGGAAGAGGAAAAATCAAACGGCTTTTGAGTGTCTGACTATCCTTGATATAGAACTTAATGAAATTGATAAAGAGGAAGGCGGTCGAAATGGCCCAGACCAGGGTAGAGGCGGAGATTACCACATTGTAAACATCTGAGTTGAGTGTTGCTGCATTAACGGCAGTTGTCATCAATGGAACGATGATATAAATGATTGCAGCAAGAATGACTGCCACGATGGTCTGAAAGTCAATCGCATGAACGGGCACGCGGTGTTTATTGAGCCGAGAGATTCCGATGGGAAGCCGTTGGTCGATACCTCCAACGAGGAGCATCCGCGCATATGAGTAATTATAAATTGCTGGAGTGATAACAAAATTGCACATGATTAGTATTGCAACGATGGCTCCTACCCCAGGTCCAAGCACCTTCTGGACAGTCTGAACCAGAGCAAATGAGTTTCCGGTGGCAGATGTTCCAAGAACCATCAGGACACCGAAGGTAGCGACGAAGTAGCCAATGCCGACAAGCAACGCGCCTCGCCCTAAATGACGTGTGACCACTTTATGACTGGAGATTTCGCCTCCCATATTAAGTGGAACTTCGATACCTAGATAGGACTGAGTGATAAACGCAAATAACGCTAAGGAGGAGTAGCCTTGTGCACCTGACGGATTCCAAATCCATCCCCAATCAGCAGGAGTATGGAAACTAACGGCGGGGGCATGCCCTGCAAGCAACCAGACAATACCAGCGATCCCTACCAGAAAAACGGCAAGAAACGAGATAATTAATGTCATGTTAACTAAATTAAGTACCATACGCAAACGTTGTCTGGCGATAATACCGGAGAAAGCAAGGAGCAACACCAACATAAGTCCCTGTTGCCAGGTTTGTGCTAACAGAGAAGGGTACAGATTCTGTATATAATTGACAACAACATCTGCGGCAGTAATCATCAACAGTATACAAGGGAACCAGGCACAGAAAGCGACAAAGAAGCTCCAATATCCACCGAACGCTCGATGGGTCCAATTGTAAAGAGAGCCTTCATGAGGAAATAGGTATCCAAGTTGAGCAGTAACGATCACACAGGGTAGAAAAAACGTGAGGCCACCTATAATCCAGAAGGTAAACGTTCCCATACCCCCCTGGATCGCTGAAGTAGTGTTGGTAATAAAGAAAATGATCAATACAAAGGTAGAAGTTAGATCAAATGTGCCTGCAATTGGTGGCATGGTTTGAGCGACATACTCTTCAGAAACAAGAGGGGGGATATCCTGTGTGAGAGTTATTTCACGTGTTGAAAGGGGGCCAGATTTGTCATTGAGTAACGTCATGTTTTCTCCTTTAACGGATTAGCTCAATAAGCCAACAAATAGTAAGAGGCTAATCCAGCCGCGCGTCGAATAACCCCAGGATTGACGGCCACGTCAAGAAATAAAGCAAAATGCCTCCATGCGTCACTCTATGGTTTAGAAGATTTGATGATAGGTCACACGACTAAGGGCTGTTTATTTTTTGCCTTGCCATACAATAGCACATTCACAGTTATTTTTTACAATATATAGCCCAAAAAGCACATCCTTAAAATAGTAATAATAGTAATAGCAACGATTACATAGATAGATTCTATTTATAGAAATTGGCGTATCACATAAAGCACTTCATCTTACGAGCAGATTCGTAGTTGGGAGAAGCGTGGGCGCGATTTATGAGTGATCGTGAATCAACGCGATCACTCAATATCTGGACGGACACTCACACAATCAGCTCATGCTGACTGGTATCAGCCTTGCCAAAAATTGACTCTATAATCTCTGGCGCATAGCGCTCCACCATCTCTTCAGAGATAGCATTGGCACGACAAATTTCACCAAACATGCTAGCGCTCCGGCGTGGAGTGCGTTCTTGCGTGTAAGGATTCACATCGATTAAGCCAAAACGTGCATACCATCCATTATTCCACTCAAAGTTATCCACCAGAGACCAGTGAAAGTATCCACGCACCGGAATACCTTCCTGAATAGCACGATGAACCATAGCCAGGTGTTCGAGAATAGCACGGGGACGACGATTATCAACAGCATCGCAAAAACCATTTTCAGTGATATATAATGGCTTGTTACCTCGTGCAGATCTATAGACAGTTCTCAATACTCGATAAAGCCCTTCGGGATAGATTTCACCAAAGTCCTCATCCAGACCAGGATCGTTACGAAGCGTCTCGGGACGTACAAAACGTCGTCCGAAAAGCTCACCTGGTACACCGGGATCAAAACGCACAATTTCACGAGTATAGTAATTCACACCGTGATAATCTCTGGTTCCGGCAGCACCAGAAATGGGAGGCACCAGCACTTTGACGGGAAAGTTAAAGCGACCGGTTTCCGCAGCCCGTAGCACAGACCAGTTAAAGAATGTCTCTTGCGCGCCAGCGGCGGCACGGTCCAGCAATGACAGAAAATTCGCCGGATCAAAGAGGCGATAGTTCAAACAATAGCCAATGTGTGACACCGGTTGCAAGCGGCGAATAACATAGAAGGCAGTGACATGGGCCTGGACCATATTGCGTAGCACCTGCAAGGTACGCCCAATATTCTGTTCTCCAGGCGGAAAAACACCCAGATCATAGCCCTGCACGGCATAGACATTTGGTTCATTAATGGTTATCCAGAAATCACAGAGATCACGCAAGGCTTCCACGATATAAGCGACATAGCGAGTAAAGAAACGGATATTATCTGCATGCGCAAAACCACCCTGATCAGCGAACCAGAGAGGTTCAGTAAAATGGTGAAGTGTTACAACAGGGGTAATATGACGATGATGCAGATCGATCAACATTGCCCGATAGCGCTCCACAGCAGTATCATCCCACCGCCCTTCAGCAGGCTCAATACGGCTCCATTCAATGCTCAACCGTAAGGCATTGTTTTCCATCTGTTCAGCCAGTTCAAAATCCTGCTCTGCCTCCTCCCACCAATTAGCAGCTCTGCCACACTGCTCTCCGCTGAGAATGTGTCCTTGCTGCTCCCATCGATACCATTGATTATTTGTATTGCCACCCTCACACTGGTATGCCGCTGAGGCAGTGCCCCATAAAAATCCTTCGGGAAAACGTAATACACGCTGCCTTGCCATAGAAAAACACACGCTGCCTTTCCAATGTATTTCGTCGTAAACAAGTTGCCCTGCCCCACGCAAATGTGCCAGAGATAGCAAACAAGCGGATACACTGACACAGTTGCTGATGCATCTATCTTCTATAGTATACAATGCCTGCTGCATGCTAACTGAAGAAAAGGAAATGCCGACCCTCACAACGAAGGTCGGCATTGTATTCTACAGAAACCTCTAGCTATTCGCGGATGCCGCGAGGAGGTAGAGGACGAACCAGCGGACTCATCACGGGCAAGGATTTCTTGCTGCGTGGGAGACGCTGGCGCACCAGGTAGTTAGGAGCATTCGCCAGATCATCCTTCTCCAGGGTGACATCTTCTCCAAAGCGGTTGAAGAAGGAAAGCTCAAAGTTGGGCGTCTCTCCCAGAGCACCATGCGGGCAGACCTCCACACAGTCGCCACAGAAGATACAACGATCCAGCGCGAACGAATAGCGCGTCAGTGAGCGCTCAGCCATCATCAGCGAACCGGTGGGGCAGACCTGTACACAGGCCCCACAGGAGACGCAATCGGTATCATGCAGACTCACATTGAAGGGCGTGGAGACGATGGTATCAAAACCCTTGCCAAACATACCATAGCAGTCGGGACCAATGACATCATGGCAGACGCGCACACACTGGGTACAGTTGATACACTTGTTGGGATCGCGCAGAATGAAGCTGTGCGAGAGATCCACCTCATAATCGTGATAGTCACTCGGCTCCCCATCATGGAAGCGGTTATCGGCCAGGCCATGCTCGATACTGTATTTTTGCAGATCACACTGGCCAGCCGCGGGACAGGCACACTGCAAACAGCGGGCCGCTTCTCGCTCCGCTTGCTCGCGCAGATAGCCCTGCTCGATGATGCGGAAGTTGCGCTTGCGCTCCTCATAGGGCAGCATGGGCATCTTGACTTTGGGTTCGACCGGCTTGTAGGGCACGATATCGAACAGGTCGGGCTTGCGCTCCTCTAGTTCCAGGCGGCGAGCCACCTCCTCCATCTCTTCACCCGTCAGGAAGGCATTGATCGAGCGTGCGCCCAG
>WNGK01006588.1_pt1 | contig 14180 bp, 11 predicted proteins | sample 5400601 | NCBI WGS metagenome assembly WNGK01 (sample SAMN13153376, study PRJNA577476) | soil metagenome | isolation source: 60 cm soil or saprolite under Garry oak tree replicate 1 | place: USA:California | collected 2016-06-15 | reverse complement strand
CCCGGCCAGGCGACGTCGCCATCGGCATCAGCACAAGCGGCAATTCCGCCAACGTGCTGGCGGCAATGAAACAGGCCGCGAACCAGAACCTCAAAACCATCGGTCTTTCTGGCAAGGATGGCGGTCTCCTCGCAAGGGCGTCCGACGTTTCCGTCACAGTGCCTGCTGCAAACACGGCCCGCATCCAGGAATGCCACATTGCCATCGGACACATCTGGTGTGAACTGGTCGAATTCGATCAGCGTTTGCGCAGGTTAGCCGCCTGAAGGCAGAACTCCAAATCTGCTGAAGTGATGAGCGTTGATCTTCCCAAGATCACTAACAGTTCCGGCGTTGCAAAAAGCAAAGATAGCATTGTCGGCATTGGCGCAACGGCTACCAGGACTACCGCGCGGGCTCATCCCGATAAGGGAATTGACGCTAATGAAACGGAGCCCCGATCACGACCCGCAAGATCTGCACTCAGCTCGATGGAATTAGAAAACGTAGCCCGAGCAGGTGAGGCTGAGGTTCCTCTCAACGCTCAACGCTCAACGCTCAGTTCTCAACTCTCAGCCCCGCGAATCGCCTTGCTCACCGGCGGCGGGGACAAGCCTTACGCGCTCGGCTTTGCAGCGGCGCTCAGCGAAGCTGGTATATCTCTCGATTTCATTGGCAGCGACGATTTGAGTGTGCCGGAGTTGCTCAACAATCCACGAGTCCAATTTCTTAATTTGCGAGGCGATCAATCTTCGGAAGCAGGTCTCCTGGCGAAGGTGATAAGAGTGTTGCGATATTATGCGAAGCTTATTCGTTACGCAGCGACAGCAAGGCCGAAGCTGTTCCATATATTGTGGAACAACAAGTTTGAGCTCTTTGATCGCACAGTGTTAACACTCTACTATAAACTGCTAGGTAAGCACCTGGTGTTTACGGCCCACAACGTGAACGCGGGCAAACGGGACTCGAACGATTCATGGCTGAACCGGATCTCGCTGACAATTCAGTATCGCTTAAGCGACCATATTTTCGTTCATACCGACGGGATGAAAAAGGAGCTCGTCGCAGATTTTCGGGTCGCGGCCGATAAGGTCAGTGTTATTCCATTCGGGATCAACAATACAGTACCAAATACGGCACTCACACCCGTGGAAGCGAAGCAGCTATTCGGTCTAAGTCGCAATGAGAAGACTTTGCTGTTCTTCGGGAATATCGCGCCTTACAAAGGGCTGGAATACCTGATTACAGCATTTACCGAGCTCTCGAAAAGAGACGGCACCTACCGGCTTCTTATTGTGGGCAAGCCCAAAGGCCCCAGGGATTACTGGAACCGGATTCACGAGGCAATCATGAGCAACGGGCTCGGCCGCCGGACCATCGAGAGGATTAAGTACGTTCCAGACACACAGACGGAACTATTCTTTAAAGCGGCTGACGTGCTGGTCCTGCCGTACACCTATGTATTTCAAAGCGGTGTCCTTTTTCTGGGTTATAGCTTTGGATTACCCGCCATTGCGGCCGATGTGGGCACATTGAAAGACGAAATCCTCGAAGGCGAAACGGGCTTTGTTTTCAGACCGCGTGATGCATCTGACCTGGCGGCTAAGATTGACGATTACTTCAGAAGCAAACTATTTCATGAGCTTGAAACACGCCGGCGACAGATCGTCAGGTACGCAAGCGAGCGTTATTCATGGAGCAATGTAGCGGCTCTGACAAGAGCGATTTACTCGAAGCTGGAGAGTTGATTCATCAAATTAGTCATGATTAGCACCGCAGATATAGCTGCGCCGGGTAGCAACGTTGTCGCCCGAATGCCCGCTGCTGGTGAATCGAGAAGACCGGATAGCGGAGAGGGCACGTCGCACCGTCAAATTCTTAAATCATCGGCCATCGTCGGCGGATCGACAGTTATAACGATCGTCTTCGGCATAGTTAGGACCAAGATCATGGCCGTGCTCTTGGGGCCGGCTGGTATTGGCCTATCCGGAGTGCTTGACTCAGTTATTCAGTTTGCCCGTACTGTAGCAGGCCTGGGGATTGATAGCAGTGGGGTTCGGCAGATCGCTGAAGCCAAAGGCAGCGAAGATCAACGCAAAGTCTCGGTCACGCTTCTCTGTGTGAGGCGTGCATGCGTGTTTTTGGGTATCGCAGGAAGTTTGGTCCTTTACCTGTTACGCTACCGCGTCAGTGAATGGAGTTTTGGTAATAGCACGCATGGAGCGGCGATCGGCTGGCTCTCTCTCGGCGTTGGTTTTTGCGTGGTAAGCGCGGGTCAGAGCGCGGCACTCCAAGGACTTAGGAAGATTTGGGAGTATGTAATGATCAAGGTCGTGGGCGCGGTCTGCGCCCTGGTGTTCGGTATTCCGATTATCTTCTTCTGGAGACAGAGCGGGATCGTCGCCTACCTTCTGGTCACTTATATTTCGATGCTTTCCATTTCATGGTGGTACGCTCGGAAAATTGAGTTGTTGAGGCGCAAGATCTCCTGGCGTGAACAAGCGGAGCAGTTTCGGTCGCTGGCGAAGTGGGGAGGCGTATTCCTGGCTTCGGCCTCTATCACCACTTTTGTGATCTATGCCAGCCGGGCTTTGATTTCGAGACACATGGGTCTGGAGGCAACAGGTCAATATCAAGCCGCTCTTGCGCTGAGTTCGATTTACGTCGGTTTCATTCTCAGCGCAATGGGGACCGATTTTTATCCGATGTTAACGGCTAACGCAAACGACAACTCCGTCTGCAATAGGTTAGTAAACGAGCAGGCGTCAATCTCGTTGTTACTAGGGATCCCTGGCATTTTAGCTACTCTGGTCTTCGCTGAGCTGATCGTAACGATTCTTTACTCTGGGAAATTCTTTCAAGCTGCAACGATTCTCTACTGGCAAATGCCCGGGGTGCTCTTGCGAGTTGCCATTTGGCCGCTTGGGATTGCTTTGGCCGCGAAAGGCCGGTCGAAATACTTTCTCGTAAACGATATCGTGAACGGCGCCGTTCAGATCATGTTGCTGGAGATCCTTACCAACTCCAAGTATCTGACCTTGGTTGGGTTGGCGTCTACCGTCGCATATTTTGTATCGTTACCGGTAGTAACAGCCATGCTGGCGCGGTCGTCAGATTTTAGATGGGCCTCTTTTAACTCGCGCTTGATTGCTTTTGGCTTGGCGGCTGTTCTAACCGGCATGGCCGGCGGCTTTCTTTTGAGGGGGCTAACGCGCATTGCCGTTGGCTTTGTCCTGGTTGCCGGGATATCCAGTTACTGCGTTCACAAGATCGCCAGGCTTACCGGCCATTCCGGCGCGTACTCCTTGGCAAGAGACGTCGTAAACAGGTTGAAAAGGAGGCGAGATGGCCTTTGAGAAATCTTGCCCATTTCCGTCCAACGCCGAGTTTGTGCCCAACCTGGAGGCGCGACCAGCATTGCGATTAACGCGTGATTGACTCGGCTTCAACTGTGTTGGATTCGATGAGAGAGTCGTCCCTTGGCGAATGGCTCTTTAAAGCTTCCGTTTCCAGACGCCTTGCTCGCTTGTGCTTGAAGCAATCGCTTGCCCTCGAAGGCGGGGAATTCTACAGCGTCACAGCGCGGAGGATCATGGAAGCAAGATGGAGTGTGTCAATCGGCGCTTATAGTTACGGTCCGTGTTTCGAACCTGGGACGTTTGGCCCAGGAACTCTAATAGGCCGGTATGTTTCCATTGGCCCACGGTTGCGAGTGTATCAGGCCAATCATCCTTTGGACAGGCTTTCCACCCATCCATTTTTCTTCAACCGTGATTTGGGCATGGTTCGGGAGACCAACGTTCCGCTGACTTCGTTGGTCGTGAAACATGATGTCTGGATCGGCGAATCGGTAATTGTTACTCCCCGGTGCCGCCGGATCGGGCTAGGTTCTGTGATCGGCGCCGGCAGCGTTGTGACCAAAGACGTCCCGGATTTTGCCGTAGTTGCTGGCAACCCCGCGAGGGTCATCAAAATGCGTTTCTCAGACGAGATGCAGTCGCGCGTTCATAAAAGCCGGTGGTGGGAGCTTCCCATAAGCGAGTGTGCGCGCCACATTGATTTTATGGCTTCACCATTGGGCTCTGACGCGTCAAGCCATCCCATGCTTGTCGACCGCGAGTCGCAGGTAGCGGCCTTTGCAACCAGCCAGCGGTCAATTAGCTCTCCCTCCCTGTGACTTCTCCCTCTCTTGAACCCGGCCTTCCTCTGGTGACGGCGGTCGGCCTTTGCTATAACCATGAACAGTACGTCCGAGATTGCCTGGAAGGTATAAAACGGCAGACTTATCCTAACCTCGAAATCATCATAGCGGACGATTGCTCGAGGGACTCTTCGCCGCTGCTTATTCAGGAATGGATTAAGCAGAATCCCTCGCTACCGGTCACTTTTGTTCGGAACGAGCAAAACCGCGGTGTATGCGCAACACTTAATCGTGTTCTTACACTCGCGCGCGGCAAATACATCTCGATGACCGCAACCGACGACATCTGGGAGCCTGGGAAAATATTGGAGCAAGTCCGCGCGATGGAATCGCTGCCTGAGACAATGGGCGTGCTTTATAGTGATGCTTACCTGATGGATGAAGCCGGCAAGCCATTATCCAAGCGTTTTATCGAAACATATCGCCGATTTGATCATATGCCGGACGGAGACATTCACGCCCTGCTTTGGGAAGGTAATTTTATTCCTGCAATGACCACGTTTATCAGACGCTCCGTGTTCGATAAAGTCGGGTGGTACGACGAAGAGCTTTCCTATGAAGACTGGGACATGTGGTTGCGGATATCTGAGCACTACCATTTCGCGTACTTTCCACGTCCCACTGCGAGATACAGAGTTTCGATGTACTCGATGTCGAAAACATCTGTTGATAAAATGACCCTGGCAGATGAGCTAATATTCATCAAATTCCTGCTACGGAAGCGCGTGCCAAAACAGGTTCGAAATCAAGCATTCAATTTCGCAGTACGGCGAGCGTACCGGCAAAAAGCTGCGACACCCACCGAATCCAAACAGTTGCTAAACACACTGCTAAGACTCTACAAGAGCCCCAGGCTCCTTTACGCGTGGATGCTTTATGTATTGGGTTTTGAATATCGTCACTACGAAAGCACTATAAGAGCAATAAAGAAAATCGCGCAACCGGCAAGATGAACCCTCTTGTCTCAATTTTAATCCCGGCCTTTAATGCCGAGAGATGGATTCGGCAGACGCTTGAATCCGCGATTGGCCAGGATTACCCGCGGAAAGAGATCATTCTGGTAAACGACGGCTCTGTCGATCGCACATCGGAAATAGCAAGGTCGTTCGAATCCGGTTTGGTTAAGATCATAAACCAGACGAATGCCGGCGGGCCGGCGGCGCGGAACAAAGCCCTGGAGCATGCGCAAGGTGATTACATTCAGTGGCTAGACCACGACGACCTACTCGCGCCGAATAAAATAAGCGCCCAGCTACAAGGCTTCGAAGAAGTTCAGAACGATCGGGTATTGCTATCCTGCCCCTTCTCGACGTTTTATTACCGCACCGAAAAGGCGAAACCGTTTCAAAGTCCGCTCTATCGTGATTTAAAGCCGCTGGAGTATTTCTTCATCAAATTTTCTACGAACACCTACTTTCAATCGTCATCCTGGCTCGTTAGCCGGGAACTTACCGACCTGGCTGGGCCATGGTGGGAAGTCAGGTCCCCGGATGATGACGGCGAGTACTTTTGCCGGGTCGTTGCCGCTTCGGAAGGAATTCACTTCGTACCCGAAGCGAAGTCTTATTGGCGCGTCGGCAATTCAGGAAGCTTTTGCTGGGCCTGGCAGAGATCCAGTAACGCGGCGGAAGCCACTTTTCAATCCATGTGCCGCTGCATCGAACACTTTAGATTGCTCGAGGACACTGAAAGGTCGAGAGCAGCCTGCGTGAAATTTCTACAGGATCGCATCAGCTATTTTTATCCAGAAAGTCAAGGCATTTTGGATCAGATGAGCGATCTGGCCATTGAGCTTGGTGGAACATTGTCGCCTCCGCCGTTGAGTTGGAAATACCGCATAATCAAAACTGCCCTGGGCTGGCCCACGGCTAAGCGATGCAAGACGCTTCTTCCAAAGCTCAGGGGTTCTGTTGAAGCGAACTGGGACAAGTTCATGTATCGTCTCTCCCCTAAGTCTGGGCAGTTGTCGCTATGATGGCCTTGGAAGCCCATCTCATAAATGGTAGGGACGGACCGCTGGGCCGTCCGTTCCATTCGGCGCGCCCGGCGGTCGCGGCCCTACAGCTATCGCATTATAAGATATTGTGCTTGGTTCGACACCCAAGGTGATAACTCGAGAGCGGATCCTTCAGCCGTCGAAGTCTTCTTCGAGCGGCTCCCGAAGGTTCTTGGGAATTCTCACGCGCAAGGAACGCTGGGGACTGTCATGGCGTGGCTGGCTGATTTTAGCCTTACTCACATGTTCAAGTACAGGCGTCTTGCTGATGAGGATGCAGCCTTTTCTGGCCGAGACCCGTCGCGCCAGCACGAATATTCTCGTTGTCGAGGGATGGATACATGATTACGCACTTCGCGCGGCCGTGGATGAATTCCGAAACGGTTCCTATCAGCGAGTCTTTACGACCGGCGGACCCGTAGAGGGAAGCGGGAGCTACATTAATGATTATCACACGAATGCCAGCATCGGCGCCGATATCTTAAAGAACTACGGTGTCCCAGAAGAATGTTTGCAGATGGTTCCCTCCCGGGTCATGGATCGCGACAGAACATACGCTTCAGCGGTCGCCTTGCGCACCTGGTTTAGCGAACACGGTATGCATGTACGTAGCCTTAATTTGCTAACGGAGAACGTTCATGCGCGGCGAAGCCGGCTGCTTTTCTCGAAAGCGCTCGGGCCTGAAATATCGGTAGGTATTATCGCTGTGCCGAACCCGGATTATGATGCGCGGCGTTGGTGGCGTTATAGCGAAGGTGTCAAAGACGTCGGTAGCGAAGCCATTGCCTTCGTATATGCCCGACTCTTGTTTCATCCTTGGGGACCGCAGCACGGAAACAAATCAGCCGTAGCCTCTCAAAGCGATACCAGACAATGAAAGTAGCTATTGTCGGCCTTGGTTATGTGGGACTGCCGCTGTCGCTCCAGTTTGCGCGGTCGTGCACGGAAGTTATCGGCATCGATGTCGATCCTCAAAAGGTCGAGCTGCTCAACAAAGGGCAAAGCTATATTAAGCACATCGCATCCGCTGATATAGCCGAGCTGCTAACTACGAAGAAATTCTCCGCTTCCACTGACTTCAGCAGGATTAAAGAGGTTGAGGCAGTAATCATCTGCGTGCCGACGCCATTGAACAAGAACCGCGAGCCGAATCTCTCATACGTTCTCGAGACTGGCCGGTCGATCGCACCGCACTTGGTCAAAGGGATGCTGGTTGTGCTTGAATCGACAACCTACCCCGGGACGACGGAGGAAGATTTGCGGGCCGTTCTGGAGGAGGGATCAGGTATAAAAGCGGGTGCGGATTTTCATTTGGCGTTTTCGCCAGAGCGCGAGGATCCGGCCAACGAACAAAGCAAGGTCAAGAGCATTCCGAAAGTAGTCGGCGGTTATACCAAAGCTTGTCTGGATCGGGCGATGGCGCTTTATGGCCAGGCGATTGACACGCTTGTCCCGGTGTCATCGTGCCGCGCGGCCGAGGCGACCAAGTTGCTTGAGAACATTTTCCGGAGCGTGAACATCGCTCTCGTTAATGAGCTGAAGATTGTGTACGATGCCATGGGAATCGATATTTGGGAGGTCGTTAACGCTGCCAAGACAAAACCGTTCGGATTCATGCCGTTTTATCCCGGCCCCGGGCTTGGCGGGCATTGCATTCCGATCGATCCGTTTTATCTCACTTGGAAAGCGCGTGAATTCGGGCAGCACACGCGCTTCATCGAGTTGGCCGGCGAGATTAACACGCGTATGCCAGAGCATGTCGTGCGTCGCGTAGCAGATGCTCTTAACTCACACCAAAAGGCGATCAATGGCTCCAGAATTCTGATTTTGGGACTGGCTTACAAGCCGAATGTGGATGACGAACGCGAGTCGCCCAGCTACGTCTTGATGAAGCTGTTAACGGAGCGGGGCGCCGAAGTCCAATACCACGATCCCTATGTTCCAGTGATCAAACCGACTCGCGAGCATCCGCAGTTCGCTGGGAAGAAGTCAGTTGAATGGAATCAAGCCACCATCGAAAGCTTCGATCTTGTGCTCATCGCGACGAACCATTCGTGCGTGAACTATCAAGAGCTAGGCGATTGGGCGCACCGCATTGTGGACACGCGAAACGCCATGGCCGGCGTCTCTGTTGCGCCCGGAAAAGTGTGGAAAGCATAGGTGCTCAGGAGAGAAACGAAGTTACCGCGACACAAGGTTTTTCCCTCGTACTCACCGCTCGGCCTCACATGAGTTTCACAGTTTGGCTGATTGGCTTCTTTTTTACAGTTGGTTTGGCTTATCTCTTCCAGAAGATCCTTGGGACAAGCTACTGGCGTTCTTGGCGATCATTATCCTCTGGCCGTTGGTTCTCGGGGGACATGCTTTGACAAATGCTGAAATGAACAGCCGCTTCGTCCTTACATCGCGAGTCTCGCCGCCGCAAGGCCGCACGGTGATGGTGCGCTCTGGCGGTTTGGTGTTCTCGGCCGCATTACGTCGAAGCGGATGGGCGTTGATCTCTGGTTCTGGTGAGACTTCGATGCCAAATCCGCCGGAGGAATGGTGGCTGGATGACGCTTCGGCGAAGGAAATGGGGTTGGACATCGACGCGATTGAGGCTGAACGGCGAACGCTGATAATTTTAGGCCGGCCTGTGTCTCCTGAAACCCGAAAATTCTGATCCGATCGCTGGGTCCCCAACATTTGGCTTGCCTTTCAACAATTTTGTAGAGTAAACAACGCGGCATGACGCAGAACAGGAACCACACGGTGGACGATCGACAATTGGCGGGCACGTCCTCCCGTAGACGAGAGTTGAGCGCATTTTCTTGCCTTTTTCCCGTCTTGCTTTTTGCTGCGCTCATGTGCGGCGGGTGCCAGAGCCCGCTACCGCCTTTGCCGAATCCGCCAGGTCCTAAAACAGCGGTACGGCTCTCTCCCGGAGATATAATCAAGGCTTCCTATGCTGATGAGAGCGTCCCGGATCAAACGCAGAAAATTCGCAGAGACGGCAAGGTGAGTCTGCCGCTCATCGGCGAAGTCACGGCTGCCGGCAAGAGAGTTATCGATTTTCAACACGAACTCGTCCGCCGCTATGAAGGGCAGCTTGAAAATAACGAAGTGCTGGTGACGTTGGAGAACGGCACGGCAACAGTGACCGTGTCCGGGTTTGCCAATAAACCGGGCAAAATTCTTTTTGATCGCCCGACGACGGTGTTTCAGGCGATCATGGAAGCGGGCGGAGTGAGTGATTATGGAAGCCTCAGCAACATTCACCTCACTCGCATAATCAACGGAGTGCAGTGCACGGAGACGATTAATCTTCGGCCGAATATTCGTGGCAAGCCTACCAACCCAAAATATGTTCAGGACGGCGACGTGATCTACATCTCGCGCAGCTTGTTTTGATCTTACGTGCCGGCTCGGCGCGACTTGCAAACATGACTTTGCCATGTCGAATTCACCGGGCCGGTAACCGTAACCGCGTTAATTCACTTCCTCTCGCGCTCCTGTTCGCCTCTTTTTTTCTCGTTCTCCAACCCGGGCGCGCTTGGAGTCAAACCGCGGCGGGTTCGACTTTCGAACAAGCTGGCGTGGGCTGGCTTCCAGCTATCCCAATTCAGATCACAGCCGGCGTGGACACGGGCTACGGCGACAACGTTACCCTACAGCCGAGCGGCGAAGGATCAATATTCACCAGAGAAAACGTTGTTCTAACTTACGCTCGTCCTGGAGAACGCACACAATTTTTTGTGGTGGGTGTCGGAAACTTTAGCCAGTATTTCGATGTGTCCGGCCAGAACGAGACTGCCGGAAACGTCAGTATGTCGCTCACGCATAACTTCTCGAGTCGGCTTTCCTTCTACGCCAGCGTTTACGGCACCTACCAGAACCAGCCCAATTTCAAATCCAATGTCGGCCCGGAGAACGTGGTCAGCCCGTTCTTCAACACAGTGGATATTCTTTCGCTTACTTACCACTGGCTTTTGCGATTTAGCACGGTAACAAGCTACACGTTCGAGCGCGTTTATTACTTTTCCTCGTCGAACGGAAATTCGCAGAACGGTGTTCAGGACACGCTTGCTCAGAACCGTATTCAGAACACGTTTAGCCAGGAGTTTCAATTTAGCCTCACCAGTCGCACGGTTTTTGTGGGCGAATATCGTTTTGAAGCGATAGATTACGATACCGCTTCAAGTAACAATTCCACGACTAACTCCATCCTCGCCGGGGTCGATCATCATTTAACCGAGCACTTAATAGTTCACGTGCGCGGGGGTGAATCATTTCGTGCGCTCGAAAACGAGGGGACTACGGCCAGTCCTTACTTTGAAGGTACGCTTGGTTACGTGAGAAGCAACCACTCGCTGAACTGGACCGCCAGCTATGGATACGAATCGCCCACGGCGCCAGGTGCGACGACCACCCAGACGTTGCGCACGGGTCTGAACCTGACGTACGATCTAACTTCGCGGCTCAGTTCAACCACTGGCGTTTATTATCATCACGACGAAAATACAGGCGGAACCGGCTCAACAGGGACACAGGATTCTTTCGATCTTACTCTCGGTCTGCGTTATACGATCAATAAGCATTTCACCTTACACCTTGACTACAACCATACAACGCTGAGTTCCTTAGGATCAACACCAGGTTACTCACAGAATCGCTATTTCGGTGGATTGACCTACACCTACTGAGAATCGACAGACGGGGAGCTCGCAGAAGGGAGCTTCCCGGATAAGATCGACAATTACTCTCTGACCCCAGCCTGAGAGACCCCTTGGAAATGCCCCCTTCACCAAACGAAACTGCTGCCCGCGAAATAATGATTCCTGCGCAGACAGGGCACGTCTCGGAATCCATCGCGTCAAGTCATAGGAAGACGTGGCGGTTTTGGAGCGGCGCGTGTTTTGCGATTGTGCTGCTGGCAGCTTTCGCCCAGCCGCTCCTGGCGCTAATGAATTACGTAGCCGCGAGCGAGCTGTTTTCCTACATTTTATTGGTGCCGTTTGTCTCTGCCTACCTGCTTTATCTCCGGCGCGATCAGTTGCCGAAGAATTACGTTATCGATCTTCCGCTTGCGATCGTATTCCTGGCCGTCGGTTTCGGCGTTCTGATGTTACGCTACTGTTTGGATTTCGCTAGGCCAGCGCCAGCTGGTAATCTTTATCTTGTCCTGTCGACTATCTCCTTCCTTTGCTGTCTTGCGGCGGGAGGATTTTTCTTTTTCGGGCGTGGGTGGATGCGAGCGGCCGCTTTTCCCCTGGCCTACCTCATTTTCATGGTGCCCATGCCGAACGCGATGGCAGACGCGCTTGAGACGGCATCCAAATATGCCTCAGCCGACGTGGCCAATATTCTTTTCCACCTCAGCGGCACGCCCTTTCTCCGGGCAGGCCCTGTTTTCCAACTGCCGAACATTACGATCGAAGTTACACAGGAATGCAGCGGCATTCGATCGAGTTGGGTGCTTTTGATGACCAGCATCGTGGCCGGCAATTTATTCTTAAAGACCCCGTGGCGGCGTTTAGCGCTGGTCGCATTGGTCATTCCGCTCGCGATTTTGCGGAACGGCTTTCGCATCCTGGTGATCGGACTTCTCTGCGTCAACGTAGGCCCGCAGATGATTCACAGCCTGATCCACCGGCGCGGCGGCCCCCTCTTTTTCATGCTTTCGCTGATTCCATTTTTTCTAGTGTTGTGGTTGCTGCGCAAGGGAGACGTCCGGACCCGACAACCGGAGTAGCGCTGAGCTTCACGGTTCAAACCTCTGACTTTTCTACCGTGTCGCTGGTGGCTTCGCTGCTCTCTTTTTTCCTTTTGCGCAAATTTTTGGGAACTTCGCCCTCCGGCTTCCGTAGAAACACTCGGGAGAATCAATTCTCCACTGTGTTTGACACATAAGCTTTGACTCAGATTTCGCTAAGTTTCGCGCCTGGGAGAGGTGCCTTTATTAAACGGATGAGATTTCGATTTGGCTATCGGCGGGAGACTTCTGAGCGGAGCGATTTGTGAACACGCACTCCGTGTTAGCTTTGGTTGCCGCCACGTTTAGTGCCACCCTGGCCGTGGCAACGGCTTGTCGCGGGCGCCGTTCGCTTGCGACCTGGTGCTTCTCTGCCGGGATGCTGACTTTCGCGCTGGAGAGTCTCTTCGGCGCTATGTGGCTTGCCGCGTCTATTCCTGAAAGCGCGGCCTTTTGGGGAGGTCTTACCCTAGTGACGAAGTCATTTCTTCCGGGGATTTGGCTTTGCTTCAGCTTGACGTATTCGCGAGGAGCCTCTCGCGAATTTCCGGTGAAGTCACGATTTCTCGTCTTGGCGGCGCTTTTAGTCCCAGTAGGCGTGTCCCTGCTTCTCCGGGAGCAACTGGCGCCGGTTTTTCCTCAGGGCCTGTCGGGCGAAACTTGGTGGATTCGCTCTCATGCTGCGGCCAAAACGCTGAATGGCTTTTTGCTGGTGGCCACTGTGCTGGTTCTTATGAATCTGGAGAAGACCTTCCGTTCGGCTGTCGGGACGATGCGGTGGAGAATTAAGTTCATCGTTCTTGGTCTCGGGATTGTATTCGGAGCACGGATTTACACCCTGAGCCAGGGGCTGCTCTTTTCGGGCGAGGTGATGGTCTTGACCGATATTGATATAGTCGCGCTGCTGATTGGGTGCGCCTTGATCGCGGTGGCTTTTCTTCGGAGTGGTTTCGGCGAAATTGATGTCTATCCTTCGCATGGTGTTCTGCGTAGTTCCCTGACGGTTCTGCTGGTCGGGGCGTATCTTTTTATTGTCGGCGTGCTTGCCCAGGTCGTGGCGCGGACTGGCGAACCGGGAACGTTCCAGTTCCAAGCCTTCGTAGTGCTGTTGGGATTTGCTCTCCTGGCTGTGTTATCGTTCTCGAATCGGGTCCGGCAAAATATCGGGCGTTTCGTTAGCCGCCATTTTAAAAGGCCGCAGTATGATTTCCGCCAGATATGGACGCACTTTACTCAATGCACGTCCAGCGTGCTCGATCAGCCCGGCTTGTGCGCTGCAGCCGCAAAATTGATCTCTGAAACCCTTAGCGTTTTGTCGGTCACTATCTGGCTATTTGATGAACAAGACCGGCTGGCGTTCGCGGCGTCCACCTCGAGATCAGAACGCGAGACCAACGGCGCGCTCCCAAATCTCGCCGGATTGGAACCAGCCCTGGCGAGTGTTCGCAGGCTTTCCAAACCTTTTGATTTAGAAAAAGCAAAAGGCGATTTTGCAGAGAGCTTAAGGCGAATCAGTTCGAGCCAATTTCGCACTGGAGGCAATCGGGTTTGTACGCCGTTATGGACGGGAGACCGCTGCATAGGCGTGGCCATCCTGGCAGATCGCGTCGGTGGCGTTCCCTACACGGTTGAAGAACTGGATTTGCTGAAATGCATGGGCGATCAGATTGCAGTGGGTCTGCTGAACCTTCGGCTCACCGAAGAGGTGATGCGGGCCAAAGAACTGGAAGCCTTTCAAGCCATCTCCGCATTCTTCATTCATGACTTGAAAAACGCGGCCTCAACTCTAAGCCTAACCCTTCAGAATCTTCCCGTGCATTTTGATGATCCCATTTTTCGACAAGACGCCTTGCGCGGGATCGGCGAGACAGCAAATCGCATCAACCAGCTCATCAGCCGAGTTGGCGCTTTGCGATATCTCGAACTCAAACCTGTGGAAGCGGACCTCAATCTGCTTGTTGCTGACGCGGTTGAAGTCTTAAACGGCGCGCCAGAAATAAACGTCGTGAAGGAGCTTCACCTGCAGCCAAAACTCAAGGTGGACCGGGATCAATTCGGCAGTGTAATCACCAATTTGCTCCTTAATGCTCGCGATGCACTCGGACAACGAGGCGAGATCAGAATTGAGACGAGGCAAAGCAACAGTTGGGCGATACTTTCAGTCGCTGACAACGGATGCGGGATGAGTCCGGCGTTCGTAAAGGCCTCTCTTTTCCGCCCCTTTCAGACAACAAAGAAGAAGGGACTGGGCATCGGGATGTTTCAATCCAAGA
>WNGK01004951.1_pt1 | contig 14180 bp, 9 predicted proteins | sample 5400601 | NCBI WGS metagenome assembly WNGK01 (sample SAMN13153376, study PRJNA577476) | soil metagenome | isolation source: 60 cm soil or saprolite under Garry oak tree replicate 1 | place: USA:California | collected 2016-06-15 | reverse complement strand
ATGGCCGATTTCGACCTCGCCATCATCGGCGGCGGCATCAACGGGGCGGGGATCGCCCGTGACGCGGCCGGGCGGGGCATCCGGGTGCTGCTGCTCGAGCAGAACGATCTCGCCTCGGCGACTTCCTCGGCCTCGACCAAGCTGATCCACGGCGGCCTGCGCTACCTCGAGCAAGGCGCGTTGCGGCTCGTGCACGAGGCGCTCGCCGAGCGCGAGGTGCTGCTGCGCAACGCCCCGCACCTGATCCGGCCGCTGCGCTTCGTGCTGCCGCATCACGACGCGCTGCGCCCGGCCTGGCAGCTGCGCGCCGGCCTCTTCCTCTACGACCGGCTCGGCGGGCGCGAGATCCTGCCCGGCACCGAGGTCCTCGACCTCACCCACGGCGAAGTCGCCGTGCCGCTCAAGCGCCGGTACAAGCTCGGCTTCGAATATTCCGATTGCCGGGTCGACGATTCGCGCCTCGCCGTGCTCAACGCGGTCGATGCCGCCGAGCGCGGTGCGCTCATCCGCACCCGCACGCGGCTTGCTCGCGCCGATCGCGACGGGTTGGTCTGGCGGCTGGCGCTCAAATCCCGCGGCGGCCGCCGCGAGATCGTGACCGCCCGCGTCCTCGTCAATGCCACCGGTCCCTGGGTCGCATTGGTGGCGGAGCAGATCTTGCGGCGAAACACCTCGATCCCGGTGCGCCTCGTCAAGGGCAGCCACATCGTCGTGCCAAAGCTGTTCGGGCACGACCACGCCTACATCTTCCAGGGCGGGGACGGCCGCGTGGTTTTCGCCATTCCGTACGAGCGCGATTTCACCCTGATCGGCACCACCGACGAGGACTACGACGGCGATCCCGGCGCGGTCGCCGCAAGCTCCGACGAGATCACCTATCTGTGCCGGACCGCGAACGCCTACTTTCGCGAGACCGTCGAGCCCGAGCACGTGGTCTGGGCCTATGCGGGCGTGCGGCCGCTGCACGGCGATCGCACCCAAGCGGCCAAGGACATCAGCCGCGATTACGTGCTGGCGCTCGACGCGCCCCATCGCGAGGCGCCGCTGCTCACGGTTTACGGCGGCAAGATCACCACCTATCGCCGGCTCGCGGAGGCGGCGCTGGAAAAGATCGCGGACTTCTTCGTGACCGGGCCGGCCTGGACCGCGCACGCCCCGCTTCCGGGCGGCGACTTCCCGTGGGACGGTTTCGAGGCGCTCGTGGCGCGCGCGTGCGGGCTGTGGCCGTTTCTGAGCGAGGCGCATGCGAGACGCCTCGTCGCCGCGCATGGGACGCGGGTCGACCGCATCCTCGGCCAGGCGAGGAGCCTCGAGGACCTCGGGCCCTGCTTCGGCACCGAGCTCACCGGGGCCGAGGTCCGGCATCTGATGCGCTGCGAATGGGCGGAGCGTGCCGAGGACGTGCTATGGCGCCGCTCGAAGCTGGGGCTGCGGCTCGGCGCGGAAGCGCGCGAGGCGCTGGAGCGCTTCATGGCGGATGCGCGCGAAGCCAAGACCGCCGCCGAATAGGGGATGCGCTTGCCGACCCACGTGATCGCCATCGACCAGGGCACGACCTCGACGCGCGCCATCGCGTTCGATCGCGCCTGCCTCCCCGTCGCCGTCGCGCAGCGGGAATTTCCGCAAATCTATCCGGCGCCCGGCCTGGTCGAGCACGATCCGGAGGCGATCTGGACGACCACGGTCGAGACCGTGCGCGAAGTGATGGCGAAAGCCGGCGTCGCCGCCAAGGACGTCGCGGCGATCGGCATCGCCAACCAGCGCGAGACCACGTTGATCTGGGATCGCGCCACCGGCAAGCCGATCCACAACGCGATCGTCTGGCAGGATCGCCGCACGGCCGACGTGTGCGCCAAGCTTGCGGCGCAAAACCACGAGCCGGAGGTCACGGACAAGACCGGGCTCGTGCTCGACCCGTATTTCTCCGCCACGAAAATCGCGTGGATGCTCGATCACGTCGAGGGCGCGCGCAGAGCGGCGCAAGACGGCAAGCTCGCGTTCGGCACGGTCGATAGCTTTCTGCTGTGGCGTCTGACCGGCGGCCGCGTCCATGCCACCGATGCGACCAATGCGGCGCGCACGCTTCTCCTCGACATCCGCCGCGGCGAATGGGAGGCGGGTCTGGTAAAACTGTTCGGCGTGCCTCTGCCGCTGCTGCCGCAAGTGCGGGATTGCGCCGCGGATTTCGGCGTCACCGAGCCCGGCCTGTTCGGCGGCCCGATCCGCATTCTGGGCATCGCCGGCGATCAGCAGGCCGCCACCATCGGCCAGACTTGCTTCGAGCCCGGCATGATGAAGTCGACCTACGGGACCGGCTGTTTCGCGCTGCTCAACACCGGCACGACCGCGGTCAAGTCGCGCAGCCGGCTGCTGACGACGATCGCCTATCAGCTCGAGGGGCGCCGCAGCTATGCGCTCGAAGGCGCGATTTTCGTCGCCGGGGCCGCCGTGCAATGGCTGCGCGACGGCCTCGGGCTGATCGCGAGCGCCGCGGAATCCGGGGAGCTCGCCGCCACATCCGATCCGGCCGAGCCGATTTATCTGGTGCCGGCGTTCGTCGGGCTCGGCGCGCCGTGGTGGGATCCCGACGCGCGCGGCGCGATGTTCGGGCTCAGCCGCAACGCCGGGCGCGCCGAATTCGCCCGCGCGGCGCTCGAGGCGGTCGGCTATCAGACCCGCGACCTGCTCGCGGCCATGCGCGCCGATTGGCCCGGCACCGGCGGCACGGTGCTGCGGGTCGACGGCGGCATGATCGCCAGCGAATATCTACTGCAGTTCCTCGCCGACGTCTTGGCCGCGCCGGTGGACCGGCCGGCGATCGCGGAGACGACCGCGCTCGGCGCCGCGTATCTCGCCGGGCGCCGCGCCGGCATCTACCCGGATCTTGCCGCCTTCGCGGCGACCTGGAAGCTCGACCGCCGGTTCGAGCCGGCGATGGATGCGGCAACGCGCGAACGCAAATGCGCCGGCTGGCGCGATGCCGTGCAGCGCACGTTGACGCGGCGTCCGTCCTGAGCCGCCGTTCGGGATTCGGGCGCATGGTGGAGCGGGCGCAACCGATCGAGCCGAGGCTCGGGCCCAAACGCGATTTCGCGCCGTGGGCGGATCCTGCTGCCTCGCCGCTGGTGCGATTCGAGGGGGTCGCCAAGCGGTTCGCTGCAATCAGCGCCGTCGGCCGGCTCTCGCTCGATATCTTCGCCGGGGAGTTTTTCGCGCTGCTGGGACCTTCGGGCTGCGGCAAGACGACCTTGCTGCGCCTTCTCGCCGGCTTCGAAACGCCGGATGAAGGCCGGATCCTGCTCGAAGGCGCGGATCTCGCCGGCATGCCGCCCTATCGGCGGCCGACCAACATGATGTTCCAGAGCTACGCGCTGTTCCCGCATCTCAGTGTCGAGCGCAACATCGCCTTCGGCCTCGAGCAGGAGAGAATGCCGAAACCCCAGATCGCGGCTCGCGTCGAAGAAATGCTGGCGCTGGTCAAGCTCGAAGGCTTTGCCCGACGCAAGCCCGATCAGCTTTCCGGCGGCGAGCGCCAGCGCGTCGCGCTCGCGCGCGCACTCGCCAAACGCCCCAAGGTGCTGCTGCTCGACGAACCGATGGCGGCGCTCGACAAAAAACTGCGCGCCGAGACGCAGTTCGAGCTCATCGAGCTGCAGGCAAAGCTCGGCACCACCTTCGTGATCGTCACCCACGACCAGGAGGAGGCGATGATTTTGGCCGATCGCTTGGCGGTGATGGAGCGCGGGCGCATCGTGCAGGTGGGGACGCCGGCCGAAATCTACGAGCAGCCGAGCTCCCGTTACGTCGCCGATTTCGTCGGCGACGTGAACTTGTTGGAGGGACGGCTGACCGCAACAGGCGCGGGCGAATCTTTGGTCCACGGCAACGGCGGCGTTCAACTGCGCATCGCGCAGCCGGTCGATGCCGCGCCGGGCGCGTTGGTCTGGGTGGCCCTGCGCCCCGAGAAGGTGCGCATCGGCCTCGAGCGGCCGACCGAAGCGCGCGAGAATGCGCTCGCCGGAACCGTGGTGGACGTCGGCTATCTCGGCAATCTGTCGGTCTACAAGGTGCGGCTCGATGACGGAGCGCTGATGACGGCGACGCTGAGCAATCGGACCCGGCTCGTCGAGCGCGCGATCGGCTGGAACGATCGGGTGTGGCTCTCCTGGCCGCCCGAAGCCGCGATCGTGCTGACGCGCTAAGGTGCTTTCCATCCAGCACGTAGGGTGGGCACGGCGCATCGCGATCAAAAGCATGCAGCAAGCGCGAACTTGCGCGCGATGCGCCTTGCCCACCGACTGGACTCGGTGGGCAAAATCGTTGGCGGGCCTTGCGGCGAGCCTTCCTGCCGGCGTGCTCGATTTTGCCCACCCTACGAACTAGGGTGTTTGCCATGCGCGGAACAGCAAAGACCGCAACTGGCGTGCCGCGCTGGCGAGCCGCGGCCGTGATCCCCTACGTGTGGCTGACGGCGTTCTTTCTCGTCCCGTTCCTCATCGTCCTCAAGATCAGCCTGTCCGAGACCGTGATCGCACAGCCGCCCTATCTGCCGGTGCTGGATCTTGCTGCCGGCTGGGAAGGTCTCAGGCGCTTCCTTGCCGGGCTCTCGTTCGACAATTACGCGGCTCTCGGCTCCGATCGGCTGTATCTGGCGGCATATTTGAAGAGCCTGGAGGTCGCGGCGTTCTCCACCTTGATGCTGCTCGCGCTCGGCTATCCGTTTGCCTACGCGATGGCGCGCGCGCCGCGCCGGCTGCAGGCCATGCTGGTCATGCTGGTGGTGCTGCCGTTCTGGACCTCGTTCCTCATTCGCGTCTACGCCTGGATCAACATCCTGCAGCGCGACGGGCTCTTCAACCAGATGCTGCTGGCGCTCGGCATCGTCGAGGAGCCGGTCGGCTGGCTCTCGACCAACACCGCGGTCTACATCGGCATCGTCTATTCGTACTTTCCGTTCATGGTGCTGCCGCTCTATGCGGCCCTGGAAAAGATCGAAGTTTCGCTCCACGAGGCCGCCGCCGATCTCGGCGCGCCGCCCTGGAAGGCGTTCTGGCGCATCACGGTTCCGCTGTCGCGGCCCGGCATCGTTGCCGGATCGCTGCTCTGCTTCATTCCGATCGTCGGCGAATTCGTCATTCCGGACCTGCTCGGCGGCTCCGCGACGCTGATGATCGGACAGACGCTGTGGACCGAGTTCTTCGCCAATCGCGACTGGCCGATCGCCTCCGCGGTCGCCGTGGCGCTGCTGTGCCTGCTGATCGTGCCGATTCTCATCTATCAGCACCGGCAGGCGCGCGAGATCGAGCAAGGCGGCTGACGCCATGCGCAAGGGGCTCTCGAGCTTCAACCTGGTGAGCGCGGCGCTCGGCCTCGCCTTCCTCTATCTGCCGATCGCGATCCTGGTGATCTATTCGTTCAACGCTTCGCGGCTGGTGACCGTGTGGGGCGGCTGGTCGCTCGCATGGTATCGCGAGCTTCTCGCCGACGGCGCGATGCTGGAATCGGCCTGGGTATCGGTGCGCGTGGCGCTGGTTTCGGCTACGGCGGCCACGATCCTGGGCACGCTCGCGGCGGTGGCGCTCGCGCGCGGCGGGCGGTTCCGCGGCCGGCTGCTGTTCACCGGGCTGCTCTACGCGCCGCTGGTGATGCCGGAGGTGATCACCGGGCTCGCCTTGCTGCTGCTGTTCGTCGCGATCGGGCTCGATCGCGGTTTTTGGACCATCACCATCGCGCATACCAGCGTGACGCTGTGCTTCGTCGCGGTCGTGGTGGAATCGCGCCTGCTGACGTTCGATCGCAGCCTCGAGGAGGCCGCGATGGACCTCGGCGCCCCGCCGTTGCGCAGCTTCCTGCTGGTGATGCTGCCGCTGATCTGGCCGGCGATCGCCGCGGGCTTCCTGCTCGCCTTCACGCTCTCGCTCGACGATCTCGTCATCGCCAGCTTCACGACCGGCCCCGGCGCCACGACGCTGCCGATCCGGATCTATTCGGAAGTGCGCCTGGGGGTGAAGCCGGAGATCAACGCGATCTGCACGCTCATGATCGTGCTGGTCGCGCTCGGCGTCATCGCCGCTGCAGTGCTCAACCGAGGCCGCGCGTCGCGGCGCGCCGAGGCCGTGGATCTCACCGCGAAATTATGACGGTCAGTGGCTCGCCGCGTCGTCGGGCCGCGCGCCTTCCGCCGGAGCGGAAGCGGCGTCTTGCCCAAGTGCCGGAGCTGCGGCGGCAGCAGGTTGCGCCGGTGCGTCCGGTCCGGGCGGCGAAGCCGCGGCAGGCTGCGCTGCAGCGGGGTGCACCGCCGCGGGCTTCGGCCCAGGTCGCGTCACCCGCTCGATCACCGAGCGCACCGCATCGCGGGTTTTGGGATCGCGCACCGCATCGAGCAGCGGCGCCGCGGCGCCGGAGCGGCGGATCAGGATCTCGGCATCGGGCAACAGCAGCGGATCCTCCCATGGCCCCTGGATCACGAACGGCAGCTCGAAGGTGGGCGGGCTGTCGGCCACGGCGGCAACCAGGCTGGCGGTACCCTTGAGATCGAGGTCTCGCGCCGGGATCGAAGCCGAGCCCGCGAGCGCGAGGCGCACCGCCGCGCTCTCCAGCCTCACGTCCTCGACGTTTGCGGTCCCCTCGGCAAGTCTGAGGCTCACGGTCAATTTGTCGAACGGCGTGCGCCCGCTGCGGAACTCGCCGCCTCCCGAGAGCGGACGGCGCTCCAGCCGCTTGAGCAGCTGCTCGACATTGAGGCCGGTGAGCGAGCCGTTTTCGGCCACCAAGCTCGCGGTGCCGCTCAAGGTCTGGGTCAGCGCGAGCACGCTCTCGCCCGCGGCTTCGACGGCGAACACCAGGGTGCCTTTGCCGTCGACACGACGAATGCCGAACAGGTCGCGCAGGCAGCTCTCCAGATCGACGTTGGCGAACTGCAGCTGCGATTTGATCTCGGCGCCGGATTGCGCCGTCGCCAGCGTCAAGGAGCCTTTGAGCACCCCACCGAACGCCTGGGCTTCGCCGATCGCCAGCGTCAAGCGTCCATCGCGCAGATTGGCACCGATCGCGGTGCGGCCGAGCTTCGCATTTCCCAGATTGATGCGCGCGGCCGAAAGCCTCAGGTCGACGTCCAAATCCATCAGCCCGTCGAGCACGATCGGCACCCGGCTCCAGTCGTGCCCGCTCGCGCGCAGCCCGTGCGCGGTCGAAATGTAGGGGGTGAGATCGAGCTCGTCGGCCGCGAGCGTGCCCTGCACCATCGGCCGGCCATCGGCCGCGAACGCGAGCACGCCGTCCGCCGTGTTGCCGTCGAGCTCGATGTTGACCCCGGACAGCGCCACGGTGCCGGCGACCAGCGTGGTGTGGGCCTTGAGCGCGAAGCGACCGAACCCGCCGCCCGGGAGCGGCTTCTGACCGGCCCACACCAGCGCGTTGCGCAGCGATTGCGTATCGGCGGCGAGCGTGCCTTCCATTTTGAGTGTCGGCCGCCGGCCGATGTGGCCGTCGAAGCCGACCCGGAACGGCTGGCCGCTCAGTCGCACCTTGAGCCCGGCGCGCTCGCCGTCGAGTGCGGCGGAGAGATCGTTGAGGTTCAGACTCAGGTCGATCGGCTCGTCACGCCATACGAACCGGCCGGTCGCGACGAAGCTCTTGGCGATCGCCGGCCAGGCGAGCGACATCTCGACGTTGGAGAGGCGCTCCAAAAGCCCGCGCGCGTCGTCGCGAATTTCGATCGTGCCGTCGGCGATGCGGATTTCCGAGAACGACATCAGCGCGTCGGCCGGACTTGCCGTCGGCTTGAGCGCGCGGGTCAGTGCCTCGGCGACGCCGGACCAGTTCGAGCCTGCTTCCGGCGCGAAGCGGAGCGAGATTTTCGGCCGCAGCAGCCAGAGGTCGGCGGCCTCGATGCGGCCGAACAGCAGCGGCAGCAGCCGCAGCCGGGCGGTCACGCGCTCGGCGGCAAGCGCCCGCCCGCCGCTGCCGTCATCGCCCAGGCTGACGTCGGCGAAGCTCACCGTGCCCCAGGGAAACAGGGAAACCGAGGCATCGCCGCGAATCATCGGCTCGAAGCCGGTCACCGCGCGGATCTCGGCCTTGATGGCGTTGCGCACGTCCTCGGCGGGAATGACCAGCGAAATCGCCACGAGCGCGGCAACCCCGGCCGCAACCAGTGCGGCGAGGAGGATTCCCAGGCGTTTGAAACCGCCAGCCACGAACACGGGTGTTCAACCTACGATGATCCGGCCGCCGCCGACAGGCCGGCAGCGCGTGGGCCACTCCTGACGCGGCTCTGTGACGCTTTCGTGGCCTTAGGGCCTCAATTCAGCTTGGGGTCGACCCGAAAGCCCGCCTCGGTCTTGGCACGGATCTCGTCGAGCGTGACCTTCGGGGCGATTTCGATGAGCGTCATGCCGCCGCCCCGGTGCTTGTCGATGGCGAACACCCCGAGATCGGTGATCACCAGGTCGACGACCTGGGCACCCGTGAGCGGCAGCGTGCAGCGCTTCAGCAGCTTGGGTTCGTTCTTGGCGGTATGCTCCATGATCACCACCACCTTCTTGACCCCGGCCACGAGGTCCATGGCGCCGCCCATGCCCTTGACCATCTTGCCGGGGATCATCCAGTTGGCGAGATCGCCGTTTTCCGCGACCTGCATGGCACCCAGGATGGAAAGATCGATATGGCCGCCGCGGATCATGGCGAAGCTGTCGGCAGAGGAGAAATAGCTCGTCGTCGGCAGCTCGGTGATGGTCTGCTTGCCGGCGTTGATGAGGTCCGGGTCCTCCTCGCCCTCGTAGGGGAAGGGGCCCATGCCGAGCATGCCGTTCTCGCTCTGCAGCTGCACGCTGATCCCTTCCGGTATGTAGTTGGACACCAGCGTCGGAATGCCGATACCGAGGTTGACGTAGAAACCGTCGCGCAGCTCCTTGGCGGCGCGGGCGGCCATCTCTTCGCGGGACCAGGGCATCGTTCTTGTCTCCTGCTCAGGGGCGAGGACGCGTGGTGCGCTGCTCGATGTGCTTCGAGGCGTTGAGCGCGGGCACGATTCGCTGCACGTAGATCCCGGGCGTGATGATGTCGTCGGGCTCGATCTCGCCGGGATCGACCAGGATCTCGACTTCGGCGACCGTCACTTTTCCGGCGGTGGCCATCATCGGATTGAAGTTCCGGGCGGTCTTGCGGTAGACCAGATTGCCCTCGGTGTCGGCCTTCCAGGCATGCACGATCGAGAGGTCGGCGACGAGGCCGCGCTCCATTACGTATTTCTCGCCGTCGAACTCGCGCACTTCCTTGCCCTCGGCGATGATGGTGCCGACGCCGGTCTTGGTGAAGAACGCCGGAATGCCGGCGCCGCCGGCTCGGATGCGCTCGGCGAGCGTGCCCTGGGGATTGAATTCGAGCTCCAGCTGCCCGGCGAGATATTGCTGCGCGAAGGTTTTGTTCTCGCCGACATAGGACGAGATCATCTTGCGGATCTGCCGGGTCTCCAGCAACAGGCCGAGCCCGACGCCGTCGATCCCGGCGTTGTTGGAGACCACGGTGAGATGCTTCACGCCGGAATCGCGGATGGCATGGATCAACGTCTCCGGAATGCCGCACAGCCCGAAGCCGCCGGCCATGATCACCATGCCGTCATGCAGCAAGCCGGCGAGCGCGGTGCTCGCGTCGGAATAGACCTTGTTCATCGAACCATACCTGGGCGTTTCGGGATGTCGGCGGCGAAAGCTGCGGGTGGCGTGCTGCTCGACCGAGCGGAAGCGGGGTGGCGGGGCGACGCTACCCGACCGGGCGGTTGCGGATCAAGGCCGCGCGATCCGGCCGCGGACCGTCGTTGGGGAAGCAGCCTCGGCGATTTCGGCGACCAGTTTCTTGACCAGGGCCGCGCCGAACGAGGAGAAATTCTCCGCGACCATGACGAAGGCGTTGGGGCCGCCGATCACGTTGCGGCGATAATATTCGGCGAGCCCCCCGGCCGGATTGGTGTGCTCCGGGTTCCAGACCAGCGGCGTCTCGCTCAGGATGACGAGGCCGTTGAGGGTGACGCCTTTGGCGATCGCGTCATCCCGCGCCGCGCCGGCGTCGCGTCCGCTGTTGTTGGTGCCGTCGCCGGAGACGTCGATGGCGCGGCGCTTCGATGTGAACGGCGCGCGCTCCAGCTGCTCCATCGCGAAATCGATCCCGGCGCTGATCGAGGTGCGGTCGGCGAACGAACGCGGCGCCTCGACGATGCCGTCGCTGAAATGGCGGGCGGCGTCCGCATCGCCGATCAGCGTCCAGTCGATGACGAGCCGCTGCGACGCCACGCCCGACCATTCGAGGAAGCACACGGCGATGCGTCCGGTCGGGCCCGAACGAATCGCATCGAGCACCCGCGGATTGGTGATGGCAGAGGCGTAGCCTTCGCGCTGCAGCTGGAACTTCGCGACGTCGATGCTGCGCGAAACATCCGCCGCCAGCACGAGCAGCAGATCGGCGTTCTCCCCCTCCGCCGCCGCGGGAGGCTGACCGATCGACAGCAATGCCACAAGGGCAAAGCATGTGTGACGGATTCGACGGATCACGGTACGTCCCCGGCGCGCTTGGTCCGCAGACCAGCTTAGCGCATCGAACCCGCAGTTTATATGGCGGTGCCGCAACCGATCCGCCGTTTTCAAGGCGGAGCCTCGCGTGCGGCTGCTGCTTATTCCGCGAGCACCCGGGTTGCCGGAAACGTGATTTCGACCAGGGTTCCGGCATTCACCGCGCTCTTGATGGTGAAGGTCGCGCGATTGGCCTCCACCAGCGCCTTGGTGAGCGGCAGTCCCAGTCCGGTCCCGCCGGACCCCCAGCGCGTCGAAGTCGCGAGCTGCCGGAACGGCTCGAGCGCCGTCTCGATCTCCTTCTCGCTCATGCCGATCCCGGTGTCGCGCACGCGCAGCACCGCCTCGCCCCGCTCGGTGAGCGCGGTCGAGACGATCACCTGGCCGCCGGCGCCGGTGAACTTGATGGAGTTCGACAGCAGATTGAGCACGATCTGGCGGATCGAGCGCTCATCGACCACGACCGCCGGCAGCGTCGGCAGCAGCGATGTGCGAATGATGATCCGCTCGCGGTTGGCTTGCGGCTGCATGATGGCGACGCACTGCTGCAGCAACGCGGTGAGGTCGACGCTGTCGAAGGTGAGGTCGAGCTTGCCCGCCTCGATCTTGGAGAGATCGAGAAGATCGTTGAGCAGCGACACGAGATGGCCGCCCGAGGCGTGAATGTCCTTGAGGTACTGACGGTAGCGCTCGTTGCCGACCGGGCCGAAGCGCTCGTCCATCATGACTTCGGAGAAGCCGATGATGGCGTTGAGGGGGGTACGGATCTCGTGGCTGATTTTCGCGAGAAAGTCGGATTTCGCCGAGGACGCCCGCTCCGCCTCGCGCTTGGCGTTGACCAAGTCCTCCTCCGCGCGCTTCCACTGGGTGATGTCGCGCAGCACTGCACAGAATTTGTCGGTCCCGTCCGCGATCCTGCCCATCGTCATGAACAGCGGGATCAGGCCGCCCTCGCGCACGCGGCCGATCACCTCGCGGCCGTCGTTGAGCACGCTCGCCACGCCGTTGAGCGACAGCCCGTCGAGATAATCGAGCGCGGCGCGCTGGCTTTCGGGCGCGAACAGATCGCCGAACGGTGCGCCGACGAGGTCGCGGGTCTCGTAACCGAACAAGGCTTCCGCGCTGCGGTTGAGCGACGCGATGCGGCCGTCGCGCTCGATCACGACCACGCCGTCGGTCGCGGTGTCCAGGATCGAGCGGAGCTCGCGAGCGTCCGCCTCGGCGCGACGGAGCGCGAGTTCGGAGCTCTTGAGCCGGTCGCCCGCCTGGAGCAGGACCAGCATGAATGCCGTCTCGGCGCCCCATGACACGCTGAACAGCCGGCCCTCGACCGCCAGCGGCGCACCGGTGCGCGTGGTGATTGCCAGCGTCCGGCCGGTTTCGCCGGACTGGTCGAGCGCGGCGGCCGGTTCGGCGAACACCCGCTCGAGCCCCCCCGCCGCCGCGAGCGCGCCGAGATCCTCGTATCCGGTCCAATCGAGCAGCACGCGATTGGCATGAATGAGCCGGCTGCCGCGATAGACGAGCACCCCGATCGGTAGTCGGTCGAGCGCGGTCGACCCCGGTCCGGCCATCGCCGCGCCGGCCGCGGCCGGCACGCCGCCTGGCGCAAACGCGCTGGGCACCACGGTAGCATCCTCAGCGCGGGGCCCCGCGGGCTCGCCGCCCGCAACAGGTTGCTCGGTTCTTGTACCCGGTTCGTCGGCGTTCTCGGGGAGTCCCGAGGTCAGAGCCTGGCCGATCTCCCGGAACGCCGTTCGTTCGACCGCGCTCAATGCGGGCCGGCGTTCATTGGCGCCGGCGCTCCGAAACGGCACGACGTTCTTGGCAGCCGGCACCAGCGTGAGCTGCGGTCGCGGGTCGGTCGGTTGCGTGCCCGAAGGCTCCCCGGCATCTGCGGCAATCGAGCGAGCGGCTGCATCGGAAAGTGGCGCGGAGACCGCCGGCGCGGCGCTGCGAGCGGCGATTGCCGCCGCCAACCGCGCGACATCCCGGCAGACTCCGAAGCCGCGGTAACCGCGAAACGTTCGGTCGCGATCGAACACCGGCAGTCCCGACAGCTCGACCGCGAGCCGCTGTTCGCTGCCCTCCACGGGCCAAGCCAATGTGACGCCGCTCCACGTATCCCGCGAGGCGATTGCGCGTTCCACGCGTTGGTCCGGGTCGAGCCCGAGCTCGGCGGCGACCTCGTTCCAGGTCCGTCCGATCTGGGCTAGGGTTTGCGCGCCCATCACCTCGGCAAAGTCCGTCGCGCCGAGCGTGAATCGTCCGTCCGTATCGATCTGCCACACGAAGCGGAGCGGAAGCGGCCGTTCCGGCCGGGGAGGAACTGCGGCCGGTTCGGCGCCATCGGCCGGCACAGCCCGTTGCTCGGCTTGCGCCGGCTCGATCGGGAACGGAACTTCGTCCATGCCGATCTCGGACGATGGGGGCTGCGAGCGATCGGGCTCCGCGGCCAAAATCGCCAGCACGACGGCGTTGCCGCCGGTGCCGATCCGCTGGAACTCGACGGGTCCGATGAGACTGTTGCCGCTCGCGCGGCCGCAGTTCAGCGCCTCGGCCGCGAGCGCACCGGCCCCCCAAGCTGCCAGCGTCGTCATCGGGCCGAGTTGGGCGGCAGCCTCCGCGCTGGCATGGATGAGTGCCCCAGCCGGGGAGAACACCGCAATCGCGCCTTCCGCGTCCGCAAACGTCCTGCGCACCCGTTCGGCCAACGGCATGGCGGATGCGGCAGGCTCCGCCGCGACCATCAGGATCGCCATGCCATCTTCGAGCGCGAGCCGCGAGCAGGCGCACACGGTCGTGCGTCCGATGCCGGCGGCGAGCCCACGAATCCGCTCGAGTCGCGCGGCGCCGGAATCGGGCAGGCCGGCGGCGAGCCGGGCAAGGTCGATGGCCAAGGGATCGCCCGGCGACATTGGCCGCTGCGTAACCGCCGCGGGGCTCGGGGAACCCCGCAGGCCGGCGCCCGCCGCATTGATCCAGACCATGCGCGGGGGCTCGACCGTGCAGAGCCAAGCCGGCACCGGGCTCGTCACGTGGGGCGAGAGCCTAGGGTCGCGGACAAGGGCAAGGACCGGTTTCGTCATTGCGAGCGAAGGATGCGTATCACCGGGTGCTCCCGGGCGTTTTGTCGCCAAGCGCTAAAGGAACCCGTATTAGTCCGGGGGGGCCCTGGCGTCCACGCCGGGTGGCCGTTGTCGCTGCACGAGGCGGGGATAACGTTAACTGCCCCGTTGCGTGCGACTTTCTTATAAAAGCGATTCGCCTGCCGCACTATGATACGCTGGCGGACCGGTGCCGTGCGCCAGCGATCCCCGGGCGCCCGAACCATGCAAGACACCGGAAACGGGAGGCGACGATGGCCGAGGAGCGCATACCGAAATTCGAAATCCCCGCCGAAATGCGGCAGATGGCGGAGCAGAGCGTGGAACAGGCGAGAAAGGCCTTCGACGGCTTCATCGCGGCCGCCCAGCAGGCGGTCAGCACGCTGGAAGGCCAAGCCGCGGTGGCGCAGGCCGGGGCCAGGGACGTGGGCAAGAAGGCGATGACGTTCGCGGAGCAGAATGTGGCGAATTCCTTCGAGTTCGCGCACAAGCTGGTCCGCGCCAAGGA
>WNGK01009689.1_pt1 | contig 14181 bp, 10 predicted proteins | sample 5400601 | NCBI WGS metagenome assembly WNGK01 (sample SAMN13153376, study PRJNA577476) | soil metagenome | isolation source: 60 cm soil or saprolite under Garry oak tree replicate 1 | place: USA:California | collected 2016-06-15 | reverse complement strand
AAAATAGGGAATTCACCCGTCTGACCCCGAATTTTCAGAGCGAAATCGTCCTCCCCACATAGGCATTCGACCAGTGCAGAATCTCGTAACTCTGGCGGAGGCCTTGAACCCAGAACGGATCCGTTCGGAATAGGGCCTCGACTTCGGATTTGCTGTCGGCACGGATTATCCATAACCCGCCGACAGGCGTCGCGTCCGGTTCGGTTCGCAGTGCCCCCGCTGCGAGGATCGCGGATTCGTGCTGCTTCAGCCATTCAAGATGCGCAGGATAGTGCTGGCTAAGAAGGGCCGCCCGCTCTGGTTTGTTCGTGAATCGAGCAATGAAAAGCATAAGTCCGTATTGTACCCGCCCGAAAGGAGCCGCGCCAATCGGTACGCTATAATCATCTGATCATGTCGGACGAAAGTTATAAACATGGAGAAATTGAGCCAAAGTGGCGTGAATACTGGATATCCAACAGGCTGCATGAAGCGCGGGATGAAGATCCGAGGCCAAAGTATTACTGCCTGGACATGTTTCCCTACCCGTCCGGGTCCGGGCTCCACGTGGGCCACTGGCGCAGTTACGTCCTTCCGGATTGCTGGTCGCGATACAAATGGCTGCAAGGCTACAAGGTTCTACATCCGATGGGTTGGGACGCGTTTGGGTCGCCTGCCGAGAACGATGCCATTCAGAAAGGGATTCACCCGGCTGTCGGAACGAAGCGCAATGTCGAAAATTTCAAGCGGCAGCTCCATGAAATCGGCGCCATGTACGACTGGTCCCGCGAGATCAATACAACCGACCCCGAGTATTACAAGTGGACACAATGGATCTTCGTGAAGATGTTCAAGGTCGGTCTAGCCTACAAAACCTTTATGCCGGTGAACTGGTGTCCGAGCTGCAAGACGGGCATCGCTAACGAAGATGTCGTCAACGGGCGCTGCGAGCGTTGCGGTACAGAGGTTACGAAGAAAGAACTCAATCAGTGGATGCTTCGCATCACGCGATATGCCGACCGCTTGCTCAACGGGCTGGAGAAACTCGATTGGCCTGAAAAAGTCAAGACGATGCAGACCAACTGGATCGGCCGGTCCGAAGGCGCTGAGGTCAACTTCACCGCGATCGCGGCCAATGGCGCCGAGCATCCCCTGAACATTTTCACAACTCGTCCTGACACGCTGTTCGGCGCGACATACATGGTCATGGCCCCGGAGCATCCGCTGGTAAGCGAACTGACATCCAACCAACAAGCGGCAGAGGTCGAGGCATACATCGAGAAGGTGAAGGGCGAACGTGATGTTGATCGGGCCGCAAAGACGGAGAAGACAGGAGTTTTCACTGGCGCATATGCCATCAATCCGGTCAACAATGAAAAAATCCCGATCTGGATCGCGGATTACGTCCTGATGGCCTACGGTACAGGCGCGATCATGGCTGTCCCCGCGCATGACGAGCGCGATTACGAATTCGCAAAGAAATTTGGGTTGGAAATTCGCGAAGTCATTTCATCTAAGGAAGGTATCGAGAAGGAGGCGTACATCGGTGAAGGCACAATGGTGAATTCCGGGCGGTTTACCGGAATGCCCTCCGGTCAAGGCCGAAAGGCGATTGTGAGCTGGCTGGAGGGAAAAGGGGTTGGCCGCGCCACTGTGAATTACAAACTTCGCGATTGGGTATTTTCACGGCAGCGATATTGGGGCGAACCGATTCCGGTCGTCCACTGCTCGATCAACTGCGGCCTGGTTCCTGTACCTGAAGAAGATCTTCCCGTGCGGTTGCCTGAGGTTGAACGCTATCAGCCGACAGGCACGGGCGAGTCGCCGCTTGCTGCCATTCAGGATTGGGTGAAGACACGATGCCCAAACTGCGGCGGACCTGCCGAGCGGGAAACCGACACCATGCCGCAGTGGGCGGGTTCTTCGTGGTATTTCCTGCGTTACGCGTCACCCCACGCCGCCGACGCGCTCATCACCGCAGAAGGCAAAAAGTGGCTGCCGGTCGATCTTTACGTCGGCGGCGTCGAACACGCGATCTTACATCTGCTCTACGCGCGTTTTTTTACGATGTTTCTACACGATGCCGGGGTTGTCGATTTTGATGAGCCGTTCCAAAGCTTGTTCAACCAGGGAATGATCACTCACGTCGGCAAAAGCGGGAAGACAGAAAAGATGTCGAAGTCGAAGGGGAATGTCGTGAATCCGGATGATCTTGTCCGCGACTTCGGCTGTGACTCGCTGCGCATGTATGAGCTATTTGTGGGGCCGCCTGAATTGGATGCCGAATGGAGGGATACCGGAATTGAAGGCGTGCACCGTTTTCTAAAGCGAGCCTGGCATTGGGTATTGATGCACAACGGAGCTTGGACTGCCGCGCCTTCAAAAGAAATGCTGACTCAACGGCACTTGCTCATCAAGAACGTGACGGAGCGGTTGGAGGCGTTCCGCATGAATACGATTGTCAGTTCATTTATGGAATTTATAAATGAAGTGACGTCGATGAGTCAGCCGCCCGATAAAGAAACGGTCGAGGCGTTCCTGATTGCAATTGCACCATTCGCTCCCCATTTTGCGGAAGAGTTGTGGCAAAGAACAGGACATCAGCCGTCAATCTTCGTCCAGAAGTGGCCGAAATGGGATGAGCGTTATACGACGGCGGATACGGTGACCGTAGCGGTCCAGATCAATGGAAAGTTGCGCGGTACGATTCTCGTCAAAGCTGAAGCGCCGGAAGAGTCCGTGCTGGAAGCGGCGAAGAACGATCCGGCCATCACGCGATACCTAGACGGGAAACAGATCCGGAAGAAGGTGTATGTGAAGAACCGGATCCTGAACTTGGTCGTAGGATAATTAGCCACAAAAAGGCACAAAAATCAGAAAGGTCTTCTGTGTGTTTTGTGCCTTTTTGTGGCTAATTCATTCCCGCCAGTGCGAGAAGCACCCCCATCGCGATGTGAATTCCTCTCACGCTCGCCGTCTTCTCGACATCGATCCATTCATCGAGCGTGTGATTTCGCGAGCCGGTGCCCCCGGACTCCAACGTAATCGCGGGAATACCCATGCTCAGGGGGATATTGGCATCGGTACTGCTGAGACCAAAAGTGGGGACCATTCCGAACGCCCGAATGACCGCGGCCGCCGTCTGAACAATCGGAGCGGTCTGGAAGATCTCGCCGAACGGCCGGTCTCCTATCAATTTGACATCGATTTCGATTTTGCCCTGCGATGTCGATCGGGCGCGATTTTCCTCCTCGACGGCCTCATGCATGAGCCGCGTGAAGTTTTCAACAGCCCTGTTCAGTTCTTCTTTTGTCTCAGAACGGATATCGACTTCCATCCAAGATTCAAAAGGAATCGAGTTTACCGAAGTTCCGCCACCCACCACGCCGACGTTGTAGGTGGTCTTTGGTCGTTGGGGTACCTGCATTTTCGAGAGCTTTGCAATGGCATTCCCGAGCGCGTATGCCGGATTGACGAGACCAAACGATCCGAAACTATGTCCGCCCGGCCCCGTGAAGATGACTTTGAACCTCTTGCTGCCCATTCCTGCGGTGGTGACATCGCTGCCCCAGCCAAATGGATCAAGAGAGATGAACATCTTGATTTTGTCTTTGTACGGCCCTTTTTGGAAAAGGTACTTCATTCCGCGCAAATCGCCAGGGCCCTCTTCGCCCACATCCGCAACGAAAAGAATGTCACTCGACGTTTGAATTTTGGCTGAATCCATCGCGCGAACGATTTCCAGCAGCACCGCCACCGCGCGCGAGTCATCGCCCACTCCCGGCGCATAGAGCTTGGATCCTTCGCGCCGGACCTTGACGTTTGTTCCTTCCGGAAATACGGTGTCGAGATGCGCGGCGATTGCGATCAAAGGGCCGGTGCCGGTGCCTCTGCGAAGGCCGATCACATTACCTTCGGGGTCGATTTCGACGTCGCTCAACCCGCTCTGGCGCAGCATTTCCATGAATACCTTGGCGCGTTTTACTTCTTTGAAAGGGGGTGCTTCGATCTCGGTGATCTGGATAGTCTCCCGTACGAAACGATCGTGATCTTTGGCGATAAACTCCTGGGCGGCCTGAAATTTCGGATCCGCCAGGACGCGTTGAACATTGCCGGTTTGAGCGGACGCCGCTCCTCCAATGATAGCCAGCAGCAGAGCAAGCGTCGCAGTTCTAGGTGCGATCCTGGAAAACAACTTTACCCCCTACAATGGTTCCTACCGCTTTCCCTTTCATCGGCCAGCCGTGAAATGGAGAATTTCGGCTTCGGGACCGCGACTGGTTCACATCAAACGTCCAGGTTCGCTTTAGGTCCAGGATGGTCAGATCTGCAGTACTCCCTTCGAAGAGTCCCCATGGCACAACTTTCATGATCTTCTGGGGATTGATAGAGAATAATTCGATCAACCGCGTGATGGGAAGCGGAAGCTTCGTCAGGGCCAGGCCAACAGCGGTCTCGAGGCCGGTGATGCCGAATGCAGCACGGTCGAATTCGAGCATTTTTAAATTAACGTGATGCGGCGCGTGATCGCTGGCGATGGCGTCGATTGTGCCGTCGGAGATTCCCTCGACGATTGCGGCAAGGTCGTCGGAGGATCGAAGGGGCGGATTCATTTTGGCATTGGTGTCGTAATCGGCGACAGCCGAATCCGTCAGGGTGAAATGATGCGGAGTCACTTCGGCCGTGATACGCAATCCACGGCTCTTGGCTTCCCGCACTCTCTCGAGCGATCGCCGGGTGCTCAGATGAGCCACGTGATATTTGCTGCCCGTCATCTCGGCAAGAATCAGGTCGCGGCTCACCATCGTTTCTTCCGCTGCGGCCGGGATCCCTTTCAGGCCGAGCCGGGTGGAGTAGACGCCTTCGTGCATCACGCCGTCCTTCGCAAGGTGAAGATCTTCGCAGTGCTGGATCACGGGCATATCGAACATGCCCGCATACTCCAGGGCGCGCCGAAACAGTCGAGCGTCCATCACGGGTTTCCCATCATCGGAGATGCCGACAATACCCGCTTCGAACATTTCGCCGATTTCCGCCAACGTTTCGCCTTTCTGCTCCTTCGTGATGGCGCCAATCGGGAAAACACGGGCCGGTGAGGATCGCCTCGCCTCAGAGATGATGTAGTGCGTGATCGATGGGTCGTCGTTTGGAGGTTTCGTGTTCGGCATCGCTGCTACCGCTGTAAATCCGCCCGCTACGGCCGCGCTGCCGCCTGTTGCGATCGTTTCTGCCTCTTCTGTGCCCGGCTCGCGCAAATGTACATGAATATCGAAGAATCCGGGAGCGACAATGAGTCCGGTTGCATCGAACACGGGAATCTCGGGGACAGTGGCACTCCCGATCGATTGAATCTTGCCGCTACGGATGACGATGTCGGCAACGGCATCGACTTTTCGGGCCGGATCGACGAGCCTGCCGTTTTTCACGACGAGGTCCATTAGCTCCCCAACAGCAAAAACAGAATCGCCATTCGTACCGCCACGCCGGCCGACACCTGATCAAGAATGACGGAGTATGGCCCATCCGCAACGTCGGTTGCGATCTCCACACCGCGATTGATCGGACCGGGATGCATGATGATGACGTCCGGTTTGGCGTGCTCGGCCCGCTCGCGCGTCAGGCCGTAATATCGGAAATACTCGCGGACGGACGGGAAGAACGATTCGCTCATTCTTTCAAACTGCACGCGCAGCATCATGACAACGTCGGCTTGCTCCACCGCTTGATCCATGGAATGCGTCACGTGAAGGAACTCACTGCGATCGCAGACAATCTTCTCGACCCCGGGCGGCATTAAAGTCGGCGCCGAACAAAGCCATACTTGCGTGCCGAATTTCGTCAGCAGATGGACATTCGAACGAGCCACGCGGCTGTGGGCGATATCGCCAATGATGGCGACCTTCAAATCGTTGAGCCGGCCTTTTCGCTGTCGAATGATATAAGCATCAAGCAAAGCTTGGGTCGGATGTTCGTGCGCTCCGTCGCCGCCATTGATAATAGAAGCGTGGGTCAGCCTGGACAAGGTGTGTGGCGCGCCTGAAGCCGAGTGGCGGATGACGACACAATCTGCGGCCATCGCATCAAGCGTCCTTGCCGTGTCGATCAACGTTTCGCCTTTGGAAATGCTGCTCGTCGACGCCGAAATATTCACAACGTCGGCCGACAACCGTTTTCCGGCGATTTCGAACGACGTTCGGGTCCGTGTGGACGCTTCGAAGAAGAGGTTGATGATGGTTTTGCCGCGTAAGGTCGGGACTTTCTTTATGGGTCTTGTGGAGACTTCTTGAAAAGACTCGGCGGTGTCGAGAATTTCTAAAATCTCTTCGCGACTGATGTCCTGGATTCCGAGGAGGTCCTTCCGCTTAAGCATGCGATAAATCCTCTCCCTCTGGGAGAGGCCGCGGCCGCGAAGCGGCCGCGGGTGAGGGTTCAAGATCTGCAAAGACCTGCGATCGTCACCCGGCTACACTTTCTCCATGACGTAGATCGCGTCTTCGCCGTCGATTTCGGTCAGCTTTACTTCAACTACCTCATTGTCTTTGGTGGTGATCTTCTTTCCGATGAACTTGGCTTCGATCGGCAATTCGCGGTGGCCTCGATCGATGAGCACGGCAAGCTGAATCGTCCGCATGCGGCCAAAGTCGCACAAAGCATCGAGGGCGGCTCGAACCGTGCGGCCGGTGTAAAGAACATCGTCGACGAGCACCACGTCACGGTCGTCGATGTCGGGCGGCACTTCGGTTTTCTGCACGACAGGTTGCGACGCAACACGCGTCAGATCATCGCGATACAGGTTGATATCGAGCGTGCCGATTTGCGGTTCCCGTTGAATCTTTTCTGCCATACGCACAGCGATTCGCCGCGCCATCGGCACACCGCGCCGCTGTATACCAATGAGCACGACCGGGCGGCCGTTGTTTGCTTCCAGGATCTCGCCGGCGATCCGCTCCAACGTGGCGTTCACTTCAGTGGACTTCATCAGTTGATAATTCAGCTTCAAAGACATGACGGATCGAGATTATATGCTAGATTGAATCAATATGAGTGAGGTCGATCTCAGCATCGACTTGGCTGGACTCCATCTCAATAATCCAATCATTGCGGCAAGCGGAACCTTCGGATACGGCGAGGAATTCGAACGATTCACGGAACTTTGCCGCATTGGCGGCATTTGCGTCAAAGGAACATCGGCGCGGCCAATGGACGGCAATCTTCCCCCGCGCTTGTTTCCTACCGCGTCAGGTATGCTGAACTCCATCGGCTTGGAAAATGTCGGTGTCGACGCATTCATCCGCGACAAGATGCCGTTCCTCCGAAACGCGGGTTGTGCCGTATTCGTCAATGTGTTCGGTTTTAACGAAGACGAATATGCGGAAGTTGTCGACAAGCTCAACGCGTGCGAAGGCATCGCCGCCTACGAACTGAATATCTCCTGTCCCAATACGAAACACGGCGGCATGGTTTTCGGGCAGAGTCCACAGCTGACCCACGAGCTGACCAAAATGCTAAAGGCGCGGTCGCGGCGGCCGGTCATCGTGAAGCTATCACCTAATGTCACTGACATTACGGAACTTGCGCGGAGTGCTGAAGACGGCGGCGCCGATGCGTTGACCGTCGCCAATACTTTTCTGGGCATGGCAATCGATACGGACACATTCAGGCCCCGCATCCAAACGATTACAGGCGGCCTTTCGGGTCCGGCAATCCGGCCAATCACTCTCCGCATGGTTTACCAGTGTTCCCATGCAGTGAAGATTCCCATTATTGGACTGGGCGGGATCACGAAGACCGAAGACGCGGTAGAGTATTTACTTGCCGGCGCCGGCGCCGTACAAGTGGGTACCGCGAACTTTTACAATCCGAATGCTCCATTGGACATCCTCAGAGGTCTGGACAAATTTTTACAGTCCAAGAGATTGAAATCGGTAAGCGATCTGGTCGGGAAGATGAAGCAATGAACCGAAAAGTCATCGTCGCTTTGGATGTGAGTTCACGTGAAGAGGCTCTTCAACTCCTCGAACAACTGCGCGACCTCGCCGGAATGTTCAAGGTCGGCAGTCAACTATTCATGTCTGCGGGTCCGGGAATCATTCAAGAGATCATCGGCAAAGGCGGCAACGTTTTTCTCGATCTGAAGTTTCACGATATTCCGAATACCGTGACGCAAGCGGCCGTCGAAGCTGCCAAGCTGGGCGTCTCGATGATGACCGTCCACGCCGCAGGAGGCCGCGTGATGATGGAAACAGTTGCCAAAGAGCTTGCGCAAAATTTCGGTGACCGAAGGCCGCAAGTCGTTGCCGTAACCGTTCTGACCAGTCTTGATACTCGCGCCTTATTCGAGATGGGCTTGGAACACCCGTTGGACGAACAAGTGCAGAAACTCGCGCTGCTTGCCCAGCAGTCCGGCATTGACGGTGTCGTCTGCTCACCGCGTGAGATTCAATTCGTTCGGAAAGTCGTCAATCCGCAGTTCAAGATCGTCAGTCCCGGGATCCGCCTCCCCGGTCAATCTCTCAGTGACCAGCAACGTGTCGCCACGCCGCGCGAAGCACTCTCATCCGGCGCCGACTACATTGTCGTGGGCCGCGCCGTGACGGACGGGCGCGATCCGCGCAGTGCGCTTCAGCGGCTGCTGGAAACGTTGTAGGTGCCTGGCACGGCGATCGGGCAGGTTGGGGTCACAACGCGGAGCTGCACTCGTGGCATAATGCAGCGATGCCGAACCCCCAACGTCTCGATCGGTTGCGGTTCGAAGACGCCTTCAATGACTGTATCGCTTTATCCGAACTGTCTATGGACATGGTGGAAGCGGTTTCGTCACGCGAAGAGCTCGTTTGGATTCAAAACGGATTTAAGCCAACCAGGGAAATTCACGTTGCCAGGTCCTGGCGCCGTCCTAAAACGCCAACTCTTTCAGATCGTCGACGCGCTGAATGAACTTCAATTGCCGTATATGGTAATCGGGGCGTTCGCCTTAGCCGCTGATATCTGTGGTTTCCTTCCGCCGAGGACTTGCTGCTTCAAAAACTGAAAGTGGGCCGCCCTCAGGATCTGGTCGATGCCGAAAGCATCGTGTCGCGGATGCAGGGAAAGATGGATCGCCGCTGTTCAGTGGTCATTTTCCCGGCAACGCTGCTGGTTACGGGTACAGCACGGCACGTCCGGCTGAGATGATTCTCGCACGAAGTCTGCACATCGCATCTCCAAGACATATCCGTTGTGCAAGCATGCACCTTGGACTCCTCGCCAGCACGTCGAAGTGCATCATCGGTGTCACCCATCGAAACCCTGGATCCGTTCTGGAAGCCTGCACGTCCATGGTGAGAACCTGGACGTTGACCTACAAGCCGGCGCACCGTTCCGCGAACCCGCACGTCTCACGCGCATGCGTGGATCTGCCGCATGCAAACGAGCAGGGGCCTGGTGCACGCATGCATGTCAATGAGCATGCATGCACGAGCCTGGTGACGCACGCACGCTGATGAGCAGGCGTGCACAAGACCGATGCATCTATACACGCCGATGAACATGGGCTGCCCGGAACCAGTGTCCTTCATATCCTTGGCCGCGATAGATATGTGACATGTTTAGTCGAGCAAACTCATCGTGACCACCCGGCAGGTAAACGAAACCTTCTTGCTTGGAGGATCGCAGTCGTAAAAGACAAGATACGCGGATAGTATCTTTCGGGGTGCAGGGGCGTTTTTCGGGCGCACAGGAATTTAAACACGCGCTTGGCCGTCACAATTCGGCGATTTCGAGGTGTCGGTTCCGGCGAGCGGGAGCGACCGGGGGTGGCCGCGAGGGCAGACCGAGACAGTCGAGAATCTTGCGAGCGACGGCCGGATCCTCAATAGCGGCCAGAATACGCATCCGGCCGCCGCAGCGGACATTCCAGCACATCCAAGGGCCCACACGCGCGTTTCATCAATTCCGCCCATGTGTAATTTCGCCCATGCTGATTGGCGAGAAACTGGACGGGCGCCGGCTCGCCATCAGCTCAGCGGCAGCCCATGCTTCTGTGGCGCACCGAATCCGTTTTTCAGCGACTCATCTAATTTGCAAACGGACTCGTGACATAGTAGCCTTCCCGGCAAAAGATCTCAGACAATCTGTCCGCACGACAGCAATAGCTCTTGGTTTTTTAGGAGGGGCAATGAGTGGATTAGGAAAATACGTTCGTGTAGCGATGGTGATTTCGCTTTTTGTTTCACCCGGCAATCTCTGGCCACAGGCATCGGCTCAGATCAGCGGAACGGCCAAGGATCAAAGCGGCGCCGTACTTCCGGGCGTTGAGATCCGAGCTACTCAAGCAGAGACGGGTATTACTCGGAGCACCGTTACGAATGAAACCGGATCGTACGTTCTGCCGAACCTGCCGATTGGGCCATATAAATTGGAAGCGTCCTTACCCGGGTTTCGCACTTACGCTCAAACCGGGATCGTCCTGCAGGTCGAAAGTAATCCCGTAATCAATGTAACTCTCACCGTTGGGCAAGTTGCCGAGACGATAGAGGTTCAAGCCAATGCCGCACTCGTGGAAACCAGAAGCACGAGCGTAGGCCAGGTTGTGGAAAATACCCGAATTCTTGAACTCCCGTTAAACGGACGCCAGGCAGTCGAGTTGATTGGACTGGCTGGGGCAGCAGCGCCGGCGCCGGTTACGGACGCACAGGCCAGGGATCCTTTTAACAAGGTCGCCTTTTCAGTTGCCGGTGGTTTGAACACAGGAGTGAGTTTCACGCTGGACGGAGCGTTTCACATGAACCCCCAGGGGAATGGGTATATGTCCACGCCTTTCCCTGATGCGCTGCAGGAGTTCAAAGTCGAGACCAGCGCTACAGCGGCCGCAACCGGCGGCAAATCCGCGGGTTCGGTCAGCCTCGTTACAAAATCCGGTACGAATGATTTTCATGGCGATGTGTTTGAATTTGTCCGGAATGGAATTTTCAACGCGCGGAATTCCTTCGCGGTGCGACGAGATACCATCAAGCGTAACCAGTTCGGCGGGACAATTGGCGGGCCGATCCTCAAAAACAAATTGTTTCTCTTTTCGGGGTATCAGGGAACGACTATCCACTCGGATCCAACGAGCTTGATTGCTACAGTCCCCACAGCGGCTATGTATGCGGGCGACTTTACCGCCATCGCTTCGCCGGCCTGTAATTCTGACCAGCAAATCACGTTAAAAGCGCCGTTCGTCAACGCCGGCACTGGAACGAACGGCACGATTTATCAAATCAATCCTTCATTGTTCAGCAAAGCAGCTCTAAAGTATGCCAGCAAATTACCTCAGACCACGGACCCCTGCGGGAAGGTCATTTATGGCAACCCGACCTCCGAAAACGCCCACATGGCGATCGGCAGGATCGACTACCAGCAGAGCGCCAAGCACACGATATTTGGCCGGTATTTGATGGAGCACCTGGTGGACCCCGCGCCGTACGACTTGGATCACAACATACTGAGCATGGCGGGCAGTCAGACTCCGAGAATAAACGCCATGTCCCAGGCTTTCACGATCGGTAGCACGTATCTCATCAGCTCGAATGTCGTCAATTCATTGCGGCTTACAGCGAATCGGATTGCTGCCGGAAAATTCGAGGCTCTGGATTTGCCAAAAGCCGGCCTTGGGTTTGCCGAACTCGGCGTGCACGCCTTCAGCTATGAACCGTATTTCGTGCCGGTGAACGTGATTGGAGGTTTTGCCGTGACCACCAGCGCCGGTCCGGCGCGAGTTGCCGTTTTTGGAGTGAACGACGACATCAGCATGATTCGAGGAAATCATCAGCTGGTGTTCGGAGAGAACACGGAAGCGTGGTGGGTGAACTCGTATACGAACCAGTATTACTCGAATTTCAGGTTCAACGGCAGCAATACGGGATTGGGCCTGGCAGACTTCTTGACCGGCCACGCTAGCAATTTCCTGGCTGGTGGATCGGCTGGGCAAAACAAAAGGCAGGAATACTTGGCGGTCTATGCCAACGATACCTGGAAGCTCAGGCCAAGGCTGACACTGAACTATGGCCTCCGTTGGCAGCCGTACTTCCCCATGGTGCACCTGGATGGGAGTGCGATTCACTTTGATGAGAATGCGCTCAAGAACGGAATCAAAAGCACTCGATTTGATAATTCCCCGCCGGGGGTCTTCTTTAATGGAGACCCCGGATTCCCCGGCGCCGCCGGCACCTACACCAAATGGAACAATTTCGCGCCGCGTCTTGGCCTGGCTTGGGATGTGACGGGAGATGGCCGCACGTCGTTGCGGGCTTCGGGTGGAATGTTCTACGACTTTCCCAATACTCACTACATGGTGAGCTTGACCTCATCGGCGCCCTGGAACCCGCGGTATACATTGACCGGGGACGTCAATTTCGAAAATCCATGGTCGAACACTCCCGGCGGAGATCCGTTTCCAATGCCGCAGGGGAGAAATGTCGCGCGGAATGTGCAGTGGCCGAATTTCGCTGTCGTTACTGCCATGAACTATGACCTGCCTAATATGGAAGTCGGGCAGTGGAATCTCAGCCTCCAGAGACAGATCAGTAACCAGTGGCTCGTATCGGCGAACTACCTCGGAACGAAAACGTCGCACATGTGGACTCTCCAACAATTGAATCCCTCTGTTTTTTTGGGATTGGCACCATGCAATCTTGGCGGTGTGCAATATGCAACGTGTTCGACAACGTCCAATAACGATGCTCGCCGGCGGCTCAATATGACATACCCGGGAGTGGGGAAGCTTTACGGCGATGTTCCGCGAATCGCGCCCGAAGGCAATGCCAACTACAATGCTCTACTCGTAACGGTCCAGCGGAATGCGCGGAATGTGACGTTAAATGCGAATTACACCTGGTCGCATTGCATCAGCGATCATCCTCAGCCGACGCAAACCGCCTTCGGAACCAACGCCAACATTGGCTGGTCAAACAACGACCGTCACGCGGATCACGGGAACTGCGCTCAGTCGGCGCTGGATCGGCGCCATATCTTCAATTTATCGGCAGTAGCGGCAACACCGGGTTTTGCGAACCCGGTAACCCGGGCTGTGGCATCCAATTGGCGCATTTCACCGATCGTGAAGATTTTCAGCGGCGAAGCAATGACTATCGTCACAAGCCTGGACCGATCACTTACTGGCGATTTCCCCCTCCAATTCCCGAACTTGGGTACCGGCGGCACAATACTGATCAGTGAACGCGTCAACCAGGTTTTGGGGAATCCATACGGCGATCGCACCCCGGGGAAATTTTTCAATTCGGCTGCGTTTGCACAACCGGCATTCGGAACGTGGGGCAACAGCGGTATGGGTAATGTTAAAGGCCCCGGGTTGTGGCAGTTCGATCTTTCCCTCTCCAAAACATTCCAGGTGCGTGAAATGCAAAAGGTGGAATTTCGCGCGGAGGCATTCAACGTTTTCAACAACTTCAGCATGATGAACCCCATCTTCGACCTGAACAGCAACTTTTTCGGGAAAGTCATCGCCGCGAGGGATCCCCGAATTATGCAATTCGCGCTGAAGTATTTGTTCTGATTGAGCGGCGGATAGTCCGAATAAGCGGCACCGGTTCCGAATTGAAGGTTCCGGTGGAGTGCGCTACAGTCTCCTAACCCTGACTTACACGAAATCGCTAGCGTTTTTGGGGAGGGAGTCTTTATTTGTTTTTGATTACCATCGGTATCGGTACAAAACCGGTGAAGGTGAACTTCTGGACCCGTCTGTTCTCCGGTTTCAGCGGCGTTACTTCCGCCGTGTACAGGTTGCCTTTCGAATCGACGGACAAGTGGTGCAGGGTGCCGAATTGTCCCTTTCCTGAGCCCCATGATCCAAATCCATCGAGGAACTCCAGCGTCTTGCGGTTGAACACCATGATCTGCGCCTGGCTTCGATTCGCCACGTACAGATAGCGTTGCTCCCGGTCTGGCGAGAACGCGAGGCCGGCCGCGGTTTGCCCGTTGCCGCAATCCGGTGCGTGGCATTCACGTCCAATGAACGCTTGACTGACGAATTTACCAGCGGTCGTGAATACCTGAACGCGCCGGCCGCCACGATCCGCGACGTACACGAGGCCGTCGGTGGAGACCTTCACGGCGTGCACCGGTGGCACGAACTGCGGAGCGCCATCGGGGCCCATCGGCTGCGGCGGTGGCCCTGCGTCGGCGCCCCTGCCTCGTCCCCGCCCGCTCTCAGGTGCGGGAGGA
>WNGK01015975.1_pt1 | contig 14184 bp, 10 predicted proteins | sample 5400601 | NCBI WGS metagenome assembly WNGK01 (sample SAMN13153376, study PRJNA577476) | soil metagenome | isolation source: 60 cm soil or saprolite under Garry oak tree replicate 1 | place: USA:California | collected 2016-06-15 | reverse complement strand
TGCCGCCTCTTCTATTCTACCGCGCCAGTGCCTGGGTGAGTAGGGAAAGCAGTATGCCGAGCCAGGCTCAGGTCCAGGGAGCGCCTCGGGCGTGAATCCATTTTCATGCTCCTCTCTGACGCCTAGCGTCATGACGCTTAAAAAGGAATTGCTACCTTATACAGAAAGAATTTGTTCAGTACCAATGCCATACTCACTTTCTGAGTCTTTCTCTTCCAACTGGTCTGCTCTTACAAGCCAAATTCGCACAATTAGAAATGATACTGGACATCCCAATAGTGTTGATCCGATTACGCCAGAAACAGTTCACGCAGCCCTCCTTATTTTTCCATTGCTGATTGAACTCGCTTCAGACCTTACTGCGTGGATAAATACTTCTTATGCATAAAAGACTCTTAGAGCAGTGAAAACTTGTCATGCATCTTTTTGTCTATTATACGAACTCTCTCTTCTTTCCTCAGTACTAGTGTGAACCGCAATTACCCAATTTCGTCCTGAAATACAGAATGATACAGTAGCATTAGGTTACATCTGCCAATGAGCAAACATGTACTCGACCACTCACTTGACGGAGAAGGTAAGCATGGCTTCTGAGCATAGCCAAATTGAGGCTCTTTTGAATTGGGTTCAATTGTTTGATTTCTCTCAGCTGCAAAATGAAGATGATGTTGAAACGAAGTTTGTCATCAAACTTTTAGAATATCTTGGATATAGTGATCAGCACCGACGCGGGAAATATCCACTGAAGACCTATAATCCAGGAAAACCAGGGAGAAAGCCTGAGATTGATAATATTTACTTTTCAACAATTGAGATTAAGAAACAAGGCCCCGATACTTCACTGCTTCTCGTGGAGGCCAAAGAGCCGAAGGAAGCAAATTTGGAGAAGGATATTGCTCAGGCTGAGTTTTATGGAGACAAGGTAAAGATACTCTTCCATGTAGTGACCAACGGACACCAATTGAAAGTTATTAAACGACATCGGCATCACGATGACGAGTGCATCTTCGATATACCCACCTGTGAGTTACAGAACGAGGCAACACTTACGCGCTTTTATCATCTGTTGCATTTCGATGTGGTCAAGCGTATCAAAGAATTAGCGGTGAATGACCTTACGCATGATCTCTATGTTGAGGTTTCTCAAACACTGCATCGCCACCCAGACCTGCTTGAACAGCTCGCAAAAGGAGATTTCAACTCTACCATTGTTCGCGAAGGAAGACGTATCATCGTCAGTAAGCCAAAGGTTGCAGTGGACTGCCAACTTCCATTGGTATATGGAGGGGGAAGCTGCCAAATCGAATTTAGTAACGTCATGTTGCGCGGACTGACATGTCAACTTAGCCATAAGGAAGTTGTTCGTGACTTGCTCATTGGCTTGCATACGCCTCCTAATTGGGAAGCCCGATGCTTCATCAAAAAGACTGCAAATGGTACTTTTGAGGTGAGCTTAGGTCAAACAACCGTGCTTCTTTCTGAACAGGAAACCCAGGAATTATGCACATGCATTGATGTAGTGGGTCAGGCATATAAAGAAGCGCTTATCGAGGCAACAGAACTGTTGGAGGCATGGGATTACCAGTATATTCAAACGTTTGAAATACCAGGTTTGCCCGATCTCATTCGGGGCTTCTCTCTTCTCTCAGTAAAACCCTGGCTTTGGCAGCTGATGAAGCAATTTGCCAGCGAGTTCGACTACGTGGATGAGAAAACCGATTGGCATATATTCAATCCAGGAATTCAATCGATCGGCATCCATCAAAACAAATACGGGCATACAAATGTAATGCTCTGGCCTCTTTTCAATGGTGGCAATCCACCAAATGATTGGATAGATGTTCTTTACTACGATCCTGACGAGGAAGTTACACTTTATGAACACGATTCCAAAAAGTCTTGGAAGCAGTTCGTAGGAGTGCAAGGTATCTGGACGGTACGATACACCCATGACTGGATTCTGGAAAAGTTTATTCCGAAAGTTCTTTCCCATTATCATGTGCAATATCGCGGGTATCAGCACCCCCTGCACACAATGCAGGAATGGTTCGCAGAAAAGTTAGTTCCACACGTCTTTTCCGGCTATAAAACACTTCAGCAAAAACAACGTGAGGCACAACAAAAAACGATCATTAAGAAGGCTGCTTTAAGCAATTCGCAAAAAATGCAGCCTCTTCTTTCTGAGGCTGGTGAGCTTAAGCATCTTGCTCCCTATCTTCACGATGTCCAAGCATGGCTCGCTCATTATGGTCTTGCTTATCCAACGCGAAAGATTGCGGCCTCTCTATTACGGTCATACTATGTGACATTTACAGAGCTTCTTCAAGCTGTAAATCCAACAACAGTAAACATCGGTTACATTGAAGAGAAATTGGGCTACGTGGAGCGCAGAACCAGGGAAAAACTTCGAGGGGGAAAACTGAGCGCAGAAGAGGAGGAGGCAGTATATAAAGGTCTATCAACTGTCGAGGGCATACTAGAGTGCCTGAATAGCCATGTCAATCGAATACACGAAACAGAGGTTGAATTTACTTACCTTGCAGAGCTTATCTCGCGTGTGTTCATATCCATAGCTCAAGACGGAAAAGGTTATGTCGAACAAGATCAACTCAACGGTGCAAAGCAAGTCCTTCTTCCACTTTGGCAGCAGAGCCGTTTTGATGAAAGATTTATAAGATTTCTTCCTGATTAGGTACTATCCATATTTAGACAATCATTAGTTTTCTGGCATGAAGATCTCCCCTGTAGGAGACCTATTCGCAGTGATTTGGCAGCAAAACATGCTGTCCGCATTCTTAAAAACTCATCGGTTGACTTTTTCAACACGCTGACTAGTTACGCGCCCTGCACATGGAGGGAAGCAATTGTTCCGTTTTCATGGTTGCTTTCCTTATATGCTTGGGACAATGCCAAGTCACTCAAAGGCGCAATCATGCCTGATGGGTCTATACATCCGTAGTCATTTCTTTTGAGGTATGTCACAGCCGCGCTACCTTTACCTCAAAGTCAAACTCAATTTATGAGACCTCCATCACTTAGTGTAGTTTTACCCACTTGATAAGAAGCCGGAAAACTCTTGCATGGTTGGTTACCTCACGCGGGAGAAGATTCGGAAGAGTAAAAAGCAGAATCGTAGCCAGCAATAATGAACAGCGGTTAGGTATTTGGTCAAATACTCATCGTCTTCGTCATCCTCGTTATATCGTTCAAGTTGTCGAAGTACGAAGAAGTCATTAAAAGTCGCCCTTGTTCTTCGGTAACGGCCAAATCTGTCTTTTGAGGCACGAACTTACCTAGACAGTTTTAATACCAATGCTCTCAATAGTAATTTCATATCCAAGATGACGACTCAAAACATTGCAAGCACGAGAAGCCAATGGTGCCCGTACTGGAATGTCTTTTTCTATTTTCTCAATAGTAGAACGAGATATCTGTGCCTCTGAAGACATTTGAGCAACTGTTAAACCTGCTCTAATTCGTAGCCTTTCAAACTCTGTCATAACTACAACTCCATTCATTAAGTTGCTTTCGCATGCCTATAGTAACACACAAGCAACGGGAGATCAATGCACATGCATTTTAATGCGTGGATGCTTGACTTTTCGCTCTCAAGGGTGCATAATGTAAATACATGGAAATGCACTTTATCGTATTTCCTTGTGCTTGCGTGAATTAGTTGCATACTTGATAAGTCAGGTGTCAATAGCTCAGTATGCAATGTTCACGGAACATCTACAATGTTTGGTGTGAGTTAGTATCAGCATGCAAATAGGAGTTCTCGTCAATGGCTCAGCCACGAAACAGGCCACCCCCACACAGACCCTCCTACACGAGCCGCGCGCCTCCCTGGCCATGGCCAGCGATCCAGGCAAGGCGCTGCGCCTGGCCCCGACCTTTCAACCCGACGTTGACCTGCTGACCGGAGAGGGCTTGATGGCCTTTGGCGTGAAGGGTTCAGGCAAATCGAACCTGCTGGCCTTGCTGGTGGAACAGTTGCGCCGCTTCTTCCTCCCGCAGATCATTCTGGACAGCGAGCGAGAATACCAGAGCCTGGTCAACCTGCTCCCTCACGGGGTGCTCGCCAGCGGCTATGACATCATTCACAAGGGCTTGCAAGTCATCCTTGACCTGCAAAGCTGGGAGACGGACGAGGCCGCGGCTCTGGCCATATGCCAACTCGTTCACGAGCTGTTCACCGCGACCACTGCCCAGGCCCCGCAAGAGCGCGTCCCCTGTGTCATTCACCTGGACGAGGCCGGCTACTGGCTGCCGCAGGAGGCGGTGAGCTACCTGTCGAAGGAGACCCGCAAGGTGCTGGCCGATGCGTTCCACACGCTTGCCAGCCGGGGCCGCAAGCAGGGACTTACGCCATTTCTGTGCACGCAGAGTATCAGCGAGGTTGCCAAGAGCGCCATCAGGCAGTCGGGCGTCAAGGTGCTGATGCGCCAGACGCTCGACGTGGACCTCAACCGCTACTGTCAGTACCTGGCGGGGGCCACCGCCCGCACCAAGAAGGCCATCCAGGCCTACCCAAGCGGCAAGGCGGTCGTGATCTTACCCGATGGCAGCCAGCACCGCGTCCAGTTCCACGAGCGGGAGAGTGAGCACATCAGCCACACGCCCCAGGTGCAGGCCGCGCTCGTCAAGTTCGCCGCTCTGCACATCGATGTCAGCGCTCTGCCCATGCGTGATATGACCGCCCCAGCCTCTGCACTACCCGCCCAAGGCGCGCAGCCGGGCCAAAGAAGGCAGGCCCCCACACACAAAACGGCCATCGAGCGTGCGCAAGCTTTCCTCTCGGTGAACCCAGCCTTGCGACCGGTCGAACTGATGCAGTTGGCCGAGTGCGACCAGGCCATCGCTTCCAAAGCGCGCAAGGCCTACTTTGAGGCGTTTCCTGAGCAGGAAGCGCAGGCCAGGCAGGCCCAGAGGCCGATGGGCAAGCTCGAGCAGCAGGTACGGGCCTTGCTAGCAGAGAACCCCGACTACACGCCGTCCCAGCTCGCGCACCGTACCAACTCCTCGTTAAACGATGTCAGGGGATGGCTGGCGCGCATCCAGGCGGAGAGCGCATCACCCACGCTTGCTCCCTCTGGCACAGAAGCAGCAGGGACGCCAGTGCATCCCGCGCAAAAGCCACGCCCGACCGTCACCCCAAAGGTACAGCGGCCTCCCCTCAAGCAGGAGGCACGGAGCCGCTTAGAAGAGGCGGAGCAGCGCCTACCCGTCACCTATGAATGGCTGGCAAAAGAGGCCAACATCGGCTACCACGCGGTGGCGACCTTTCTGCAAGAGCGACGCGGGACGAGCCAGAGGGAAGTCGAGCAGGCCCGCGTCCAGGAACGTCCGACCGTTTTGTAAGGGGTAGAGAAGAAGAGGGATGGAGATGGGTGTAAACGTCAAGAGGAAAGTGGCTCTTAAATTGAGGATGAGCCACTCTTAGGATAGCATTCACATAACCATGACAGTTTCTTCATAAAGGTGCACCTGGCGTGCAAATTTGCAGGCTTTCTGGTATAGTGTGTGGCGTTAGTCCGTAGGGATGAGTTTGATAATGGTGGGGGTATAGGAAAGTTGCCCAAAACCCTGAAGTATGCTATACTTGCGGTACCAAGGACAAATGTTCTTCAGAGGAGCGAATATGCCAACAAGCCGTGATCAGCAGCCTCTCAGTTACGATGTAAGGCTTCCAGACGAGGCGCAGGCGGATGCACTCCGTCTACTCGATGCGAGTCGTGCCGTGGTCAACGCGCTGCTCATGACCTTGTGGCCGCGCCTTGATGAGTTCCTGGGAGAGCGGCATGGTCCTGCATGGAAACAGGTGGTGGCCATGGCGGATTCCCCGGACCCGCATGGTGATCGGCAGTTTCGGTGTGAAAGTGAAACTACCGGGCGCATCTTACGCGCGCAGGCCCAGCGCAAGCAGGTCTTTGAGCTGATTCGGCCCATTCTCGTTGATGGCTTCATTCGCCCCAAGACAGAAGAACATCAGGCGGCGAAGAACCGCAAGACGATCAAAGAAGCGATCCAGACGCTGCAAACGACGCTTGAGGAGGATGAGACCGCTTTCGTCACAATGCAGAATGTGGTTGAACAAGCCTGCAACTACTTCCTCGCACTGGGAGCATTTCCCACGACCTACGAGCAGATGCAGTCCGCTCCCCTGCTCAAGGTCGGTCTGCTGACTTACGCGGGTGACGATGGTGGCGCGCAAGGTCAGGCATACCGTTTGTCCCTTGATCTGGACGCTGGAACCGCCTCCCTGCGCTTCCGCTGCCCTGATGAGGAAGGCCGATGGCACTGGCGGAACGATCCTGTCACCCTCGCCCTGCCTGAGTGTGTACTCACCCGGCTTAAGCAAGGCGTTCCTCTAGCTCCCACCCTACGCGAACTGGTCAAAGCAGATGGCAGCCGCGTCGCAGTCCTGGATGTGATCGTGCAAGTGCCGAAAACCCCGCTTACCGATTGGAAAAGCGTTGAACGTGTGCTGGGTTTTGACTGGGGGGTGCATGGCTTGATCACGGCGGTCGTGCTCAGCACCAACGCGAGCGAGCAGGAGGCACCAGTGCAGATCTCGCGACCGCTCTTTGTGAACACCGGTGGCCTGGATGGACACCAGGCACGCACCCGTCGCCAGATTGACGAATTGAAAGCCGCGCGTGAAAAACTCGTGCAGAGTGATCCCAAGCGGGGCGTCTATGATCAGGAGATCAACCGATGCTGGCGGGTATATGAAGCCCGCAATCGTGAACTCGCCCACCTGGCCGCCAATCTGCTCTTGCTCTTTGCCTCCGTCTGGGGGTGTGCGCTCATCAGTGGCGAGTCGTTGCAAACGCTCAAAACGACCGGGCGAGGCAGAGGGGTGCGTGGCAAGTGGCGCAACTGGAGGAACAACACGACGATCCGCTCGGAGATCTGGCACATTCTCAGATACAAAAGCCACCTGGTGGGGATCCGCTTTCGCTCAGAGCGTCCGCGTGGAACCTCTCACACCTGCCCCCGTTGCGGCAAGCCCGCAGAAACGTATCGCTCTGCACGAGCACACCACCGCAGTGACCCTGTCAAGTGGGGGCGCTGGCTCGTGTGCTCCCACTGTTCTTACAATGCCGACCGAGACTACTGCGCGGCGGTGAACATCGCGCGGCTCGGTGCGGCATTTCTGACCCAGATGCAAGCCACCGGCAAAGCAAAAGCTTGCTCCGTGACCGATGCGAACTCGGTCAAGCCGTGTCCCTATATGGCACACGGCGCGGTGCCGCTGTTTCCGCCGCAGACCCCCTTGGGTCGCCTGATGCATTCAGGCAAGATCTACGTGAATGGGTGGAAAAAATCGTGTACCATTCGCTCTTCCTATGCTACGCCGCTTCTCTGGTTCATGTGATGATGGAAGTGAAGCAACAAACAGAAAGCCTGCATGCTGCCGAATCGCTGGCTGCTCTTCTTGATGAATTGAGCGCGATTACGGATTATCGCGCCTTGCGTGATAGCTTGCCACGTCGCCTGGCGCGCTTGTTACGTTGCCGGTGCGCGTTACTCTATCAACGCATTGGTGAAACTCTCCAGCTCGCATCCGGCTCTTTCGATGATAAACCCGGCTGGTCTGCCTCTCTGCTGGCGGTTGCGCATATCAATCCCATCGATCTGCATGGCGATACACTGGAAGCGAGTGCGTGGCGAACGCGCCGTGCTGTCACATCGCCCCCTGAACATTCTCAGCCGAGCACTATTGCTGTACCACTCATGTATCGACAACGCGGCATAGGTGTGCTTGTAGCTATTCGTGGCGGACATACACTTGATACACAGCCATTGACTTTCCAGAGTGCGCGCAACACCCTAACCACCTGGTCTAGCGACGAGGTGCGGACTGTCGAAGTCGTGGCGGGTGTTGCAGCGATGTCGCTAGAAAATACGCGCCTGCTTGAACGAGACCGGGAACGCATCCATGAGCTTTCACTGCTAAATAGCATCAGCAGGCAACTGCATGCTTCTCTCCATGATTTGGAAGGTGTGCGCAGGATCGTCATTCAGCGTGCCAGGGAGATCTCATCTGCCGATCTTTGCGACTGTCTACTTCCCCCGGCCTCGTCGGAAGCCAGTGCATGGATTACCCCCGCTTTGCAAGCTATGCTGCTAGGTCGTTTGCAGGAACAGGGCGCGACTAATCCTGCGCCTCTCGTCATAGAGCGTCCGGGAGATGCATCTCCCGGCGAATACCTCGATCACCTGGCGCAGCATATCAAAACCTTCTTCGCTATACCCCTATGGAGCAGCCGTAATGGAGGGCGATCAACTGCTCCCATGTCGTCTATTCGTCTTGAAGGCGGTTCAAAACTGCTGGGAGCGGTGGTAGGAGCGTATCACCGGCCCTGGAAATTACGACGCGAAGAGATGATGCTGCTCTCGGTGCTGGCGAACCAGGCAAGCTCTGTGCTGGACAACCTTACATTGATGGCGGACTTAGTAGAGGCGCGTAACGAGGCACGTAAATTGCTGCGCCAGGTAATAGACGACCAGCATGAAAAACGTCGCCTGGACCGACTGGCATCGCTTGGCGAAATGGCGGCCAATGTCGCTCACGAGGTGCGTAATCCGCTTGCCTCTATCAAGACATCAATGCAAATACTGCTGGATGACCTGGCCAGTGCAGCTTCTGAGGCGCGCAATAGCGCTCTTTCTCTTTTTGCACTTGACGATGGTATGCGTGAATCGGTCCAGGTAGTATTGAAAGAAGTGGAACGCCTGGATACTATTGTGCGAGAACTGCTCCTGTTTTCGAGGCCTAGCTCTTTACACCGTGTTGCTTGCAGCATAGTGGAGATAAGTGAGCGTGTTTTGCGCCTGATAGATGCGCAATGCGCAGAGATCGGCGTCGTTGTCAATCGTGTCTATTCTGACGTGCCGCTCGTGTGCGTAGATATGGCGCAGATGGAACAGGTACTCATCAATCTTTTTTTCAATGCGTTGCAGGCCATGCCCGATGGTGGTATCCTCACCATCTCTTGCCAGGCGGCCTCACCGGGCTGGTTAGAGGTGTCGGTAAGCGATACCGGCGTTGGCATAGCGCCAGAGCAGCTTGAGCGTGTCTTTCAACCGTTTTTTACCACCAAAGCGCATGGCATCGGCCTCGGTTTACCTATCTCACGCCGCCTGGTTGAAGATCATCATGGTCACCTGCTGGTTGAAAGTCCGCCTGGTTATGGGGCTACCTTCACTATCCGTCTCCCTCTGAATGAACGTGACGGAGGAGAAGAGGCCGTGCTTTGCGAGGAGGAGGGCCTGTCGTGAGTTTAACTATACTGATTATCGATGATGAACCACATTTGCCCCACCAGTTTGCGCGATTCCTCAAAAAACATAGCTACGACGTATATACGGCCCCTGACGGCGAGGCGGGTTTATTTGAATTGCAAAGGAAAAATATCGACCTGGTGTTGCTCGATGTACGCCTGCCTAAAATGAGCGGGCTGGAAGTACTCACGGAGATACGCAAGACCGATCAGGCGCTGCCTGTTATCATGCTCACTGCCTATGGAGATGTGCAAACGGCGGTTGCGGCTATGAAACTGGGGGCCTTAGACTATCTCATCAAGGGCTTTGATCTCGAAGAACTCTTGCTGGCGGTACAGCGTGGCCTGGAAATGGGCGCGATGTATCGCGAATTGCGCCAGTTACGGCGCGAACGCAGCGACAACTATCATTTCTCCTATATCATCGGCCACAGTGAACGGATGCGAGAAGTTTTTGACCTTGTGGCACGTGTGGCGCACAGCGATACTGCTTCGGTACTCATTACGGGTGAAAGTGGCACGGGAAAAGAAGTGGTGGCGCGCGCCATCCATGAGCAAAGCCTTCGTGCTGCTGGCCCATTTCATCCCTTGAATTGCGCCGCCATTGCCAGCAATCTGCTGGAAAGTGAATTGTTCGGCTACGAGCAATACGCCTTTACCGATGCCAAGAAACAGAAACGCGGCCTGCTTGAACTGGCGGATGGAGGAACGCTTTTCCTGGATGAAATAGGGGAAATGCCGCTAGAAATGCAGGCCAAATTGCTGCGTGTGCTGGAAACGCACACCTTTTATCGCCTGGGTGGAAATAAAGAGGTGAAGATCAACGTGCGTATCCTGGCGGCGACCAACCGCAATCTGGAAGAAGCCATGATGGAAGGCTCTTTTCGTTCAGACTTATTCTATCGCCTGGCGGTATTGCATATTCCCCTGCCTCCATTGCGCGAGCGTCCTGGAGATATTCTGCTTTTTGCCACACGTTTCATTGATGATTTTAACAAATCGCTTGGGCGAAACGTACAGCGTGTCGCTCCAGAGGTGCAAGCTCTTCTTCTGCGGTACCACTGGCCGGGTAATGTACGCGAGCTAAAAAATGTGATTGAGCGAGCCATGATCTTGAGTACCAGCGATGAGTTATTACCCGCTCACCTTCCCCAGGAGATTGTTGGGCAGATCGATGCCAGTAGTGGCGGCCAGGTTGATCCCTGGGAACAGTGGTTCAACCTTCGGCCACCCGGTCAAATTTCATTGGAGGAAGTGACCGGACGTATAGAGCAGTATTTTGTGCGCTGGGCCTTAAAGACGGCGCAACATAATCGCACTCGCGCGGCTGAATTGCTGGGTTTCACAAAAGTAGACCAGCTGCGGTACTTGCTGCGTAAATATGGAATTGATTGAGGGCAGTCGGAAAAGCATTACTAGCCAAGAAGTACCAGCTCTTCTAGCTCAGACCATACGCACTCTTCGGCCTGCGCATAGGTCAAAGGAGTTTGATGTTGATACCCTTCAATCAACTTCGCCTGGACACGCGAGCGGAATGAGCGTAAAATCTTGCGCTGCTCTTCGGCATCGCGGTGGCGTAAGATGCCTAGCTGGATGATTCTAGGTGGATAGTATTCTTTGGATTCTAGAGCCAGGGAGGTCAAATCACTAAACGCGGCAAGCAGGGTCAGGCGCTGCTGCGTAAAATGGTCGACTTCCGTACTCGATGCCAGCAGGCATCCCGCGATGTTTCCATCGAGCATAATGGGAGCGGCAGCAGCGCTTACTTCATTGTCCGTCTGGTATGCTGGCAGGAGCGTTTCCTTGCTGATGTCTTCGATGCTGGCAGGACGCTGGTATTGTACTACAAAGCCTGCCAGAGATTCCATGGCGAGAAAAATAGAAAGGTTTTCCAGGTCGGCTATCCAGGGAGGTGTCCCTCGCCCCATACGCTCGCGCAAACTATGAATTTTTCCATCTTTTCCTGGGGGCATACATTGTACAAGGGTAATAGCCATACCAAGTTGATGAGGATCGAGTTGGATAAGCGCCTGCTTGAGAATTTTGTCCAGTATCTCTCTATTACGTGTCGCTTCGATCAGTGTTGCGCGATCATTTAATATCTGGGTGTAGAATTCGGCAGAAATATGTTCCGGGGCTTCATCTACTATCCAGCTATCGATATCTGGGTAACTTACCCTCATGGCGTCGCGCAGTTCTTGACGAAACTGTGGTTGAACATAGCGGAGGAGGTCAATAAGATGATTGCGATTTGGTTGAGTTTCGGCTTTCACCCAACGGTTGAGCGTCATAGGATTAATCCCTAGAGCAGTCACCAGGCGCTGGCGTTCTCCAGGTAATTGAATACTACGCTCTAAGACGGATTGCCACGATGGAGAGGTGGGCCTTGGCATGCCTTCTCCCTTAGAACCACTATTCACAATCTCACAACATTTGTTTTATGATAGCAGAGCAAGTAAGTACCGTCAACAGGTTTATGAGGTATCTCGCGCATTCATGAAAAAAACAGCAATTATCCAGCAAATCTGAGGAAAATCTTGTCCAAAGTTCAAAAAGGGAGGAGAAAGTGTTGTACTCAGGTCGGGAAATAGGTATGATACAAGGAAATAGTGGCGCTTCTCAGAGACATATGGGAAGCTGGGAGTAACTTATGTCAAAACGTATTGTTGTCGTAGATGATGACAAAGAGGTACAAGAAATCATCACCTTTGCCCTGACACGGAACGGATTTGATGTTTCGGTAGCCAGTCATGGCCAACATCTTCAACAATTGCTCGCGGCTCAAATACCCGACCTGATTATTCTCGATGTGATGATGCCTGGGGTGGATGGATATCAGATATTCGGGAGTTTGCGCACGAATCCGTCTACACAACATATTCCGGTCATTATTATGACTGCTCACGCCGAACATATTTATGAACGGATCAGTATCGATCTAGGGGCAGCGGAGCATATAACCAAACCCTTTCATCCGCTTGAACTGGTAGAAAAGGTAAAAACACTACTTCAGCCCGCAGAATTATGATATAATTGAGATGCTAAACTCTTGTCTCAGCGCTTAGAAATTGGTATCATGTATACAAGAGAGTTCTGGCGAGTTCAAGGAAGAGAACTGCTATGCCGAATAAATACGAGCGCGAGATTGAAGAAATCCTGCGTAACCTGGAACATACGGAGCCGAAGGCCAGATTAGGTCAACGCTTGCGTCGGAGGTCAGATGTGCGCGTAAATAGAGGAAAACTCAGTTTACCGTCATTCAATTTCGGTATCTCCGAATGGTGCTTGCTCATCGCCTGGATTGCCGCGTTGGTTGCCGGTGGATGGGCTTATGCCCATTCGAGCATTATTGCTTCTGGGGCAGATAGCATCACTGGAAGTATTGCGGTCGTTGGCGCGATTTGCCTGCTGGTGGTTGTGATTCTGCCGTTTGTATCGCGATCAAGCTATCCCAGACAAACTGCTCGTTATGGAAACGTAACGCCGCTACGGCGTAACCCTTTGAGCAGCCTCTCAACACGCTGGAATCTCTTCCTGCTCAAGCTTCGTTACCGCCGCCGAAAGGGCCAGTAGTACTTGACACATCGCTAAATGCGTGCTATAGTGCGCATACGCCGACGTTTCCTGGAGAGGCTCCTTCGACGGGGTGTGGCGCAGTTGGTAGCGCGCATGGTTTGGGACCATGAGGTCCGCGGTTCAAGTCCGCGCACCCCGACCTGTATAGTAGGCGACCCCATCGGTATTTCAATAAGCGGGAGTAACTCAGTGGTAGAGTTCCTGCCTTCCAAGCAGGCTGTCGCGGGTTCGAGCCCCGTCTCCCGCTCCACGGAAACAACCGTCTCTCTGGGAAAGCTTCATACGCTGTTTGAAGACAAGCAGGCAGTGATGAAGGCCAGAGCAGGCGGTTTTGTTGTGTGCGAAAACGCGTCCAGCGACTATCTGCCTCACTTTCGTTGCGACCATCTGCCTCGGTGCGTGCGCGACTATCTGCCTCACCGCTCACCACACCTGCCTGTCTCCTGCTGAGTATCAGAGAAGGAGAGAAACCAATGGTATCCGAGCAATCCAAGCAACCATCGAAACAGGTGACGGAGGCCCGCGCGGCTGCGCAGCGGACGAAACTGAACGCACAAGCAGCAGAGCGGCGACGCACCGCCGAGCACACCTCGAAGACGAAGCGCGCCAACGGGAAGCAGGGGCAGCGCGACCTGCTGACCAGGCGTCGCGCCCAGACGACCGTGGCGCGCGCCATCGACGACTACCTGGCCGATCACGAGGGCAGCAATCACAGCCCGAAAACCCTCGAGTGGCATCAGACCGCGCTCGGGCTCTTGCGCACCTTCCTGGAGCAAGAACGGGGCGTCACGCTGGTGGGCGAAATCGATGCGGCCGACCTCTCCGCCTGGTTTGCCTCTCTGCGCAAGACCCCCGGCAGCCATGGCAAGCCGCGAGCCGAGCGCACGGTCCAGACGTATGCGCGCTCCGCACGCGCCTTCCTGCACTGGCTGGTGCGCCGCGAGATCCTTGAACGCAGTCCCTTTGACAAGCTGTCCCTGCCCAAAGTGGGCAAACCGCTTATTCGCATCATTGAGCCGGAGGAGTTTGAACGGCTCTTGCTGGCCTGCACGCCTCCGGGAGAAATGGGGCCGCTGGCCGATCGTGCAGCCGCCCGCAATCGAGCGATTTTCTGGCTGCTGTATGACACCGGCATCCGCCTGGCCGAGTTATGTAATCTGCGCCTGGACGACTTTGACCGCAAGCATGGCACGATTATCGTCAAGGGCAAAGGAGCCAAGGAACGGCGCATTGCCCTGGGCAACAACTGCCTGCGCAACCTGCTCTATTACCTGGATCGCCATCGGCCAGATGAGGAGGAGTTAGCGCAGTGGGGCAG